>Ga0163152_10000400_pt1 | contig 77988 bp, 75 predicted proteins | sample OliLakLV19MP8IB2_FD_148635 | JGI IMG/M metagenome (GOLD analysis project Ga0163152, IMG submission 148635) | Freshwater microbial mat bacterial communities from Lake Vanda, McMurdo Dry Valleys, Antarctica - Oligotrophic Lake LV.19.MP8.IB-2 | ecosystem: Environmental > Aquatic > Freshwater >... | reverse complement strand
CTGGAGGCCGTCGAACTCGTCCAGGGCGTCATCGACATCGCCGGCCAGGCTGGCCGAAGCCATTTCGCTGCCCGACGCATTGTTTCCCTGCGTATGCCAGACATAGGGCAGCGTTTTGGTGACGACGGCCTCCAGCGTCCGATCTTCGATGAGGCAATTGTCCGCCTTGAGCGTCAGGAAGATGGCTCCCAGTCCGAGAGCGATGACGGCACGATTGATGGTCATGGCTCCCTCCTTAAAAGCCCAGGCCGACGCCAAAGGCGTAGCTGGTCCGTTCGGCGGCATGGAACTCGCCGTTCAGGTGCAGAAATCCGAGCCGCAGCGTGGCACCGAGGCCAAGGTTCAGGCCGCTCTTCTTTTCCAGGTTGACGTTGATTTCCTCGCTCTGACCGGAGGCCTCGGAGACGTACCGGGCATCCAGGTCGATCGTATCGTAGGAGACACCGGCATACGCGGCCAGGAGGCCGAAGCTCTTGCCGACGGCGCCACCCAGCGTGAGGGCCCTGGCGTCGACGAGATCGTCGTCCACCTTGAGGGTCTGGTACATGCCGTGAATCGACAGGTCGATCGGCAGTGAATCGAACCAGTGGTTCAGTGAGTGCCGGGCGCCGATGCCAAACAGCTCGACCTTCTTGATTTCAAGGTCGCCGGGCTCAACGGCAATCCATCGACCGAGCAATTCGGTGCCGGCGATCGAGCCGATGGTGATCTGCGGCGCGGCCAGCCCGAAACGGTCGATGTCGAAGCCGCCGGGAAACGTGTAGATCGCTCCGGTTCCCTGGTCGATCACGGTCACGCTTTCGGTCGAGCCCACGAGCGTCGGGGCTTCCACCGTCTGGGGGTCGTCACCGAACGAATCCTCGGTGGTGGCCATAAAGGTTCGGTCCTCGTCCTTGTAGCTGACGATCATGGCCCGGAGATCCAGCCGGACATGGAAACCACCCGATGGAACTCCCGGATACATGAACAGGCCCGAATTGAGAGCGCCGCCGACGCCATCGCGCAGCGGCCCGAGATACCCCTCGGCATTCTTGCCGATGTAGGCGGACAGATTGTCCTCGAGCTGCCCGGTATCCTGGGCCATTGCCGGTAATGCCGGCAATGCCAGACCGAGGATCAGCGCGAAGCGGAGCAAACGAGTTCGGCGCATCAACACCTCCCATGGCAATCGGGTACTGCAGTCGAGCCGGGCGACGCTGTCGTCGGACATCCCGACACCGACGGGAACCTATCAGACCCGGCCCTCGGTTGTTAACGGGGCGTCCGATGGTGCTGGTAGAGGATTCCTGGGTCGGGCTGTTAGACTTCTCGACATATGCGAGTCCTCTTCATCGAAGAAGGCCACGGGGTGGGGGGCTCGACGATCTGCCTCTATTACATGATGCGAGGACTGAAGTCCCGGGGCGTGACGGGTGTGGCCTGGTTTCCCTCGCCGAACGCCTGGAGTGATCGTTTCCGCGGGCTCGGCATCGAGGTCATCCACGGATCCGAGGCCCCGCCGGGGCAGGAGTCACGGTTGAACGGACACTCGACCAGCCGCAGCCTGCGGGAGTCGGCCTTCTACCGGCGCCTCTCTTTCTACAAATCCCACTGGCGGGATCATGCTCGCCACGTACGAGAGTGGACGAACCGGATCGAGGCCATTCGCCCCGACGTTGTGTACGGAAACAATGCCCTCCCGCTAAACCTGGCCGCGCTCACCGCCGGATCGGACCTTGGCCTGGGCGTGGTGTGCGCCCTTCGCGGACTCCAGCCGCTGCGTGCTCCGCACCGGGCCTTCGGCCGGCGACTTCAATTCGGAGCGGCCGTTTCCGAGATGGTGCGGCGTTACTACCTGGGTGCCGGCTTCGATCCCGACCAGATCCTCCGGGTCTACGACGGGATCGATCTCGTCGACTATCCCTTTCAGGAGCCCGCCGCTCTGGTGCCGAAAGAGGGGGGGCGCCTCCTCTTCCTCGGGCGGCTCACCGCATGGAAGGGGGCCGAGGTCCTGCTCCAAGCCATCGCGCGCCTCTCGGCGAGGCGCCCGGCGATCCAGGCTGTGGTGGCCGGGGATGGCCCGGCTCGCGCCGAGTGGGAACGGATGGGTGGCGATCTCGGGATCGCGGAACGGATCCGGTTCGTCGGGTTTCAGCCAGACATCATGCCGCTACTGCGCCAAGCCGATCTCCTGGTGCATGCTTCGACCGCACCCGAACCGTTCGGTCGTGTGCTGATCGAGGGGATGGCCGCCGGTGTGCCCGTGGTGGCCTCGGACCATGGCGCGGCGCCGGAAATCATCGAGCATGGGCGAAGCGGCTGGCTGGCACCGCCGGGCGACGCCGGAGCCCTGGCAGCGGTCATTGATACGGCACTCGACCCGGGTGTTGCCCGTGTGGCGCTCGCCCGGGCCGCCCGCACGCGCGTCGAGGAGCAATTCACGGTGGGACGAACCGACGAGGCTGTCAGTCACATGCTCGACCGTGTCAAGATTCGGCGATGAACCCGACCCTGGCTCGACCCGGCATTTCAAGGCTCGGTCCCCATCTTTCGACGATCGTTCTGGCCGCACTCCTGACCGGATGTGCCACGACCGCCCCCGGACCTGGCGGTAGAGCGCCGGGTGCCCCGGTGAACTGGCCGTTCCATGGATTCACGCGCTACGACGGGGCCCAGTTAAGCCTCTTTCGGGACCGGCTCTTCGGTCCGGGCGACCTGGCGATCAACCCTTCCGGGACCCGCCTCATCGCGCCGACCGGCAGCCCGGGCGCGATGACGGTCGTCCGCCTGCCGGAAGGGTCGATCGAAGCCGTCCTCGATTTCGGCGAGGGAATCACGTTCGAGAGCCTGGACTTTCGGCGCGACGGGGCGATCCTTTACGCGCTGTCCAGCACGGTCGATGCCGCGAACTTCGGTCGGGTGCCGCTGGCCCGGGCCCTGCTGGAGGTTGAATTCGGGCCCGAGCTCGGGGCGCCGCCGATTCCGCTCCGACCGGGTGCCTACTCGCGCGGCGTGGCTCTGCGCGCGGATCGCGGCTGGTATTACACGCTCGACACGGCCGGACCCGAACTGCCGGGCGGGGCCTCGCTGTCGCGAATCGATCTCTACAGCCAGGACGTGTTGGATAAGCGTCGTCTTGGAAGTTTGCCGATTGGTGTCCACAACGACGGGCTCCTCTACGATGCCCGGGAACGATGGCTTCTGGCTTTGCTTTCGAACGACGAGCCCTCGTCGGACTTTGACCCACCTTCCACTTCCGTGGCGCGCGGCACCTTTCTCGCCCGGCTCGATCCGGACACGCTCGGCGTGTTGGATCAGGTGACGCTGAAGGAACAACTGGATTTCATCGGCCTTGTCCCCTCGCCGCGCGGTGTCGTGGCGGTCGGAATCGCCTCCCACGATCGGAATCGCGGGACGGGCCTCATCGAAATCGATCCCCGGCTGGGGCGAGAAATCGGCTGGCTCGATCTGCCGGAGCCGGTCAGCGACATTGCCCATGCGGGCAATCGGCTGGTGCTTGCGGCGCGGCGCGGGTTGTATGTGGTGTCGCTCGATTTTCTTTCCATCGTTGGATTCATCGGCATTCCGTTCGATCGGCCCGGAAGCGTTGCCGTGACACCCGACGGCGCCACGGCCTGCGTGACGTTTGATGATCCGGAGCATCCGGGTCTCGTGGCGCTCGCGATCGTCGACCTGGATGCCGGCCGCCTCATCCGGGTCATTCGATGAGCGCGGGGGGGACGCCATGACCATTGCCGTCGTGGACCCGCTGGTCGACCTCCTTCGGCGGGCCGGGGAGAACGGCCTCGACGCCGATCGACTGGCACCGCTCTTTACGCGATTCGTGACGATCGGAATTCGTCACGCCGCGCTGGAACGAGTTGTCCTTGGTTCGGTGCCGCTCTCGTTTCCATCCCATCTGCTGGACGGGAAGCCGCATGTCGATGACGACCTGGCGCATGGGATCACCCTGGCCGAGCGGGAACGCGACCGGCTGGGCGCCGATCCGGCCGACATCGACCGCCTCGAGCGAATGATCGAGGACCAGGGGGTCAAGGTCATCACCCTGCCGTTTCCCGCTGCGAGCGGCCTCCTGTCGGCCTTCCTGTTTCATGCCGATACCGGCCCCGCCATTCTCATCGACGCGACGGCCTCGCCCCACGCGCGCGACTACGCGCTGGCTCATGGCTACGGCCACTATCTTGCCGATCACGATCCCTGGCGCACGTGGACCTGCCGGCTCGGGGGTGGTGGTGATTCCGCGGAGGAGCTTCGGGCGCACGGATTTGCCGGAGCGTTTCTGGTGCCGGAGAAGGCGTTGACCCGATATCTCTCGGCTGTCTCAAAGAATTTGTTGAATCCGGTGCCGGCGAAACTGGTCCGCCAGTTGCAGATATACTTTGATGCCGACCCCCGGGCGATACTTGGCCGACTGCTGGCCGGTGGACGGATAACGACCGCACAAATCGCCCCGCTCGTGGCAGAGCTGCAACCCGATCCGGCTGTGGCTGATGAGGGGACAATGGACGCTGACACGGGGCCGCATGCCGGCACCGGCCTCTCGGATCGCTACATCACGCTGGCGGTCATGGCGTATCGGGGCGGGCATCTCGATCTGGCGGGGCTGGCTCGTTCGCTGGAAACAGACGAAGCGATCGCAATGGGAATTGATCAACGGTTTCGCCGTGAGGCGCCCGTGGAAAGGAACGATGGGGAGCGTACGGATTGAGGGAATTGGCGACGAGATCGCGGTGGGGACGATTTTTTGTCTCGGACGCAACTACCGTGAGCATGCCCTGGAAATGGGGAGCGACGTGCCGACCGAGCCGATCGTATTTCTGAAACCGAGCACGGCGCTGCTCGAGGTGGGTGAGCCAATTATCCTGCCGGGCTTCTCCCGCGACATCCACCATGAGGTCGAGATGGTCGTCCTGCTGGGCCGCGAGGGACGGGACATTGTCCCTTCCGACGCTATGGAACACGTGGTTGGCTACGGTGTCGGCCTCGATCTGACCGCCCGCGACGTGCAGGCCATGGCGAAATCAAAAGGGCTTCCGTGGGCGGTGGCCAAGGGATTCGACGGCTCGGCGCCAGTCTCGCGATTCATCCGGGCGGCCGATGTGCCGGACCCCCATGCTCTCGAGCTGTCGCTGCTCCTGAACGGTACGGTGCGCCAGTCAGCCAATACGGCGCAGATGATCTTTCGCGTCGACGACACGATTGCCTGGCTGTCCACGATTTTCACGTTGATGCCGGGCGATCTGATTTTTACCGGCACGCCGGAAGGTGTCGGACCAATCGTGCCGGGGGATGAGATCGAGATTCGGCTGGACACCCTGGTCTCGGCGCGCTTCACGGTCGGTGGGCAATGAACCTCTTTCGTTCCCTCTTCGGCGAATCCGCCGAGGTCATGGAAGAACGGGGCGACGCCCTGCGCCTTTCCGGACAGTGGCGCGAGGCGGCCTGGTTCTATGGCCGGGCCCACGCCACCGCCCGCTCCGGTCCGCTTCGGCAGCGGCTTAAGGAGCGGGAGGAGGAAGCCGTCCGGCAGGCCTTCCGCCAGATGCTTGACGAGGCGGAGAGTCTCGGGCGGCGGCGGCTTCATGCCGAGGCGCTCGAGCTGCTGGGTGAGGCGTCGCGCTTCGCACGGAATCCCGAGGACGAGGCCATCCTGGCGGCGCGCCGGATCGCCCTCTCGGAACGGACCGGCGGCGAGGCGGCCCATTTTGCCTCCCTGGCACCGGATTCGGGATCCGATCAATCCTCCCCACCGGCCGGGCATAGCTCCGAATTGGACCTGGACTTCGAGGAACGCCTGCTCGGTCGTCCGGAGGGCGAACGCCGGCGTTTTGAATCGTTGGGTGCCGACGGTCGGTCTGGATTCGTCCGACTGGGCAGCGGGGATCATGCCCTGGCGCTGGAGGCATTCGAACGGGAAAACGCGATTCGCCCGGAGAGCTGGGTCGTTCGCGAGTTGATGGCCCAGGCTCTCGAGGGGCTTGCTCGGAGCGATGAGGCCTGCCAGCAGTATGAAGCCGCCTACCGTCGAGCACCCGATCGCGTCATTCTGGTCCTCGAAATAGCGCGAATCCTTCGTGACCGGCTCGGCCGACCGGAGGAGGCGCTGGATCGGCTGGAGACCGCGGCGCGCCGCCACCCGCCCGCTCCGGACAGCCTTGACCTGCACCTGGAGAGGGTCTTCCTGCGTCAGGAACTGGGCCGACCCGATGACGCCATTCGGCTGGTGACGGAGTTGATGAGCGAACCAACGCTGAACCGGGCCTTCCTGGCCTTCAATCGAGCCGGACTGTTCGAGCCGCTGGATCGGCTTGACGAGGCCGAATCCGATCTCAAGATGGCGATCGCCCTCGAGCCTCAGAATATCCTCTATCTCGAGCGAATGGCCGATCTCATCTACCGGGCGCGGCGTGATCCTGAGGAAGGGCTCTCGCTGCTGGACCAGGCGCTGGCCGTCGATGCCCATGACTTCGCCGGGGGGCGGGGCGGGCTCGGCACATCGCCGGATCGGGCGCGACTGCAATTCAAGGCAGCCCGGATCCTCTTCCTGCTCGACCGGCTCCTGGAAGCCGGCAGGCGGATCGAGGAAGGATTGATTGTCAGCCACGACCCCCGGGTTCACGAGGCCCTGCTTGGACTCAGTCGTGAGATCCGTGCCGCGCAGAGCGGGATGAACGCTTAAGTCGCGTAGTGTTAGAGGTTTACAAATGTTTCCGCTCCGAGATACCAATCGAACAACCACGTTTCCGATCGTGACGGTGCTTCTCGTCGCGCTGAATGCGGGGCTTTTTCTCTACGAACTGTCGCTGGGGAAAGGTCTGGGACACTTCCTGCAAGAGTTCGGCGCTGTTCCGGTCGATATAGTGAAGGCCGTGTCGAGCGGTCGGCTGGAGGGGCTCATCCCGTTCTTCAGTTCGATGTTTCTGCACGGCGGCTGGCTGCACCTGATCGGCAACATGCTGTTCCTCTGGATTTTCGGGGACAACGTGGAGGACCGGTTTGGCCATGCCCGCTACCTGCTCTTTTACCTGTGCGGTGGCGTCGTCGCCTTCGCCGCGCATCTGGCGGCGAACGTCACATCGACGGTTCCGACGATTGGCGCCAGCGGAGCGGTGGCGTCGGTACTCGGGGCCTACTGGTTTCTTTACCCCGGAGCCCGTGTCCTGACGCTGGTGCCGCTCGGCTTTTTTATCCACACAACAGAGCTTCCAGCCCGGCTTTTTCTTGGGATATGGTTTGGTCTGCAGATCGTGTCGGGACTCATCGAGTCGGCCATGGTCAAGCCGGATAGCGGCGGGGTGGCCTGGTGGGCCCATATCGCCGGGTTCCTGTTCGGCTACCTGGTAGCGGCGGGTCTGTACAGCGCAAAGCGAAGGGCCGCCCCGGCCCGATAAGCCGGGCACGGGACGAAGCGGCGTCACGAGGAGGTCGCCGAAGCAGTGAACAAGGGTTGGCAAGACCATGAATGAACGCAGGGTTCGGGGACCAAAACCGCGGGTGCGGCCCCAGATGAACACGGAGACACGCCGGCATGATGAACGGTCGGCGTACCATCGCCGGACAAAGTATCCCGACGAGCCGATCATCGACGAGGAAACGGACCGAATGGACGAGGAGGGTGGCGGCGTGCTGGATGATTGGACGGACGAGACGGAAGTCGTCGACGAATCGGCGGGCGCGGACGACACGGAGAAGCCGCCCTGTGAATCCCGGGGTCGCGGATGAGGATCCTTCTCGGTGCCGACTTTCACCTCGGCGCGACGATGGGTTGGCTCGGCGGACAGTCGGCCGCCCGTCGTGAGGACTTGAATCGGGCCTTCAGCCGCTTCGTTGATTTCGCGCTGCGCCCCGATCAGAAAATCGACCTTGTCCTTCTGCTGGGCGATATCTTCGATACGCATGCCCCGTCGGACGCGCTGGTCGATCTGGTACAGCGGGAATTGACGCGCCTGGCCCTGGCCGATTTGCCGGTTGCGGCCATTCCGGGCACGCATGACGGCTATGGTTACGCTGACAGCGTCTGGCGCTCGGGGCGATTTCCATCGTCTCTGGTTCTGATCACCTCGCCCGGCGTCTCACGGACGACGATCCAGGCGGCCGGCCGGCCGGTCCACCTGTACGGACTGGCCTTTGATCCGGCGCGCACTCCGGCCGATCCGCTGCTCCATATGCGACGCGACGAAACCGCCGGACCCGGCCTGCACATCGGCATGGTTCATGGGTCGCTGCCGGCAAGTCCCGAATGGGAGTTTCGCCGACGGGACCTGGCGATTCCGACCGCGGAACTGGCGGGATCGGGCCTGGATCTCCTCGCGCTCGGGCACTATCACAACTTTCTCGAAAAGTGGTTTGGCGATACCCTGGCCACCTACCCGGGGACGCTGGAAGGGCTCAAGTACAGCGAGTCGGGCGAGCGCTCCTTCGTGACCGTCGATCTTACGGACGTGGGGGTCGCCGTTGAGCGCTCCCCCTATCCGGGCCGCCGGATCATCGACGAGATTTTCGATCTCGATCGGGCCGGCCAGGCCGACCTGGGCCTTGTGAAACGGCTCGAGGAACTGGCCGGCCTCGACCGGATCGTGCGGTTGACCCTGACAGGTCATGCCCCGGCCGGCTTCGACGCTTCGGTCATCCGATCCCGCGCGGCCAATCAGTTTTTCCATCTCGACATCGAGGACCAGTCGCTGACCGTCGACGAACGTCTGGCGTCGCGTCTTGCTTCCGAACACACGGTGCGCGGCCTGTTCGTCCGCAAGATGCAGGAGCGCCTGTCCGGCGGCCCGGAAGCAGACCGTCCGCTGGTCATGGCCGCGCTCCGGGCCGGGCTGGCTGAATTTGGTGCCGGGGAGGTGCGGGATGAGGATTGAGCGACTTCAACTGGACGGCTTCGGCCGCTTTGCGGGGCCGGTGGAATGGTCTTTTGGCCCCGGCCTCAATGTCATCCAGGGGCCGAATGAGAGCGGCAAGTCGACGATGCAGGAATCGATCATGGCCATTCTCTTCGGCTTCGAGGACAAGGCAACCGAGGATCGTTTCCGACCGCGCGCCGGGCGTCATTTTCGCGGCGAAGTCGACCTGGTCCGTGGCGACGAGTACTGGAAGATCTGCCGCGATTTCGACGGCCACCAGGTGAGCGTGACCCGCCGGCGGGGAAAGGACAGCAACGTCCTGTACCAGGGGGACGCCAATCCGCGGGGGAGGACGGATGATCTGGCGGCATATCTCGAGGTCCTCGAGGGCTGTCTCGCCGTCACCGACCGCGGTTTGTTCCAGCGCACACTGGTCATCCGCCAGGGTGAGATGGAGACATCCATCGACGAGACGATTCGGCAACTTCTTTCGGGAAGTCAGCAGGGAGATTACGACACCGTGCTGACCCGGCTCGAGGATCGGTTCTTCGGACTGACGCGGGAGAATCCCTGGGGCAACCGGAAGAAAAACCGCCCGCGGGAAATCGAGGAGCTGGAGGAACGGATCATCGCCCTTCGTACGCGCCTCGAACGGGCCCGGACCTCGCTCCACCAGGGGGGATCGCTGCTGGCCGAGGTGGAATCGTCGGTGGCCGCGCTGGCCCGGTTCAAACAGGAGCGGGAGCAGAAGGGCCTGCTCTTCGACAGCTTCCGGGAGTTCTTCGAGCTCAATCGCGAACGCAGTGAACTGGAAAAGCGGCTCAGCGTTCTGCGCGATGAAAAAGAAAAGGTGAAGGGCTTCGATGCCGAGTGCCGTCGCGCGCAGGCCGACATCGACGCCCGACTGGGCCACTTCCGCGGTGCGGGGCCTGAATTCGGCGAGAACCTTCGAAACCTGTCGACGATGGAACGGGATGTGGCGGCCCTGGCCGACGAGCACCGCCGTCGGCAGGCCGAGCTGGCCGCCGATCCCTGGCCAAGCCAGACCAGGCGAAGCTTCATCATTGGCGGTGCCGTCGTCCTCGTCACCTCCCTGGCCATGTGGGGTGCGGGCGTCGGTTGGGCCAGTCCGGCCATCGGCCTGGTTGTCGGCGTGCTCTCGATTGTCGGCCTCTACTTCCTCGGCAAGGGGCGCGAGCGGGAACGGATCCGGCTGGAAACGTCCGCCCTGGAGATGGAATCGCGTCTCGAATCACAACGGGAGGAAATGGCCCGGCTGGATGCCGACATTCGCCCGAGGATCGGAAATCGCCGCCTGTCGGAAATCATGGAAGAGTGGCGGCAGTACGGTGAACTGGCCGATCTCGTCTCGCGCCACGAGCAGATTCGGGACAGCCACCGGCCGCTGGCCACGGTCGAGGCTGACTACGACACAGTTTTTCAGAAATTGAAGCTGGCCGATGCACGGGCCCGCGACCTGATTGCCCGATCGCCTTACCTGGCCAACGCGGATCAGAACATGCAGGATGTGTCGCTGCAGGTTGAGCAGCTGCGCCAGGAGCGCGAGGCCCTGCTGGCCGAGGAGCAGGGGGAGTCGGGGCGTCTCGAGGCGCTGAAGCTGCGCCGGGCCCGCCAGGAAGGGGGGCAGGTCGATGATGCCGAGTGCCTGGAAGACGAGCTGGCGGAGTGCCGCGAGCGACTGACCGCCCTCCAATTTCGACGGAACGCCTTCCGGATGGCGGTGGATGTTTTGCGTCAGTCCGTGGCGGAGTTCCAGGAAGGACATCTCGAGCGACTGGCCGGCAAGGCCGCCGAGCCGATGAACCGGATCACGGGCGGCCGCTGGAAACAGCTCACGCTGGACTCGGATTTCGTCCCTCACGTGGTGGATGACGACGGGCGGTCCTTTGATTCGGAATCATTGAGCCAGGGGACGCGGGACCAGCTTCACCTGTCGCTGCGCCTGGCCCTTGTCGACAGCATCTTTGGCGATGCCGGCCCCCCGCTTCTCGTTGACGACGTGCTCGTCAATTGCGACGCGGTGCGCCTTGATCTGATCCGAAAGACATTCGAGGGGGAGGTGGCCCGCGGCCGGCAGATGCTCCTGTTCAGTCATGATCCGGCCTATGCGGCATGGGGAGGAACGACGATCCGGCTCAAGGGAGCGGCACCAGCCCTTGTCGGATAAATTTGCCTCCGATGGCAAGCTCAATCCCTTCTGCTAGTCTTAGCCTCACCTATGTTGCGCGCGCAGGGCCTCACCCGTCGCTACGGTTCGCTCCTCGCCGTGGATCATCTCGATCTCCACATTGCCCCGGGTCAGATCTTCGGCCTGCTTGGCCCCAACGGCGCCGGCAAGACCACAACGATCAAGTTGATGACCGGACTCCTGCGTCCCAGCGAAGGGTCGGTCCAGGTGGGCGGCCACGATCTTGAGAAGGAACCGAGCGCGGCGCGCCGGCTGATCGGCTACGTGGCGGACGAACCCCATCTCTACGAAAAACTGACGCCGGTGGAATTCCTTCGCTTCAGCGGCGAACTGTACGGCGTCGCCGCCGACACGATCCGGGGACGTACCCAGCGCCTGCTGCATCTCTTCGAACTGGATGGCCGGGGCGACTTCCTGATCGAGAGTCTTTCGCATGGGATGAAACAGAAGGTGGCGCTGGCCGGCGCGCTGGTCCACGAACCGCGCCTGCTCTTCCTCGATGAACCGACAGTCGGGCTTGACCCGCGCGGCGCCCGGACGCTCAAGCTGCTCCTGCGCCACCTGGCCGGTCGGGGCATCACCATCGTTCTGTCGACACATATCCTCGAAATCGCCGAGCGTCTCTGCGACCGGGTGGCCATCCTGGCGAAAGGGAAGCTCCTGGCCACGGGCACGATGGCCGAATTGACGGAGCGGATGGGTGAGATGAGCCTCGAGGAGATTTTCCTGGAGATGACCGGCGGCAACGACGTCACCGACCTTTCGGAAGCGCTGGACGGGTGACACTACTCAGTCTCCTCGGCTGGCAGCTCAAGATTGCCTGGGCCGGGATGGTCCGCGGCCGGCGCGCGCGCGTGGGGCAGCGAATTCTGCTGACGACGGTTGGCCTGTTCTGGCTGGCGATGCTCGGCGCCGTCATTTACCTGGCGCTGGGCGAGGCGATCCGCCGGACGCCGGAAGCCACCTGGCTTCTCGACCTCACGCTCTACTCGGCCTGGCTCGGGGCCCTGGCGATGGTCATCTTTTTCAACCTTGGCTTTCTGCTCCACGTGGTTTTCTTTTCGCGCGACCTCGAGTTTCTGATGGCCACCCCCGTCGATCCACGGGTCGTGCTCGGCTCGCGCTTCGCCGTTGGGATGTGGTCGAATCTGCTCTTGAACCTCTTCCTGTCGATGCCGGCCGTCATCGCGGTCGGGGCTGTTTCGAAGGTCGGGCCGGCCTGGTATGCCCTCTTCGCGGTGGCCCAGATCTCATTTCTTGCCATCCCGGTGGCGCTGACCTACCTCATCGGCATTCCATTGGCCCGCTGGGTATCGACGCAACGGTTGCGGGCCCTCTTCTCGATTCTCGGATTCGGACTGGCGCTGTTCCTCTGGTCGTTGCCGCAGTTGGCCCCATCCAGGATTCGCTCGGCCGCGGAGCTGGATCGGCTGATGAATCATGGGATCGATCTTCTACGTGTCTTCCAGTCGCCGGCGGCGCTCCTGTGGCCCTCGACCTGGGCCGCAGCGGCACAGGTGGAAGCCCTTCGCGGGCACTGGGGAGCGGCGCTTTCGCGCCTCCTGGTGCTGGCCGGAGTGGCGGCCCTCCTCGTGGCTGTGTCGATTCGATTGGCCGCGCACTCCTATCGCGATGGCTGGATCCGGCTGGCCAGCGTGGCGACAAGCCGGCAGGTCCGGTCCGAGCGCTTCACATTTCTGCTAAATCTCGTGCCGCGAGACTGGCGTCCGCTTCTCTGGAAGGACCTGACGATCGTGGCCCGCGATTTCCGGCTGTCGTTCCAGCTGTACAGCCTCGGCATCCTGATGTGCCTCTTCCCGTTCATGACACTGGCCACCAGTTCGTCGGAGGGAGCCGTGATGGCGCCTCTCACCGCACTCTCGTGCGCACTCGGCGCCGCGGTGGTCGTCGGCAGCCAGGCCGGCATCATGCTGATCCCGATGGAGGGACGCTCGGCCTGGCGGCTCCTGGCGGCTCCGGTATCACCGCAGAATCTGGCGGTCATCAAGTGGCTGACGGCCACCTGCCTGACCCTGCCGGTGGTCGTGGGCCAGGCGGTTCTCCTGATGCTTGCGTTTCACCGGAGTTTTCATGAGGCGTTCACGGGCGGACTCATCGCCCTGGGTGCCGCGCTACTGGGCGCCGGGTTCGGAACCTGGACCGGCGTCAGTTTCGCCAACTTCGAATGGGATCACCCCCGCCGGATGATTTCGCCCGGGGCGCAGATCATCTGGGGGCTGGGTGTCGGCCTGATCACCGGAGGGATGGTCTTCCTTTCGCAGGCCGCCGTCTGGAGTTCGAGCCCACTCCTGACCGGCTTTCCCTCGCCGGGAGTGGCGCTCCTGGTGCTTCTCGTCGGGACCGGGATCGGCGCCCTGGGGGCGCTCCGCGCCGGTCACAAGATCGCCCGAATGGAATGGGAGGCGGGCTAGTCCGCCTTGGCCTCACCGACGAGGCGCTCGAGCCGCCGACGCAGCGCGGCCGGCGACTCCGTGCCGACCAGGCGTTCCACCTCGACGCCGCTGCGGTAAAAGATGAGGGTTGGAACGCCCCGGATACCCATGGCGACCGACAGGGCTGGATCGAGGTCCACGTTGAACTTGGCCATCGTGACCCGGCCGACAAACTCGGGGGCGAGTTCCGTGAGCAGCGTCAGCAGCACGCGGCACGGGGCGCACCATGGGGCCCAGAAATCGAGCACGAAGAGCCCGGGCGTCCGGGCGATCATGTCGTCGATCCCGCCTGGTTCGAGGGCGGGGATCCCGGCAGCGGAGTCATTCATTGTCGGATACAATCCTCAAGCGGGCGCGATTGGCCCTTGGTTCCGACCGGGCCACCCGTTGGATGGTCCGCCCGGTTGCCGGATTCAGATGACGAACCTAAGATATCCGCCCATCGGCTGAAATTGCAATTGCTGCCTCCCGTTCTGTCGGAGACCCGTTTCGTTCGATCATGGAGAAGCCGGCCATGCTGTCCCGAGCGCAGTTCCTGCGACACCTGGAGTTGGAATGCGCCCGAACGCGGCTGTATCTTGGCGCGCTTCATGCGGAGGAACTGGACCTTTGTCCGGCTCCCGGCATGATGTCCGCCCGTGAGCTGGCCCTCCACGTCATCGGCTGCCACGAGTGGCTCCGGATGGCCGCGGTGCATGGTGACGGAAACTTCGCTCACTTCAAGGTGGACCTTGCGTTCACGGATGGCGCCGCCGCCGCCGGTCATGCCCTCCATTCGTATCGACGCCTGCGCGATGAACTGCGAGGGCTCACCGATGAGGAATTCAACCGACCCCTGACCATGTTCGGCCGGGAAACCACCGGCGCCGACCTCTGCCTGGAGCTCCTGTTCCACGAAACTCACCACCGGGGTCAGCTCGGCGTCATCTTCCGAGCCGCCGGCCGGACGCCGCCCGACCTGCACAAGGTGCCGCTGCCCGACCTGGAGTGAGCCGTCGGGCCACTCCGACCGGCCGACGCGGTCGTTCACCGACAGAGGACCACCGTTCACCGACGACCATTGGGCCGCCCGGCCGGACCTGCGTAATCTCCTCTCGTCAGCACAATTCGACGCACCGGAGGTAGCGATGTCAAACAAATCCGATCGACCGGGACCAGGCGGTGGAATCTTCGTCGGCCTCCTGCTTCTGACAGTGGGTGCCATCATGCTCCTGAATCAGCATTTTCACTTCGGCAATTTCTGGCAGCTCTGGCCGGTTTTCATGATCATCACGGGGATCCACTCACTGGTCAACAACGGGCGCCGCGCCCTCTTCTCGGGCATCCTTCTCGTGGGAATGGGGTTCCTGTTCCTGGGAATCAACTATGGTCTGGTGGGACTCCGGATGAGGCACTTCGCACCGCTCGTGGTCCTGATCATCGGCCTCGGATTCATCGTCGATGCCGTCGTGGGGCGGCGGGGGCGAAACGACCAGGCCCCCACGGGAGGTGCCTCGTGAAGCGGCTCTTTGGTGAACAGGTGGGGGAGGAGACGGTGCTTCCGATCGGTCTCGCGGTCATCATGGCTCTCGTGCTGCAGAATCTGCTCCTGGTTCTGACGCTGACGCATCTCTCCTCGCCCGACCTGGTGGTTGTCTTTCGGGCGCTGACACGGGTGACCATCCTGGTCCTGACCGGGCCGGTGACTCTATGAGCCGCGATCGTTCCCCGCTTGGACAATTGATCATCGGCGCCACGATCCTGTTCGTCGGACTGCTCTGGACGCTCGACAGCATGAACCTGGTGGAGACGGACGAGATCATCCGCTGGTGGCCGCTGGGCCTCGTGGTTCTCGGCGGCCTCAAGCTCTTCGGCCTCGGCATGCAACGGGCGCCCGTGGCCGGCCTCCTGCTTGCCGGCTTCGGCCTGGGTTTCACGCTCGACACCGTCGGCGTCCTGAACATGTCCATGCGGCTCTTCTGGCCGGTCGTCATCATGTCGCTCGGGGGAATCCTGGTGGCCCGGTCGATGGGCTGGATGGGCGGACCGATCGGCGCAGTTGGCCCCGGCGCGGGGAGCATGGCCTTCATGGGCGGCGTCGTGCACCGTGAGCCGGCCGATACGTTTCAGGGTGGCGCCGCCACCGCGGTCATGGGCGGCGTCGACTACGATCTGACCAGCGCCCGAGGCGTTGAGCCGGGCGGTGCCCTTGATATCCTCGCCTTCTGGGGTGGTATCGACCTGGCGGTGCCACCGGGGTGGCGACTCGACATGAAAGTGACCGCCCTCCTCGGCGGCATCCACGACACGCGGAGCCCGGTGCCGGTTGACTCGAACGGACCGACGCTCGTGGTTCGGGGCCTCGTCGTGATGGGTGGCCTCGAGATCAAGGATCGCCTCGGCCCGTAGGATGATGTACCCACTTTTCGCCACGCCGACCCGAACCCTGCTGTACGTGCTGGCATGGGTGCCAGTGGCTCTCGCCCTGGCCGCGGTCATGTACCTGGTTGAACCGCGGCCAGTCTGGGCACTGGCCATCTTCGTCGGGCCGCTGACGCTGCTTTACGCGTCGGCTACCACCTCGAACTGGTGGATACTCCGTGGCGAACGCCCGGAAAATCTGCTCACGACAGGATTCCTCTTTCGGATCGTGATGGCGGCCCTGGTGACGGCCGGGCTCTGGACGATCGCCGGCCGGATGCTCTACTCCTTCCTCGACTCCCGGCTGCCGCTCCTGATCGACGCGACGGTGCGGCGGAAGGATCTCACGTTGATCTTCCTGGCCGGCCTTGGCATCTACTGGCTGTCGGCCGCGCTCCACCTGGCATTTTTCATCTCGTTGAAGGCGGTGGAGGCGGAACGGCGCGCGCTCGAATCACAGGTGTCGGCCCGCGAGGCCGAACTCAAGGCGCTCCGCTCGCAGTTGAACCCGCACTTCCTTTTCAACAGCCTGAACTCGATCATGTCACTGGTTGGCCGAAGCCCGGAGGAGGCCCGCCGGATGTGCCAGGGGCTGGGCGATTTTCTTCGCCGAACGCTGAATCTCGGCGCCCGTGAGCGGGTTTCGCTGGATGAGGAACTCGACCTGGTCCGGCACTACCTGGAGATTGAATCGGTGCGCTTCGGCGAGCGATTGTCGTTCGACCTGGATGTACCGGATGAACTGGGCGGTGCAGAGGTGCCGCCACTCCTGCTCCAACCGTTGATCGAGAACGCCGTCAAGCATGGCGTGGCCGCGCGGCTCGACGGGGGCCGGATCGGGCTGGTCGTCCGGCGCGAGGGGGATCTGATGCATCTCATGGTGTCCAACCCGGTCGATGACGAGTCGGCCCCCACCCCCGGCGAGGGAGTTGGCCTCGACAATGTGCGACGGCGCCTCAAGGCGATCGGCGCCGGTCGCGGCTCGCTCGAGATCCGCCGACGCCCGGACCACTTCGAGGCGCACCTGATTCTTCCCATTCAGATGGCCGTTCCGCCCATCGAAATGGCCGTTCCACCTGTCCGGACGACCGCGTCATGAACGATCGCATCCGCCTGATCCTGGTCGACGATGAGGAACCGGCACGGGCCCTCCTGCGCGAGTACCTCGAATCGGACCGCTCGGTTGCCCTGGTCGGTGAGTGCGCGAACGGATTCGAGGCCGTGAAGGCGGTGACCACGCTCAAGCCCGACCTGGTGTTCCTCGACATTCAGATGCCGAAATTGAACGGGTTCGAGGTGCTCGAACTCCTGTCACCGGCTCCGGCGGTGATCTTTTGCACGGCGCACGACGAGTATGCCGTGAAGGCCTTCGAGGCCCACGCCGTGGACTACCTGCTGAAGCCGGTGGGCCGGGAGCGCCTGCTGCAGGCGCTGGAACGGTTTCGAGCGCGTCGTGCCGATCCGGGCGAGTCCGGGGCCATGCTGTCGGCGGCCGAGACCGACGATCTGGTTCGTTCGGCGCGGCCGGCCGGGCGATTCCAGGAACGGATCCTGATCCGCGACGGCGTCAGCGTTCACGTCATTCCGGCCGCCCAGATCGACTACCTCGAGGCCCAGGATGATTACGTGGCCATCCACGCCGTCGGCAAGACCTGGCTCAAGACGACCACCCTGGCCCGCCTGGCCGCGGACCTGGACCCGACGCGCTTCATCCAGATTCACCGCTCCTGCCTGCTCAACCTGGACCGCCTGGGCAAGGTGGAGCTGGTCGGCAAGGATAGCCGCGTGGCCATTCTGAAAGACGGCCGCGAACTGCCGATGAGCCGCTCGGGGTACGCGCGGCTGAAAGAGAAGTTCTGAGCCCGGGCTTCCCGCTACGTCCGGACGACCGCTAGTAAATCCGCTGCCCGAGCGCGCTGGCCACGAGCCCGACCGCCAGTTCGCTGGTCTGATTGCGCAGGTCGAGAGTCGGATTCACCTCGACGAATTCCATCGAGGTCAGGATGCCGCTGTCGGCGAGCATCTCCAGCGCCAGGTGAGCTTCGCGGAAGGTGGCACCGCCGGCCACCGGCGTGCCGACGCCGGGAGCTTCGTCCGGCGTCAGGAAGTCGATGTCGAACGACAGGTGGACCCGCTTGACGCCGCTCCCGGCGATGGCGATGGCCCGCTCCATCACGGCTCTCATGCCGATTTCGTCGATGTCGCGCATCGTGAACACGGTCACCCGTGTCGATTTCAGGATGTCGCGCTCGGCGCGGTCGAGGTCACGCACGCCGACGAGCACCGTGTTTTCCTCGAGCGCCTTGGGAAAGGCGCCGCCGATCGAGGTAAGCCGCGGGTCCCCATGTCCCAGCGCCACGGCCAGCGCCATGCCGTGAATGTTGCCGCTCGGCGTTGTTTCCGGCGTGTTGAAATCGCCGTGGGCATCCATCCAGATGAGCCCCTGGCGCCGTTCCACCTGGCCAAGACCCGACAGCGTACCGATCGATATGGAATGATCGCCGCCCAGGATCAGCGGGAAGCCCCCCTCCCCGGCCACGCGGTGCACCTCGGCGGCGAGGAGTTTTGAACCGTCTACCACCGCCGGCAGGAAGCGCAGCTTCGGCTCACCCTCGCTCTGCGTGGCCATGACCGGACAGTCGACATCGCCGTGATCCACGACATGGACGCCGATCCTTTCAAGTCGCTCCTCGAGCCCGGCCACGCGCATGGCGCTCGGCCCCATGTCGACACCGCGAAGCGTCTGGCCATAGTCCTGCGGCATGCCGAGGAGATGGACGGTCCGGACGGGGCCGGCGGTACGGTCGTGGCTCATGGCCGGATGATATACTGCCCCACGATACTTTGGCACGCGAACGGATTGCACACTGGACCGCATGATGGGCCGTCCCGCCGGGATGGCCACAGGAGGATTGACCATGGCATTCGAACTTCCCGCCCTGCCATACCCGCACGAAGCCCTCGAGCCGCACATCGACACCCGGACGATGCAGATCCACCATGGCAAGCATCATCAGGCCTACGTGACAAATCTCAACAAGGCCCTCGAATCGGCGCCCGAATGGGCCGAAAAATCGATCGAGGAGATCGTGACCAATCTCGACAAGCTCCCCGAGGCGATTCGGATGGCCGTCCGCAACAATGGCGGCGGACACGCCAATCACAGCTTCTTCTGGCAGATCATGGGGCCGGGAATGGGTGGGGCACCAGCGGGAGCCCTGGCGGAAGCCATCACCACGACGTTCGGCAGCTTCGACACATTCAAGGAGAAGTTTGCCGCGGCCGGTGCCACCCGTTTCGGTTCCGGCTGGGCCTGGTTGACGAAGGATGCGGCCGGCAAGCTCGAGGTTTGTTCGACGCCGAACCAGGACTCGCCGCTCACCGAGGGCAAGACGCCGCTCCTCGGCTGCGACGTCTGGGAGCACGCCTACTATCTCCACTACCAGAATCGCCGCCCCGACTACATGGTCGCCTTCTGGAACGTGGTGAACTGGGACGAGGTGTCCCGCCGGTTCGGCAAGTGATCAACGGTTGGGCCGGGCGGATCGCACGGGCTCAGCTTCCGGCCATCCTATTCGCGACGACCATCCTCGCGATCCTGTTGCCGGCGCCGTCCGCCGCCGATGCCACGCTCGAGTACACCATCGAAACGAAGCTCCCCGCCAGGGAGTCATCCACCGCCACGATGTGGCTGGCCGACGGCAAGGTCACCCTGAAATCGGGTGGGGCCAGGCCGGCGCGGGTCATCTACTGGGCGAAGGGCGATCGGCTGGCGATGATCAGTGACGCTAAGAAGAGTTATATCGAGATGACCGGGGACGAGTTGAGGGAGATGGCGGGGAGCCTGGATGCCATGTCCGGACAGATGGCGACGGTGATGGGTTCCCTGACTCCCGAGCAGAAAGCCATGATGGACGCCCAGATGAAGAAAATGGGCGTGAAGGGGGACGGCGCATCGGCCCGGTCGACTGAAATTGAAGTCTTGATGTTGTCCGAAACGAAGATGCTCCAGGGCTTCAAGTGCCAGAAGCATGACGTGATCCGGGGTGGTGCGAAAAGCGCCGAAGCCTGGTTGACGCCGGCCGCGGACACCACGGCAACGTCGGCGGAAATGATGTCCATGACGGGCATGATCAACCTGATTACCCTCCTCCTCGATTCGATGAGTTCGATGACGAAGTCCATCGGGCTGGACCTGTCCCTGCCGACGGGACTTGTCCGCGGGATGGAGGGCGTCCCCGTCTACGTCAAGGATCTCGACGGAGATGCCATCAGGAGCGAGATGACGCTCCAATCGTTGAAACGTGGAAAGATCGACAAGTCGGTCTTCGAGATCGGCGATGGATACAAGAAGCAGGACCTGTCGATGACGCGTTAGCGGTTCGCGTCGACAACCGGCTCAACCTGGGCCGACGGTACCGAGCAGTCGCTCGAGGCCGTCGGCCCATTCGTTTTCCGGCGTGAGCAGCGACAGGACGATGAGGGATTCCTCCGCGGTGTCGTAGAAGTGACCGGGATGCGCCACGACTCCAGCGTCGAGCAGCGCGAGACACCAGTCGTCATCGCGACGCCGTGCCGGCAGCTTGAGTACAACGCTCCATCCTCCATCCCGCCGCCGGCGGGTGACGGCCGTCCCTGCCAGTTGCCGGTCCAGCCACGCCTCGTTCACGTTCAGCCGGCGGCGGGCCGCGGCCAGAAACTCATGCCGCCCCGACAGGAATCCCGGCAGCGCGGACTGCACCGGCGCTCCGACCGAAAGGAACGCATCGGCGATCCATTCGAGGCCCCGGCGCATGGCAACAGCCTCGGTCGGTGGCCCGCCGATGACCATCCATCCCAGTTTCATCTGCGGCAAACCCGCAACCTTGGAGAGTCCCGAAAGTACCAGCAGCGGCCAATCGTTCCGTCCGGCCATCGTGGGGAGCACCACGTCCGGCGCCGGAAAGTCGAGGAACACCTCGTCGACCACCAGTGTGGCTCCGACTCGGGCCGCCAGCCTCGCCGCGAACTCCATCTCGTCCGCATCGAACACGGAGCCGGTTGGATTGTTCGGCTGAACGAGGATCACGCCGCGCACATCCCCCGTGGCCAGGGCTTCCTCGAACGACGCCCGATCAAGCCACCACCGATCATCGTAGTGAAGGGTGTAGGTCCGGAGAGTGACGCCCTCCAGCGCCGCCAGCGGCGCCAGAAGCGGGTAGGATGGCGATGGGACAAGAAAGACCTCGCCCGGCGCGGCAAGGAGGCGCATCGCGTGTGCGTAGGCCTCGCTGGTGCTGGCGGTCAGAATGATCCGGTCCGGGTCGACGCGGGCTCCGTGGTCGGCGTAGTAGGCCGCCACTGCGGCGCGGGCCTGTTCCGAGCCTCGTGGATTGGGGTCGTACGGACGCGTGGCACAACCGGCCAGTTCAGCCAGAACCTCATTGGTCGGGAGGGGGAGGCCAACCCGGGTTGGGTTGGAGACAACGAGATCGAGCAGCCTCCGCCCGTCACGCTCCAGTTCGAGACGACGCCGGGTGAGGGGGTTCGTCGCAGGATATGAAGGGAGTCGGGGCCAGTTCATGATCCTGGACTATAGAACCTGGGTCCCGCGTGAGTCCCTTGCGATATGCGTGGGAAGGGAGTCAGCGGCCGATCAGCCGGCCCGGCGGAGGTCGTCCTCGTGCCCTTCGGTCTCAGCCGTCGGCCGATCGATGTCCACCCGTATTGCCTTCAGTGCCGATTCGCGGGCCGAACTCCACCAGAGGACACCGAGAACGGGGAGGACGGCCAGTACGGCCATCGGCCCCATCTGCTGGTAGGCGATGAGCAGGAAGCCCGCCAGCGAAATCTGGGCCGCGGTCGTGGCCAGTTCGAAGGCGTAGCCAAAATTGTCGCGCCAGGTCATCCAGATCGAACGACTGGTATCGAGGGCGATGGCCATGGCCACCAGGCCCGAGTTCACCGCGAAGAAGGCGATGCCACCGGCAAAGAGCCCGGGCCAGTTGGTGTACTGGTCGAGGATGGCCACCGTGCTGTCGACCGGAGTCAGCAGCCGCACAACCAGTAGCGCGGCCCCCGCCGCAAGCGTCGATTGTGCCGCGTTGAAGAGGGCGCGTTTCAGCGGTCGGCGGTGCGGATAGATCGAGGCGAGAAGTGCGCTTGCCGCCACGATCACCAACGATTGCGAGGGGTGAAGCGCGATCAGTGCTGCCAGGTCGATCGCCAGGGCCATCGAGATGGTGCCGTTGCGCGTCGGGGTCTGAATCCAGAGCACCTCGCCGGCCAGGCAGGAGACGAACCAGGCCCAGAAGATGGTGTCGAACCGGTCCGGCAGACCGGCGCCGGCCAGGAGCGCCATCGCGCCGCCGACCGTCGCGATCACCAGGATCGCGAGACCTGTCTTCGAACCGTTCTTCAACATCCGACTCCTCCTCGGGCTCTGCATGCTCCCGGCCATTTGATCCGGCAGATCGGCAGAACCCGACCAGCACTACTGCAAGCCGCATGCCGTGGCGCCCACCAGAACGCCAGGAATCAGGAGGGGAGGATTCTTCCCGGCGTACCGTCCAGCCTCCGCCCCAACTTGTTTAGCGACAATCCATTCGAAGGTCGAATGAGTTTGGCGAATCTGGCGGGCCAGGATCCTGCCGCCGGCGCGTCCGGCGGGAACGGCGACGAGCCTGGCGGTTATTGGCCACACGGGGAGCCAAGACGTGAGCTAACTCAATTGCTGACAGTGGTTAGGGCCCAAACGGCTGATCTCAGCCAATCGGGTCGGCCCCCCCCGCCTCTGCCAATGACCGGGGAGGCCCGCATGTCGACTAATTTCGCGTCAGCTTCCGGTACTTGATCCGGTGAGGCTGGTCGGCCGCGCTGCCAAGGCGCTGGTGGCGGTTGACCTCGTAGTCCTGGTAGTTCCCCTCGAACCAGACGACGTTGCTGTCCCCCTCGAAGGCCAGGATATGGGTGGCGATGCGGTCCAGGAACCAGCGGTCGTGGCTGATGACCACGGCGCAGCCGGCGAAATCGAGAAGCGCATCCTCGAGTGCCCGAAGCGTGTCGACGTCGAGGTCGTTCGTCGGTTCGTCGAGCAGGAGCAGGTTGCCGCCACTCTTGAGCAGCTTGGCCAGGTGGACGCGGTTTCGCTCGCCGCCGGACAGATCCTTGACCCGTTTCTGCTGGTCGGCCCCCTTGAAGTTGAAACCGGCCACGTACGCGCGGCTGGGAATTTCGCGCTTGCCGATCGGGATGATGTCCTTGCCGTCGGAAATCTCCTCCCAGACGTTCTTCGACCCGTCCAGCGTGTCGCGACTCTGGTCGACGTAACTCATCACGACGGTGTCGCCGATCCTGAGGCTCCCGGAGTCGGCAGTCTCGCCACCGGTAATCATCCGGAAGAGGGTGGTCTTGCCGGCGCCGTTCGGTCCGATGACTCCGACGATGCCGCCGGGCGGCAGCTTGAAGTCGAGATTGTCGATCAGCAGGTTGTCGCCGTACCCCTTGGACAGATGGTCGGCGTCGACGACCAGGTTGCCGAGGCGCGGCCCCGGCGGAATGGAAATTTCCACCTGGTCGGTCCGCTTCTCCTGCTGCTGCAGCAGCAACTGTTCGTAGGCCGTGATGCGGGCCTTGCTCTTGGCCTGACGGGCCCGTGGCGACATCTGGATCCACTCCAGTTCGCGCCCGAGGGTCTTCTGGCGGGCCGATTCGGATTTTTCTTCCTGGGCCAACCGGATCTGCTTCTGGCCAAGCCAGGAGCTGTAGTTTCCCTCCCACGGGATTCCCTGGCCGCGGTCGAGTTCGAGAATCCAGCCGGCCACGTTATCGAGGAAGTAGCGGTCGTGGGTCACGGCCACGACCGTGCCCGGATACTCGTGCAGGAAATGCTCGAGCCAGGCCACCGACTCGGCATCAAGATGATTGGTCGGTTCGTCGAGAAGGAGCAGGTCCGGCTTTTGCAGGAGAAGGCGGCAAAGAGCCACACGTCGCCGCTCACCGCCGGAGAGTTGATCCACCAGCGTGTCCGGCGCCGGGCAGCGGAGCGCGTCCATGGCGATCTCGAGTTGCCGGTCCAGCTCCCAGGCGTTCAGATGATCGATCTTTTCCTGCAGCGTTCCCTGTTCCGCCAGGAGTTTTTCCATCGCGCTGTCGTCCATCGGCTCGGCGAACTTGGCCGAGATGTCGTTGAACCGATCGAGCAGGGCCTTGGTCGAAGCCACCCCTTCCTCCACGCACTCGACGACCGTCTTGCCCGGCGTGAGCCGCGGCTCCTGGTGCAGGTATCCCACGGTGAAGCCATCGGTCAGCCGGGCCTCTCCCAGGTAGTCCTTGTCTTCGCCGGCCATGATCCGAAGGAGACTCGACTTGCCGGCGCCGTTCAAGCCGAGGACGCCGATCTTGGCGCCGTAATAGAAGGAGAGCCAGATCCCCTTCAGAACCTGCTTGTTGGGGGGGTGAACCTTTCCCAGGTCCTTCACCGTATAAATGTACTGCGGAGGCATTGCGAAATCCTTTCAACAGAGTCACCAGCGAATTGAGACCGGGGATTGTGGGGGAGCTGGCGCAGGGGATCAAGTGATGGTGAGGGGCCACAAAGGATTTCTCAATCGACGGGTCAGATCTTTTGTTGACATATTCATGCATTCAATAATATGCTTTTATGCATGAGAACCACGGTGGAAATCAATGACGAACTCTTCCGGCTGGCCAAGAAGCACGCCTTGGAAAAGGGGATCCCACTCCGGGAGGTCATCGAGTCGGCCCTGCGCGCGTATCTCGGTGCCAGGCCGCGCACCGCGCCATACCGATTCGAATGGCACACGGAAGGTGGGGGCGTGCGGCCTGGCATTGATCTGAGTGATTGGTCGACGGTCAGGCGCGCGATGGGCGACGATGATCCTCGTGATGAAGGCCAATGATAGCCATCGACACGAACATCCTGATCTACTCCCACCGGAGCGAATCGCCGCATCACATGGAAGCCCGGCGCCTCGTGGAAGCCATGGCAACGGCGGGCCGACCCTGGGCAATTCCATGGCCCTGTGTCTATGAGTTTCTGAGGGTTGTCACTCATTCCAATGTCTTTCACAAACCAAGCTCTTTGAATTCGGCCCTTTTGGCTCTCACAACGCTCCTGGAGTCACCAACCCTGGTCATGCTTGGTGATGGTCCAGCCCACGACCGACATCTCCTCGCCATGATTCGTGGCGGTGATGCCCGTGGTAACCGGGTCTTCGATGCCCACATCGCCGCGTTGGCCATCGAGCATGGTGTCAGCGAACTCTGGACGGCGGACCGAGGTTTCCGTCGATTCCCCGGACTCACCATTCGCAACCCGTTTCTAGCTTCCGACGAGGTCCATGAGGTTCGCGTCCGCTATCGACCGCGAGCCGGCGTTGCTGGTGCCGCTGTCCGCCGCCCGCGATAGTTTCCAACCGCGAGAACGACCCCGGCCAGGACCAGCGCGGCTCCCAGCAGAAGTCGCGGCGTGAGCGGTTCGTTCATGACAAGCGTGCCGATCAGGACGGCCACCAGCGGTGTTCCGTAGGCGATCATCGAGAGGCGCGTGGCCGCGTAGTGGGTCAGGAGCCAGTAGTACAGGCCGAACGAGATCGCCGAGCCGAACACGGCCAGGTACAGAAGGGCGGTGATTGATGCGCCGTCGAAGACCACCGGCCGGCCCCGTTCCAGCGCCAGCGCCAGTGCGCCGACGATGCCGAATGTCATGCCCATCGGCACGGCCGTCAGCGAGATCGGATGAATGCCCTGACCCCATTTCTTGATCATGACATTGGCGATGGCCGACACGAGGGGAGAGATCAGAAAGACGATCGAGGCAAGGAGTACTTTGGGCCCGCCAAGGAGTGAGAAGTCTTCCGAATAGATGACGCCCACCCCCGCGAACCCCACCAGTGTCCCCAGGATGGTGATCCGGCGGATCCGTTCGCCGGGAATCAGGAAATGAGCCAGGATGGCCACCAGGAGTGGAAAGGTGGCCCAGAGGACCGCTGCCAGGCCGGAGGGAACATACTGTTCGGCCCAGTAAACGACGATGTACGAGGCGCAGAACGACAGGAGGGTCGTCGACCACCAGAGAGCTTTCTCGTGGCGGCCGGCTCCGAACCGGACGCCGCGGGCGAGCCCGATGCAAAAGAGAAGGAGGCTGGCGATACCGAAGCGAAGCGCCACGCCGGTAAGTGGCGGGATGCCAACCAGCCCCACCCGAATGACCGCCCAGGTCGAACCCCAGATCAGGATGAGCAGGAGGATGACGGCTGCGGTCAGCCTCGGGCCGGGTTTCACCGATCGGACGTCGTGACGCGGCCGCTGGGGGCATCGACATGAACGTTTTTGCGTCCCTCGCAGATTCGCACCAGATCGTCGCCGACCATTGCCCGCCGCCAGCCGGTCAGGAGGAGCGGCGTCTCGAGCCCGGGATCGCGCTTGCCGCGCGCCTCGTCAACCAGAGCCGAGAGATCGGCCTTGGCGCCGAGGTACGAAGGGGCAATCTCCTCTTCGCGGGCCCTGGAGCGAAGAAAAACCTCGAGCAGATCGACAACCAGCGCCCGCTCGGCGTCTTCCGCCGGAATGGCCCGAAGCTCCGGCCACTGCTCTTCCGGAATGGTCTGCGCCCGTGCCACCACCTCGATGATGGCCGGGCCGACTTTTCGTGCCTCGTTGGGGTGGAACCCGCGCAGAATCTCGAGTTGTGGCGCCGCCCTCGGGAGGCGGCGGGCGATCTCGATCAGGATTTCGTCGGAGACGACGCGGTTGCGCGGCTCGTCCCGGCGACGGGCCTCCTTTTCACGCCAGATGGCCAGCTCCCGGGCCACGACCAGGCTCTTCCGCGACAATGAACGAACGCGGGGAAGCTTGAGGAAAAGGCGCGAGAGATCGGGATCCCAGGTCGATTCCTCCTCGTAGTGAGCCATTTCCTCGGCGGCCCATTCGACCCGCCCCAGGGACTCGAGGCGCCGACCGATGACACCCCGCATGTCATGGAGATAGCGGACGTCATCGAGCGCGTATTCGATCTGCCCCGGCGTCAACGGCCGCCGCGACCAGTCGGTGACGGTCTCGAGCTTGGAGAGGCGCACCGCGCTGAATCGCTCGACCAGCGTGGCATAGCCCGGTTGATCCCCGGCGCCGATCATGGCCGCGGCAATCTGGGTGTCGAAGATGTTTCGCGGCAGGACGCCGCCATGCCCCCAGGCGATCTCCATGTCCTGGCGGCCGGCATGCAGAATTTTTTCGATGGCCCGGTCGGCGACCAGCGCCCAGAATGGCGCCAGATCGGGGATCACCTGCGGGTCGATGATCAGGAGCCGCGCGAACCCGTCCGCCGAGGTGGCATCGGCCGCGCCGCCGGGGAGCGCAACCTGGATGAGGCAGAGACGAGGGTAGTAGGTTCTCTCCCGCTGGAATTCGAGATCCAGGCCGAACGACGGCACCGCCGCCAGCCGAACACAGAGGCGCTCGAGCTCGGCCTGGTCCTCGATGTAGTGGCTCAGTTGCTGCCCTCGGCCGTGGGTGGTGGTTCATTCCCTGGTGGCGTGACAGCCGGTACGGCGTTTGATGCGGTCGTTTCACGGCCATCGTTCGGCTGGCAACCGGCCATCAGGCTCACCAGACCGATCAAAATCGTAGGAGTTAACATCCGGCGCATCGCGTCTGATCCCCAATTTTCCTGTTGAGAGCGGCCACCGGTTGCGTCCGGCGCCTGAACCGGGGGGAAGATGGAAGGTCCACGCGATCAAGTCAAGGATGGCAGGCGGCGCCGTGTCAGCACGCGCGCCGCCTGACCCGACTCCAGGTGGTCATCAGGCCCCCCATTTTCGTGCCGGCCAAGGGGCACAAGACGACGTGTTCGTAGTATAGTAACGAACATTCTTGGCCGCCCGCTGTCCGGACCGTGACGCCCTTTTTTGCCTGGCGATGACGATCCGGTCGGCGGTACCAGGCATCCGGATCATCCCAGGACAAGCCAATGCGAATGAATCAGTTCGATCAACTGCCGGACCAGGCTCGGCTCTATGTTTTTGGCGCCTCGCGCCCGGTCACTCCCACCGAGCGGGATATCCTCCTCGGTGCGGTCGATGAATTTCTCGGTGTATGGCAGGCTCACAAGGCCGATGTCGTGGCAGCCCGTGACTGGCGTCACGATCGCTTCCTCCTGGTCGGGGCGGACGAGGAGGTCACGGCACTTTCGGGCTGCTCGATCGATTCGCTGACCCGGCGGATCAAGGAACTCGAATTGCAGCTCGGTTGCTCGCTGATCGACGGGGGCGCGGTTTTCTATCGCGGCACCAATGGCATCGAGCGGGTCAGTCGCGAGGTTTTTGCCCGACGGGTGGCGCAGGGTGACGTTGGCCCCGGGACGATCGTTTTCAACAACACGGTAACGACGGTCGGACACGTCCGCGCCGATAACTGGGAGATTCCCTTCGAGCGCTCGTGGCACGCCCAGCTTTTCCCGACTCCGGGATTGACCGAGGCCGGAAAGTGACGAAGTCCTCGAGCAACTGGCTCCATGTCGAGACGCCCCAAACGCACCCGGACAACTCAAAACGGCTTCTGGCCGCCCACCCTGAAATTCGAAAGCTGATCGGGCACAATCCCTGGTCGTTCCTGCCGATCGCCGTCATCGTCGTGGTTCAGACGGCGCTGGCGATCTACTTTGGCCGGACCGGAGTCCCCTGGTGGATCGTCCTGATCACGGCCTGGACCCTTGGCGCGGTGATGCATCATGGGCTGTGGGTCCTGCTCCATGAGTCTGGCCATATGCTGATCTTCGGCAAGCGGCGGCATAATCACCTGGCCGGCATGCTGTCGAACCTGCCGCTCCTCGCCCCGGCCTACTTCAATTTCACGAAGTCGCATCGCCGTCATCACCTGGCGCTCGGTGAGTACGACGAGGACGCTGACCTGGCTGCCAACCTCGAAGCCCGACTGGTCGGCAATGACACGGTGCGGAAGGCGCTCTGGCTTGTCCTGTTCCCGTTCTTCCAGGGGCTTCGCCCGTTTCATACGCCGCCGCCGGAATATTTCAACGCCGCGGTCATCGGCAACATCGCGGCACAGGCGGTTTATGTGACCGGCATTTCCATCCTGGGTGGGTGGGGTGCCATTTCCTATCTGCTGCTGTCGCTCTTCTTCTCCATCGGCCTTCATCCGCTCGGCGCTCGCTGGATCCAGGAGCACTACACGCTCGATGCGGATCAGGAAACATTTTCATACTACGGATGGGGAAACATACTGGCGTTCAACGTCGGCTATCACAATGAGCACCACGATTTCCCGTCGGTCCCGTGGAATCGTTTGCCGCGTTTGAAAGCCATCGCGAATGAGCACTACGGCAAGCTCCGCTGTCATCAATCCTGGAGCCGGCTCCTGGCCGATTTTCTGCTCAATCCTCGCTGGACCCTTCACTCCCGCGTCGTCCGTCCGGCCGGAAGTTCCTCCGGGCGCGCCCGGCGCCTCGCCGGCGGCCTGGCCAACGTCACGCGACGATAAATTCACCGGGCTCCTGATCGCCTGGGCTCGCTGGCTTCATCTCGGGTGGCCGGCCGGCTCGGTCGAGAAGCTTCCCGAGATCGGCCGGGATGGCGCGACCGCCATTCCCGGCGTCCGTATCGTGGGTGATCTCTCGGGAGTTCCCCTCCTCAAGTTCGCCCTTGATGGAGGCGCACGCGCCGTTTTAGCCATCGTGGCCGAACCGGGGTGGCGGAGTGGGACGCCCTCACCTCCTTTGACCCTCGGCACGGATGCGAGTGGCGCTGGTTCCGGCCCGGTCGATCTCGTCATCCTCGGTGCCGGCGTGGCCGGCCTCTCGGCCGCGGTCGAGGCCCGAAAGCAGGGGATGACCTTCCGGGTCATCGAGTCCGCGGTTCCGCTTGCCACGCTGATCAATTTCCCGAAGAAAAAACCGATCTTCACCTATCCGACGACGATGACCCCGGTGGGCGATCTGCAGGTGTCGGCCACGATCAAGGAAGCACTGGTGGACGAGCTGGAGGCCCAGGTTCAGGCCGTCGGAGTCACCACCCGGAGTGATCGGGCGGAGCGGATCGGCCGCGGGACCGGCGGTGGCCTCACGGTCCACCTCGCCGGTGGCGAGAAGCTTCCGGCACGACGGGTCATCGTGGCCATCGGGCGGAGCGGCAACTTCCGGATGCTCGGCGTGCCGGGGGAGGAACTCGACAAGGTTTCCAACCGGCTTCACGACCCGGCTGATTTTGCCGGACGCCGGGTTCTCGTCGTGGGTGGCGGTGATTCTGCCCTCGAAGCGGCCACGGCGCTGGCCGAGGCCGGGGCGTCGGTCACGCTGTCGTATCGACAAAGCGGGTTCTCGCGCCCGAAGCCCGAGAACCTGGTGCGCTATCGTCGGCTGAGGACAACCGACCGCGAGCCGGCCCCGGGCCGGATCCGTTCCGCGCTTGGCACGTCGGTCCGGGTCATCCGCCCGGAATCCGTCACCATCGGGCCGGTCAAGGGGGCCGCCAGCGGAGCGCCCGAGACGATCGCCAACGATGCCGTCTTCGTCCTCATCGGACGCGAGGCGCCACTCGATTTCTTCCGCCGTTCGGGCCTTCCAATCGCCGGTGAGATGCGCCCGGCCAGCTGGGTCTTGATGGGCGTATTCCTGCTCTTCTGCGCCTGGCTCTACAACTGGAAATCAGACGGCTGGTTCAGCCATCTCTGGTATGCGAAGCAGTGGTTCCCGACGAATCTCGAAACTCTTGCCGCTGGCCTTTCGATCGCACCGACGAGCCTCGCGGGCATCGTGATCAAGTCGGCCTCCGGCCCGTCGTTCTGGTACACGCTGGCCTACTCGCTGGCGGTCGTCGTGTTTGGCGTCAAGCGCATTCGCCGCCGAAGGACACCCTACGTCACGGTCCAGACGCTGACGCTGATGGCGATACAGGTCGTGCCGCTCTTCCTGCTGCCCGAAGTCATTCTCCCCTGGCTCAATTACCACGGCGGGCTTCCGGTGGGGCTGGCCGACGCGCTCTTTCCAGCAGTTGACTACGGCCACGGCCGGGAGTTCTGGCGCGCCTACGGCCTGATCCTTGCCTGGCCGCTGATGATCTACAACATCTTCACCGACCAGCCGCTCATGGCCTGGCTGATCCTGGGCTTCGTGCAGACGTTCGTGCTCATCCCGATCCTGGTTTATTTCTGGGGGAAAGGGGCCTACTGCGGCTGGATCTGCTCGTGTGGCGCACTGGCCGAAACGCTGGGTGATACGCATCGCCACAAGATGCCGCACGGCCCGAAGTGGAATCGTCTCAATTTCATCGGTCAGGGGTTGCTCGCCGTCGCGTTCCTGATGCTGGTCGTCCGGATCATCGGGTGGATCTGGCCGGACTCCTGGGCCGCCAGCCATTTTCAGGTTCTCAAGGACGGCTGGAAGTGGATTGTTGATGTCTTCCTGGCCGGCGTTCTCGGCTACGGCCTTTACTTCTGGTACTCCGGGCGTACCTGGTGCCGATTTGCATGCCCGCTGGCCGCCCTCATGCACTGGTACGCCCGGCTTGGCCGTTTCCGGATCCTGGCCGACAAGAAGAAGTGCATCTCCTGCAACGTCTGCACTTCCGTCTGCCACCAGGGGATCGACATCATGAGCTTCGCGAACAAAGGGTTGCCGATGGCCGACCCGCAGTGTGTCCGCTGCTCGGCCTGCGTCCAGATGTGCCCGACCGGCGTTCTTTCGTTCGGCCAGGTGGACTTGCAGGGGCGGGTGGTGGCGCGGGATCGCCTGGCGGCGAACCGTGATACACTTTGAGCCTTCTATAATAGAAGGCAAGTGGCGGGCCGAATAGGATGTTCGGCCGCCGATTCCCGCCAAGAGGAGATATTTCAATGGGTTACGACGAAACGCTCGTGGCGCCGATGCGCGAAGAGCTGGCCCAGCTCGGATTCAAGGAAACCAAAACCGCCGCGGATGTCCAGCGCGAGCTGGAATCGACGAAGGGCGTGACGATGGTCGTGGTCAATTCCGTCTGCGGCTGCGCCGCCGGAAAGGCCCGGCCCGGAATTGCCCTGGCCATGCAGTCCGAAGTGAAACCGGAAAACTTCATCACCGTCTTTGCCGGCAATGATGTCGAAGCCACCGCGAAGGCTCGCGGCTACTTCACCGGCTATCTGCCGTCCTCGCCTGCAATCGGACTGGTTCGTGACGGCAAACTGCTGTTCATGATGGAACGCCACGACATCGAGGGAAACGACGCGATGACCATCGCGAATCGCCTCAATGCGGCTTTCCAGGAGCATTGCGTCACCGGCGCCAGCGCACAATAGGTCGGCGTGCTGTTGCACGCCGATCCAACGCTGTTGAACAGGAAATCCCACCCGACCATCCGTCGGGTGGGATTTCTCATTCCAGATCGACTTATGGGTTAGTTCCCCATCAACGTCTTCACCCGGCTCCAGGTCGTCCCCTCAACAGCCGTCGGGAGTTCGCGGTAGACGCTCAGGCCGCGGAGCGGCTCCTGGCAACCGACGACGCCAAGATCGGTGGTGGCTCCGGTCATCAGATTGATCGTGTACAGGTTTGACTGCGGACCGCCGGTGTTCAGGGCGGCATAGGCCACTCCCGTGGCACCGGAGATGTCGAAGCCATTGACGCCATTGGCGTCAAAGCCCAGCGAACCAACCGTCTGCAGCGTGCCGGCGTTGGCCGGCGTCTGGGTGGTCAGGTTGTCGAGGTCGGTGTCGAGATCGTATAGCGTGGTGGTCGTGGCGCCGGCGAAGCTGTTGGTGTAGGCAGCCGCGGTCACGCCCGGGTTCACGCCGAAGTTGGCGTCAGCGGCCGCATAGGCCAGCGGCGTGTCCGCCAGGACCAGGTTTCCGGTGTCGGGGTGCAGCCGCAGATTCTGGTCGGCATCACTGACCACGCGAATCCGATCAACGGTCGGATTGAAGTCGAAACCAAAGTTGGTGCCGGACAGGGCAAATGGCGTCGTGGTCACGAGCGTGGCCACGCCGGAGAACGGGTCATCGATACGATAAACGCGGCCCGTGCTGCCGAGGACGTACAGGCGACCAACAGGCAGCGCCGGGCGGAAGTCGATGCCGCAGGCGTTTTCACCCGCCATCAGGCCCGTAATCGGCCGGCTGGAGAAAAACCACGGGGTCGAGCTGTTGAAGTTGACCAGCGTATTGCTCGTGGTCACCGCAAAGAGTTCCTCGGCAGCCATGGCAGCCGGCGCGGGTGAAAAAGCAGTCAGAACAGCGGCCAGCGAAGCCGCGGACAGGGCCAGGCTGACCCGGCAAACTGCATGGTGTATGGTCGCTTTCGAGATCATGGCGTTCCCCTTTGGTGCGGACAGTGGAAACTCGCGGAACGTCGAAGGGCTGGGTGGGATGGCTCTTTCCCTCATCGCCTTCGGCTTTGCGAGTCTTACGTAGGGCCCACCGGGATTGGATTGGGGGGAGTTGAAATTTCTTTCGTCAGGCCCGGCTGTTCCAGCTGACGTCCGGGCGGCCCTTTTTCAGGTTCTCGAAGCGCGCCATGACAAACAGGGCGTCCGAGAGCCGATTCAGGTACCGGACGACCCTGGGCCCGATGGGTTCCACCCGTGACAGGTGAACCGCCAGTCGCTCGGCCCGCCGGCAGACCGTGCGGGCCACATGCAAGTGGGCCGCGCCCGGCGTGCCGCCGGGGAGGATGAAATTCTCGAGAGGTGCCAGTTCCGCCTGCATCCGGTCGATCCACCCCTCCAGTTCGGCCACATGGCGGTCCTCGACCGTCGGTACCGGCATGTTGACCTTGTCGGACTCCGGGATGCAGAGATCGCTACCGAGGTGAAAGAGATCGTTCTGCACATGGCCAAGGCACTCGGCCAGAAATGGATCCAGGTCGACGTTCAGGGCCACCCCGAGGACCGAATTGAGCTCATCGACCGTACCGTAGGCCTCGATGCGGAGGCTGTCCTTGCCCACCCGCTGGCCGGCTCCGAGGCCGGTGGATCCATCATCGCCGGAGCGCGTGTAGACGCGGGTAATTCGGGGCATTGGAATCCTCGGCCGGAGGCGGGACTTGTGGACGTGAAACGAGTTGCCGTATCTTAGCCGATCGGAACGATTCAGCAACCGAGACGCCCCGCGCATTCGGCGCCCGGCTAGAGGGGCGGCCGAACACTCTCCAGGAGGAAACGATGGCCTACGTCGTCACCGGCAATTGTCAGGATTGCCGATTTACCGACTGCGTGGAAGTCTGTCCCGTGAATTGCTTCTACGGTGACGACAATATGCTCTACATCAACCCCGACGAATGCATCGATTGCGATGCCTGCGTGCCCGCGTGTCCGGTGGAGGCCATCTTCTCGCTGGACGACGTGCCGAACGACCAGAAGCAGTGGATCGCCGTGAACACCGAGAAGACCGCCCCGGGGACTCTGCCGAACATTACACAGAAGGTCGATCCGCTGCCGACGGCCGAGGAGAAGAAGAACTCGCTGGGATTGTAGGCTGATTCGGACCCGCGCCCGTCAGGGCCCGGCCAGAACCAGTCGATGCGTGGCCACGCGGCCGCCCGCCTCGAAGCGGAGGAAGTAGACTCCGGGTCGGGCCTGGCGGCCGTCGTCGTTTCGGCCGTCCCAGGTGACGAAGACCGGGCCGCCAAGGACGTCGTTCCGGGTGGCAGCCACCGACAGATCGCGGATGCGGCGGCCCGCCGTGTCGAAAACCCGAAGCGTGAGCGGTGAGCCGTTTACCGCCTCCGCCCGAATCGTCACGCCGCCGCCGGACCGGAACGGATTCGGGAACGCCGTCAGGATGGCGGGGCGGGGGGCCGGATCGCCTACGCCGCTCTGGGTCAGCGTCGAGTCGGATGCGGTGCCGCTGTAGCCCCAGGCGCCGGCGGCGTTCTTCGCCAGGATCCGGTATTCGTAGATCGTCGACGCCATGAGGCCGGTGTCGGCATAGGCCGTCGTGCCAGAAGGAACATTGGCACGCAGCGCGAAAGCCGCCGGTGGGATACGACACTCGACGTCATAGGACACGACAGCGCCGCCGTTTGGCGGGGCGCTCCAGGTGATGTCGATCCGGCTGCTGGATACCGCGCTGGCCATGACCGTCGGCACCATGCCGGCTGGTTGCAGACCGGTGTAAACGATGCGTCGGATGCCGGCGGTGAACTGCTTGCAGTAGTAGATCGCGCCATCCGGGCCGATGGCGTAGTCGCTGACGTTGGTTGTGGCGGTGGCCCAGTCGTTGGCGTTCGGCTGTCCGGGCGCGCCGGGCGCGGGGGCCCAGGTGCCGGCCGTATTGCGCAGGCGGCGGAGAAATCCCTGGTAGTATTCCGAATAGAAGACATCCCCCTCGTAGTCGGCGGGAAAGGTATACAGCCCGCCGCAGACCCGGCGGTAGCGAGGGCCGCTGATGATCGAGGCGCTGGCGAACCCGGTACGGTCATAGGTGGCGATCGGTCCAACCGGCGAGGCCGCCGGGCAGGTCCCTGAGAAAAAGGCATTCCCCTCGAAATTCGGCCAGCCAAAATTCTCGCCGCCGTCGCATTCGTCGATCTCTTCGAAGGTGTTCTGCCCGACATCAGCGATGTAAAGGATTCCGGTCAGCGAATCGATCTGGAAGCGAAAGGGATTGCGCAAGCCGAAGGCAAAGACCAGCTTGGTGTTGGCGTTGGCCGATCCGACGAACGGATTGTCGACCGGCGTGATCAGGCTCTTGGCCGGCGGCCCGCCGGCGCCCGCCGGGAGGTTGTCAATGTCGAGTCGGAGGATGTTTCCCTTGAGCAGCGTGTTGTTCTGCGCGCCACAGGCATCGGCATCCTCGCCAAGGCTGGCGTAAAGCTTGCCGTCAATGCCGAATCGGAGTGTGCCGCCGTTGTGATTGCTGGCCGCGTCCGGGATGTCGGTCATGATGTTGTAGCGACTCCCGAGCGTCAGGTTGCTGGAGGCGCCATTCGACAGATCACCCGTAGCGGTGTAACGCACGATATAGTTCTTGATCGAGGGCGTCTGGTCGAAGTAAAAATAGATGTTGGGCCGGGTCGGCCACTGCGGATCGATGGCCATCCCCAGGAGGCCGCGCTCATTGCCCGAGGTGTTCACGTCGGCAATAATCAGCGTCGTGTCGGCCGTTGCACCGCCCGCCAGGACCAGCCGCACGTTGCGCGTCTTTTGTTCGATGATCAGCATGCGGCCGTCGGGAAGGAAGGCCATGCCGGCCGGTTGTGAGAGCCCCGTAACCACGGATTGATCGGCGAAATTGGTGGGGAGGGCAGCGGAGCTCATCGTGGCGGCGAAACAGGTCGTGACCAGAACGGTGCCCGCCATCAGGGCCTGTGCCCGTCGAGTAGTCATTGGGGTGTCTCCTCTGGCGGCCATCGCGTTGGGAGTGCTGTGAAGTGGGCCATGCCCAGTCTAGACGGCGTTCCGACCTCATTACAAGCATGAGGCGCCGGGATGGCACGCTGGTTTATCATGACGAGACATTACTGAGGGCAAAATGACCCGATCACCAAGAAACAGGCTGACTGAACCGGAATTCAACGTCCTTGGCCCGCACCGGTGGCTGGCGATTGCGCTTGAATCCCAGCGGGGGGCGCTTGAATCAGCGCTCCGCCGGCTGGAGTCGGACGAACGGGACACCGAGGCCATTCACGACGTTCGGGTTACCTCCCGGAGGTTGCGAGGCATCCTCGATGCGGGGCGCGAGTTCATCGCCGGGAAGCCGGCTCGTCGGCTGGCCCGTCGCCTGAAAACAATCCGGCGTGAGCTGGGCGGACCGCGCGAGGCCGAGGTCGGTGCCGCGCTTCTGGCCAATTTGAAAGAGCGACTTTCTCCTGCTGCCCGCGGAGCCGCCGGATCGATGGCCGCCCAGTTGCTATCGCGTCGCGACGACTTCGACCGGACCGGTGGGGAACTCGTCGACCGGCTGGCACTGAACCGGCTGCGCCGGCGGCTCGTGCGGGTCATCCGTGATCTCGAGGACCACCGTTGGCCCAGGGATCACGCGGCGCCCATGACGCTGGCCGACTTTTGCCAGCAGGCCCTCGAGGCCCTGCGCGAGGCCTGGGAGGCCGTGCGTGCCCTGCCGCTTGAGCCGCTGGAGCTTCACGACGCCGAGGCCCAGCACCGCTTCCGGATTGCCGGAAAGAAGTTGCGGTACGCGCTCGAGCTCTTCGCACCGCTTTTCCCCCCCCCGATCGTCCGGCGGATCGCCCTCCTGAAAGGAATGCAGGACCAGCTCGGCCATCTTCACGATCTCGCCGATTTGTCACTCCTGGCGGCGACATTGGCGATGAAGGCCGTCGAGGCCGGCTTTTCCGAGGAGGCGGCCGGCTTCCGTGACCTGGCCGAGAAACTCGATGCGGAACGCCGCCACGGATTCAAGGGCTTTCGGGGCCGTCATCGTGCTCTGACGCATCCGGGGTTTCTGCCGCCCGGCGCGATTCCCGCGGTTCCGGTGATCGGCGGGTCAGACGCGCCCGATCCGGGGCCGACGCATCCGGTGATCCCCACTCCGTCCGAATCGACAGATGCACCTGCACTCGATGCGCCTCCCGACGAGACACCGTCCAGGGCCGAACGTCCGCCGCCCTTCCGCATCATTGGTGGGGGCCAGAAGGACTCGACCTGATGGTGCTTCACCTCGGACTCAAGCCGATCAAGCGGCCGGTGTCGCTCAGCATTGCCGGTTCCGATTCCGGCGGCGGCGCGGGTATCCAGGCCGATCTGATCACGTTTGCCCGGATGGGTTCGGTTGGAACCACCGTCATCACCTGCGTCACCGCGCAAAACCTGGATGAGGTCCGTGCCATTCACCCGGTGCCGGTGGATGTCATTGCGCAGCAGATTGACGCCATCTTTCTCGGCTTTCCGGTCGGCGCGGTCAAGACCGGCATGCTTTACTCGCGGGAGATCGTCGACGTCGTTGGCGATGCCGTGGCAAAGAACGTCATTACCCGGCTGGTTGTCGATCCGGTCATGGTGGCCACCAGCGGCGCGCGACTACTGAACGAGGATGCAATCAAAGGTTATGTCGACCGAATCTTTCCGTTCGCCCATGTGCTGACACCAAACCTCGACGAAGCCGCCGTCCTGCTCGGCCACGCCGTGCGTGACGCCGGGGACATGCCCGACGCCGCCCGTGAGCTCGGCCAGCAGCATCGATGTGCCGTGCTGCTCAAGGGCGGACACCTGGCCGGCCGCGAGCTGGTCGATGTCCTCTGGGACAAGGAAACGATCCACCGCTGGACCAGCCACCGCGTGACTGGTGTCGGCACCCACGGCACCGGCTGCATGCTCTCCGCCGCCATCGCCGCCCGCCTCTCCTTCGGCGATCCGCTGGTCGATGCCTGCCTCCGCGCCCGGGAATACGTGGAGCATGTGCTGCTCAACTGCACCGAAATCGCCGACGGGCGGCGGATACCGGGGCTCGCGCTCCTGGAATCGGGGCCGATCCGCCCGCGGCCGGCAGGGCGGTAGGGCGGTTTTTCAGGACCCGGCACTCACGGAGCGGCTATGCTTCCGTCCGAAACCCGCTCCCGATAGAACCGCCGCAATCGACCCGGAGACATCTCATGCGCGCTGGCTTCCTGGCACTCCCGGCCCTTGTCAGCCTGACGATCGTCCTGTCGTCCAGCCTCGCCGCCGCCACCCCGATCGATTACCCGGCTCTCATGCTTCATGTGACTGCACCAGTTGCCAAAAACGTCTGCCAGAATGGCCAGGTCTCCTGCGACCAGATCGTCACCGCCGGCACCAGTAATCCCGACGGCTCCAGTTCGTATTTCGTTTACCTACTGGCCAAGAGTGGTTTGCCGGACACCTCGGGCACGCTGGGGGGCCTGCAGTGTGGGATTGCTTTCGATCGACATGGTGCGACCCCCGGGATCCGGATGTGGGGATGGACTAACTGCGCCACGCTTCAGTTTGCCTCACTAACTCCGGCGTGGCCTGATTCGGGCTCCGGCAACCTGATCACGTGGGATGCCTGGAACCGTTGTCAGAGCGGAGAAACGGCGGTTGCCGGATTTTTCTATCTCTCGGCATACGGCCCGTCGAACGTGTGGTTGACACCCAGGCCGGTTGACGGCATTGCCAAGACGGCGAACTGCGGATCGGTGGAATTTCCCGTGGGGCCATCGCTCCTTGGATTTGTCAGCTTCGGGGGAGCATCCCACGCCGGGGACACCGACGGGTTCAACTCCTGTGATGAGATCAGTCCATATCCGCCCCCCACGATCGATCTCTCGATCGCTCAGCCGTTGAACCAGGAGGTCATTGCTGACGACGACGTGCTGGTCGACTGGAACGCTTCCATGGTCGAGCCGGAGTGGCAACCCTACGAGCTCCGATACGACAGCCGAATCGATGGCGGCGCCTGGTTGACCAACAGGGTGTCGAGCCAGCGTACCTTCACCAATCTGCCGATCGGCAACCACCAGGTTGATGTCGTCGCCCGGGCCGTGGACGGCACGGAAGCTTCAGCGTCGGTGACGTTCGAAACCCTCGGCCCGTTGAATGATCCCCCGGCAACGATCCTCCTGACCGGACCGCCGGTGGTGAGCCCGGCGCCCGCCACGGTGACCTTCACCTGGAGCGGTGAGGACGATCGCACCGCGGTCGGGGATCTGCGCTACACGTTCGGCATCACGAACGACTGGGACCAGGCCGCTCCGACCGCCGTGACGATGGCGACGTTCAGCATTTCCCAGCCGGGCATCTACCAGTTTCAGGTCCGGGCGCATGACCTGGACGGCGAGAAGGACCCCACGGCGGCGTCACGCCACTTCCGCGTCGAAGTGGTCGAACCGCCGCCGCCACCGCCTCCGGCGCCTCCCGAAACCTTCATCATCGCCGGCCCGCGGGATGGCGGCTCTCAGTACAACCCGAATGTCACCTACGGATTCACCGGCACCGATGACTCGACGGCCGTTTCGGCGCTCCTGTTCTCGTGGCGTCTCGACGGGGCGCCGTGGACACCGTTCGTACCCGAAACTTCTGCCGATGTCGTGCTGCAGAATTGGGGACTGCATTTCTTCGAGGTTCGCGCCATGGACGGCGGCGGCCGGATCGATCCAACTCCGGCCTTCCGGCACATCTGGCTGGGGGACATTCCGGATCCCGTGGCCCTGGCCACGATGTCGGCGGCCATCGTGGCGGACCAGGTGGAGTTGAATTGGACGGCTAATCTCGACGAGATCATTGATTTTCAGGTCGAGCGCGCCCCGGCTTCGGAAGGACCCTTCGTCGCCATCAGTCCGCGCATTCCGGCCTCGAAGAGCGGCGAGTTCCGGTGGCGCGATGCGACCGCTCCGCCGGCCACGACTCTTCACTATCGATTGGCCTGGGTCGAGCGGGCCGGACAGCGGTGGTCCAATGTCGTGAGCATCGATACACCCGTCGCGACGTTTCGGATCCTTGCGCTGGCTCCAAACCCGACGCCAGGCGGCGCGACGCTCCACTTCGCCCTGTCACGTGAATCGGTGGTCTCGGTCCTTGTCTTTGACATTGCCGGCCGGCCGGTGAGGACGCTGCCGTTTTCGGTTCTGGCTGCCGGTGCCCACCTGGTCGCCTGGGACGGTCGTCTGGACTCCGGCGAGGCCGCTCCGGCAGGGGCCTACTACGTCCGACTGGAGGCCGGGGGACTGGTGGCCACGCGGGCCCTGATGGTCGTCCGTTAGCATCCCTGCGCTATACTCTCCCCCCATGATTCGCATCGGACACGTGCCCGTCGACCCGCCGTTCGTCCTGGCTCCCATGGCCGGGATCACGGACAAGTACTTCCGGCTGATCCTGAAGCGGATCGGCGGGGTGGGCGTCGTGACGATGGAGTTCATTTCGTCGGAGGCGCTGACGCGGGGCATCGATCGGACCCGGCGGATGATGACGTTCGCCGAGGAAGAGCGGCCGATCTCCATCCAGATTTACGGCAGCCGCGCCGACCGGATGGCCGATGCCGCCCAGCTTGTCGAGGACGAAGGGTCCGATATCGTCGACATCAACATGGGCTGCCCGGCCAACAAGATCCTGAAGGGGTGCGCCGGCTGTAGCCTGATGGGTGATCTGGACAACGCAAAGGAGATCATCCGCGCGGTGCGCCGCCGGGTAACGATTCCGCTGACGGTCAAGTTCCGTCTTGGCCTCCGCGAGACCGCGCTGAACTTCCTCGAGCTCGGAAAGATCTGCGAAGGGGAGGGCGTCAACGCCGTGGCTCTTCATGGCCGCACGGCGAAGCAGATGTTCGGCGGCCGCGCCGATTGGGATCGGATAAGCGAATTGAAAAACGCTCTCACGATCCCCGTCATGGGCAACGGCGATGTCAACACACCCGCCGACGCCGTGGCCATGTTCCGTCAGACCGGTTGCGACCTGGTCATGATCGGCCGCGCCTCGATGAAGAACCCCTGGATCTTCCAGCAGTGCGCCAGCGAGCTCCGCGGCGAAACCTGGGCCGAGCCGACCGCCATGCAGCGCCGCGACCTGATCCTGGAGCACTTCCGCCTCCTGCTGGCCGGGGAGGACGAAAAGACCGCCTTCCACAAGATCCGCACCTTCGCCGGCTGGTATACGCACGGTCTCCCGGGCGGGCGGGGCCTCCGTCAGAAGATCAACGGCATTCCGGACAGCGAAGGGTTCATGCGGGCCGTGGAGGCGTTTTTCGAGGAGTTGCTCCACACGCCGGAGATCACCATCCTGGAGGGAGTCTGATCATGTCTCCGGTGCGGAAGGCACTAACCCCCCTGGTGGTCGTCGCACTTCTGTCCGCGTTCGCCGGGCCCGGCGCCCGGGGCGCAACCGCCGATCACCCCATGATCCTGCTCCACATCGGCGCGCCAACCGGCAAGAATGCCTGTGGCGCCGGCCAGGTTCGTTGCCAGGAAGTGGTGACCGCCGCGCCGAGCGATCCGACGGGGGCAGCGGGGTACTTCGTCTACGTGCTGGTGCGGAACGCCGATTCGACGGGCGTCCAAACCCTGGCCGGGTTGCAGTTCGGGATCGAGTACGAGGGCGGCCCGGGAGTCGGGATCCAGGTGAATGACTGGCGATTCTGCGGCAGCCTGGAATTTCCGGGGTCCAGTTGGCCGGCCTCCGGATCGGGCAACCTCATGACCTGGGATCCAGTCAATCGCTGCCAGACGGCTGAACTGGCCGTCGCCGGTTACTTCTATGTCACGCCCTACTCGCCTGCGACGATGAGGCTGGTGCCACGACCGGTGGATGGTCTCGCAGCAGTTGCCGACTGTAATGCCAGCGCGACCGATGTCTACCCTCGCCGGCTCGGATGGGTCAGCTTCGGGACTGCCGCTCATCCCGGCGATATCGATGGCTTCAATCCCTGCCTTGAACCTCCGGGCGGAACCGAACCAATCATCACGTTCTCCCACCCGCGCCAGGGGTCGTCCGTTGAGGATGACGACGTCCTCATCCAATGGGATGTCAGCGACGATGTGCCGCACCAGGGCAACATTCCCCAGACCTGGAAAGTGGATGACGGACCCTGGCAGTCACTCGCCGATCGAAGTCCGTGGCAACCGGTCACGACGGTTAATCTGGAACGGGGCGCCCACATCTTTCGGGTTCGTGCCCTGGATCGCAGCGGTCAGGTGGGTGAGGGGGCACTGTTTTTCACGACAACCGGCGAGCGCAATCTCGCGCCGACACTTCGACTGTTTGGCATTCCCGAGCCGGAGTCACCCGGCCCGATCGGTCTGGACCTTTCCTGGGTGGGTGCCGATGATCGAACGCCGGTGGATCGGATTCGATATCGATATGCTCTCGAGCACCGCGTGGGCGATTGGTCCGGCACGATCGCGGCCAGCCCGGACAACTGGTCGGATGACCTGAACCTCTACTTTGAATCACTCCCTCAAGGCAGCTACCGCTTTCATCTGAGTGCCATCGACGACGAGGGGGACGAATCGGACCCGATCGATCCGGTTACCTTCCACGTGGTTCACGGCCCGACGGGATCTCCACCCTCCATCTCGCTCGTCGATGGACCAGGATTCGACGAGGAAACAATGGATCCCAATCCGATGTGGACCGCCCACGGCTCCGATGACTCCACAGGGCACGAGGAGTTGACCTATTCGTGGCGATGGGACGGCGGCGCCTGGACCCCGTTCGACCCATCGCGAACCAGGGCGGTTTCCATTACCAGCCCCGGCTGGCACACCATGGAAGCCCGCGCGCGGGACACCGACGGGCTCGTTTCCTGGCACCCGGAACTCCGTCGCTTCCGATTCGTGGGCGTGCCCTCGGAGTTGGCGCCCGCGGAGGCGCCCATTGCCATCCGGATGATCGCCCCCAACCCGTCGCGTGGCCCCACCAGCCTGACTTTTGCCATGCAGCAGTCTGGACCCGTTTCGATCGAGGTTTACGATATCCAGGGGCGGCTTGTCCGCCGCCTGCTTCAGGGGGATCGACCCGAAGGACCCATCCGCCTCCTTTGGGACGGTCAGGACGATGCCGGTCAGCCGGTGGCATCGGGGACCTACCTGGTCCGGTTCCGATCCGAAAATCATGAGGTGAGCGGGCGCATGGTGATCGCCAGGTAGGTAAGATACCGGTAGAGGCTATTCGGCTATCCGGGGCGCCTCGTATATCGCCTCTGCCCGCACGACTTCGGCGTACTCCGAATCCCACCCATTTCGGAAGAATTGCGACAGTTCGGCGCCCAGCGACTGCCCCTCGCCGACAATTCCGACATTGCGACTGTTGTAAAAATAGTCCCGTTCCCAGTTGCTGGTGCCGAGCCAGAATCGGCGCCCGTCCACCACCATGTACTTGGCGTGAACCGTCCGCGCGAACGGGATGAAGCCGCCGGACCATTCGGGGATGTTCATGAAGCGGAGCTGGAACCCCGGCAACTGGCTGAGTTCCTGCAGGTACTCGACGGTCCCGGCGCGCTTGCCCCAGTTGGCCAGCAGCAGCCGCACCGCCACGCCGCGTTTCGCGGCCCGTCGGAGCGCGCCGTCGAGTTCGTCCCACATCTCGCCGGTGCGACTCTTCGGCTTGTAAGTCAACAGCTGCACGGCAATCGAGTCGCGGGCGGAGTCAATCATCTCAATGAGATGGGGAAGGTCCCAATCGATGAATTCGGGACGATCCTTTTCCGGACTGACGACCAACTGCCAGTTCGTGGCGTCGTCTCCGGCCCGGCTGAGATGCCCCCGCGTCAAGGCAATGTTGGGAGTTCGTGAAGCCGAGGAGTCGACGCCGGCCGAAGCGACGGGGGCACCGCGTTCCCAGTCGGATTGAAACAGCCTGGCGAGTCGGACGGCCGAGTGATGGTCGGTGAGGACCAGCCCAAGTTCCTGGATGTGTTCCAGTGCCCGCCAGTCGAAGTTCTGACTCCCGACAAAGGCGGCCCGGTCATCGACGACGAAGTACTTGGCGTGGAGCACGCCGCCGGCAACGGCGGAATAGTCGAGTCGCCGCGCCTCCACGTACTGGAGCGAATCGAGCTGGTCCACCCAAGCGGGGTAGGTTCTGTAGAACTTCTCCTCCACGAGCAACCGGACTTTGACCCCTTTGGAAGCCCGCTCTCGAATTGCCCCGATAATGGTCGTCAGGGAACTGGCACCATTCGGGTCATCGGAAACATAGAATTCCGCCAGATCGATGGAGCTCTCGGCCCGACGAATCATGGACAGCCAGGTGTCGGCTGCATCGGGCAGATCACTGTCGAGGGTCGTTCCGATCGGGAACGACTCGACCAGGAGTGGGGGATTGTCGACAGCCGGCGGATGGACCTGGTCCGCTGCATGGACACAAGCGGCAAGCGAAATCGACAGCGCCAGCAGGAAGTACCTAGATTGGTATGCAATGTTGTGTTTCATCGAACGCGATCTTAGCACCGAACCTACTCCCGCTTGTCGCTGGCCCCGCCACCGGCTCCACCGGCTGCCGCCCCCGGCATTGCCGCGTAAGTCCCGCCCAGTGTTTCCCAGGTGAATTTCGGTCGCGGCTTCACCACCGGCCAGACCTGGTCCATGGTGGTGCCGTCGAAGATCTCGCCATTCTTGGCGACGTAGCGGATGGTATTGGAGTTTTCGATCTTGTCGAGCGGGTTCATGTCCATGACGACGAGGTCGGCCAGTTTGCCGGGTTCGAGGCTGCCGATCCACTTGTCGAGGCCCAGTTCCCAGGCACCGCTGATGGTGGCGCACTGGAGGGCCTGGTGGGTGGTCATCCCTCCCTGGCGCAGACCCCACAGCTCCCAGTGGGGGCCGAGGCCCTGAAGCTGGCCGTGGCCTCCCACGGTGACCCTGGCGCCGGCATCGACCAGCTTCTTGCATCCTTCGGAAACCTTGATGTGGTGCCAGTCGCCGTCCATGGTCATGACCGGGCGGCGGATGGCGCGGCTGTCGATGATGCCACGCGGCGTGAAGCGGAGGAGCTTCTCGTCCTCCCAGGGCTGATAGTGCTGGTAGAACCAGTGCTCGCCGGACAGGCCGCCGTAGGCCACCAGGAGTGTCGGTGTTTGCACCGTGCCGCTTCGGCCGAAGAGTTGGGCCACATCGTCGTACAGCGGCGTGACCGGCAGGCTGTGTTCGATGGAGGTGTGACCGTCGAGGACCATCGACAGGTTCTCCTCGAACTTGCCGCCCCCCTCCGGCATCACCAGCACCGACTCGGCGCGCGCGGCCTCGATGATCCACTGGCGCTGCTCACGGCGCGGCTGCATGTAAGACTTGACGCTGAATGCGCCCAATTCTTTCAGTCGCTTGATGTGGTGCTTCGCGTCGTCACGGCTGTTGACCACGGCCTTCCCGGGGCTTTCGGCGCCGTACAGGATGTAACCGGTGGAAAAGGTGCGCGGCCCCTTCATCACGCCCGCCTCGACCATCTCGCTCTGCGTGAAGACGGCGTAGGTGGATGCGGAAGGGTCGTGGGTGGTGGTGACGCCGTAGGCCAGATTGCACCAGTAGCTCCACTGGTTCTGAGGGATGATATCCATGGCGTTGTAGTGGAGATGAGCATGGGTGTCGATCATGCCGGGCATGATGGTCTTGCCGGCGCAGTCGATGACACGCGCGCGCGCGGGCGCCTTGACCGATGAGGACGGACCGATGGTCGTGATTCGGTTGCCGTCGATCACGATGGTGCCGTTCTCGATGACCTCATCGCCCTTCATCGTGATGAGGCGGGCATTGGTCAGGGCCACCGTGCCGCCGGATGGCGCGGCCCGGGGAAGCCAGAGGTTGACGACCAGCGAATCGACGGCCAGCGTCGGTTCTGCCGGCTCCTTGGCCTTGGCGGTCAGGGTGTCGGCTTGAGCCCTGGCGGTCGAGGTGTCGGCCTTCGCCTCCTTCGGCTTGGGCACGGACTTCTCGCCGGCTTTCAACTTCTCACGATCCCACGAGGCCAGGACCGAGTCGAGACTCGTGCGATAGAAGTTCGGACCGTAGGACCAGGTAATCGTCTCGCCGTCATTCGCCCAGTTGACCCACTCGGCTCCCTGGTCGCCGGTGAATTTCTTGACCGGCACCGCGCCGCCCTCGCCGGCAATCGTGATCGGCTTCCGGCCGCTCCCCGGCAGGGCAGTGAGATAGGCGTTGAACTGCTCGGTGTACGCCGCCCACCGGCCGTCGGGGCTTGGCACGACCTCGTCGGCGTAGGTGAATTTCAGGTGTTCAATCTTGTCGAGGCCGTCCACCCGGACCGACCAGAGCGAGGATTTTTCGCTGCCAGGCCCATCCGGTTGTGTTTCGAGATAGAAAATCCGCTGGTTGTCGGCGCTGAAGAAGGGGCGGGGCATCCGCCGGGCCGAGCCGCGGGTCGGGATGTCGATGATCCAGGTGGCCGGGCTCCCTGAACCGCTGACGGGCGAGGAGGGCAGCCAGATCACCTGCTGATAGCTTTCGCCTACCAGGTCATGGCCACGAAACGGACTGTTGTCGCCGCGGATGCAGACGATCTTCGATCCGTCGGGGCTGAACGCCGGGTTCGAATACTGCGATGACACGTTCGTGAGGCGCGTCGAGGCGCCGCCCCCCGCCGGCATCTTCCAGACGTGGCCACCCTCGGTATCGCTCCAGGAGACATAGGCCAGCGATCGCCCGTCCCGGGAGAAGGCGGGCGCGTAGGCAAGGCCACCCCTGGTTTCGAGCTTTCGGGCGTTACCGCCCGGAAGCGACATGGACCAGAGGCTGCCGATGGCGGCGAAGATCAGACTCTTGCCATCAGGCGATTGTGTCGGCCAGGAGATCATCCGCACGCGGAACTGGTCGGAACCAATTTCGCGCGGGAAGCGGAGAGCCTTCGCCACGACCTGTTCGATGTCGGCCTGAAAGGGGATGCGGTCCGCCCGGCCGGTGGTCGTGTCAATCTTCCAGAAGCCACCCTGTGCCGTCAGAACGATCGATCGACCGTCCGGCATGAAGGAGTAGCCGGGGTAGATGCCGGTCCAGGCGAAGTTCTCCTGCATGTCCTGGTCGAGACCGTCCCAGAGCGGGCGCTCGGATCGACTCTCCAGGTCGTAGAGGTACAGGACCGATTTCAGCCGATCGCGCCGCACGAAGGCCAGCGTCCTGCCGTCGGGGGAGAGTTGTGGCCGGCCGGAGCCGCCGTAGCCGTCGGTGAGCGTGATCTGATCGCCGGTGGTCTTGTCCCAGCGGCGGATCTGGTAAATGCCGGCGAAGACATTTCGATTGTAGGCGTAGCGGCTGGGGCGGGCGCTGAAATACACATAGCGTCCATCGGGGGAAACGATCGGTTCGCCCGCCTCCGGCAACTCCCCCTTCACCGTGACCGGGAGCCCCGAACCGCCGCGGATATTGATCATCCAGAGTTCCGCGGTTCCGATGGAGCTGAAGTCGGTGAGCCGCTTCTTGGCCACCAGCCACTCGCCATCCGGGCTCCAGCTGGCGGTGTTCATCGTTGACTTTTCCTGTGTCACCGGCCGAAGGCCGGTGGCGTCGGCGCTCATGATCCAGATGTTGTCGCTGCCGCCTCGATCGCTGGTGAACGAGAGCCGCTTGCCGTCCGGCGACCAGCGCGGCTGGGAATCCCAGGCCGGGCCGCTGGTCAGGCGTGTGGCCCAGCCGCCGGAAACCGGCAGCGTGTACAGGTCGCCGAGGAGATCGAATACGATTGTTTTCCCATCCGGGTTCACGTCGGACGACATCCAGGTCCCTTCCGTCACGTTGAACCGGACGGTGTCGGATGGGCCGTGGGCCATGTTCACGAACCAGTCCTTGGCCTCCTCGTCTTTCTTCGCTCCGGTGGCCTTCGTGGTGTCGGCTGCGGCGCTGTCACTTCCGGCGTCGGACAGGGAGCGCAGAAAATGGGAGTGCCCGACTTCCATGTCCATCGCGGCGCTCACCGAAAACGTGCCGAGCGAACTCATCCATGCCTCCGCCTCATGGCAGGGACAGGAAGCGCCCCCGTGCGACGTCACGACTTCGGAGCCTGCGGCATCGGGAGATTCGGGCCCGGCGTGGGATGGGCACGACCCGGCTCGTACAGCCGCTGCGCTACCGATCGTAAGGACAAGAAACAAGAGGACGGACCGACGGATTCGCATGGATCCCCCGAAAGGCAAACGAGGACGACAGGACGGATGGCAGGAGCGGGCGACGAGAGATTTTACCCGGTGCGTTCAGACGTTTGGGAGGGGTGGGATGTTGACTGAAATGAACAGACAGTCATGGAATGATAAGGGGGATGGGGCTTCCCGCCCGGCTAAATGGGCAAAAGGGCCCGCTCTCCGGAGCGGGGGGGTCCTCTAACTGGATCGGCGCGAGCGCGATCCGGCCGGTCGGGCGACCGTGTTCCGGAGTGAAAGCCGGGGGTGGCGGCCCTGTAGTTGATTGTCCCACATTAGGATAACCAGTCCAAGGACCAGAACCAGCAGTTCCACCGAGTCGGGCAGCATCATGATGAGCCTCGTCGAAGGGGTTGGTCGACCGGGCAATCCGGCCTGACTGACCTGTTCGAAACATAGGATGAAGCACTTTCGATGCCAAATTGATGGCTGGTCTTTGAATAGTTGATGAACGGCCGCTCTCGAGTCGGCCCCGGCGCAATCCGACGCGAATCGTTCCTGACGTGAAAATTCTTCATGCACGGTGGTTCGCGTCCGATAATTTCCACCGACGACGCTGTTCTCCTGTTTTTTTGACCGATCACTCGTTCAGGGAGCCCCATCGAACCATGTCCACCCGTGACCGCTACGTTGTGGCCCGCATGGCCTCGGGGCTGGTTCTCCGCGGCACGACTGTCGATTTCACACCGGAGAGGCCCACCTTCTGGGTGACGCCGGACGGATGTGGTCGTGGGGTCGAAGTCCGGCTCGCCGACTTGAAGGCCCTCTTCTTCCCCCGACACGAGCCCGGATCAGAATCTGAAACCCCGACCGCCTATGCCCCGGCGCCCGATCCGACACGAGACGGCAAGCGCCTTGTGGTCCGTTTCATGGACGGGGAAACAATGACCGGCTACGCCCTTTCCTATCGTCCGGAGAAACCCGGGTTTTTCCTCTTTCCGGATGATCCCGAGAGTCAGCACGAGAAGATTTTTGTCCTCCAAACAGCCACGAGCGATGTCCTGGCGGGTCCACATGCTCAGGCGCACCCCATCGCCTCTCGAAGCCCCGGACCAACGGTACAGAAAAAAGTGGCCTGAATTCGACCCCTCCGCCGGGCCGGTCCGTGGGTCCCGGTGCTATACTTTTCCGGAATGCCAATACCCGTTACAGGGCCCTGACAACTCCGGGAGACACCACGTCATGCCTGTCCGCTACCCCCGCCTCGCTGGCCGCCACCTGTATCGCAGCCTGATTCCGGCACTGGTCATCCTGTCGGGCAGCCTGTGCGGAGACAGATCCGCGCTTGCACTTAAAGTATTGAATTACAACATCTTGAACTATCCCGCGGCGAGCGGTGCCGTCCGGGAGGATGAGTTTCGTACCATCGTGGCGGCCCTTCATCCCGATGTCATGGTTGTCCAGGAAGTGACCGGAACTCCGGACACCGGGATGAACCAGTTCCTGACCAATATCCTCAATGCGCAATTTCCCGGGGAGTACGCGGCGGGGCCCTGGATTCACGGAAGCGACACCAACAACGCCCTCTACTACCGCACGGCCGCCTTCGACTTTGTGTCCGCCGACACCATTGGGACGCCGCTTCGGGCGATCCATCACTTTGTCCTGCGTCCCGATGGCTACACGTCAAGCGCGGCGAATCTGCATCTCTATTCCGCCCACCTGAAGGCCAGCTCCACGAGCGCAGATCAGGCGCAGCGACTCGATGAGTGCAACCGCTGGCGCAATCGGATGAACACCCTGGCCCCCGGTACCAATTTTCTCGGCTGTGGTGATTTCAACATCCAATCCAGCAGCGAGGCGTCGTATCAGCGACTTCTGGCTGATGAGGCGGATGACGACGGACGGCTTTTCGATCCCATCAATACCCCCGGCAGCTGGAACAACAACGCCGGCTTCTCATCGATTCATACCCAGAGCCCCAAAACCGCCACAAACCCCTACGGCGGGGCCACCGGCGGAATGGATGATCGCTTCGATTTCATCCTGGCCTCCGCCGCCATGCTGGACGCCGAGGGGATGTCCTACGTCCCTGGAACCTATGATTGCTACGGCAATGACGGAATGCACTTCAATCTGGCGATCAATGCGCCACCGGTGATCCCGGAGGGGGCCGCCATGGCCGGCGCGCTGCACGAGGCTTCGGATCACATGCCGGTCATCATGACCATCCAGGTGCCGGCCAGGATCGGTGTCGTGGCCTCGCTCAATTTCGGCACGGTCATCATCGGCGCCACCGCCAACCAGATGCTGGCGGTCAACAACGTGGCGGTGGCCCCGGCGGACGAACTGACCTACACCTTCGTGGCGCCGGTCGGCTTCACCTCACCCGGCGGGACGCAGAACGTCAACGCCGGGCTCGGTCAGAACCACACGATCGGCATGCTGACGGCCACGATCGGCAACAAGAATGGCAACCTGAGCATCAGCACCGATGATGTCGACAACCCGACGAAATTGGTGGCCCTGTCCGGGACCGTGGTCCGTCACGCGGTGCCTTCGGTCGTGATGACGCCGGTTGCGACGCTCGATACGCTCGACTTCGGCAGTCACCCGGTTGGCATGTTCACGGACGGCGCCGTCCAGGTGCACAACAGCGGTTACGATGCCCTGCAGGCACAGCTGGACGTTTATGGCGCCTCGTTCACCGGACCGGATGCCGCTCGATTCTCGATCGTGGGCGGCTTCACCCCCGCTCTCGTGGCCGGGACGCCGGCGGGCTGGACCATTCACTTCGACGACACGGGCGCCGCCGACAACACGACCTACACGGCCGACCTCACCTTCACCACGCGCGACGAGAGCCTGCCCGGCCAGACCAATCTGTCCAACGTCGTCTGGCGTTTGACCGCCCATACTCAGGCCACTTCCGGCGTCCCCGGCGACGGCACGAGACCCACCATCAGTCGCCTGGTCGGCAACTATCCGAATCCGTTCACCCCAGCCACGCGCCTGGCTTTCGAGATCGGCGAGACGGGCTTAGCTACAATCGGCATCTTCGACGTGCACGGCCGCCTGGTCCGCCGCCTCGTCGAAGCCCCCTTCGCGCCCGGTGTGTACGAGCAGACCTGGGACGGCACCGACGATCATGGTCGCGAGGTCAGCCAGGGCGTCTACTTCTACCGACTCGCCACGGCGACGCGCCGCGAGACGAAGACCATGACGCTGGTCCGGTGAGGTAGCGCCGGACGGCTTGGTGCCACTCAAGACAATCTGATGGCCACCCCGAACGGGGTGGCCATTTTCATTAGATGTCCTTCGTCATCGGGTGCCAAGGAGATCCTGGGCAGCATGAATTCACCTGCCCTGACACGGACTCGTCGCGCAGGCGTTCCGATGGCCGTGGCCAATTCCGGAGGCGGGCCCGCCTCGGTCGTCGATCAGATGGCGGCCATCATTGATGTTCTGGATGGCGAGGGGCTGAGATTGAAGGCGATCCTGGCCCGTCTCAAGGGAGCGCCGGAATCGTTGCTGAAGCAACACCTGGGGACGCTGGTGCTTTCGGGTGAGATCAAGAATGTCCGCCGCGGGTGGTTTGGTCGGCCGTAAATCTTCTCAAGTCATTTTATATAAATAGGTTACAAACTTGGACCAGCTTCGTGAGACCTACCAGAAAGGCCTTGCCTAACTTGCAATGCACCCGCATGTTGACATAATGGTACCTCTGACGGTACCATTCGAACATAATCTCGGTTCAGGGGCGAAGAATCGACGTATGTGGTGGAGGGGTGGGGGAATTGCGGAGCAATGAGCAGCCTCGAAAAGCTTCTGGCAAAAATGCGCCGGAGCCCCAAGAACATCCGCCTGTCAGAGGTCAAGCAGGTGGTCAAAGCGTTCGGATTCAACCATCGGGCGGGGGGCAAACACCCCAATGTCTACACGCGGGAAGGGTACCGTGGGAGTCTCAACTTTCAGGAGCGCAATGGTCATGTGCCGGCGTACCAGGTCCGACAGTTGCTTGGCGCGATTGATGAAATCCAAGACCCAACTGAATGACCAGCTTCCTACGACTTCAACGGGGGCATGAGCGTGGACGCGACACAGAAGTACAGCGTGAATCTGCGGTGGAGCTTTGAAGATGAAGCTTATGTCGCGACGTCACCTGAATTTCCGGGTCTCTCCGGGGTCGGAGCGGAACCTGAGCATGCGATTGCAGAGCTTCGTTCCGCACAGGCTGTTGCCATCGAGGCGTTTCGACAGGACGGCGATCCAATTCCGGCGCCCATTCTCGCCACAGAATTCAGCGGCCAATTTCGCCTTCGGCTGCCGAGAACCATGCATCAAGACTTGTCGATGCGCGCAGTCATGGAAGGTGTGTCATTGAATACCTATGTGATCAGTGTGCTTGGTCGAGATCTCGGCAGAAGTGACCATTCGGACCGAGTTGCGGAGGAAGTTAGAATGAGCATGTGGGAAATCGCCGATCGATTTGGCGGTGCCTTTCCGCTGCTCCGAGATCGAAGCGCTACGACGTTGATACCCGTTCCCCTCGACTTCGGGCCTTACCAGCTTCCTGCCACTCGCGCCGCGAGCGGGTCCAACACTATCCGGCGCAAAGCCAACTAAGGAGCCTCGAATCAGATGGCAAGACTGCTTTGGGCCGTATTGTGCCGACGCATCATTGTCGACCAACCAACCGGGGCGATCAGCTATATCGATGCACTGGAGGGAATCGGATCCGCTCACTATCCCGCCCCGGCTCCACCCATCATCGCCGGGACTTTGTGGTTGCGAGAAGGAGAAGACGAGCACCGGCTCGAAGTGAAAGTTTCGATTCTCTCTCCCGAGGAGGTCCTCATCGTGGCAGATTCGGCCGTCGTGGAGCTCGAGAAGAGTCACCGCCGTGCGCGTATCCATATCGGGTTTGGTGGATTTCAGATCCAAGGGCCGGGGCAACATTTCGTCCTTATCGAAGTGAAAGATGGAAAGCGATGGAAAGAGCATTCTCGCATACCGTTCGATGTTGAGATGATCCCAGCCCAACAGGGAACGGCTAATCAGCATTGACTGAGCCCTGTCAAGAGCATGTTCGGGATGCACTCCGATCCTGCCGCCTTCAAGCTGTGGCTAACCGAGCTCGCATCGGTGCCAGTTGCTTCGCACATCCGGGAGCGAGTTGAACCCCGCGTTACTGACTCCGAAAGTTCTCGAACTTGAGTTCGACGCCGAAGTCGTTTGTCTTGAGCAGGGCGATGGCTTCCTGCAGATCGTCGCGCGAGGGGCCGGAGATGCGGACGGTGTCGCCCTGAATGGCGGCCTGCACCTTCTTCATCTTGGCGTCCTTGAGGAATTTCACGACTTCGCGGGCCAGGTCGCTGGAGAGGCCGTTCTGGATCGTGATTTCCTGCCGGAGCGAGCCATGCGAGGCGGGCTTCGGTTCACCGGTCTCGAAGTTCTTGGCCGGCTGGCCGCGGCGGATGAGCTTGGCATGAAGGATGTCCCAGGCGGCCCGGAGCTTGTAGTCGTCGGGTGCCTGGAGAACCAGCATGTTTTCCTCTTCCTTCAGATCGAGCGTCACATCGGCGCCCTTGAAGTCGTAGCGCTGGCCGATCTCCTTGAGCGCCTGCTGGACGGCGTTGTTGACCTCATTGAAATCGACGCCGGTGGTGACGTCGAAGGATTGTGATTTGGCCATGAACCGTTTCCTCTCGTTCAACCACTCTATCGGGGCTCTGGCCTTCGTCCGAAGGCACTCGCCCTCATCCGAAGGTGCTAGTCCTCGTCGTCCGGCGGTGGGATCGTTGGGGAACTGAACATCGGGCCGCCCGAGGCCTTGTCTTTGAATTTTTGGAGCTTTTCGGCCATCTTGTCCATCCGCTCGTCGGTCCGCTTCTGGATGGCTTGTGCACCGAACGTCTTCTTGAGATCGTCCTGCTTCACTTGAAATGCCTTTCGGAAATCGTCCAATTCGGCGCTGAGCCGGGGGCCGGATCCAGCCGGAGGAAGTTCTTCAACCGCCCCGGCATTCACGATGTCGAGACGGGTCTCGAAGGCGTTGGTCAGCTGCTTCAGAATCCCTCGATCCTCCAGTCCGATGACCAAAACACGCAGGAGTTCGTGGGGCATGGCCAAAAGAGCTGCCACATCGTCCAAAGTCGGCGAACGACCGTCCCGATGCGCCTGAACGCGTACCGCCGCCACGAGGACCAGCCCTTCATCCCGGGAGGGGACCACCTTTGCCATGGCCGCGACTCTATCAGGTTGATCGGGAAGTGATAAATGCCCGCCGTGGCCTTTTCCGGCCGGCCTGCTAGAATCCGCCACTTATGGTCATGACCGCTGGCGATCTTCTGTCGTTTTCCGAAGTCGACCTGTATGTGGAACAGGCCGGGTCGGGCCGTGCCATTGTCTTCATCCACGACTACACACTCGATCACGAACTGTGGCACGAGTCGGTCACCAATCTCTCCACCAATTTCCGCTGCCTCACCTATGACCTGCGGGGCCACGGCAAATCATCCAGTCCGGACACCGGGTATGCCCTTTCGGACCATGTCAGCGACCTGTTCAAGATCCTGGACACCCTCGAGATCCGATCAGCCACCATGGTTGGCCTCTCGATGGGGGGTGGCATTGCCCTTCACGCGGCCTTGACCCACCCCGACCGGGTGGACCGCCTTGTCCTGGCCTCGAGCGTCCTCAACGGCCTTCCATGGGAAGAGGGGATGTGGAACTACTTCCGAGATTTCGAGACCAAGGCCAGGCTGATCGGTGTCCAGAGGGCCATCGACGCCGTCTGGATGCCCGGATCCCTGTTCAAGTCCATCCGTCGATACCCCGCCCTGGCGATCCGCATCCGTGAAATGGCGGCCCGGTTTACCGGCGGCAACATCTTTGATCGGACAACCTACCCCCGACCGGCATTGACGGACCGGGAGCGTTTGTCGGAAGTTACCTGCCGGACGCTCGTCCTTCGGGGCGAGTTCGATCGACCGGAGTTCATCCGGCGAGCCCAGATGCTGGCCGAGGGGATACCCGGGGCACGCCTGGAAATGATTCCACGGGCGGGCCACTTCCCCAACCTGGAAGCCCCTTCCGCGTTCCATCGATCCATGATGAAGTTTCTGAAAGAGGAGTGACCAAGAGGATGCCTGCCAACCCGCACTTCACGCTGGTTCGATCCCGCCTGGTCGGGGCGCCGGCTCATCATGATCAACTCCTGCAGCTTCTGGGTGCACCGCCCGACTACTGGAAGGCCCAGACGCCGATCCCGATGAAGCCCGTGAGCCGCGTCGCGGTGGCGGCTGACGGCAACTCCTTCACGGAATTCACGACCGCCCCGGGATTGACCGCAGGGCAGATGGAGACACTCCTGGTGCTGATGTCGGCCCGAATGCCCCAGATTTCGACGACCTTCGAAATCAGCGGGGCAGGTGATTTGGCGGGTCTGCGCCTGTTGCTGGGGAAGCTGGAAGCCGGCCGCCGTTCCGCTGACGGCGAAGTCACGTGGGGGCCGCTGCCGCACCATTCCACCTTCATCGGGTCGAAGTAGGCCAACCCAAAGTACTGTGGGGTTCGATTGGCGCTTGAGCCCCGGACCTTCCTCGGACTACACTGCGCACGTTTTTTGCCCCGTCCCGTTGAGTGATCCAGAGGAGTGAATGCCGCAGCTTTTCCCACGCAGCGCCAACGCCTATTCGAGATTCACGCTGTTCGGATCGATCTTTCTGATCGCCGGCATCGGATACGTGGCGACCGAAATCAACCGCTCCGGTTACGGCACGCAGACGGATGTCCATGTGGACCAGCCGGTTCCCTTCAGTCACCAGCACCATGTCGGACAGCTCGGGATAGACTGCCGCTACTGTCACACCTCCGTCGAGGAGACCGCGAGCGCCGGCATGCCCCCAACGAAGACCTGTATGAACTGCCACTCACAGATCTGGACCAACGCGGCCATGCTGGAGCCGGTGCGGGCCAGTTTCCGCACCGACCAGTCGATCGAGTGGGTGCGGGTGCACGACCTGCCCGACTTCGTCTACTTCAATCACAGTATCCATGTCTCGAAGGGAATTTCCTGCGAGACCTGCCACGGCCCGGTCAATAACATGCCGCTGGTCTACAAGGCCAACACGATGTTCATGGAGTGGTGCCTTGAGTGCCACCGTGCGCCCGAGAAGTTTGTCCGGCCCAGGGAGGCCGTTTTTGAGTTTGGCTATGAGCCGCCCGGCGGTGATCAGCAGACTCTGGGAGAACGACTGGTGGCCGAATATCACCTGAACCCCAAAGCGGATTGCTCGATATGTCATCGGTAATCGACGGCAAGGACGGGCGGCACGACTCGGATGGCATGCCCGGCACCCCCCCGCCCGCGGGCGCGGCCATGTCCGGCCTGAGCCTCGATACCGTTCGTGAGCGGCTGGCCGGCAAGACGGGGCGCGTCTACTGGCGGAGCCTCGAGGAGCTGGCCGAGGCCCCCGAATTCACCGATCTGCTCCATCGCGAATTCCCGCGGCAGGCCTCCGAGTGGACGGATGCCGTCAGTCGACGGGAGTTCCTGCATGTCATGGCCGCCTCGCTGGCACTGGCCGGTCTGGCCGGTTGCGGGCCGCGAAATCCGGCCGAAAAGATACTCCCTTACGTGAAGGCGCCCGAGGGGTTCATCCCCGGCAAACCGCTTTATTACGCCTCGACGCTGCTCGACGGGGGCGCCGCCACCGGGGTCCTCGTGGAAAGTCACATGGGGCGTCCGACCAAGATCGAGGGAAATGTTCGCCACCCGGCCAGCCTCGGCGCCACCAGCGCGGTGATGCAGGCCTCGATCCTCACGATGTACGACCCTGATCGTTCACAGGTGGTCACGAGCCTGGAGGAGGTCCGGCCGTGGAACAGTTTCGTCCAGGCCATGACGCAGGCCCTGGCCGCCCAGAAGGCGGTCGGCGGCTCGGGACTTCGCATCCTGACCGAGACGGTCAACTCACCGACCACGGCCGCCCAGTTGCAGAAAATCCTGGCCGACTACCCCGGGGCACGCTGGCATCAGTACGAGCCGGTCAACCGGGATAACGTTGTCGACGGGGCCCGCATGGCATTCGGCGAAGCGGTCGACACGCATTTCAATCTGCTCGAGGCCCGGGTCATCGTATCTCTTGACCGCGATTTTCTGTTCGAGGGCCCGGGACACCTTCGGTACGTGCGCGACTTTGCCCGGGGACGCCGGGTCGTCACGCCGGGCAAAGCGGCACACGGTGCGGACAACGGACACGAACCGGCGGCCCATCACGATGCGCCTTCGGGCACGATGAGCCGCCTGTACGTGGCCGAAAGCGCCTTCACGAACACCGGGGCCCGCGCCGATCACCGGCTGGCCGTCCGCCCCGACATGATCGAACCGATCGTCCGCGAAATCGCCCGCCAGGTGGGCGTGACGGGCGCCCTGGCCGGCGGGTCTCTGGATGCAAACACCCAGCGCTTCGTGGCCGGCCTCACGGCCGACTTGCGAAGTAACGCGGGTGCGGGTGCGGTGCTCGTGGGCGATCATCAGCCGGCCGCTGTTCATGCGCTGGTCCATGCCATCAACGCGGCACTCGGAAACGTGGGCGGCCCCGTTGTTCATACGGCTCCCATTGCCGCCCGCCCGGAAAACCAGCTCGAATCGATCCGCACGCTGGTGGCTGACATGGATGCGGGGCGCGTCCAGCTGTTGCTGATCCTGGGCGGCAACCCGATCTACACGGCGCCGGCCGAAATGGAATTCGCCGACCGGCTCGGCAAGGTCGGTTTCCGGGTTCATCTCGGACTGTACGAGGATGAGACCTCCGAGTTGTGCCACTGGCATGTGCCGGAGACGCACCCGCTCGAGGCGTGGAGCGACGCCCGCGCCTATGACGGCACGATGAGCATCGTCCAGCCGCTGATCGCCCCGTTGTACGAGGGGAAGTCGGTACACGAATTTCTGGCCGTCCTGACCGGCGAGACCGCCCGGTCCGGGTACGAACTCGTGCGCGAGGCCTGGAAGGCGGCCACCGGCGGCGCGAACTTCGAAGCGATCTGGAGCGAAACCGTTCACGATGGTTTCCTGACCGGGAGTGCCGCCATCCACTCGCAGGCCCTGATACGGGATGCGGGGACGTTCGCCCCGGCAGGTGTTTCAACGGCCACTGTCTCAACCGGCCCGGTGCTGGCATTTCGCCCAGATCCGAGCATTGGCGACGGTCGCCATGCCAACAACGGCTGGTTACAGGAGTTGTCGAAGCCGCTGACACGGCTGACATGGGAAAACGTCGCTCTCATCTCGCCGGTCATGGCTCAGAGCCTTGGCCTCATGAACGGGCATGTGGTTGAACTTGGCGCCGGCGGCGCCACGACGAAGGCGCCTGTCTGGATCCTGCCCGGCCAGCCGGCCGAGGTGATCACCGTGCACCTGGGCTTTGGCCGGACACGCGCCGGGCGGGTGGGCACCGGCGTCGGTTTCGACGCCAACAAGCTGCGGAGCGCCTCCTCGTTCCACTGGACTGGCGGTGTGACGATCAAGAAAACCGGCAAGAAGGTGAAGTTGGCCTGCACGCAGGATCACCAGTCGATGGAAGGGCGCCACCTGGTTCGCTCGGCTTCGCTGTCCGAGCACCAGAAGAACCCTCACTGGGCGCACGAAGTCGGCACGCATGAGCCGCCGAGGGACCTGACGCTTTACAAGGACTATCCGTACAACGGAAATGCCTGGGGCCTGGCCATTGATCTGACGTCCTGTGTCGGCTGCAACGCCTGCGTCATCGCCTGCCAGGCGGAGAACAACATCCCGGTGGTCGGCAAGTCGCAGGTCTGGCGTGGTCGCGAGATGGCCTGGCTGCGCATCGACCGCTATTTCGAGGGGGATCTGGATGACCCGGCCCTGCACTACCAGCCGGTCATGTGCATGCAGTGCGAGAACGCGCCGTGTGAGACCGTCTGCCCGGTCGCGGCAACGGTTCACAACAGCGAAGGTTTGAACGACATGGCCTACAACCGCTGCGTCGGAACCCGCTACTGCTCGAACAATTGCCCGTACAAGGTGCGGCGCTTTAATTTCATGCAGTACACCGATCTCAAGACACCCTCGATGAAACTCCTGAACAACCCGGATGTCACCGTCCGGACGCGCGGCGTCATGGAGAAATGCACCTACTGCGTCCAGCGTATCAACACGGTGCGAATCGAGTCGCGCAAGGCCAACCGGCCGATTCGGGATGGCGAGATCGTCACGGCCTGCCAGCAGGCCTGCCCGGCCGAGGCCATCGTTTTTGGCGATATCAACGACCCGAACAGCCGCGTGGCGAAATTGAAGGCCGATACGCGGAATTATGGCCTCCTGACCGACCTCAACACCCGGCCCCGGACCACCTACCTGGCCCGCCTCGAGAACCCGAACCCCGATATGGGAAAGGTCTAAGGAGATGGCAAGGATGACGGCTCGATGAGCGGACGCCCGGTCCAGGAGAATCCAGACAGCCGCCACCTCGTCGCGCCCGGGCATACCTTCGCCTCGGTCACCGACAAGATCAGCGCGGTGGTGCTGACCGAAAAGCCGCCGCTCTTCTGGCTGATCATGTTCACCATCGCCTTCATCCTGGTGAACGTTCTCCTGGTGTCCATCGGCTACCTGTTCTACAAGGGTGTCGGGATCTGGGGAAACAACATCCCGGTCGGCTGGGCCTTCGACATCATCAACTTTGTCTGGTGGATCGGTATCGGTCACGCCGGCACGCTCATTTCGGCAATCCTGCTGCTCCTGCGCCAGAAATGGCGTACTTCGATCAACCGATTCGCCGAGGCCATGACGCTCTTCGCCGTGGCCTGCGCCGGCCTCTTCCCGCTGATCCATATGGGCCGACCCTGGCTCTTCTACTGGCTGCTGCCTTACCCCACGACCTTCGGCCTGTGGCCCCAGTTCAAGAGCCCGCTCATGTGGGACGTGTTCGCCGTAACGACCTACGCCACCGTGTCTCTGCTCTTCTGGTTCGTCGGGCTGATTCCCGATCTGGCCACGCTGCGCGACCGGGCGAAGAACCCGATCGCGGCCCGGATCTACGGCTTGCTGGCCATGGGCTGGCGCGGTTCCACCCAGCACTGGGCTCGCTACGAGGCGGCCTACCTTCTCCTGGCCGGCCTCTCCACGCCGCTGGTCCTGTCGGTGCACACGGTCGTTTCGTTCGACTTTTCCATTGGCATCATTCCGGGCTGGCACGCCACGATCTTTCCGCCCTACTTCGTGGCCGGGGCCATCTATGCCGGTTTCGCCATGGTGTTGACGCTGGCCATTCCGATCCGAAAGGCCTTCCGACTGGAAGATTTCATCACCCTGCGCCATATCCAAAACATGGCCTGGGTCATGCTGGCCACCGGCATGATGGTCTGTTACGGATACGCCATGGAGCTTTTTTTCGCCTGGTACAGCGGCAACATCTACGAAATGTTCATGATGAAGAACCGCATGTTCGGGCCATACGCCTGGTCGTACTGGATGCTGCTGCTTTGCAACCTGGCGGCACCGCAGATGCTCTGGTTCAAGCCGTTCCGCACCGACATGCGGCTGCTCTTCGCCGTCTGCATGTTCGTCAACGTCGGCATGTGGCTGGAACGCTTCGTGATCATCGTGACCTCGCTGCATCGCGATTTCCTGCCGTCGTCCTGGGGCATGTACTACCCGACCATCTGGGATTTCGCCACGTTCTTCGGGACGATCGGGCTCTTCCTGTTCCTGATGTTCTCCTTCATCAAGTTCCTCCCCATGATTTCCATCTCGGAAATGAGAATGATCCTGCCGGAGGCGGAAGCGGTGAAGGGGAAGGGGGGCGGCCACTGATGAATCGTCCGCCGATCTACGGGCTCCTGGCCCAGTTCGACTCGCCGCAGGCGCTGGTCGATGCCGCCTACAAGGTTCATGAGGCGGGCTTCCACAAGGTGGATGCCTACACCCCCTATCCGATGGAGGAAGTCATCGAGGCGCTGCACCAGCACGATTCCAAGGTGGCCTGGCTGGTCTTTCTTGGTGGGTGCGCCGGCGCGTTAACGGGTTACGGCATGCAGGTTTTCGCGGCGGTCATCGACTACCCGATGAACGTGGCCGGCAAGCCGACTCACAGCTGGCCGATGAACATTCCGATCACGTTCGAGCTGACGATTCTGCTGGCCGCCTTCGCGGCGGTTTTCGGCATGCTGGCCCTGAACGGTCTGCCGATGCCGTACCATCCGCTTTTCAACGTCCCGGAGTTCAAAAGAGCCACACAGGACGGGTTCTTCCTGTGCATCGAGGCACGCGACGCCCGCTTCGATCGCGAAGGCACGGCCAGGTTTCTCCAGGGCTTGAAGCCGACCGAGGTGCATGAAGTTGCGCACTAATGCCGTCGCTGCCGATTGCGGCGGCGACAAGAATTTCAGCGCCCGGCTGACCCGAACGCTCCTGTTCGGAACCAGCCTGCTGGCCCTGTTATCTCTGACCGCCTGCCACCGCGACATGCGGGACCAGCACAAATACCGTGGCTTCCGGGAATCCAGCTTCTTCGCTGACGGGCGATCAGTCCGTCCGGCAGTCCCGGGGACGATTCCAGTCGGCTACCTTCGATCGGACACGCTGTTCTACACGGGCAAGATCGCGGGGAAGCCAGCCGACATGTTTCCGTTCACCATCGACAAGACAGTCCTCGAACGGGGTCGGAATCGCTTCAACATCTACTGTTCCCCCTGCCACGATTTCACCGGCTCGGGAAACGGCATGATCGTCCAGCGCGGCCACAAGGTGCCGCCGTCCTTCCACATTCAGCGGCTGCGCGAAGCGCCGGCCGGCTATTTCTTTGACGTCATCACGAACGGATTCGGCAACATGTACGACTACTCGTATCAGATTAGGCCGGAGGATCGGTGGGCCGTCGTGGCATGGGTTCGCACACTTCAAACCGCCGGTCGAGGCTCGCTGTCCAATGTGCCGCCTGCCGAACGGGCCGGGCTGGATCAGGCGGCCGGCGCCCCTTCGGGCCAGGGCGCTGCCGGCGAACGTAAAGTGACGGGTCACTGATGGCCGCAACGCTCTTTCCCGACAGCCAGCGCCTGGCCAGTCTCTCGCAGCGGTCCATGATCGTCGGCATCATCGGCATTCTGGCCAGTGCCGCCGGCTTGTTTCTGGCGCGCGAACAGTTCTTCCGGTCCTATCTGACCGCCTTCTTCTACGTGGCCGGGTTCGGCATCGGCAGCCTGGGCATCCTGCTCCTGCACTCAGTCGTCGGGGGCAACTGGGGCGTCACGGTCCGTCGCCTGCTTGAATCGGGCGCCCGCACGATACCGATGGTCGGCCTCCTCTTCATTCCGCTCATCTTCGGCATGCACGATCTGTACCTGTGGGCGCGGCCGGAGGTCGTCGCCGGTGATCTCCTGCTCCAGCACAAGGCGCCCTATCTGAACGTCCCGTTCCTCGTCGTGCGGACGGTGGTCTTTTTCGGCCTCTGGAGCCTGATGGCCTTTGTCGTCACGAAGATGTCGCTGGCACAGGATACGAACAACGACGGCCCTCTCGGCCGCCGGCTCCGCCGCCTGTGCGGGCCGCTGATCATCGTCCATGTCCTGATGGTCACCTTTTCTTCGTTCGATTGGATCATGTCGCTTGAGCCGCACTGGTACTCGACGATTTTCGGGATGCTCTCCCTGGCCGGACAGAATCTGGCCACGATGGCTTTCCTGATCAGTGTCGTGGTCTGGCTCGGTGGCGACAGGGTGGTGCAGGACGCCGAAACGAAGCAGTCGGTCTACGACCTTGGCAACCTCCTCCTGGCATTCACGATGTTCTGGGCCTATCTGGCCTTTTCCCAGCTGCTGATCATCTGGGCCGGCAATCTTCCCGAGGAAATTCCATACTTTGTGAGACGTTTCCACGACGGGTGGGGGGTGCTTGGCATCGGCATCATCCTGTTCCACTTCGTGGTGCCGTTCCTGATGTTGATCAACCGATACGTCAAGCGGAATCCAGTAACCCTCTCGCGGGTGGCGCTCCTGATCCTTGTCATGCGCCTCGTCGAGATTTTTTTCACCGTGGCGCCGGCCCACCACGAGATGGTGCCATTTTCCGTGCACTGGCTCGATCTGACCGCCCCGATCGGACTCGGCGGTCTCTGGCTGGCCGCGTTCCTGCACCAGCTGAAGGGGCGGGGGCATGTGCCCGGAATCAACCACCTCGGATTGTCCGTCAACAGTCATCTCAATCTCCGAACCACCAGTCATCTCCTCGAGGGGAAGGCGCCGCATGTCGGATAGCCAGCACGATTCGGGCCCCCCGGCCTCGCGCGAGTCCCTGTCGGCCGGACACGAGGTCAGCGAGGTTCATCCGAAGCCGATCATCACTTTTCTGGTCGGGATCATCCTGTTTTCAGCCCTCTCGTTCGTGATCGTGGTCGTGCTCTTCAAGTTCCTGGCCGGTGATGCCAGCCGGAAGAGCGCACGCCCAAGTCCGATGATCGCGGCAGGCGCCACGCGTCAGGCACCCGAACCCCGGCTCCAGACGGACGCGTGGGGTGACTGGGACGCCTACAAGATGAATCAGGACCGGCTCCTGGAACACTACAGCTGGGTCGACAAGGAGAGCCTCATTGTCCGGCTGCCGATCGGCCGGGCCATGGAGATCGTTCTGGAGCGGGGGCTGCCGCAGCGTCCCGGTGTGATGCCACCGCCCCCGGCAGGTGACCTGGATCCGTCGTCGGAAGTTGGCGGACGCATGGCTCCCCCGGGCGGAATGCAGATGAAGCCGCCACCAAGCACCACGGAACCGGTACATGGCACCGATGGGGGAGGCCACCGCTGAGACGCGACGGTTTTAGCCGCACAGGCGCAATCGCCCTGTCGGGCCTCCTGTTGACCATGTTGGCTTTCCTGCCTTCAGCCATGGCGCAGCGCTCCGGCTTCCCCGGATTCTCGGGAGCGCTCCACGGTGGCGGCACACCGAAGGACGATACGGAGCCGTCCTACAACGATGGTCGCCCGGCCGCGCTCGTCGGGGTTGGCATCGATCAGCGTCTGAACAACCCGGTGCCGCTTGATCTTGAGTTCACTGACGAGACCGGCGCCGCCGTGACCCTCCGGGACTACATGACACAGGGCAAGCCCGTGATCCTGTCGCTGGCGTACTACAGTTGTCCGATGCTCTGCACCCAGGTCCTCAACGGACTGGCGTCGAGTCTCAAGGGAGTCGGTCTGGTTCCGGGCACCGATTTTGAGATGATTACCGTCAGTTTCGATTCCACCGAGACGACCGCGTTGGCCGCCGCCAAGCGGGCCAACTATGTGGAGCTGGTCGACCGTCCCGGCATCGAGAAGACCTGGCATTTTCTGACCGGCAAGGGAGCGCCCATCGCAGCGCTGACCGACGCCGTCGGCTTTCGATATGAGTGGGATGATGAGACAAAGCAGTTCGCCCACGCCAGCGCCATCATGGTCCTGACGCCGGAAGGACTTGTTTCCCGCTATCTCTTCGGCATGGAGTTCGCTCCGCGCGATCTCAAGCTGGCCCTGATCGAGGCCTCCGACAACAAGATCGGCAACGTGGTCGACCAGGTGCTCCTGTTCTGCTTTCACTACGATCCGGCGACCGGACAGTACGGCGCCGCGATCATGAACATTCTCCGGCTGGCCGCTCTCCTCACGATCCTGGGGTTGGCCGGCCTCCTTTTCATCCTGCTGCGTCGTGAGCGGGGGCACCGCGCCTCGGATCTCCTGGCGCGGCCGGTTGGTGGACGATGAGCGCAAGCAACAAGACCCTTCCGCTGTTTCCCGAGCAGGCTTCGACCAATGCGGCCATGGTCGACGAGCTCTACTTTTTTCTTCTGGCGCTGGCGGCATTCTTCACGCTGCTCGTGGCGGCCATGGTCGTTGTTTTTGCCGTCAAGTATCGTCGGCGTTCGCCGGATGATCGCCCCCCCAGGATCCACGGGAATCTCCAGCTGGAACTCGTCTGGACAGTCATTCCGCTGCTGCTGTCGCTGGTCACCTTTTACTGGGGTGCCAAGGTCTACTTCGAGCTCTCCCGTCCCCCCGACAACACCATGGATATCTGGATCGTCGGCAAGCAGTGGATGTGGAAAGCCCAGCACCTGGAAGGGGTCCGGGAGATCAATGAGCTGCACGTGCCCGTGGGCCGCCCGATTCGGCTGACGCTGGCCACCGAGGACGTCATCCATTCGTTCTACGTTCCGGCCTTCCGGGTCAAGATGGACGTCGTTCCCGGACGGTATACGACCATGTGGTTCGAGGCCACCAAACCGGGCCGATATCACCTGTTCTGCGCCGAATACTGCGGCACCAAGCACTCCGGCATGCGCGGCGAGATTGTCGTCATGGAGCCGGCCGATTACCAGGAGTGGCTGGCCGGCGGACCAAAGGGGGATCTGGCCAGCCAGGGAGAAAAGCTTTTCACGGAGCTGGCCTGCGTGACCTGCCATCAGGCGGGCCCGACCCAGCGAGGCCCGGCGCTGGCGGGGCTGGCCGGGAAGCCGGTTCAACTGGCGGGCGGGGGCTCGGCGGTCGCCGACGACAATTATCTCCGTGAGTCGATTCTGAATCCGACGGCCCGGGTCAAGGCCGGTTACGACCCGATCATGCCGGTATTTCAGGGACTGGTTACCGAGGAAGCGCTTCAGGCGCTCATCACTTACATCAAGGCGCTGCCCGTCACGCCGGACAACGTCGTCGCACCGGCTGCCGCACCGGCGGCTCCGGCAGCGGAAAGCAAGGGTCATTGACCATGTCGTATCACGCCGTACCCGCTCCGGGCCAGAAAAACTACCTGAACAATGGTTATGGCCTGATGTCGTGGCTGTTGACCAAGGATCACAAGCGGATCGCCCTGCTTTACCTCCTCTCGATCACGTTCTTCTTCATCCTCGGTGGCATCATGGCGATTCTGATCCGCTATGAGCTGCTGACCCCGGCGGGAGACCTGCTTCAGTCCGAGACCTACAACAAGGTCTTCACGATGCATGGCATCCTGATGGTCTTTTTCTTCCTGATCCCCTCGATCCCGGCGGTGCTGGGAAACTTTTTGATACCGATCATGGTCGGGGCCAAGGATCTGGCCTTCCCGCGGATCAACCTGCTCTCCTGGTATATCTATGTCGTCGGCGGTGGCTTCACCCTCTGGGCGATCGTTACCGGCGGCGTCGACACCGGCTGGACCTTCTACACGCCCTACAGCACGGTCTACTCAAATACCAAGGTAATGGCCGCGGCCCTCGGCATCTTCATCAGTGGATTCAGTTCGATCCTGACCGGCCTCAACTTCATCGTGACGATTCACCGGATGCGGGCGCCGGGCCTGACCTGGAGCCGGCTGCCGCTGTTCGTATGGGCGCACTATGCCACCAGCCTGATCATGATCCTGGGCACGCCGGTCATCGCCATCACCATTCTGCTTGTCGGCGCCGAGCGGGCCTTTGGCCTCGGCATCTTCGATCCCAAGCTCGGCGGCGATCCGGTCCTGTTCCAGCATCTTTTCTGGTTCTACAGTCATCCGGCCGTCTACATCATGATCCTGCCGGGCATGGGCGTGATCTCCGAGATCATCGCCTGCTTTTCCCGCAAGAACATCTTCGGCTACAACTTCGTGGCGGCCTCCTCGATCGCCATTGCCGTTCTCGGCTTCCTGGTCTGGGGCCACCACATGTTTACCACCAGCCAGTCGGTCTACGCCGGGATGGCATTCTCGATCATCACCTTCCTGGTGGGGATTCCATCGGCAATCAAGACGTTCAACTGGGCCTCGACCATGTACAAGGGGTCGGTGTCGTTCGAGACACCGATGCTGTACGCCCTTGGTTTCCTCGGCCTCTTCACCATCGGCGGGCTGACCGGGCTCTTCCTCGCAACGCTCGGGTTCGATATCCACGTCCATGACACCTATTTCATCGTGGCCCATTTCCACTACATCATGGTGGGCGGCGCGATGATGTCCTACCTGGGAGGCCTGCATTTCTGGTGGCCGAAGATCTCCGGCAAGATGTACCCGGAAGCGTGGGCACGGATGTCAGCCATCCTGGTATTTGCCGGATTCAACCTGACCTTCTTCCCGCAGTTCATCCTCGGCTACCTGGGGATGCCGCGTCGGTATCACGCCTACCCGCCGGAATTCCAGGTGCTGAATGTCCTGTCGACGGCGGGCGCCTCGATCCTGGCGCTGGGCTATCTCCTGCCGGGTTTCTACCTGCTCTGGTCGCTCAAGTACGGCCCGGATGCCCCGAAGAATCCGTTCGGAGCGCGCGGCCTGGAATGGCAGATTGATTCACCGCCGATCACCGAGAATTTCACCGTTACTCCGGTGGTGGACGATGACACCTTCGATTATTCGTTGCCGGAGAAGGAGGTGGCCGTTGTCCGCTGATACCGTTGGTGCGGTGACGCACGCCGGGCACGGCGGTCCTGTGGGAACGGACCCGGACGGGCATCACGACAACCCGCACCTGGCCCATCACTTTGATTCGGAGGAGCAGCAGACCGAGGCCACCCAGCTTGGCATGTGGGTCTTTCTGGCCACGGAAATCATGTTCTTCGGCGGGGTCCTCACCGCCTACATGATTTACCGGATGAAGGCGCCGGTGCCGTTCGCGGCGGCCAGCCATCACCTGGATCTGACACTGGGCGGCCTCAACACGATTCTACTCATCGTCAGTTCGCTGACGATGGCCTTTGCCGTGCGGCAGGCGGCTCTCAAGGATCGCCGTGGCTACCTCCTGAATCTGATCATGACGATGATCCTCGGCACCGGCTTTCTTGTCGTGAAGTACTTCGAGTACTCCGAGAAGTTCACGCACCACCTGGTGCCGGGTCCGAAGTTTCAGTGGGCGAATCTGGGCCAGGCGCATGGCGCCGAACAGTTCTTCTCTCTCTATTTCATGATGACCGGCCTTCATGCCATCCACATGGTCATCGGGCTTGGACTGCTGACGGTCATCCTGATTCAGGGGCGGAGGACAACGTTCCCGGCCCGTTTCAAGGGGCGCGTGGAAACGATGGGCCTTTACTGGCACTTCGTGGATATCGTCTGGATTTTCCTGTTTCCGCTGCTCTATCTCATCGGCCGCCACTACCACGGCGGTTAAGAGGACAACATGTCCGAACATATCGAAAAGAAGAGCGTCTACTTCAGCATCTTCCTGGCGCTGATGGTCGGGACGGCCGTCACCGTCTACGTGGCATTCCAGGATCTGGGCATCCTGAACAATCTGGTGATGCTTGGCATCGCCGTGACGAAGGCCACCCTGGTCGTCATGTTCTTCATGCATGCCCGGCATTCGTCACAGCTCACCAAGCTGACCATCCTGGCCAGCGTCGTCTGGCTGCTGATCCTCTTCACGTTCATCCTTCAGGATTACCTGACCCGCGGCATGCTGCCCTACCCGGGCAAGTAGGCCACCGGGGTCACCTCGGCCCCGCGCCGGATCTACCGCCGCACAATTCGCAACGTCTCCCAGGTCTGCAACCGCCGCTCAGCCACCGTCTTGTTCTTGTCGGCAGCATTCGCGGCCCGCTCCATCCAGGTGCGCGTGGCTTCGAGGTACTGCTTTTCGGCCGAGGCCAGGTTGCTGTCCAGTGACGAGAGCTGGGCGCTCGATGTGACCGATTTCGTGTCGCTGGTCTTCTGTCGGCGAGCGACGAGTTCCAGGCCCCGGTCACAGGCGACGGCCCTGGAGCGATGAGTTTCCATCATGACGCTCAAGTACTCCGACTCGGCCTCCCGGAGGGCCAGGAGGCGCTCGAAGAAATTTCGGGCCGCCTCTTCGTTCTTCCGCTCCGCCTCCAGCGACTTCTTGTCGGCCTCCCGCTTGTCCTTGCTCGCCAGGTCGATCTGTTTTTTCAGGGCATCCAGAATGGCCTTTCGAGCCGAGAGGCGTGATTTGGCATCCCCCTCCAGGTCGCGCTGCACCACCAGCGCATCCTTTGTCTGCAGTTCCAGCGCCCGGGCGGCATCCGCCTCAGCCCGCAACTCCGCCTCTTCGGCCAACGGGATGAATTCCGATGTGCCGGGGAGTCCGATGGCCGGCGGCACCGCCCCATCCCGGGCCCGGGCGTCGGGTGTCGCCCCAAGCAGGAAGGCCGTGGCCAGGAGCAGGGTCACCCCGCGAAATCGCAACCGGCCCATCACGCACGCCCCATCTTCAGAATGTCGCGGATCTCGGTCAGGAGCCTGACGTCGGCCGTGGGCAAAGGCGGGGGAACGGGGGCCGCAGCCTCCTGTTTCCGGAAGCGGTTGAGGTTCTTAACCAGCAGGAAGACCGACAACGCGGTGATCAGAAACGTGATCAGCGAATTGATGAAGACACCGTACTGGAGGATGCTGGCCGGCTGGTCACCGGCGGCTGGTTTCAGGGTTATCCCCATCTGGGAGAAATCGACGCCGCCCGTCAGAACCCCGATCGGGGGCATCATCACGTTGTTGACCAACGAACTGATCACCGCCCCGAAGGCCCCGCCGATGATGACGCCGATGGCGAGATCGAGCACGTTTCCTTTCAACGCAAATTCCTTGAATTCCTTGAGCATTGACTCCTCCAATCGGTCGCCGGCCATGTCGATGCCGGCATCGAACTCTGTCAAGAATCATGCGGATCCGAAGGGCACTTTATCACTACGGGCACGGCGACTGCCTTGCCCGGGGGCGGTGGGGCGGCTATTCTTCCCGGGCTACCGTTCGGTCCCCGCAATAACTGTCACGCCCGGTATCCAACCTGCTTCTTGGGAGGCGTCATGCTGTCCGACCCACTCTTCGACATTTCCTCCGGGCCCCTTTCGCGGCGCGAATTTCTTGGCCGTAGTCTCATGGCCGGTGTTGGCGCGGCGGCGGCCGGGCTCACCTGGGATGCGCTGACGGCGCGCGAATCCGGCGCGGCCGGCGGCAACCAGTTGCCGGAGCTGACGAAATTCCTCAGCCGGGACCAGGTGGCCGACATCCTGAAAGCGGCCCTTTCGGCCGGCGGTGAGTTCGCCGAGGTATACGCCGAGTACACCATCAATACCGGCATCCGGCTGGACGAGAAGAAGGTCAAGTCGATCGACTACAACATCCTTTCGGGCGTCGGCATCCGCGTGATTGACGGGGAACAGGTCGGCTATGCCTACGCCGACAGTTACGATATGACCGAGTTGCGCGAAGCGGCGCGCGTGGCCGGCGCCATCGCCAAAAAGGGGGCGGGTGGTTCCCCGAAACCGTTCCAGGTGTCGAAGGCGAAGGCCCCGTTTACACTGATGTCACCGCTTCCGGTCAACCTGGCCGAGCAGGCCAAGCTGGAGCTCTGCCGGCGGGTTGATGGGGCGGCCCGGGGCCACGACGCAAAGATCTCGCAGGTCACAGTCGTCTGGGGGGATCAGGCCAAGCGATTCCTGGTGGCCAACAGCCTCGGCACCTGGGCCGAGGACGAACAGTATCTCTCCCGCCTGACCTGCCAGGCGCAGGCGCTCGACGGTGCGAACCGCCAGTCGGGCACGGGACGTCTCGGCGGCCAGGTCGAGGCCAATTTTTTCGAGACCAACCCGCCGGAACAGATCGGCGTCCGCGCGGCGACGGCCGCCGTCGGCAAGTTGGCCGCCAAACCGGCCAGGGCCGGCAAGTATGAAGTCGTCATCGGCAATGGCTGGGGGGGCGTGCTGGCCCACGAGTGTTTCGGTCACAGCCTTGAGGGGGACGGCATTCGCCAGAAGACTTCGGTTCGGGCCACTCAGCTCGGCCAGCAGGTGGCCGCCACCATCGTCGATATCTACGACGACTCGACCGTGCCCAATGGCCGCGGATCGTTCAAGGTGGACGATGAGGGCACTTCCTCACAGAAATCGCACGTGGTCGACAAGGGAATTTTGAGGGGGTACCTCTGGGACTTTCTAAACGCCCGGCTCACCGGCAACAACTCGAGTGGCAACGGGCGCCGGAACTCCTACCGTGACTACCCGATTCCGCGCATGACCAACACGTACATCGCCGGCGGCAGCTCGACACCCGAGGAGATCATCAAGTCGGTCGCCAACGGGCTCTATTGCAAGGACCTGGGCGGCGGCTCGGTCGATCCGGCCAGCGGCAACTTTTCATTCTTCGTCACCGAGGGATATCAGCTCGAGAAGGGTGAGATCGTGGGCGCCGTCACGAACACCACCCTCACCGGCAACGCCACCGACGCGATGATGAAGATCGTCATGGTCGGAAACGACCTGCAAATTGACCGGGTGTCCGGGAACTGCGGCAAGGAGGGGCAATGGAAGCCGGTCGGCGTCGGCCAGCCAACCCTCAAGTTCTCCGAGATCACGGTGGGAGGTGTGGCATGATCAGCGACAAGGAACTTCGCGATCTCGCGCACGAGACCGTCGAGATGGCCCGAAAAGCCGGCGCCGATCAGGCCGACGTCCTGGTCGAATACAGCCGCGTTTTCACCGGCCGTGTGCGGGACGGCAAGACCGACCTGATCAAGCAGGCCACCCGACGGGGGCTTGGCCTGCGCGCCTTCGTGGGCGGCCGCACCGGTTTCGTATCCAGTTCGGACCTGCGTCCGGACAGCATCGCGATGCTGGTCGATCGCGCCGTGGCCCTGGCTACGATTGGCGAGATGGATCCGCACGCCGGCATCCCGGAAGCTTCCGGTGCGTCGAATGCGGCCGATTCACTCGATCTTTTCGATTCCGAACTGGCCGGCCTCGCCACCGACAGGAAACTCAAAATGGCCCGGGACGCCGAAGCCGCCGCGCGTGATCACGACAAGCGGGTGACGCAGGTCGACGGCACGACATTTTCCGACACGCTGGCCACCATCACCCTGGCCAATTCCGCGGGTCGCCTGGATCAATATCGCGCCACATCGGCAAACCTCTTTACCCTGGCTCTCTGCGATGACTCCGGTGGCAAGCAGCGTTCGGGCGGCTACGGTACGTCGCGTCGATTTCTCAAGGAGCTGGAATCGCCGGAAAAGGTTGGCACCGAGGCCGCCAGGGCGGCGGTGGTCATGCTCGGGCCGGTCCCGATCTCCACGCGCAAGGTGCCGATTCTCATGCACTCGGATATCGCCGCCGCCTGGCTCGGCGCCTTCTCGGGTGCCTTCAACGGTGAGCAGATCTTCAAGAAGGCCTCGTATCTCACCGAGAAAATGGGGCAGAAGATCGGATCGGACCTCGTCTCGCTCGTCGATGACGGCGTCATGAAGCGCGGCCCGGCCACCGCCCCGTTCGACGGCGACGGTCTGCCGACGCAGCGCAACGTGCTTCTCGACGCCGGGGTCGTCAAGACCTTTCTGTACGACGCCTACATCGCGCGGAAGGCCGGCACGCGGTCGACCGGCAACGCGCAGCGGGGCTACGACACGACGCCCGGCATCGGCACCCGCAATCTCCACATCCTGAACGGCACGTCAACGATCGAGGAGATGCTGAAGGCCTACCCCGCGCTCTTCTACATGCGCGATCAGGGCGCCTTCGGTTACACCCCGACCACCGGCGACTATTCGTACCAGGCCGCCGGCCTGTGGATCGAGAACGGCCAGGTCGTCCACGCCGTCGACGGCATCACCGTGGCCGGAAATACCCTTCAGATGCTTGCCGGCATCGTGAAGGTCGGCAACGACCTGAATATCCAGGGAGGTACCAATTCACCGCATCTCCTCATCGACGAGATGACGATTTCCGGTGAGGGAACGCAGGCGGGGTGATGTGAAGCAGACAAAACGCCTTGAATGGGACCGCTATTTTCTCAAGATCTGCCGGGTGGTGGCGGAGCGGTCCACCTGCACCCGGGCCAGGGTTGGAGCGGTCATCGTGCGCCATCGGATGATCCTGACGACCGGCTACAACGGGTCGCCGTCCGGACACCCCCATTGCACCGACATCGGGTGCCTGGTGGTCACCAGTCGAAATTCGGACGGCGTGGATGAAGAGAATTGCATCCGCACGATCCACGCCGAGATAAACGCCATCGCCCAGGCAGCCAAGAATGGGGTGTCGATCGACGGCGGGGACATCTACATCACGCACAGCCCCTGCATGCACTGCCTCAAGGTGCTCCTGAACACCGGAATCCAGCGCATCTGTTTCGAAAAGCCGTACAAGCTCGATCGGATGGCGTGGCTGCTCGAGCCGAGCCGTGTGGAGCTGGTGCAGGTGGAGATGGGGGAGTAGGGCCGGCGTCCCTGGCCGTCCGGCGTCCCTCAGGAATCCACTCGATCCAGGCGCCCGGACTCGATCCGCCACACCTCATCGGCCAGTGACGCGACATCGCCGTCGTCGTGCGACACGAGGACGAACGGAAGATCCGATTCGTGACTGAGCTGGCGCAGTTCCTCGGCCAGCCGACCGCGCAGTCGCCGATCGACGGCGGCGAATGGTTCGTCCAGGAGCAGGAGCTTCGGCGCTGACAGGATGGCCCGTCCCAGCGCCACCCGTTGACGCTCGCCTCCGGAGAGATTGCGGGGGCGGCGATCGAGCAGGGCCGCGATCTCGAGAACGCCGGCCACATGCTGCAGCCGTTCCGCGGTTGGATTGGTCCAGGCAAGATTGGCGCGCACGTCGGCGTGAGGGAACAGGATCGAATCCTGCGGCACCCAGCCGACCCGGCGTTGCCATGGCGGGCGATGGAGGCGCCGCTCGTCGTCCTGCCAGTCCTCGCCATCGAACGCCAGGCGCCCCCGGGCGCGTCGTTCGAGGCCGGCCAGGATCCGCAGCAGCGTCGACTTTCCCGAGCCGGAGGGTCCGACGATTGCGATGCGCCGGGCGGTGGAAGTCAGATCGAAGGCGAGCGGCAGGCGCCCGAGATGGAGGCGGACCGACAGATTGATACCGGAGTTGCCGGGCGAACGACCCGGCGCGACGATTTGCACACCTACTTCCAGCGATACGTCGTTCGGGCCAGCAGGACATCCGATGCCTCATCGTTTGACCTTGTGACGACAGGTTCGCGGAATTCGAGATGGTAGCCGGCCAGCGAGAGGGCCCACTCGTCGATCAGCCACCAGGTGGCCGCGATGGCGCCGCCCCGTGCGCCTCCCCCGGCGACATCAGCCGCGCCATGCCCGAGCGCCAGGTCGTCGTAGCGCACGGCCAGTTCGACCGCGCCGCCGCTCCAGTTCCACGGGAGGAGCGTGTCCGGCCCCTTCGGGGGGCGCGCCGGCCCGCGTGGTTCGCCGCGCAACGTCCAGGCGACGGTGATCCCGTATCCCCACGAGTCGATCGACTCGCCGGACGGAACCGCCGGCGCCAACGCCGATGCCGGGATCGCCTCCCGTTCCTCCCGCGCCCAGCCGGCCTCGGCCAGCACGTAGACCGAATTCAGGTAAATCGCGTGATGGGTTTCGAGGAGCAGGCGTTGTCCGTTGATGCGCGGCGCCGCATACCAGGGCGATCCGGAAATCGTGCGCCCGGAAAGACCCGACCGTGGCGCCACGTTGGCCAGGTAGGCACAGAGGCCGCTGCGCAGGCCCATGGCCTCCTTCCCACGGCCGGGCTTCGCGCGACCATAGAGCAGGTCGGCGCGCGCGGCGGCGGCCAGCAACGAGTTGTCGTTGGCCCGATAATTCGACGTGCCGTTGCCGAACCAGAGCGTCCCCTCGACTGGTGATTCCTTCGGCGCCCAGCGCAGCTCGACACCCAGGTCCCGATTGGGCCAGAGCGCATTGGCCACCTGGGAACGCTCGGGGATCGGTGTCAAATCCTCACCCTCGTTGCGCCCGCTGATGAACAACGGCGTCTTGGCGTAGCCGGCGATGATCTCCATGGATGACAATTTCAGGCGTCCGAACATGTCGAGCACGCGCGCATTTTCACCGGCGAGTTCCCCAACGCCGACGATATCGATCCGCCGGGCCAGGCTGGCGCCGGGCAGGAGTACCGAAAGTCCCAGGACGAGGAAGAGCAACGGGAGTTCCAACCGCCGGCGCTGCCAGCGGAGAAGGAACTCGTAGGCAAGGAGGCCGGCCAGCGACAGAACGACACTGGCCATGACCAGGCGGCCTACCATCGCGTCACCGCCGGGCATCTCGAGGAGGCTGTACACGGCCAGCGAGATGGTCCGCGTCTTCCCCTCGATGTTTCCGGCCACCACAGCCGTGGCCCCAAACTCACCCAGGGCACGCGCGAAAACGAGGACGGCGCCGGCCGCGAGGCCGGGGAGCGCCAGCGGCAGCGTGACACGGCGAAAGGTTCGGAAGGGCGAATGGCCGAGCGTCAGGGAAACTTCTTCATAGCGGGGATCGACGGCCTCGAAGGCACCCCGGGCCACGAGAATGTAGAGCGGCAAACCGACAACCAGCGCGGCCAGGATGGCGGCCGCCAGGTTGAAGGTGAGCGACAGACCAAGGCTCTCCAGAGCCGGGCCCATCCATGATCCGCGCCCGAAACCGCGCAAGAGGAGCAGGCCAGTTACGACCGGCGGCAGCACGAGTGGGATCATCAACAGGGTGCTGATCAGCGAACGCATCGGCAGGCGTCGTCGGGCCAGGAGCCAGCCGAACGCAATGGCAAACGGCAGGCCGAGCAGCATGCAGGCCAGGCCAACCTGCAGGGAGAGCAGGATGGCGCGACCGGGATCGAGCGTCGTCATGACCCGGTGGCTCCCCGGTGGGGGAAGTGCTCGGCATCGCGGAAGGATGCGGCATGACGAAAGCCCGCGGCCTCGAAAAGTGTCCGGGCCTCGTTGCCGCGACAAAACCGGAGAAAGTCCTCCGCCTCCTTCCGGGCCGTGGATCGAGCGATGACGCCTGCGGGATAGATGATCTCGGGGCTCAATCCGGCTGGGATCTCCAGGGCGACACGTATCCTGGGCTCGATGCGCGCATCGGTGGCATAGACGATGGCCGCGTCGGCATCACCGCCGGCCACCCAGGCCAACGCGACACGGACGTTATCGCCATTGATGATCCGGTCCCGGACGGTATTGAGCACGCCCGCCGATTCAAGCGCCGACCGCGCATAGCGACCCGCTGGAACGGCCTCTCCGGCGAGGGCAAGTCGTCGGTAGGCGGGGTGAGCAATGTCGGCAAGGTTGGTGATCGATCGACGGCTGCTTTCCGGGACGACCACAACCAGTCGATTGCCAAGGAGATCGACCCGCGTCGGCTCTGCGACCAACCCCTTCCGGGCCAGATCGTTCATCCAGGCGGTATCCGCCGCCACGAAGAGATCCGCCGGTGCGCCAGCCTCGATCTGCCGGGCCAGTCGCGATGAGGCGTCGAAGGTGAAGCCTGGCAGGGGATGCCCCTGTTCGGCCCAGGCCGCGCCCACTTTCGGCAGAACTTCCGTCAGGCTCGCGGCGCCCATCACCAGAAGAGGGCGCTCCGGTGACTTGTCGGGCCGCTGACATCCGAAGGCCATGAGCGTGATCAACAAGAGCGCGATCACTGGTTTCATGTTACTTGAACCTCCCTAAAGTTACTTAAAGTGATCCTATGTTACCCTACATGGGTGCCTACGTCATCCGCTCTCCTGACAACGGTGGAGGTAGCCGGGCTCCTGAAGGTCCATCCGAAGCAGGTCTACCGCCTGCTGCGCCAGGGGCTGCCGGCTCGCCGGCTGGGCCGTGGGTGGCGATTCGTTTCGGACGATGTCATTGCGTGGATGGACGGGCGCTCGACGCCATCAGGTCCCCCGGCCCAACCCGCCGCCCTGCAACTCCCGCGGAACCTCGAACCGTGGGAGGCCCGACCCGGCGCACCAACCGATCCACCACCACTGCTGGCCGCCAACGGTGACCTGGTGATCGAAATCCTCCTCGCCGCGCTCAACGCCTCCGCACGGGAAATGGTCGGATTCGTGCGCGCCGATCGCGCCACGGCAATCGAATGGCTGGAACAGGGACGTGTGGCCGCGGCCGGCTGTCACGGTTCCGAGCCGCCGACGCGTCTGTCAGCCGGGCGGCTGGTGCGTCTCCACCTGGTGGAGCGCGAAATCGGACTGGCCTATCGTGATGGTTTCGATCGGACCCGACTGCTGCAGCTGTCACCGAATCGATTTGCGGCGCGCCCTTCCACCGCCGGCATCCACATTCATCTGCTCGAGTGGCTGAGTGCCACGGGGCTCGACGCGGCGTCGTTCCTGGCCGGCGCTCCGTGCCATGATTCGCACCAGCTGGTCGTCGAAGCCATCGTTCGGGGAGACGCCGATGCCGGCTTCACCACACGCGCCTGGGCGTCGCGGCTGGGGCTTGGATTCGTTGCCTCGGCCACCGAGTCCTACGGCCTCCTGGTGCGGGCACACCATCTCGGTGGGCCGCTGATCGTCCGCCTCTGCGATCTCACGCAGTCCGCCGCTTTTCAGCGGTCGCTGGCCCGCATTCCCGGTTACGACCCGACAGGCTGCGGCAGCATACGTTACGACCCCGAGCCTGTTTCCCTCTGAATTTCGCGTCTCTTCAGCCGCGCGTCTCTTCAGCCGAGCGTCCCGTCAGCCGCGCGCGGTGGACGGCCGCCGCGCCACCAGGGCCACGAGCGCCAGGATCGCGATCATCGCGACGGACAGGACGATCGGCCGCCGACGAAGCCACTCAAGGCCGAAGCCGGGCTCCCGGTGGAACGGATTGGGTTCCGGCGGGCCGAGGCGAGTTTGAGCTGCGTCCCCCGAGGACGCCGATCCCGTGCCCCCCGGTGAATTGAAGCCCGGGGGGCACGGG
>Ga0163152_10000393_pt1 | contig 78513 bp, 74 predicted proteins | sample OliLakLV19MP8IB2_FD_148635 | JGI IMG/M metagenome (GOLD analysis project Ga0163152, IMG submission 148635) | Freshwater microbial mat bacterial communities from Lake Vanda, McMurdo Dry Valleys, Antarctica - Oligotrophic Lake LV.19.MP8.IB-2 | ecosystem: Environmental > Aquatic > Freshwater >... | reverse complement strand
TCGGGCGGCACTGATCGCCCATCAGAACCACTTGGCTGAAACGGGCATTGCCCCGACATCCAGGGTCGCGTAACTAGAACAAGGCAGCGTCGCTCAGACGAAGTTCAACAGAACTCGGGACATCCCCCCGGCCGAACCGTTGCCATTGCATCGCTTCCTGCCATAGGGCTGTCGGCCACAGACCAGCATCACCTTCGGAGACACCGCAATGAAGCTCTACAACTCTCCCCTGCCAGCGCCGAATCCGCGACGGGTCCGCATTTTCCTGGCCGAGAAAGACGTGTCGATACCGCTGGTCGATGTCGCGCTGGTGAAGCGCGAACAAAAGTCCGCCGAGTATCTGGCCCGCAACTCGCTCGGACAGACTCCTACGCTCGAGCTGGCTGATGGAACGCACATCAGCGAAACGGTTGCCATCTGCCGCTATCTCGAAAGCCTGTATCCCGAGCCAAACATGTTCGGTCGAGACGGGCGGGAGCAGGCAATGATCGACATGTGGGTGCGCCGCATCGAACTGCAGGTGATGAGCCCCGTCTCAATGTTTTGGCGTCACGCGCACCCGTTTACCGCCAAGGTCGTCATGCCCCAGTACAGCGAGTTCGGTGAATCCAATCGCTCGCACTACGAACGCGCCCTCGCCTGGCTCGATGGAGAACTCGCCAAGGCGCCCTTCATCGCCGGCGCTAGCTACACGATCGCGGACATTTGCGCGCTCACCACCGTCGATTTCGCGACGTGGATCGGTCTGCCGCTTCCGCCCTCGCTCGGCAATGTCGTAGCCTGGCACGCGCGTGTATCGGAGCGGCCGAGCGCGGCCGCCTAGATCATTGCCGACGGCGCAAGCTGCGCATCATAGCCGCCTTCCAACGCCGCAATCGACATTCGCGGCGTCAGCCTGCGGACAAGCGCGACCGGAAACGCTTCGAGCCGCCCATAGCCCTCAAAACTCCACCGGCGCACGCCTTCGGCCAGAACCAGCCAGGCTGCGTCGTCGAGCGTGAACATCGCGCCCGCGGGGAGCAGCGAAGCATCAACCGCCTCTCTCTCGCCAAATCGGATCATGGCTGACATTTCTTCGCGGATCGCCCGATTGATCGTCGGCGCGTCCGGCCGAACGCCGGTCCATCTGGCGATCGCATCACAATAGGCGCGGGCGTCCTCCCGCCGGCATTCAAAGCAGGGACGGTGCCCGGCCGCCAGCGCCGTCGCCTCGTCGAGAAAGAACAGGTGCGTGTAGCCGCGGGGCGCCATGGGCACGCGCTTGCGGTCCTTGAAGGTCAGCGTGCAAATGATCCAAGCGTCGGTCCGCCACCTCTGCGAGACGAGCCATCCGCCCTCATGGTGCAAGGCGCCGCGATTGCCGGTGAAGAGGCCGCGCGCGGGATGGCGGTGAATACGGGAAAGCGGGTCGACCCGGTTCTGCAGCGGCATGATCGCTAGCCGCCTCCGAACCGCGCCGTCCACTCCGCCACTTTCGCGTCCTCGATCTTCGCAAACAGAACAGGCGGCGGCGAGAAAGACATTCCTCGCGGCAGGACGTCGAGCAGGCCCGCATGATCCTGGCCCGGCCGCATCAATGCAAAGGAGCGATTGGCCTCTGGAACGCCCAGCGCATCGAGGATCGTCCTTGCCGCGCCAGGAATGATCGGCTGCGCCAGAATGCCGAAAAGAGCCGCCAGGTTGAGCCCGGTTCGCGTGCCAACAGCCGCCGCCTCCACGCTGGTCTTGTATTTCACCCACGGCGCCGCCCGGGTCAGGTATTCGTTTCCGGCCGCCCAGATGGCGCGGGTCTCCGCGGCGGCCTTGCGAAATTCCATCGCCTCGTAATGGGCGATCAGAAGCGGGAGGCGCGTTTCCAATTCCCGCACCATCCACGCCTCATCCTCGCCAGCCTCACCATCCACCGGAACCTTCCCGGCGAATTTCGACTCGGCGTACTTCGTGATGCGGTTGACGAAATTCCCAAGAACGTTGGCGAGATCCGAATTGATCGACGCCTGAAAGGCCTCCCATGTAAATGGAGAGTCCGATCCCTCCGGCGCATTCGCCGTCAGATACCAGCGCCAGTAATCCGCCGGCAGCAGCTCCAGGGCTGCATCCATGAAGACGCCGCGCTTGTTGCTGGTCGAGAACTTGCCGCCATACCAGGTCAGCCAGTTGAACGCCTTCAGCTTGTCGACCATTTTCCACGGCTCGCCCGAGCCCAGAATGGTCGCCGGAAAGCTAACGGTGTGGAAGGCGACATTGTCCTTGCCCATGAATTCCACATAGGTGACGTCGTCGGCCCCGCCGTCGGTCCGCCACCAGCGGCGCCAGTCGCCGCCGGTCGCCTCCGACCATTCGCGCGTCGCTCCGATGTATTCGACGGGTGCATCGAACCAGACATAGAACACCTTTGTCTCGAACCCCGGCCTTGGCGCGCCCTTGCGCGTGACCGGCACTCCCCAGGATAGATCGCGGGTGATCGATCGGTCCTGCAGCCCCTCGTCCAGCCATTTGTAGGCGATCGAACTGGTCAGCTGGGGCCAGTCCGCCGAACGTGAATCGACCCAGGCGCGAATCCGGTCCTGCATCTCCGACTGGCGCAAATAGAGGTGCTGGGTGTCTCGAATCTCGACGCGCCTCGAACCCGACACCGCCGAATACGGATTGATCAGATCGACCGGGTCGAGCAGGCGTCCGCAATTGTCGCACTGGTCTCCGCGCGCCTTCTCGAACCCGCAATGGGGGCATGTTCCCTCGACATAGCGGTCAGGCAGAAAGCGATTGTCGTCGATCGAATACACCTGCCGCGAGGTTCGCTCCTCGATCAGTCCGGCGTCCTCCAGCCGGTCGGCGAAATGCTGGGTGAGTTCGCGGTTCGCAAGGCTCGACGACCGACCGAACCAGTCAAAGGACAGCGCGAATCCTTCCGCGATCCGCGCCTGGATTTGATGCTGTTCCGCACAATAGTCGGCGACGCTCTGGCCTGCTTCTGCGGCGGCCAGCTCGGCCGGGGTCCCGTGCTCGTCGGTGGCGCAGATGAAAAGTGTTTCATGGCCCATGAGACGGTTGAACCGGGCGTACACATCAGCCGGCAGCATGGACCCGGCGAGATTGCCGAGATGCTTGACGCCGTTGATGTATGGCAGGGCCGAAGTGATGAGCACGCGCGCCATGTCGTCCTTCAGCCTTTGCCAATCCGTTTGATCTGCACCGCCGCGTGATACCGCATGGTCGAGAAGCCGGCATAGCTGTAGCCGATGTCGTTCACCGCGACGAATTCCTGCCAGGCCCGGTACTCGTGCTCCCGCCAGTTGGGATAGTTGTAGTATTCATCGAAGAGGATCACCGTCCCCACCCGTAGCCGGTTCTGAAGCTGGTTGAGCACATAGATGGTCGAATCGTAGACGTCGCAGTCGATATTCACGAATGACACCGGCCCGGAATGCTCGGCAAGGAATGCCGGCAGAGTCTGGTTGAACCAGCCCTGGTGCAGCCTGACATTCGTAGGAAGCCGCGGCGTCTTGCCGTGCTGCGAATAGCTGCCCCGTTGGGCGCCAGTACCCGACCAGTCGCTCGGCAATCCCTCGAAACTGTCGAAACCGTGGATAATGCGAGGCGAGGCGCAACCCGCAATCGCCCGCGTCGAAACCCCGGCCGCAACGCCGAACTCCAGGATCAGACCGCCCAGGCCGGCGGTTTTTTCCCGCCGCATGCATAGTTCGATCAGCTCCTGCCGACCGCTGCAAAGCATGGCGTCCTTGAGGTTCGCCTCGATGTAATCGACGGTGTCCGCCCGGGCGCGGAGGCGCAGGTCGAAATAGAGATCGTTGAGAAAATACTTGTGAATCAGCCGGGAGTAGGCTCGGCCCAGTATGCGCTTGTCCATCCCTCTCCCTATTGCGCCGCTCATGGCAGGCCAAGCTTGACTTTCCAGTTCAACCGGAGGCGCGCGGCGAATGGCTCAGACAGCGGGTCGGACGGGGTGCGAGACATCTGGTCTCCCCGGACAATTCCGCATAGGTTCGCCGGGTCGGGGCCGTAATGCTCCAATCAAAGGGGGTGCACTTGCCGAGGATAGCTGGCTTGAACCTGGTGGCGGTGCTGGCCGCCGCGATAGCAATGTATTTCGTCGGCTTCGTGATCTACGGGCTCGTATTCCAGGAGGTCTGGTCCCAACAGACACTGGAGAATCACGGGATTCTAGCGCCCGGAGAAGGCGCCAACCTCACCGGTCAGGATCTGGCCAACGCGGTTATGGGCATACCCGGAGCCATGGAAATGGCGCCTGCAATGTCGCTGGGCTTCGTCATTTCCCTCGCGGCGGCCATCGGCATCGCCGTCATGCTGCGCATGACCCGCCCGCGATCCCTCGCTGCCGCGCTCGGGACGGCCGCTATCCTCTGGGTCGGCTTCGCGGCGAGCACGCTCGCCTACAACGTAGTATACTCGTCGGAATCGCGAATTATCTTCGGGATCGACCTGTTGCACCTGTTTATTGGATATCTGACAGGCGCGGCGGTCATCTACATCATCGACGGCAAGGCGATACGCGGCGGCGTTCCGGGCTAGCTGACGCCGGGCGCAACAACTATACGAACACTGGCGCCGCGCTGGACGACCGGATCCGCTTTGTCGTACGCCATCGGTTTGCGCGACGAACCGTTCACCAGCAGCACCTTGACACCCATCTCCGAAAACGCGCTCGTCAACGCTGCAGCGCGAGGCGATTGCAATCCGCCTTGGGGGGCGTCTGCAACCACTTGGGCGCCCTCGCAAGACTGAACCGCCTTTGCCAGTTTCTGTACCAGCGCCTTCGAGCCTTTGTTGACGGCGGCCTGATCCTTGTCGAAATAGATGACCACTTCCCGAGTGTCGCAGAACGGTTCAGCCTGCGCTGCACCGGTGAATGCTGTCGCCGACAGCAGGATCATTCCAGCCACGCCGCCCAATTTGGTCTCGCCCAATAGGCGCATGCCAACCTCTTGAATGTCCGGGGCCAATGTCCGGGGAGGTAATTCGGAGCGCATGCGAAAGTTCCCCGGCGGGAGGCGCGCCAATTGATTAAATCGGGCGTTACCGGGCTTCCGACCGGAATCGCGGCTGTAGTCGAACCGATCGGGGCTTGCGCGGGCGGACGCGGGCGCCTAAGCCGTTTTGTCACCACCCTAGGCACGCCGGCTTAGCTCAGTTGGTAGAGCGCATGATTTGTAATCTTGAGGTCGACGGTTCGATTCCGCCAGCCGGCACCAACCTCTTTGTCCACTGACAAAACTGGGGTTTTGCCGGCTATCACCGCTAAACCGACACGATCTGGCCTTTCATTCACCGGGCACGCTCAGCTATGGTGAACGTATTCGGGCGGGTGGGGATCGGAGGACGTCGTGGGGACGAAGACTTTCTGGCGCACGCTGTCAGTATTGGCGGCGAGCTCGGTCGCGGCTGGCGCTCTCGCAAGCTGCAACCGCTCGGGAGGGTCGGGAGACGCCGACACCATAAGGGGCAGACCAGACGGTCCCCAGTTTGAATCACGACAGGCAAGTTCGAAACGCGCCGGCCTGCCAGCCTCGCGCGACTTTGCCTTTGTCCGCTATGCGATCGACGTCACTCAGGACCTTCCCCGGGCTTGCCTCAGCTTCTCGAGCACGCTCGATCCCGACCGCGACTACGACCCCTACATCGCCGTGTCACCCGCCGCGCCCGTGGCGCTCGTCGTCGATGGCGCCAATCTATGCGTCGGCGGTCTCACTTTCGGTCAGCAGCGTGAAATCACGCTGCGCGCAGGGTTCCCCTCGCAAGATGGCAGGACCCTGCCGTTCGACGAAACGATCTCCGTCGAATTCGGTGACCGTCCCGCGTTCGTCGGGTTCAAGGGCGACGGGGTTATCCTGCCGCGGGTCGAGGCCGACGGCCTCGCCCTGGAAACGGTAAATGTTGACAAGGTAAAGGTCACGATCTCGCGTATCACGGACCGCGCGCTCGCCTTCAAGACCATAACCCAGGGTTACTCCGCCTCGCAGGGCGGCTATGGCTACATGGACTACGGGTCTGACGCTGGCGACGTCGCCGAGCAACTTTGGACAGGCGAGATCGACACACCCGGCTCGTCGAATGCGGCGGCCACCACGGTGTTTCCGATCGCCACGGCGATTCCCCGTCTGCAGGCCGGCGCCTACTTCGTGGAACTCGACCAGATCGACGCGTCGGGCAAAACGCCAGACGACGCCGCCCGCGCCAAGCGCTGGCTGATCATCACCGATCTTGCGCTGACTACCTTCACGGGCGGCGACGGCATGTCCGCCACGGTGCGATCAATCCAGTCCGCCAAGCCGATGCGCAGCGTCAAGATCGAGCTGATCGCCCGCAACAACGAGATTCTTGCGCGAGGCGACAGCGACGCGAACGGCCATGTCCGTTTTTCCGGACCCGTCATGCGAGGAGAAGGCAATGCGGCCCCACGCATGCTCATGGCCTATGGGGCCAACGGCGACTTCGCGATCCTCGACCTTGACAGGTCGCCGATCGACCTGACCGAGCGTGATATCGGCGGACGCGAGCCTGCCGCCGCAGCGGACGCCTTCGTCTATATGGAGCGCGGCGTCTATCGTCCGGGGGAAACCGTCAAGGCGACGTCTCTGGTGCGCGACGCGGCGGCAAACGCGATCACGGATCGTCCAGGCTCGCTTGTGGTCTATGGCCCTAACGGGCTTGAAGCCGGCCGGCAGCGCTTCAACGGCGCGAAGGAAGCCGGAAGCGTCCGCTACGACTTCGTCCTGCCGAAAGCGGCCGCGCGCGGCGAGTGGCGGATGACGACCGAAATCGACGGCGCCGGCGTTGTCGGCCAGGCGAGTTTTTCGGTCGAGGATTTTGTTCCCCAGAGGATCGCGCTCCAGCTTCGCGTGGACGCGGACACGCCAATTGGCCGCAACCAGACCCGGACGGTCGATGCGAATGTCCGGTTTCTCTACGGAGCGCCCGGCGCCGGACTTCCGGTCGAAAGCAGCGTGAGGGTCGAGCCAGACGCCAACCCCTTCCCTCAACTCGCCGGCTATGCCTTCGGGCGCCATGACGAGGAGTTCCGCGAATCGACCTTCGACCTCGCCAACGCCGTGACCGACGGCGCCGGAAACACCGCGCTGGTCATTGACCCGCGCCAGGCCAACGCGGAGTCCTCGCGTCCCCTGCGGCTGCGCGCAGTAGTCAGCGCCATCGAGCCCGGCGGCCGGCCGGTCCGCGACGACGTCCGCATCGCCTATCGTCCGAACGACCGCTATGTCGGCGTAAAACCGGCCTTCGAGGCCGGCTCGGCGGCGGAGAACAAGCCAGCCGTGTTCGACGTCGTGTCCGTCGATAGGTCCGGCGCGACGAAGGCGGCGGAAATCAACTGGCGGCTTGTTCGCATTGACTGGAAGTATGACTGGTACCGGGCCGATGGCGGCGCCTGGCAATGGCGGCAGTCGCGCGAAATCGTCCAGGTCGAGGAAGGGACAGCGCGTATCGCCGAAGGGCAATCGGGGAAAATCACGACGCGTGAACTCGAGTGGGGCGACTACGAGCTTGTACTGATGGAAACCGCCAATGCCGGCGAGGCGAGCTACGGGTTCTGGGCGGGTTGGGGAGGTCAGCCTCAAGCGGGAGGCGTCGAGGCGCCGGACCGCGTCCGCCTGTCCGTGCCCGATACGCTTCCGGCCATTGGGAGCGAGATCGAGATCGGCATCATGCCGCCTTATGCCGGCGAAGCCGAGATTGTGGTGGCCTCCGAGAACGTCATCCTGACACGTACGATATCGGTCAAGGCCGATGGCGCCCGCGTGAAGATTCCCGTCACCAAGGAGTGGGGCGCCGGCGTTTACATCATGGCGAGCGTCTACACGCCCCGCGATCCGGTCGACCGCCCCAAGCCTCGCAGGGCCGTCGGCGTCGCCCACATGGCGGTCGATGTTTCCACGCGCACCTTCAACCTCACCCTGACGGCGCCTGAGATCCAGCGTCCGCGTAGTCAGCTCAAGGTCGAGGTCGCCGCCACGAGCGGACCAATCCGGGAAGACGCCTATGTCACCGTCGCGGCCGTCGATGAGGGGATTCTCCTGCTGACGCGCTTCCAGTCGCCCAATCCGGTCGAGTATTTCTTCGGCAAGCGCCGTCTCGGCGTCGAGCTTCGGGATGATTATGGCCGGCTTCTCGACCCCAATCAGGGCGCTGCCGCTGCGGTGCGCTCGGGCGGAGACCAGATCGGCGGCGCGGGCCTCACGGTCGTGCCGACCAAGACTGTCGCGCTCTTCTCGGGTCCGGTGAAACTGGACAACCGGGGCCGCGCAACCGTCACGATCGACGTCCCCGACTTCAACGGCGAACTCAGGCTGATGGCCGTCGCCTGGTCGGAAACCGGGCTTGGGTCCGCCTCCCAGCCCCTCACGGTTCGCGACCAGGTGCCGGCGGAAGTCATCCTTCCGCGCTTCCTCGCTCCGGGCGACGAAGCCTTCGCCACCGTCACCCTCGACAATGTCGAAGGCGGCGCAGGCGCCTATCGCGCGGCCCTGACTTCCACCGGACCCTTCTCGACGGCGACGCCCAATGTATCCGCCACGCTGGCCGCCAGGCAGCGGCAGGACATCACGGTTCCGATCTCGTCATCCGCCGAAGGCGTCTCCAATGTCTCCGTGCAGGTGACCGGCCCCAACAACTACACCGTCGCCCACAGCTATGGCATCCAGACACGATCGCCCTATTTGCCTGCCAGCAATGTCGAACGCCGGATGATCCAGCCGGGCGAGACCTTCTCGCCGCGCTCGGACTCGCTCGCTACCTTCATCGCGGGATCGGGCGGTGTCCAGGTTTCGTTCTCGCCCATTCCGATGGACGCGGCCGCCCTGCTCGATTCGCTTGAGCGTTATCCCTATGGCTGCACCGAGCAGATCACCAGCCGCGCCTTGCCCCTGCTCTATGCCGGGCAGATGGCGGCTCTCGCCGGCCGGCAGACGCCGGGCGATATCCGCAACCAGGTCCAGGACGCCATCTCCACCCTGCTCAATCGCCAAGGCGCGGACGGCGCGATCGGGCTCTGGCGCGTCGGAGATCGTCAGGCGACGCCCTGGCTCGGGGCGTACGCCACCGACTTCCTCGCCAGGGCCAAAACCGCCGGCTATGTCGTTCCCGACGCCGCGCTCGACAAGGCGTATGACGCCCTTGAAGAGTTCGCCGTTCGCGAAAGCACATGGTCCACCGGCTATGCCTTCGAAGTCTATGAGAGCCGCTGGAATCCGGACACGGCGCAGCTTCTGATGGATCGCAGCGTCGCCTATGCGTCCTATGTGCTGGCGCGCGCCGGAAGGATGGACAAGTCCCGCCTGCGCTATCTCCATGACGACCGCATGAACCGCATACCGAGTGCGCTCGCCCGGGCCCAGATCGGCGCAGCTCTCTACATGATCGGCGACAACGCCCGCGCCAAATCGTCCTTTGATCAGGCGGAACGCGCCCTCGGCTACCAGAATGAGGGTGATTACTATGCGACGCCTCGCCGGGACCTGGCCGGAGTCCTGGCGCTCGCCGGCGAGGCCCGGGCCGCCGACCGCGTCCAGCGCCTTGCCAGCCGGGTTGGCCAGGATCTGCCCGAGCCCGACAGGCTGACGACGCAGGAAAAGGCATTTCTGCTGCTGGCGGCCAACTCCCTTTCCGGCGGCGCGACAGCGGTCAATGTCGGCGTGCGGGGGGCGGCGACGCCAGTCTCGCCGGGCCGCGTCTTCCGGCTGGACGAGACGCAAAGCCGTCAGCCGCCGACATTCACCAATTCCGGCGCCGGCCCGCTTTGGGTCACGAGCGTCGCGCGTGGATCGCCCGCCAGCGCGCCGCCCCCGGCGGCCGACGGCCTCACGGTCGACAAGCAGCTGTGGACGCCGAGCGGCCAGGCCATCAACGGCTCGGCTTTCACGCAGGGAGACAGGGTGATCATCGCGATCTCCGCCGCCTCGTCGGAGGCGCGCCAGACGCCGCTCATCATCGCCGACCTGCTTCCCGCAGGATTCGAGATCGAAGCCGTGCTGAGGCCGGAGGACGCAGGCGCGACAGGACCGTATCGCTTCCTCGGCGAACTTGACATTCCTAACATCGCGGAAGCCCGGGACGATCGTTTCGTCGCCGCGATTGATCTCTTCGACCGCGAGGCGGCGACGCTGGCCTACATGGTTAGGGCAGTGACGCCCGGCGAGTTTTCCATGCCAGGCGCCGTCGCGGAAGACATGTACCGGCCCGACACGTTCGGCCGCACGCCGGCCCGCACGATCACGGTGGCGCGCAGGAACTGATGGGACGTAACGGCTCAACCCCGGCGACTCTGGGCAAACGCCGCATCGGGTGGCCCGAAGAATGGTGGCGCAGGGCCGCCTGCATCGCGCTCCTTGTACTCATTCCAGTCATGCTGCTCGATCTGCTTTTTCCGCCGCCTCTGTCCAGGCTGAAGAACACCTCCGCCGTGATCACGGACCGCCGCGGAGCCGTCTTGCGGGTTTTCCCGGTGGATGACGGCAAGTGGCGCATTCGCGCCGACCTCGACCGGATTGACCCCGATTTCATCAAGGCTTTGCTGGCCTACGAAGACAAGCGATTCCACTCCCATTTGGGCGTCGATTTCCTCGCGATGGGTCGCGCAGCAGCGTCCTTCGCGTCGGCGGGCCGCATCGTGTCCGGCGGATCGACCATCACCATGCAGACCGCTCGCCTGCTTGAGCCGCGCGCCAGAACCATCGGCGCCAAGATCATTGAGTCCGTTCGCGCCTACCAGCTCGAGCATCGATTTTCAAAGGACGAGATACTCGAACTCTACCTCACCCTCGCCCCCTATGGAGGAAATCTGGAGGGTGTACGCGCGGCGTCCTTTGCCTATTTCGGCCGCGAGCCAGACAACCTGTCTCCAGACCAGATCGCCATGCTCATTGCCCTGCCCCAGTCTCCCGAAGCGCGCCGACCGGATCTTCGCCCCGGGAATGCGATCCTCGCGCGCAAGCGGGTTCTCGATCGCCTGTCCGAGGAAAAAGTTTTCGCTGCGGACCTATCCGCCGAATCCGCCGACTATCCCGCCCCAACCCGCCGCGATTTTCCGGCATTGGCATGGCATGCCTCCGAAGAAGCGCTGTTGCGCACCCGCCGGTCGGGCGACATTCGCACAACGCTCGACCTCGGCCTCCAGATAGAACTGGAGGCGCTCTCGGCGCGTTCGGGCGGACCCAAACGGGAAGGCGTCCAGGTGGCGATCCTCGCGCTCGACATCGCCAGCCGCGAAGTTCGCGCGGTCGTGGGCTCCTCCCATCGCGACGCCGACGGCGGCTGGATCGATCTCACCGACCGGCCGCGCTCGCCGGGCTCGACCCTCAAGCCGTTCATTTACGGAATGGCGTTCGACGACGGCGTCGCCAGCGGAGACACGCGCATCGCGGACGCGCCGCGCCGCTTCGCGTCCTATCGGCCCGACAATTTCGACCGCACCTTTCGCGGCGATGTGACGGTCGCCGAAGCTCTTCAGCATTCGCTCAACGTGCCTGCGGTCGCCGCGCTCGATTCAATCGGCGCCCGCCGCTTCGCCTCGGCTCTGGCAAATGCCGGCGCACAGTTGTCGATGCCGCTGGAAGCTGACGACGACGCGGGCCTCGCCATCGCCCTGGGCGGCGCCGGCCTCACGGTCCGGGAAGTCGCCGCTCTCTACGCGGCGCTGGGAGATGGCGGTCATGCGCTGCCCCTCGTGTGGCTTCAGTCCGAGGCGAATGCGCGAAAGGGGAAAAAACAGCAATCAACCCAGATCATGTCGGCCGAAAGCGCCCGTGAGATCGTCTCGATCCTGAACGGAGCGCCCAACCCCACGGGCCGGATGCCTGCGGCCCTCACGCAGGATGCGCCCGTGATCGCCTTCAAGACTGGAACATCCTACGGCTTTCGCGACGCCTGGGCTGCGGGCATCGCCGGGGGGCATGTCGTGGTGGTGTGGATCGGCCGGCCGGACGGGGCGCCCCGGCCTGGCGTTACGGGTCGTGAAGGCGCCCTGCCCATACTGTTCGAAGCCTTCGACGCCATCGCCCGCATCTCGCCACCGCGATCGACCGGGCCTTCCGTCCAGGCGCCCGCCTCGGACGACCATACGCCTCCCGCGCCTCTCACCCGGTTCGAGCGTGAGAACGCCCCGCCCCACATTCTTTTCCCTCCACACAATGCTGAAGTGTGGTCGGACGAAGAGCATCAATCCTTCGTCCTTGCCGCCGAGGGGCGCGGACGCCTGGCATGGTACGCGGACGGCCGGGCAGTTCCCAAAAATGCCGCAGGCGACACCGTCTGGAAGCCAGGCGCTCCGGGATTCTACCAGCTCTCCGTCGTTGATGCAGAAGGCCGGACCGCCTCATCGACTGTGCGGATCAAGACACCTGACGGTTGACCCCGGATCGTCATTCCTTCTCCGGAAGCCGGCCGGCAAACTTAATCCGCGCCCGCTCGACCAGCCGCATCGTGCTGGGATCGCGTTGGCCCGTTTCCCCGCCCGCGATGGCCGCGTCCAGCTCCGCCGCGAGGACCTTGCCGCGTTCGACGCCCCACTGGTCGAAAGGGTTGATCCCCCATAGCACGCCCGCCGCAAACGTCCGGTGCTCGTAAAGTGCGATCAGCGCGCCAACGCTCTCTGGAGAGAGATCGTCCAGCAGGATGGTCGTCGATCCGTGCCCGGCGTGCATCGCCATGTGCCGGGCCCTCTCTTTCGCTTCGCTTGCCTCGACACCCTGCTTCAGCAGCTGCGCCTCGGCATCGGCGGCCGGCCTCCCCGCCAGAAGTGCTTCGGCCTGAGCAAAGGCGTTGGCGAGCAAGGCGCGCCCCCTTTCCCTGTCGCCATTCCCCGCGCCGAGCGTGACGACAAACTCGATCGCCGTCTCCCTCATGCCCTGATGCAGGAGCTGATGAAACGAATGCTGGCTGAGTGTTCCCGCCGAGCCCCAGACGACCGGCGCCGTGACGGGCAGCATCCCGCCCGGCCCGCTGGCGACCGACTTGCCGTTTGATTCCATCTCCAGCTGCTGCAGGAAATCCGGCAGCTTTCGCAACCGGTGGGCGTAGGCAAGCACCGTCCGGCTCGGCACATCGAGCGCTGTGTGAAACCAGACATCCATCATGGCAAGGCGCGCTGGCGTGTTGCGCTCCATCGGAGTCGTCCTGAAATGGTCGTCCATCTCGGCCGCGCCGGCCAGGAATCGCTTCCACACATCTGCGCCAAGGGCGATCTGCAGCGACAACCCGACCGAGGACCAGACCGAATACCGTCCTCCCACGGCCTCGCTCATCGCAAAGACGCGAGCGCCGGACGCGCCCCAGGCCCTGGCCTTTTCCGGCGCCGAGGAGACGGCCGCGAGATGCTCGTTGGCCCGGACCTCTCCCACGCCGGCCGCCAGCCAGTCGCGCGCGAGCTGCGCGTTGGCGGCCGTCTCGGGCGTCGTGAACGACTTCGACACGACGATCACGAGCGTCGTCGCGGGATCGACCCCCATGGTCGCCTCGACAAAGTCGTCAGGGTCGATATTGGCGCAGAACCTGATATCCGGGCCTTTCCGCGAATGATTGCGCAAGGCATCCCAGATGAGCCGCGGTCCAAGATCGGAACCGCCGATTCCGACATGCAGGATTGTCTCGACCCGATAGCCCAGTTCGCCGGCTGCCGCCTCTGCCGCGAAGACCGCCGCCCTCGCGGCCTCAACGCGGATATCGTCGATCGCTGAAACACCCGCCCCGCCTCCTCGCAGCGCCCAGTGGAGCGCGGGCCGGCCCTCCGAAACATTCACGATCCCGCCGCTGAACAGCCTGGCGATCTGTCCCGGCAAATCCCTTTCCGCAGCAAACGCCTGCATCGCCGCCATCGAGCGATCATCATGCGCCCGCTTGATGACATCGACTTCGAGATGCGGCGCTGTCCACACGAAATCCGCGATGGACCGTCTACCCATGATCGTCTGAAGATCGATTTCGGACACACGGGCCGCCTCCGCTTCGATGCAAGGCCAACTGGAAACCGTCATGGGATGCTTTCCTCGCGGTATCGATCAGGCTCGCAGCGGGACTTGTCTTCACGGCCTGGTCCGGGTGTTACAGTTACTGCTTCCGTCCGTCACGTCCGGACTCGCGAGGAGATAGACATGCGTTCGACGATCATCGTCTCGATCCTGCTGGCCGTTGCATGCCTTTCCGCTTGCGGCGGGTCGGAGAGCGAACCTGTGCTGCCCGATGCGCCGGCCGTGACGGCGTCGGAGACGCCGGCTCCTACACTCGCGGAGCTGCCAGCTCCTTACAACGTAGCCGATCTCGCGAATGGCGCGACGACGTTCATCAAGTGCCGCAACTGTCATTCTCTCGTTGCAGGGGAGGCCAACAAGGTGGGGCCCAACCTGCACGGGGTATTTGACCGCCCCCCCGGCACGCAGGACAAGTTCAAATACTCGCAAGCCCTTATCGGGTTCGACGCCAATCGCTGGACGCCCGAACACATCGACGGATGGCTCACCAAGCCAAAAGACTTTTTGCCCGGCAGCTCAATGTTCTTCAACGGCATAGACGATCCGGCAGCGCGCCGAGACCTCATCGCCTATCTGCTGATCCAGACGCGCGGCTGAGCTTGAGACCGATGAATTAGAGAAACCTTCTTCTTGGCGATGTTCTGGCGTCAAAACCGCCGCCACGCAGCGACCACCAGCCCGTCTTCCTCGAACGCCCCGGACACTTCGCGCCGGTAGCCAAGCCCAAAGCTGTACTCGCCCATGTCACGGAGCACGCTCGCCTCGACCTTGGCCGACCGGGCGCCGTCGCCATCCTCCGACCAGGCCTTGCCGATCACCCGCCAGTCTTTTGCAACCTGAAGGCCGACCGCCGCCTCGATCACCATACGCTCGCATCCCGGGCCACGCGACCTCCAGCCCGTCTCGACATTCACGAAGCCATTGCGCGCGCCGAAACTGCGCGAGGCGCCCCAGGCCAGCCGGCCCTCATATCCGGTCGCGTCACAATCCGGCCCGTCGATCGCTTCGGCCCCGAGAACCGACGCCTGCAGGGCGATCGCTCCGCGCGGCCCAACGGCGAAGGATCGCCGAAGACCGGCTTCCAGCGAGAACCTGTCGTCGTAAATCTCGGCAATCCGGATTTGGTTTTCCAGCTTGACATGGGCTCCCCATCCGGACGCGAACCCGTATTCGGCAAGGTAGTCGCTACGCCACGTCTCGCCAAAATCACCCACTTCGCGCGACAGCGTCGAGATTTGCTGGCTGTGTCCGGGTGGTTGAGTCCAGGCGCCGGCCGCCGCCCTATCGGCAAGCGATGCCGCTCCTGCCGCCAAGATCAACCAGCGCACCGTGACGTCCCCCAATGTTCCGTTGACTGGACTCTAGCTGTCGTAGCCGGGAAGCTCCCTGTCGAGCTTGCGCAGGCAGCCTGGCCAGGCCAGCTGGCCGATCATGGCCATGCCGCGACCCATCTGCTCGCGCACCGTTTCGATGGCGTGTTCTGGAGCGAGGCGGACCTGGTCCCGGCCGCCAGCCAGCGCCTGAATTTGCATCCGGCATGCGCGCTCGAGATAGAAAATGCCCATCCAGCATTCGGCAGCCGTTGATCCGACCGCGAGGGTGCCGTGGTTCCAGAGCAGCATCAGCGTTCCGGATCCGAGATCGGTCACCAGGCGTTCGCGTTCGCCGTGATCGAGGGCGATGCCCTCATAGTCGTGATAGCTGAGAAAAGGCAGCGCGATCAGCGCATGCTGGCTGATGGGTAGAAGACCCTCCTTCTGAGCCGACACGGCAACGCCCTGGTCGGAGTGCAGGTGCAGCACGAATTTTGCGTCCTCCCTTGCGGCGTGAATCGCCGAGTGGATGGTGAAGCCAGCTGGATTCACGAAATAGTCGGTCGGATCGACAATCTTGCCTTCGAGATCGATCTTGACCAGCGAAGACGCGGTGATCTCACCGAAGAACATTCCGTAAGGGTTTATGAGGAAGTGGTGTTCGGGTCCCGGAACGCGGGCCGAAATGTGCGTAAAGATCGCGTCGTCCCAGCCATAGGCGGCTACCAGCCTGTAAAGCGCAGCCAGATCGACGCGCACCTTCCATTCCTCGTCGCTGATTCGATCCCGCGCGTGGATCAATGTCATGTCGTCAGCCATTGCGGCGTCTCCTGACTGGTCGAACAGCGTGGGACTCCGCCCAGGGAGCCTTCGATAGTCTCACATCGTCATAACGGACAAATCAGTCCGAGGCGAGACGTGCACCCCATCCGCGTCAGGTCCAATGCAAACCGCTCCAGTCGTTGTTTACGAGTTTCTGCTTTATGTTGATCCGTCGATATCCCCTGGAGCGTCGGAATGAGCGCGGGCGGCCTCAAAATCCATTTCACCGCTTCGGCACGTCCGTCAGCCCAGACGGCTCTGACGCAAATGGTACGCCGTTACGGCCAGAGCCCGCTCGCGGCGGCGGAGATCATCGTGGCGCTGGGCGGCGACGGATGGATGCTGGACACGCTGCGCGGTCGCTTCGCGGACAGACTGCCGGTCTACGGTATGCATCGCGGGACCGTGGGGTTCCTCATGAATGAGTACGCGGACGAGGATGTTCCCGCCCGGCTGGACGCGGCCGTAAGGGCGGTCATTCATCCGCTGGAGCTGAAGGCCGTCCAGTTGTCCGGAAAACACCATACGCTGCTGGCGATCAACGAGGTTTCGCTTCTGCGACAGACCGCCCAGACGGCCAAGCTCAGGATTTCCGTCGATGGCCGCGAACGCCTGAACGAACTGTCCGCCGACGGCGTCCTTGTGGCGACCCCGGCGGGATCAACCGCGTACAACCTTTCGGCGCATGGACCCATCCTGCCAATCGGGGCCAACCTCCTCGCCCTGACCCCGATTTCGCCCTTTCGCCCCCGGCGCTGGCGCGGCGCCCTGCTGCGCCATGATGCGAAAGTGTCCATCGAGGTTCTCGAAGCCGACCGGCGCCTCGTCGCCGCTTCCGCCGACACCCAGGAAGTTCGCGACCTGAAGCAGGTCGAAATCCGCGAAGATCGCTCCAAACCGCTCACCATGCTGTTCGATGAGGGTCACGCCCTTGACGAAAGAATTCTGCAGGAACAGTTCTCTCTATGAGAATCGGTTTGATTGTTAATGCGTGCTTGTCGAAACCTCCGTTAACCATCGTCACACGAAACTATTGAAGACTGCGGCAGGCAGCGCATGGGACGGGGTAGAGGACAACGATGGCCAAGCAGAAACCGATTGAAATCTTCACTCCGCCCAACGCCCTCAAGGCCAAGATCGGCGGCGGATTGCCGGCACTTGACCAGAAAGCCATAGCGCGGGCCGAAGCCGCGCTGTTGAAACTGTCCGACCAGTTCGTCGATTGGATCACCGACGAACTGGAACATTTGAGCGAGGCCTGGGCCAACTACGAAAAAACCGGCGGAAGCGAGAGCGCCAAGTACGAGTTGCACCGGCGCAGCCACGATCTCAAGGGCCTGGCGCCCACCTATGGCTACCCGCTCGTCGGCCGGATCTGCAACACGCTCTGCAAGCTGACCAGTGACGAGGTCAGTGAGCGCCAGGCGCCGCTGGCGCTCCTGCGGGCCCATGTCGATGCCGTGAGGGCGATCGTCAAGAACAAGATCAAGGCCGATGATCACCCGATCGGCCTCGCCCTAGCCGCAGAACTGGAAGCGCAGATCAAGAAGCTCGTGCCGGCGACCCCGCACGCCTGAATGGCCGCCACAAAGTCATGACATGACGCGGTCGAACGTTTCCTCGACCACGCTGTAGCCCGCCTCCTGGGGAATGCGCAGGAGGCGCACGCCGTCCCGCTCAACCAGTTGAGGCTCCACCGTCACGACCGTCCGCGCCCGGGCCTGCTTCTCGGCCTCCCGTGCGTTATGCGCCCGCGCCAGCATCTCCAGGTTTAGGCGGGTCGGAAACATCAGCTTGGCCTCACCCGCCCGCCTTTGCTCAAGCAAGGCGGTTGGCTCGATCCAGACGTGATCCACGGCCTCCCGTCCGTCATGACGTGCAATCTGTGAGGCAGGCGCAACCGCAAGATAGAAGCGTGTGTCGTACCGTCTTGGCTCGAAGGCTGGCGTGATCCAGTGGGCGAACGGCGCCAAAGCGTCGAGCGCCAGCGTCAATCCCGCCTTCTCCAGCACATGGTGGAACAGGGACGGCTCAGCCTCCACCGCGCCCCTCAGCCCGTCCAGCCTGCGGCAGTCCTCCAGGTCGGCGGATGCACCGTCGCAGGCGCGAGTCGCGAGAAGAAGCCCGCTCTCCTCGAATGTCTCGCGCGCCGCCGCGACGCGCAAAGCGCGCTCGTCGGCCGAAAAATCACCGTTGCTCCGCGCGTCCCACTCGGGCGCCCGATCGGCCGCCGCGACCTTGCCGCCGGGGAACACCCATGCGCTCGCGCCAAACGCCATCGCGGCGTTCCGTCGGATCATCAGCACTTCAAGCGTTCCGGCGTCCCGCACGAGGAGAACCGTCGCCGCAGGGCTTGGAACGTTCAATTCGGTGTTCATTGCGACGGGACCTCGTCCGTTTTGTTGAAAATTGCACCATCGCGCTTCGGCTGACCTTCAGCCAAGGCTGGTATCTATCCGGAATACGGGATTTACAGCACGGCCATGCGTCGCAGGGCCAGAGCAAGGGATACCTGGCGACCATGGCGGAAACGCGCGCTGCACACCTGAGGCTGGTCGCCAGGGGCCCCGCCCCTGTCGCCGCCCGGTCTCCCCGGCTTCGCTTCAAGCCCATTCTCCGCCTGCAGGACGGCGCTTCCTTCGGAATGCACGTCGAGACGGAGTTCAACTTCGAAGATACATTCAGTTCGCGTCACCTGAGCGACGCCGCCCACCCATCGGCCGCCGCCTGGCTTGGCGACATCATCGAGCGGGCGGCGCGCCTCGCTCACGACACCGACAACCGGTCGCGCCCCATTTCGATCACCGCGCCGCTGGCGGCTCTGGCGGACCTAGACACCCCGCTGGCGACGGAGGCCGCGATCCGGCGCACGAAACTCTTGCCACAGGAAATCAGGATCGACTTCGACGACGCCTCGGTTTGTGCGCTGGAAGATCTGGCGCTCGATCGGCTGGACGCGGTGCGCAAGCGCGGCTTCCGCGTCGGCCTCGACGCGCGGCGGAGTTGGCGCACGGCGATGGGCGCCCGCGCCCGCATGACGTTTGAGACGGTTCGCCTCGACCCGAACGTCTGCCAGGCTCTCGACATTCCGCTGTCGCGTCTTGAAGTCGCATCGGCAGACGGCGTCGCTCTTATCGCCGAAAACGCCCATTGGCGCGACGCCGAAAGGCTTGCCGCCCTGGGCGTCCATTTTGCAATGGCGCCGCGCGCCGACAGCTGACGGTTTGTATGCCTTGAGGTTCAGGCGGCGGGAACGGCGACGCTCTGCTGGCGCGATTCATCCAGCGCGTTGAGCTTTTCCAACAGGTATTCGAGATCGGCCCTCGGGATCGCCTGGAACTGTGTCAGCACGCGCTCGATCATGCGTTGCCGGAAACGCTCCTTGTCGCCGGGCGCGCCATCCATCTCGGTCTTGTGATAGACTTCGATCGCGAACCGGAAAGCGGTGAACATGCCCGCCGGCAGGCCCGCCCGCTCGAAGATGGTCTTGAGCCCCAGCGTCCCCGCGTCATGAATCATCAGCCATGCCTTGGCGCGTGGCACGCCCGAGAGTTCCGCCATGGCGTGCTCGACGAAGGGCACATGACCCAGGCACAGCGCCCGCATGATCAGGGAGGGCGTCAGCCGCCCATTGAGGTGCAGCTGCTGGACGAATCGGCTGGGCTCCGAGGTCAGTCCCGCCTGCTCCACCAGATCCAGCGTCGCCCGCTCCCGCGCGCCGGACGCGATTTCGATCGCCAGCTGCGGCGGCAATTCGTGCATGTTGACCAGCCGGTCGAAGAGTTCGCCCGTCACCAGCGACACCAGCTTCTCGGTGATATGGATCGGCAGGCTCGGACGGGATATCAGGGCTTCCTTGATGCCTTCATCGGTGCTGAAGCGCTTGAAGACGTTTGAGTACGCGGCGTCCGAAAAGCTTGCCCCTTCGTTCAGCGAAGCCGCCTCGACTGCCGCGCGGTCGCCATGAAGCGTGATTGTCTCGGTGAGGGCCGGAGACAGGCTAGCGCGTTCAGCCACGGCGACCTGTTTCGCCGCCGGACTGCTGAGCACGATCGCGATCAGGTCCTCTTCCGTCAGCACGGGCGAGTTCTTGAGGATGGGCGTCGCGACAGCATCGACATCCCGCGCCAGCCGCAGCGCTAGGTCGTGCGGCAAGTTGGGCGAGTTGCGTAGCGTCACGGCCAGCGCCCGCCGGACCAGCACGGCGGTGTCCGCTGCGAGCATCTCCAGAATTTGCTGAACATGAGCCCGATCGGCGCCGTCCAGCGACAGGCCGTCGATCCGCCGGCAGATCTTGTGGGCTGCGTTGGCCCGTTCCTCGGGGCTGTCGCCGCGCACCAGCCTGCGGATATCGTCCTGGGTAAGAGCAGCGCGCATCGTGGCGATCGTCATCTATTCCAGCCTGTGGGCTTGAACTGCTGTACAAAATGACAATTGCTCCGCCACGTTAACAAGCATTTACACGGGGCGCGGGATCGGCGACGCCAGATTCGGCGGGGCCGACGCAAAGGGAGCGAAAAGAATGCTGCTCAACGGCATCAAGGTGATTGAACACGCTACTTATTTTGCGGCGCCTGGGGCAGGAGGAATCCTCTCCGACTGGGGCGCGGAGGTGATCAAGATCGAGCCCCCTGGCGGCGACCCGGTGCGCCATAACTTTCCGACGAAGGGCACCGGCAAGGAACACCTGACCGACAACCCGGCCTTCGACGGCGACAATCGCGGCAAGAAGTCGATCGTGGTCGATACCCGCACCGAGGACGGCCGGGAAATCGTTCGCAAGCTCGCCGACACTGCGGACGTTTTCCTCACCAATGTCCGCCCCGGCGGCATTGAGCGTTCGGGGTTGGGCTATGACATCTTGTCGAGGCGCAATCCAAGGCTGGTTTACTGCGCTCTCACCGGCTACGGGCTCGAAGGTCCCGACGCCAACGCGCCGGGCTTCGACGTCGCCTCGTTCTGGTCCCGCTCCGGCATCGCCCGGCTGACGGCGCCGAAAGGGTCCGAGCTGTTTCCCATCCGCACGGCCGCAGGCGACCACACCACCAGCATCGCCGCCGTCGCCGCCATAAACGCGGCGCTCATTGAGGCGTTGAAAACCGGCAAGGGCCGTCTCGTCGACGTGTCCCTGTTGCGGACCGGCCTCTACACCATCCACACCGATCTCGCGATCCAGCTTTTCTTTGATCGCATCGCCTCCACCCGCCCGCGCGCCGAGGCCTACAACCCGCTGACCAATTTCTTCCGCACAAGCGACGACGCCTGGATATGCATCGTCGCCCGCGCCGGCAATTCCGACCTGCCGCGCATGGCCCGCGCCTTCGAGCTGCCCGGCATTGACACGGACGAGCGCTTTACGTCCGGCCGCGCCCGCCGCGACAACGCCGTCGTTATCACGCAGATGTTCGACGCGGCATTCGCGAAGTTCACCAGGGCCGAAATGGCGGCCCGCCTCAACGCCGAGGAAATCGCCTGGTCGCCTGCGCAAACGCTTGCCGAAGTCGCCGTGGACCCGCAGGTGATCGCGGCTGGAGGTATTGTCGACATGCCCTCGAAAACGCCAGGGCAGACGTTCCGGTCACCCGGCGGGCCCGCCCGGTTCGTCGGCGCCGACGACGGACCCAAGGGTCCGGGTCCCGGGCTTGGCGAGCATTCGCGCGAAATACTCGCAAGCGTCGGCTATTCGGGCTCTGAGATCGACGCCTTGATGGAAAGCAAGGCGGTGGCGTGAAGGCTTAGCCTTTCCGCGTTTCATCCTGCAGGTCGAACAGGGCCGCCATCAGGCCTGAAGCGAGTTGGGCCGCGCCCATCCGCGCCGCAAAAATCGCCTGCGCCTCGACAGACTCCGCGCGCGGCGCCGAAAGTTTGGCCGGCGCGATCTTGCCGGCGTCGGCCATTTCCACCGACGTCCCTGTCAGCTTGGAATACAGCTCCGCCGCTGTGAGGGCTTCGCCTGCCCGTGAGCGAAAGACATTGGAGTTCGCCAGCGCCGCGGTCGGGAAAATCTCTGACGCGGCGCCGGGCTCATTTGCGCGCGCCGCCCTTATCAGCCGGGACGCGTCGGCAGGCCCCATGAAGTGCGCTGTATAAAGCTCCGCCGAAGTCGCCGGTCGGCCGATCTTCTTTCCCAGGATCTTCGCGTTTTCCCGCGCCAGTTCTCCGGCCATCCGCGCGGAGAGGTCGGGATCATTACGGAGCGCCAGGATCGCCTCGCGCGAGCCGCCTTCGGTAACGCTGGCGCGGCCCTCGCCGCCAACATCGATCACCTTGGCCTCGCCTCCAAGGCCATGCTGGGTCCCATACCTGTCCACCATGCGAAGCCAGGTCTCGCTGGTGAACTGGAAGAGGCCGGTCGCGCTCGATGTGCTGGCCTTGGCCGAGGGGTCGAAATTGCTTTCCCGACGGGCTGTCCTGACCAGATAGTCGAAATCCGCGCCTGTAGCGCTGGCCGCCGTCCGCAGTGCGGTCATCACGGCGCCACGCCTCGCGGCCGCATCCAGGGGAGCAGATGGATCGATCGACATGGTCATCCCGCAAGCTGCGCCATTGTCGGGCAGAGCCGGTTATCGAGAGATTAAGAACCATCACCGCCGCGCGGGCCCCACTTCCGCAATGGCGCGGCGCAGCGCATACCGGAAATGTCAAAGACAGCAGGAGGTCGCCATGCCCGCCCCAGTAGGCTCCCGGGCCAATCCGTCGAAATACGATCCGTTAACCAAGCTGGCCGAGGACGAACCCTACTTCGTCATCCGCGCCGACGACGTTCTGTCCAGCGCCCTCGTCGAGCTCCACGCCTATATCGGAGCCGGCCAGTCCGGCGCGGCCCATAACAAGCTCGCGGAAATCATGCAGCTCACCGCGACCAGGCCTCCCCGGCCCTCGGACTCGCCCAAATACCGCGAAACCTTCGCGATCTCGGCCTCGATGGAAAAATGGCGCAACGACCAGTGAGCGCGGCTCTTGCCGACTACGCCGCGAACGCCACAGTCCTCGTACCGCGTTGGCTCGCCATCGATCCGACGGACGTTCACGCCCCGGTCCTGCACCTCTTCCCCGACAAGCCGTCCCGTATCCTCGACATCGGCGCCGGCGTCGGCCGCGATGCTGGCTGGCTGGCTGGCCTCGGCCACAGCGTGCTCGCCGTCGAACCCGTCGATGGATTTCGCGAGGCCGGCCTCGCTCACCATTCCCGCCCGGGCATTGAATGGCTCGACGATCGCTTGCCTGAACTTGCAACCGTGATGGCCCGCGAGGAAACGTTCGACCTCGTCATGCTCACCGCCGTCTGGGCGCATCTCGATCCGGATCAGCGCCGCATCGCGATGCCCAATATCGCGGCGCTGCTTGTCGTGGGCGGACGTCTGCTGATGTCGATCCGCAATGGCTGGACGCCTCCGTCGCGTCCCACGTTCGATGCGGCGCCGGAGGAGACGATCGCCCTTGCCGCCGCCGAGGGCCTTTCGGTCATTCTCCACGCGCAATCCGACTCGATTCAGCCTGTCAATAAAGCAAACGGCGTCACCTGGACGCGACTTGCGTTCGAGAAGCGCTAAAGCGTCCGCGCCGTCATGCCGCCGTCGATCACCAGCTCGGCGCCTGTCACATAGCGGCTCTCCTCGCTGGCGAGCCACAGAACGCCCTCGGCGATATCCTCCGGCAATCCCTTGACGCCCAGCGGCACGCGCGCCGCCGAGAGCTCATCGAGGTCGGGCGCTGCGTTGGATCCCGGCGGCTGCCCCGGAAATCCCACCCAGATCGGGGTCTCGATGATGCCAGGATGGACAGAGTTGACGCGCACGCCGTCCTTCAGGGCCGCGCACTCGATCGCCACGGCCTTGGTGAAGAGGCGTACCGCACCCTTCGAGGCGCAATAGGCCGACAGCAGAGGCGCGCCGCGCAATCCCGCCACCGAAGAGATGTTGATGATCGAGCCGCTCTTGTGCCTGCGCATCAACGGCAGCGCAGCGCGCGTCGCCAGGAACACGCTGTCGACATTCACCGTTTGCTGACGGCGCCAGTCCGCGAGACTCATCTCGGTCACGAAGCCGCCAAGCGCGACGCCCGCATTGTTGACGAGTATGTCGAGACGGCCGAAGCGCTCGTCGATGCCGGCGACTGTCGCCGCCCAGTCGCTCTCGCTGGTGACGTCCTGACGATGAAAGCCTGCCGTCCCGCCCATGGCCTCAATCTCGGCGGCCGCCTCGCGCCCGGTTTCTTCCTGGATGTCCGTCAGCACCACCGACGCTCCCTCGCGCGCCAAGGCGATTGCGCACGCCCGCCCGATCCCGCTCGCCGCGCCCGTCACCAGCGCCACCTTCCCCGCCACACGTCCGCCAGTCGCCATGTCGATCTCCGAGGGTTCGCCTCCACAACATCATCACGTTGGCTCGGTCTTGACGACCCGGGTTAGATATGCAAAGTTTGCTTTGCATTTTGAAAAGGATACATGTCATGACCTCTCGCCGTCTTTCGGCCGCCGCACTGACCGGGTTGTCTGTATTGCCCATGCTGCTTATCCTGCCGTTCCGGGCGTCCCTGCCGGACCCAGTGCTTCTCGCGGCAGTCGTCCTCGGCGCCGGCGCGACGCTGGTGATTGGCGGCGTCGGCTGGAAGCGGCTCGATGAAACGGCGCGCGAAGCGCACAAGTCTGCCTGGTTTTGGGGCGCTTCCTTCGGCCTCCTCGCCTTGTTGATTGTCTTGGCCGGATTCCTCCTCACGCCGGGCGGCCCCGGACTTTTGGACCGGGTGCTGGCGGCGCTGCGTTCCGCAGACGCGCCATGGTCGCCCACCGCATCCGCCTTCGCCGTCGGCGCCATGTCGGTCGCAGTCATACAGACGCTTGCCTATGGACTTCTCTGGTCTCTCTGGTGGTTGCGGCGGCGCTGATGGCTCGGAACATGAAAAACCGCATCAAGGTGTTGCGCGCCGAGCGCGACTGGACCCAGGCCGACCTCGCCGAGCGCCTCGAAGTCTCGCGCAACTCGGTCAACGCCATCGAAACCGGCAAGTATGATCCGTCCCTGCCGCTGGCTTTCCGCCTCGCTGAGGTGTTTGGGCAGCGGATCGAAGAGATATTTGAGAAGGAGTGAGGAAGGCGTACCGCCAGCCCTCCTGCCCTCCAAGGAGGAGGCGCTCCGTGACAGACCCGGATAAAGGTCAGGAAAGGGGTCCTGGCTCCGCGCTGAATGGAGCCTCCCCCAACCTCACCCTTTCAGGGTAGCCGCTTGCGATTGCGATGTCGGGGCCCACATGCAGCGACACAGGCAGGAGATAAAAAATGTCGAGCGAGCTGGACAGACACAGTCATTGGGAGGGCGTCTACAGCACCAAACTGCCAACCGAAGTCAGCTGGTTCCAGACCCGTCCTGATGTGTCGCTGGAGCTGATCAAACTAACAGGCGCTCGCCTCGACGCTACGATTGTGGATATCGGCGGCGGCGCCTCCACGCTTCTTGATCATCTGCTGACCGAGGGGCGGTCATCACTGATCGTACTCGATCTTGCTGAAAGCGCCCTTGCGCATTCACGCTCTCGCCTTGGCGGGATTGCTGCTGATGTCGAATGGATTGCCACAGACGTAACCCGATGGCGCCCGGAGCGGCGCGTCCATCTCTGGCATGACCGCGCCGTCATGCATTTTCTGACGGAAGCGCGCGATCAGGCAGCCTACGTTCAATCGCTGCGCGCTGCGCTGCATCCGGGCGGCTGGGCCATCATCGCCGGGTTTGCCCCCGGCGGCGCGAGGCGATGCAGCGGGCTGGACATCGTCCAGCACGACGCCGCCAGCCTTCAGGCGCTTCTCGGCGACAACTTCGCACTCATGGCCACACGCGAGGAAACTCACCGCACGCCCTCGGGCGCTGACCAGTTGTTCCGCTACCACCTTTTCAAGCGGCAACAGGACAATTGAACCATTGCGGCCACACCTCTCGCCGCTCATCCCGGCGAAAGCAGGCCAACGGCCGCCCGGCACTATCGAAAACATGACGGCGCACCGAAAGCTCAATAGCTCTTTGGCAAGCCCAGCACGCGCTCGGAGATGTAGTTGAGGATCATCTCGCGCGAGACTGGCGCGATACGCGCGATCATCGCCTCGCGCATGTAGCGCTCGACGTCGTATTCCTTCGCATAGCCCATGCCGCCATGCGCCAGCACGCTCGCCTCGCACGCCGTGAAGCCAGCCTCAGCCCCGAGATACTTGGCCGCATTGGCCTCGGCGCCGCACTCCAGCCCCTGGTCGTAGAGCGTGGCCGCCTTGTAGGCGAGCAACTCCGCCGCGCTCAGCTCCGCCCATGACCTGGCCAGCGGATGCGCCACGCCCTGGTTCTGGCCGATCGGCCGGCCGAACACGATCCGCTCCTTGGCGTAGGTCGTCGCCCGCTCCAGCGCGGCGAAGCCAAGACCGATCGCCTCCACCGCGAACAGCACGCGCTCGGGATTGAGGCCCTGCAGCAGGTATTTGAAACCTGCCCCCTCCTCGCCGATCAGCGCTTCCTTGGGTATCTCGACATTGTCGAAATACAGCATGTTGCACTCGACCGCCTTGCGACCCATTTTCGGGATCGGCTTAGCCTCGATCCCCGCCATGTCGCAGTAGAAAAGCGACAGGCCCATATAGGGTTTCGCGGTCTTTTCCTTTGGCGTCGTGCGCGCGATCAGCAAAATCTTGTCGGCCCTCTGGGCGCCGGTTGTCCAGATCTTGCGGCCATTGATGACATAGCCCGCATTGGTTCGCTCCGCCTTGGTCTCCAGGCTGGACGTGTCGAGACCGGAATTGGGTTCGGTGACGGCAAAGCACATCTTCTGTTTGCCCGAGATGATGCTGGGCAGATACTCCTGGCGCTGTTCCGACGTGCCGAACTTCTCGATCGGTTTCGCGCCGAAAATGTTGAGGTGGATCGACGAACAGCCGGTAAAGCCCGCACCCGACCGGGCGACCGCCTGCATCATGATCGCGGCTTCCATCAGGCCCATGCCGGATCCGCCGACCTCCTCGGGCATGGCGATCCCGAGCCAACCGCCGGCCGCCATGGCCTTGGTAAACTCCTCGGGCCAGTCGCCGGTCTCGTCGGTCTTGCGCCAGTACTCCGCGTCGAACTGCAGGCAGACCTTTTCGACGGCGTCCTTGATCGCCAGCTGGTCCTCGTTCATCGGTGCGATCTGATGCATGGTGTCTCCGCGTGCTCACCGCCCGGTACGGCGGGCGATGGCCATCATGTCCGTGGCGATTGCGCCGCCGCTACAGTCTTGTCAAATCTTCGCGGCGAGAACCGGCTGGCCCACGGCTTCAAATTCCCGTCAGTGACCGCCTCGGCGATCATCTCGCCTACCGCCGGCGCCAGCAGCATGCCGTTGCGATAGAGGCCGAGGGCTGCGAAAACGCCCGGTATGGCGCTTTCACCCAGCATGGGCAGCCCGTCCGGTGTGCCCGGCCTTATGCCCGCCCACGAGTCGACCTCGCGTGCCAGAGACAGTCCTCCGAGGAGGCTGCACGCCGTCTCCCGCAATTCGTCAAGCCGCTCGCGGTTGGTTGTCTCGTCGGAAAGCCCCGGCTCGAGGGTTGCGCCCACCAGTGTCCAGCGAGCCTTCGGCGCGACATAGACCGAACCGACCCGGACAACGCGTCCCGGCGCGCCTATCCCCGCCTGCAGGGCGAGCATCTGGCCCTTCACCGGAAGGATGGCGCCAATACCGGGATGAAGCTCGGCGCCGTCCGCTGATTGGAAGAGTGGCAAGTCCTGGCTCGCGCCCGTCGCCAGCACGACGCGATCCCAGGTCCGGCCGTCCGGCGTCATGAAATGCGCGCCACAGGTGATGGACCCGACTCTTTCCCGGAAGTCGATCTCTCCGCCTGCGCGTTCCAGCGCCCTGACAAGCGCCGCCATCAGCAAGGGCGGATCGACCTGACCATCCGTCGGCAAAAGGACGGCGGCCTTGACGTCGCCGGTCACCGCTGGCTCGATTTGACTCAATTCGGCCCGGCTTAGCCTTTGGATGGGCAGAAACTGCTCACGGCAGGCTTCCGCCAGCGTCTCGATCGCCAACGCCTCGTGATCCGACCGCGCGCAGACGATCGTGCCGGTGGGTTCATAGCCGATGGCGCTTCCGCTCAAGCGCTCCACCCGTTCCGCGAAATCCGGCCACAAGTCCGCCGATTGCCGGGCAAGAGCAAATAACTCGATCTCTTCCGGGTCTCCCGCCGCCTCGAAAGAGAGGCCGAGCATTCCCGCCGCCTTCGAGGAGACGCCGCCTCCATCGGGCGATCCGTCATGGACGCGCACGACGCAGCCCCGTGCCCGGAGCGCAAGGGCGCATGCGAGGCCGGCCACACCTCCCCCGATGATGGCGACCCTCAGCCTGGATGATTCAACTGGGGCCGGGGCTGCGCGCATTCAGATTTCTAATCGCCGAAGCGCCATCCGTCAGCGGGCCGGCGCCCCCATTCGCGCCAGTCGAAGACGCAGGAAGAACAGTACTCCCGAGATTCTGATTGTGGCGAAAAGGCGCCATTCTGGCCTCTCGACGCCCATGGATCAGGCCGTCAGCGAAACACTCTCGTCGGAGCGGGCCCTGAACCGCTCGGTTCGCCAGAAAACCAGAAAGCGAGCGGCATGATCCCGATTCTGGAACACAAGCTTCCGTCTCACCTCGCCGCCGAGATATTCAGTCAGCATCATGATATCCGGGCCATCGCCCGAACCGACGATCAGGCCGGATTCTTCGCTCCATTTCGCGAAAGCGTCGAGCGCCTGTGTGAGTCGAGCCGAATCCCGGCTTTCGTCCGCGCTGATTTGTACCACGACTTCAGACATCACGCCCCCGAAGTCCAACCACCATCCTGGCTGATTTTACGCCGCCAGGTTCTCAATGCCATAATCCTGCCTGCGTTCCCGCTGGGAGGAGAATTGCCTCAAGCAACCTTGGCGCCAAATTGAGCTCCGTCAACCCTCGTCACGCTGCACTGCAACAAAGTCACCCCGAAGGCGCCGCTTGGCCACCTGGTTCGCCTAACAGGCGATGGGCGATCGCATCGGCAACCCTGTTGGTTGCGCGGCGTTCGCGCAGCGCCTGATCGAGCACGGCCCCGAGACGCGCGACGAGCGCCTGTACCTTCGATTCGACCCAGGCAGGGTCGTAACGACCCGATATTTCAGCGGCGACATTGATGATTCCCCCACCATTGATGACGTAGTCGGGCGCATAAAGTATGCCGCGCTGCATCAGCCTTTCGCCCATGTCGGGTGTCGCGAGCTGGTTGTTGGCCCCCCCGGCCACGATTCTCGCCTTGAGACGATCGATCGTATTTTCGTTGATGACGGCCCCCAGCGCGTTGGGCGAAAAGATGTCCGCCTCGACATCGTAGATTGCCTCGGGCGCCACATTGGCGGCCCCGGTGGCGGCGGCGACGGCTGCCAGGGCGTCGCGATTGACGTCGGTGAGAGTGAGAACAGCGCCCGCTTCCGCCAGCAGCTCGCACACCCGTCCGCCGACGTGGCCGACACCCTGCACCGCCACGCTTCGGCCGTTAAGATCGTCGGTTCCGAAAACCCGGAGCGCCGCCGCCTGGATCCCGAGAAAGACCCCGCGGGCGGTCACGGGAGAGGGGTCCCCACTTGCGGACGCCCCCGTCGCCAGTCCCGCCACGTAACGCGTTTCTTCGGCCGCGAAGGACATGTCCGACGGCGAAACGCCGACATCTTCCGCAGACCAGTAGCGACCGCCTAGGCTCTCGATCGCCCGGCCAAGCGCCCGAAACAGCTCGGGCGTCTTGTCGGTGCGGGAATCGCCCCAGATGACCGCCTTGCCGCCGCCGAGGGGCAGATCTGCCATAGCGTTCTTGTAGCTCATGCCTTCCGACAGCCGCAGCGCATCCACCAGCGCCTCGCCCGAGGTTTCGTACTTCCACATGCGGCAGCCGCCGGCCGCAGGGCCCCTGACCGTCGAATGAAGCGCGATGATCAGCCTGAGGCCGCTCGGCCGGTCATAAAACTGGTGGACGCTTTCATGAGCGGCAAACGCGGCTTGATCGAACATTTGTTGCTCTGGTGTCCCGGATCACTGGAGCGCTTTCGGGCGAACCGGAACCGGTTCGCCGTCAGAAAACGCGACCAAACAAGAATCTAGGCCATTTCGGCGACCCTGAGATCGAAGAAAATGCTCTAGGCGCGGCTGGCGATGCATAGAGCGTCGGCGGCCAGCTTCAAACTGGCAAGATGCGGGATCTCAATCGAACAGCGTGGCGGCGGCGGCATCATCCGCCGGTCTGCCAGGGACGCCGGCCCCTACCCCCGCGAGTTCCGCCGCCTCCCCCTTTGAAGCTATCCACAGGTCAACGCTGAGGGCGCCGCCCTCCATGGCCCGCATCCGGGCTCGCCAGCTCTGGGCTTCCCAGGCCAGTTCCTGCAGGAACATCGCTCCGTCACGCCTGTCCAGCGCGGCACTGGAGGCCTTCTCGAGTTCGCCCCCCAATCGCGCATAACCCAGCCTAGCGGCCTCAAGAACAAGCGGCGTCACCGCCTCGCGTCGAACCGAACGAAAGCCCGCCACCCTCAACAATTCGCCGATCTCCTCGGCGGTGGACAGCAAGGGCTCGGCCCACGCGGACGCGAATGCCTCAGCCGGCGTTTTCGACGTCCGGCGCGTCGTGTCGAGGAACACCCAGAGTCCCGTCTCGGAGAGGGCCTTGTAGGCTCTGGCGACAAGGCCAGCCTTGTGATCGGCATAGGCGAAGGCTTCGATGCTCACGAGGCCTTCGAGGCGTCCGTCCGCGAAACCGCGCGGGCGATCCACGTCTCCACCCTGGACATCGACGCCAGACGCGAGTTCGCGAAGGACATCGACACACCCGCCCCGCCATTCGACGGCCCGGATAACGCGCTCGGTTCGCGCCCGACAAGCGTTCAGCAGCGCCCCATCGGCTCCGATGAAGCCGAGCTCGCCCGGCTTCCGCGCCCCTTCGAAAACCGTATCCAGAATTCGTGCATCCAGACTTGGCGAACCCGGCGCGAACCTTTGCGCGCCCCAGAGCGTAGCGAGGGCTCTCAGCCGGCCATCGACAGTCGCGATCGATGCAGGCCTGCCGGCCGCCGCTCCGTCCAGTATCCGACGCATTGGCGCGGGCGCGGGAGGACTGGAGTCGATCTGCGGAGCAACGGCCGCGATGGCGACAACCGCATCGACGGACGTGGCGCCCGCCTCTTCAATAGTCTCTGCTTGCGGCGCGACATACTCCCGCCCGTTCCACCACGCGCCAAACCGCCCGGCAACGTCGTTGCCGGCGACAGGTTCGATCAGTTTTTTGACCTGCCCCAGCATCGTTTCGAGCGCGCGCCTTCCGCCAATTCAGCAGACAATCCTAGGCGAGCTTGGTTAATATCGAAGGCAGAAACGCCCTTCAAATTCACCGGGCCGCCTCCAGCCTCTTCGGACTCCATGGAAGTGGCGGCGCCGTCGAGGGCAGGGGCGAGCCTGGCGACCGCGCGAACGCCAGCACATCCGCCCACACTGTTTCGGCCTGAAGGTCGTTCATCAACATGTGATAGCCGTTGGCGTAATAGGCCGTTTGCACGTGCATCGGCAGTCGCGCGGCGGCCCGCCGCAGGCCGTCTTCAGGGATGACCTCGTCCCGCGCGCCATACAGCAGCAGCGTCGGTGTGTCCTGCGGCAGGCGTCCGATCGTCTGATCCGCCTCTTCCATAATCGAGACGACGCCATAGACGCTGTCGATCCGGTTGGTTTTCTGGACATAGGGATCGTTCCACATCTCGATCAGCTTGGCGCGATTGTCTGTCGGCGTAATCCGCACGCCTTTTGGCGGAACCACGACCCAGTCTGGCCGCACATGGGCGCTCGCCCACAGGCTCACCCGGTAGAGCACGGGAAGCACGCCCCAGCCGCGCAGGCCTGGCCCAGACAACACGAGAGCGTCGGCCCTGGGCGGCTTCTCCGAGGCGAAAGCCGTCACGGCGACGGAGGCGCCCATCGACTCCCCGACCACGGCGATCCGGGCGTCCGGATGCAACCGACGCGCAACCTCGACAGCGGTCCGCAAATCCTGTCGCATCAGCTCATGCTCGGGCCAGATGCCGCTGTTGGGAGAGCGTCCAAACCCGCGCTGATCATAGGCGTAGACCGTCGCGCCGCGCTTGGCCCACCAGCCTCCCGCTCCGTTGAATGCGCCGGCATAGTCGTTCATGCCATGAACCGCGACGATGACCGTTTCGGCGCCGTCAGCCGCCCCGCCTTGCGCGGTGTCCGGCCGCCAGACATTCAGGCCCAGTCTGGCGCCGTCGAACGTCTCGAACCAGCCTTCTGAGAAACCTGCGGTCACGAGCTGCGTCGGCCGGAAGGCGCCTTGCTGGACAGGCGCGCAGGCGACCAGGACCGCCATGACCAGAACAAGAACGGCAAGCCCCGATGCGGTTGGCCCCCTCCGTTTCGCCGCCATGAGGCGGAGGTGCGCCTCCCCCAGCCTTCGACCGGTGGAGGAAAAAGCAGGATCTCCGCTCCTCATCCCGTCGCCTCCTCGCCAGACCTCGTCCATACTCGCCAGGATCATCCGGCCGATCTCGGAGTACAACCCGCATGACCAACGCCGTGGCCCTCGTCATCGCTCCACGCTCGCGCGACATCGGCGGCTTCGGCGTGCGCCGCGCCCTGCCCGACGCCAAACGCCGGAATGTCGGACCCTTTGTCTTCTTCGATCATCTTGGACCTGCGGTGTTTTCTCCGGGTCAGGGTCTGGACGTCCGCTCGCACCCGCATATCGGCCTTGCCACCGTGACATGGCTGTTTGAAGGCGCGCTCGATCATCGCGACAGTCTCGGCACTGTACAGACCATCCGTCCGGGAGCCGTCAACTGGATGACCTCGGGACGCGGCATCACGCACTCCGAGCGCACGCCGCCAGCCGAGCGAGCCGCAGGCCACCGCATCGAAGCCATCCAAACCTGGGTCGCCCTGCCGCTTTCTCACGAGGAGCAGGAACCGGCGTTTCGGCACTACTCCGCCGACACGCTGCCGAAACTCGACCTTCCCGGGGCAACAGGCGTCCTGATCGCCGGCTCCGCCTTTGGCCATGCCTCGCCTGTGGATTTCCCGTCGGGCATCTGCCAACTCATTCTGGAATCGAAGACCGGCGCGGATATCGCTGTCCCTGATGCTGCCGAGCGTTGCGTCTATGTGGTCAGTGGTTCCTGCGAGATAGACGGCCTGGCTGTTTCCGAAGCCAGGATGGCTGTCCTCAAGCCCGGCCCCTGCGTCGTGCGGCTGGCGCCCGCCACCCGCATCATGATCGCCGGCGGTGACCCGCTGGACGCTCCTCGCCATCTCCGCTGGAATTTCGTTTCGAGTTCGAAGGAGCGCCTCGCCAAAGCGGAAGCGAACTGGCGCGCATCGATCGCGGCGGGGTTCAAGGGCTCATGGTTTTCCCAGCCGACTGGCGAGACCAGCTGGATTCCGTTGCCGGGCGATGAGCAACCTTGGCCGCCCGACGTACCGCCTGCCTGAACGACAGGACCCCGCGTCGTTCGCGTGCAGAACATCCAATGCCAACGACAATTCCGCAGGCCTGCTGCGCCGGCGGCGCGTGCGTATCAGCCCTGCCCGCGAAAGAGCTTGCCGGCCCTCGCGTCGCAGATAATCTCCGCCGACATAATTGGACGAAAGAGATAGCATGTTCGCGCGCGCCGCATTGGGGCTGGTCCTGTTGGCGCTCGCCGCCTGCTCTCCGAAGGCCACCGAGATCCCGCCCGCCGCGACCGAGCAAACCGCAGAGGCGCCGCCCGCAGGAGCCCTCCTTGCGACCTCTCCGGAAATAGCCGCCGCCGACATCTCCGCCCGGGTGAAGGAACTGGCCGACGACAAGTACAAGGGTCGCGGACCCGGCACGGTCGCCGGCGAAGCCTCCGCCCAGTGGATCGCCGACGAGATGAAGCGCATCGGCCTCGAACCTGCCGTCGACGGCTCGTACTTCCAGACGATCGAAATGGTCGCCCAGACGGTCGACAGGCAAGCCTCGATCCTGTCCTTCGCCGTCGGCGGCAAGACCATGGACCTCAAACTCGGTAACGACTCTGTCTATCTGACCAAGCGTCAGGACCAGACCACCGTCAACTTCGCGGACAGCGACGTGATCTTCGTGGGCTATGGCGTTGTGGCGCCTGAAGCGGACTGGAACGATTACGCGGGCCTCGACGTGAAGGGCAAGACCGTCGTGATGTTCGTCAACGATCCCGGCTTCGTCACAAACGACGAAAGCCTCTTCAACGGCCGCGCTATGACCTATTACGGCCGCTGGACGTACAAGTATGAGGAGGCCGGCCGCCAGGGCGCGACCGCTGCGATCCTCATCCACGAAACCGAACCGGCCGCCTATGGCTGGGATGTCGTCGAGAGTTCGTGGAGCGGCGAACAGGCCGACCTCGTGCGCGCCGACGCCGGCGCGTCGCGAGCCTTGCTCGAAGGATGGGTTTCGCTCGACCGCGGCATGGAACTTTTTGCCGCCGCCGGTCTCGACATGGCGGCTCTTCAGGCGGCTGCAAACAAACCCGGCTTCAAGCCCGTGCCCATGACCGGACTCAAGGCTTCGGCGACGATCGTGCAGACTGTCAATCGCCGGCAGTCGCGCAACGTCGCTGGAACGATCCGGGGCGCGACTGCTGCGGACGAGCATGTCCTCTACATGGCCCACTGGGACCATCTCGGCGAGGACAGGACAGCGATGCCCGGCGCCGACGCCATTTATAACGGCGCGGTCGATAACGCGACGGGCGTCGCCGAAATCCTGGAGATCGCCGAGGCGATGGCGGCCGGGCCCAGACCCGCTCGCTCCGTTACCTTCCTCGCTGTCACGCTGGAGGAATCCGGCCTGCTCGGGTCGGCCTATTTTGGAGACTACCCTTTCATACCTCTCAACAGGATCGTCGGCGGCATAAACATCGACGCCATCAACCCGATCGGTCGAACGAAGGACGTGATCGTCGTGGGCGCCGGGGCGTCCCAACTTGAGGACAGTCTGAAGTCGATCCTCGCCGATGCCGGCCGCGTGGTCCGTCCCGATCCCGAACCCGAGGCCGGTTATTTCTACCGCTCGGACCATATCTCCCTGTCGAAGAAAGGCGTGCCGATGCTCTATATCGATGGCGGCATCGACGCCCTCGACGGCGGCGAAGCAAAAGGCAAGACCGTTTCGGAGGACTACCGCCAGATCGCCTACCACGCCCCGTCCGACGAGTTTCGCGACGACTGGGATTTCTCCGGCATGGAGGAAGATGCGAAAGTCAATTTTGAACTCGCCCGGCGCCTCGCCAACTCTTCCGACTGGCCGGAATGGTATGAAGGCAACGAGTTCCGGGCGATTCGCGAGACCTCTCTGAAAGGCGAGTAAGGGCGTGATGGCGTGATGGCTGACCTCTCGAACGCATTCCGGGTCTATCTCGACAACGCTGAAAAAAACTCAGGCAAGTCGATCGCGCAGCTTCACGCCATGCTGAAAAAATCCGGCCTCGAAAAACACGGGGAACTCCTGACCTGGCTGAAGACCGAAACCGGCCTCGGCCATGGACATGCAAATGCCGTGGTCGCGACCTATCTGAAACCTGGCTTCAGGAGCAGCGCCGCCTCAGCTAAAAAACCAGCGGTCAAGAAGTAGCGCAGCGCCAATCGCCCTCAGAGCTTGACGGTCGGCCGCTTCGCGGGCTGCTCGCACCATCAGGGCTCCGGAAACACCGCAAACCTGGAAACCCTCGTGGTGAGCAGCGCCCGCAGGGCGCATCCGTCGAACCATGTGGACGGCGCTCACTACCAGCCTTACATCCGTTCCGGCGTCTCGATACCGATCAGCCCCAGCACAAGCTCAAGCTGCTTCATCGTCGCCAGCGTCAGCGCCAGCCGCGACGCCCGCCTTGTCACATCTTTCTCCGCGAGTATCGGCGCCGCAGCGTAGAACCCCGAAAACGCCTGCGCCAGCGCAAAGGCGTGATCGCAAAGAATGTGCGGCATGCGCCTGGCGTATGCGCCGCGTACTGTTTCCGTGAATCCGTCCAGCGCGAGCGCCAGGCCGCGCTCCGCGTCCAGCTCGACTGAAATTGCCCCAGGCTCGACGCCTTCGGCCCGCGCACGTCGCGTCAGAGACTTCATTCGCACGGCGGCGTAGAGCAGATAAGGGCCGGTCTTCCCCTCGAACGATATGAACCGGTCGAGGTCAAAAATGTAGTTGGTCGTCCGCACATTCGACAGGTCGGCGAACTTGATCGCGGCAAGAGCGACCTTCGAGGCGATGTCGGTGAACTCCTCCGGCGAGAGGCCCTCGCCAATGCCCGCTTCGGTCAGCCGCGCGGACGCCGCGTCCCTCGCCTGCGCGATCAGATCATGAAGCTTCAGCACGCCGCCTTCGCGCGTCTTGAACGGCTTGCCGTCCTTGCCGTTCATCGTCCCAAAGCCGAGATGCTCGAGAGCGCTTTCCGGCGCATAGCCAGCCATGTCGGCGGCCCGGAAGACCTGCTCGAAATGCAGCGCCTGCCGCTGGTCCACGATGTAAAGCGTCAGCTCCGGATCGATGGTCCGCTTGCGGTCGATTATCGTCCCCAGGTCGGTCGCGTGATATCCAACCGCCCCGTCGCGGTTCACCAGCAAGAGTGGCGGCATCTCCTTCCGGTCGGCCTCGCGCACGATCCGGACAATCCACGCCCCCTCGTCAAGCACGGCGATGCCGCGCGATTTGAGATCGTCCACAAGCTCGGGAATATAGGATTCGGCGTCCGACTCGCCTTTCCACATGTCGAAATGGACGCCCAGCGCCGCGCATTCGCGCTCCAGCCCGACACGCGTCACATCGCAGAAATGCCGCCAGAGAGCGCGGTAACCCGAACGTCCTGCCTGCAGCTCCCCGGTCGCCTTGCGATCGAGATCGCGCCTGTCCGCATCGGTCTTGGACCTTGCCGACGCCTGGGGATAAAGCCGCTCAAGGGTCTCCATCGTAATCGGCGGCACGCTCGGATAGGGCCCCGAAAAGTCCGCGTCAAAATAGGAGAGCTCCGGCTGCTCCAGCCGAACCTCGTTGATCAGCTGGCCCATCTGCAGGCCCCAGTCTCCCAGATGCACGTCGCTGGTCACCTCGTCGCCCATGAACCGGAACAGACGCTGAAGGCTGTCTCCGATGATGGTCGATCTCAGATGGCCGATATGCATGGGTTTGGCGACGTTCCATCCGCCGAAATCCATCACGACGCGGCGCGGGATTTCAGCGCTTGGAGCGCCTGCCCGTTCGTCCCTGAAGATCGCCGTCGCCCGCTCCCCCAGAGCTTCGGCGCTCACCCGCACATTGATGAAGCCGGGACCGGCCACCTCGGCCGAGGCGACAAGCAACGACCGCCTCAGCTCGTCGACCACGCCCTGCGCGATCTCTCGGGGGTTGGTTTTGGCGGCCTTGGCCGCCGCCATTGCGCCATTGCACTGGAAGTCGGCAAGGTCCGGCCGATCCGATCGCCACATCGCGCCCAGGCCCGCGTCGAGCCCCAGCGCCGCGAACGCTGCGCCCGCCGTCTGCGACAACTGGCTGGCGAGATCTATCATCCGTTCTTCCAGAGTTCGTGTTTGACACAAAGCGCGACCCGCGCCCCGGAACACGCGAATGACAAAAGGTCCATCCTTCGTGTTTCTCGCGAAGGCGGGAGCCCAGCCTGCTACGGGGCCAAGCCGGAAGCGAGCGAGCGCCGCCGCGCGCCTCTTATCTTTCGACGTTTATCGTGAAGCGTTTCCCCGAACGATTATAGGCGAGCTGTTCAGGCGTCAGCTCGAAGCCCACGATCACCTCGAAATTGGTGCCGGAGACGGTTTCGGTCGCGCGCGGGATCACGATGCCGGGCACGCGTTCGCGTCTGCGCACCTCGGTCACGCCGTTCGGGAAGCGGACATCCATCGTCATTATCTGTTTTGCGAGGACTGTCCGGTCCCGGCGCGTCACGGTCACAAAATATTCGTAGGTCCGCCGGTCGCCAACCGCCATCGGACCTCTCCCGAGGGTGAAATCGATATCGACTTCCATCGTGATCGGATCCTTGCCGACATATCGGCAATATCCCCGGACGCCTTCCACAATGCCCGTGAAGCCCACATTCTCGTGCCGCTCGACCTCGCCGACCTCAACAATCCGTGAGGCGTCGTAGAGCGCGCCCGCCACGGGGCACGGACCGACATTCGGGCGCGAGTCAAACTGCTGGCACGCGCCCAGTCCCGTGAGCGCGATCGAGCATGTCGCAAACAGTGCCAGATGAGAGAATTTCACGCTGCGACATCCTCGTCCGCACGCACGCCCTTGGCGGCTGCCCCGGGCGATGCGATCTATTGGTAAAGCGTGATAGCCCCTAAACTCGCGACCACGCAACGGCGCTGGCCAGCGGCTTCCGCGCAGGAGTACAGACGACTTGGTTGATTCGCTTTCCCGGCCTCCTCTTGCGATCCTGCTGGCGGCGCCGCGCGGGTTTTGCGCTGGCGTCGATCGCGCGATCCAGATAGTCGAGCAGGCGCTCGCCAAGTGGGGCGCGCCCGTCTATGTCCGCCACGAAATCGTCCACAACGCCCACGTCGTGAAACGGCTCGAGTCGATGGGCGCGGTGTTCGTGGAGGAACTCGACGCCTGCCCGGACGATCGTCCGGTGGTGTTTTCGGCGCACGGGGTCCCCCGGGCCATCCCCGCCGAGGCGACTCGCCGCAGGATGACCTTCGTCGACGCCACCTGCCCGCTCGTTTCCAAGGTTCACACCGAGGCCCAGCGTCATGCCCGGCACGGCCTGCATACGCTGTTGATCGGCCATGCCGGCCACCCCGAGGTGGTTGGCACGATGGGCCAGACGACGCCGGGCGCCATGAGCCTGATCGAAACGGTCGCCGACGCGGAGGCCTTTCAGCCTTCCCACCCGGCTCGTCTTGCCTATGTCACCCAGACGACCCTCTCGGTCGATGACACGGCGGACATCGTCGCCACGCTGAGGCGGCGGTTTCCCGCCATGGCGGAACCGCGCAAGGACGACATCTGCTACGCCACCACCAACCGTCAGGAAGCCGTCAAGGCCTTCGCGCCGCGCGCCCAGCTTGTCCTCGTGATCGGTGCGTCCAATTCGTCCAATTCCTTGCGTCTGGTCGAGGTCGCCGAACGGTCGGGCTCGGACGCCGCCAGGCTGATCGCCTCCGCCGAGAACATCGACTGGGCTTGGTTCGACGGCGTCTCGACTTTGGGTCTGACAGCGGGGGCCTCCGCCCCCGAGACGCTGGTGCAGGGCGTCATCGCCGCTTGCCGCGCGCGTTTCGCGGTGACGGTCGAGGAAGTCGTGACCGCGCAGGAAGACGTTGTGTTCCGCGTGCCCCGCGTCCTCGAGGGAACGTAATTCCGACCCCTTGGCGCCAGCCCTGCAAGCGTCGCGCAGCGACGCAACGGCAACTTCGAATCCAGTAGACGCGCCCGCCATATTCGCGACGATGCACTCTATGATGCTGCGCCGCCGTCACTTCCTCCAGGCCACAACCGCAACGGCGTTCGCCGCCTGCACCACGCAGAGGCGCGCCGCCCCGCACTCGCGAAAACCCAACATCGTCCTTATCTTGGCGGACGATCTTGGCCATGGCGATCTCGGAGCCTACGGCGCGCGCCTGATCCGCACGCCGAATCTGGACCGCATGGCGGAAGAAGGGGCACGCCTCACCGCCTTCTACGCGTCGGCCAACATCTGCACGCCTTCGCGCGCGGGCCTGCTCACTGGCCGCTATCCGATCCGCACCGGGCTCGGCTGGCAGGTCATCCAGCCCAACGACACGCACGGCCTGCCACATTCTGAAATCACCATCGCCGAAGCTCTCAAACCCGCCTACGCCACTGCTCTGATCGGCAAATGGCATCTTGGTCATGTACCGCCCGCCTGGCCGCCGACCGGGCACGGCTTCGATCTGTTCGCGGGGCTGCCCTACAGCCACGACATGAGCCCGCTCAGGCACTACGAGGGTGAACCCGGCGTCGAGCTGACGCAGGACGACGCGGCCATGGACCGCCTCACCGAGCGCTTCTTCCAGCGCGGCTTCCGGTTCATCGACGCCAACCGCAATCAGCCGTTTTTCCTGATGCTGGCCCTCACGGCGCCCCACGTGTCCCTTGATCCGCATCCGGACCATGCCGGGCGCTCCTCCGCCGCCGAGTATGGCGATGTGGTGGAAGAGATCGACGCGAATGTCGGCCGCCTCCTAGCGCAGTTGAAGGAGTTGAACCTCGACAGCGACACGCTCGTCATCGTCACCTCCGACAATGGTCCGTGGTGGGAGGGTTCCGCAGGCGGCCTGCGCGACCGCAAGGGCGGCGCCGGTTGGGAAGGCGGCTACCGCGTCCCCTTCATCGCCCGCCAGCCCGGCCGCATCCGCGCTGGCCTGACCTCCGACGCCATGGCGATGAACATTGATCTGCTTCCCACGCTGATGTCGTGGACCGGCAGCCCGCTTCCGGCCGCCGATCTCGACGGCCTCGACATTTCATCGCTGCTCACCGGACCTGGCAGGCCCTCACCCCACGACGAACTGGTCCTGTTCGACAACGAGACCATCGCCGCAATACGCACCGACCGCTGGAAGTATGTCGTGCGCAGCTATTATCGCACCATCAGCGCCTCGCTGGACTCGCCCGGTCGCGACCGGGCCATCCTCGTCGATCTCGCCAGCGATCCCGAGGAAGCCTACGATGTTTCGTCCCGCCATCCCGACATCCTGGCCGACATGAAGGTCCGGCTCGAACGCGCCCGGGCGAAATTCGCGCCATTCAAGGTGCATGTGGATTCATAGGGCCACGCCCGCTTGCCTGTCGCAAGCTCTCACCCTAACCCTCGGCCATGGCCGTCTACACCGACATTGACGACGTAACGCTGGCGGCGCTGCTGGCGGACTACGACCTTGGCCCAGCGATATCCTTCAAGGGCATTGCCGAAGGCGTCGAGAACTCCAACTTCCTGCTGGAAACACGGGCCGGGCGCTACATCCTGACCGTCTTCGAGAAACGCGCCCGTCCCGAGGATCTGCCCTTCTTCATGGGCATGATGCGCCACCTCGCCGGCAAAGGCTTTCCCGCGCCGCTACCCGTCCCTGCCCGAGACGGAGGGGCGCTGCGCAATCTCAACGGCAAGACCGCCGTCATCGTGACCTTCCTGCAGGGCATGAGCCCGCGCCGCCCCACGGTCGCGCAGTGCCGCGTTTTCGGCGAGGGTCTCGCCCGCTTCCACTCCGCCCTGTCCGATTTCCGGATGCGCCGGCCAAATGACCTTTCGCTTGCCGCATGGCCGGTCCTGTTCGCCGGACGCGAACGGGACGCCGATCGGCTCATGCCCGGCCTCTCGATGCAGATCGCGAATGACCTCGCCGAACTCGGCGCCGCATGGCCGAAAAATCTACCCGGGGGCGCCATCCACGCCGACCTCTTCCCCGACAACACCTTCTTCCTCGATGGAAGACTCTCAGGCGTTTTCGACTTCTATTTCGCCTGCACCGACTTTCTTGCCTACGACATCGCCGTCTGCCTCAATGCCTGGGCGTTCGAGACGCGCGGGGAATACAATCTGACCAAGGGCCGCGCCCTGCTTCTGGGATATGAAAGCCACCGCCGCCTCGAACGGCGCGAGCGGGACGCCATCCCCATACTTGCCCGCGGCACTGCGATGCGGTTTTTCCTCACCCGCCTGATCGACTGGACCAACACGCCGGCCGACGCCCTCGTCCGGCCCCACAATCCGATGGACTACGCAGAGCGTCTCGGCTTTCATCGTCAGGCGCGCGGCGTCGAGGACTATGGGGGATGATTGCTGGCGCCTCTTGGTCACGCCCCGTCGAACGTCACGTCCGCATAAACATCCGCCATGGACAGCGTCACCGAAATTGCCGCCAGCTCGATTTCCTCTTCGAACTCGTCGATGTCCCTCGCGCTCCACTCGCCGTCGTCGTCCGCGCGGCTATAGGCTATCACTGCGGCCGAACCGGGCTCGACCAGCACCACATGCCGGAGGCTGGCCAGCGCGCGATACTCATCCAGTTTCCGGACAAGATCGGTCTGTCTCGTGGACGGCGACAGGACCTCGAACACGGCGGTGGCCCCGGACGGCTCCATGGCGGTGTCTTTGGTGTCGCCGCAATCGACCGTCACATCTGGCCGCCGCGAAGTGTGCCGTTTTGTTCGGACCGCCATGTCGGCGGTTCTGGGACGGCACGGGCTGCCCTTTAACCGGTCATGCAGCGCGGCAATCAGATTGACGACAATCTGGTCATGACGGTCCGAAGCGCCGGCCATCATGCCGAACTCGCCATCAACTGGGTCGTGCAGCATCCGGATCTCGCCATCGACAAGTTCGTAGCGTTCCTCCTGAGTGGCGCACCACGCGAGGAAGTCGTCAGGCTCAATCAATTTTTCAGCGGCGCCCGCCATGTCGCTCTCCTAACCACGATTATACCATCCAATTTGCTCGGCCCGAACCCGGGCCTTGACCTCTCCGTCAAACCCTTTCAGCAAGCCGCATGACAGACCTCATTGAAATCTGGACCGACGGCGCGTGCTCGGGCAATCCCGGACCCGGCGGCTGGGGCGTCCTGATGAAGTCAGGCGGACGTGAGACCGAACTCCATGGCGGCGAGCCGGCCACCACCAACAACCGCATGGAGCTGATGGCCGCGATCAAGGCGCTGGAATCAGCCAGGGCGGGCGCCGCGATCACCCTCCACACCGACAGCCAGTATGTGAAGGACGGCCTTACCAAATGGATCAAGGGCTGGAAGCGCAATGGCTGGAAGACCGCAGACAAAAAGCCGGTAAAGAACCAGGATCTCTGGATACGCCTCGAACTGGCGGCCGAGGTGCACAAGGTCGACTGGCGCTGGGTGCGCGGACACAATGGAGACGAGGGCAATGAGCGCGCCGACGCCTTGGCCCGGAAGGGCTGCGAGGAGGCGCGCGCCAGGCGCTAACCTCCTATCGCGCCGATCCAGCCGGCGATCGCCTGCCACGCCGCCGTCGAGCTGACGGGCACACGCGTCAACTGCAGCGCCAGCAGGCAAGCTCCGCCAACCAGATAGACCGGATGCGGCCGGCCACGCGTTCGCCAGTCGTAAACAATGGCCGCGACGAGCAACAGGTCAGCCACGATCGCCGGCGGCACCGAGACGAAGACCGGAGGCGGCGGAGCGAATCCCTCGGCGGGAGGCGGGGGCGCGAGGACCGTCAGGAACCAGCGCGCGATAGGCGCATCCAGCAGTGAGATCGTCGCCAGCAGCATCAGGCGCTTGTGAACGTCGGCCTTCCTCAGATTGACGATGGCCAACGTAAAAACGGTCCCGAAAAACGCCATGCCGCTGACCTGAATCCAGGCAAAGGCGCGCTTCTCGAATCCAAATCCTTGCGCCTCGGAACGGTTGATCCCCTCCACCACGACGGCCAGTGTCATGAACACCATTGCGGTGACGATCGAAATGCCCAGCAAACCCCAGCTTCGGTGAGCCAGCGTTCCTCCGCTGGCGACCAACCAGGTCTGCACGCAAAACAGAACGGTCCACGAGAAGAACAGCATTCCGTGAATATGGACGATCGGCGGGGCGGCGAAGCGTCCCTGCACCATCGGCATGAAATAGGTCGGCATGAAACCCAGCACCGCCACTGCCATGCAGGCGAGCGCCATCCAGGCGTAGAACCACCGCGAAACATCACGCGACGCGCGGCCGCCGATCGCCATTTCCATGGGCTGGTCTCCCCCCAAGAACTTATGACGCCGGACAATCTCACATCTGCGCTGCGGCCGGAAGACATACCCATCTGGACGTGGCCCCGCTGGAAATGGATCGCTCCGGTGGCGCGCCTGGATCGTTGTGGAGGCGCTTGCAGATCGCCCGGCGTCGCCGATCGAGCGTCACACCAACCTTACCCGCAGCGTCGTGCCGTCCGAGCCCTCGACCACGACCTCGTCGCCCTCTACGATCACCGTGTCGTCCCCCTGCGCGGCGAGCCAGATCGTGTCGCCGATCTTCACGCGCCCCCGCCGGTTGTCGAACATCGTGGCCGCCTCGCCCCGCTTTCCGACCAGTCCCGCCGTTCGATCATTCAGCGTCGGGTGACTGGTCGAGCGCATCCGCAGGCCCCGGAACAGAGTCCGGCCCATCAGCAGCAACACGATCGCCATGGCGGCAAACCAGATCAGCTGGCCCTGCCATCCGCCCCACGGATCGGGCGCGAGCAGGGTGAACACCGCGGTCGCGAAGGCCGCCATAGCCACCCACAGCAGGTCGAACGTGCCAACCGCCACCTCCAGCGTCAGCAGCACGATGCCGATGCCGACCCAGTGCCAGAGCGTCAGGCCATCGAGCCATCCGGCAATCGCTTCCATGTGCTATCTCCGCGTCGCGAACGGGCTGCCCCCGTCGGTCGGGTCGTTCGCGGACGGCGCCGGCCCCTGGCGCCGGACATTGTCCGTCAGCGCCTTGACGCCTTCGATCGCACCCACGAGACTCGCGAAATCCGCCGGCACGATTACCGTCCGCTGTTGCGGCGAGCTGGCGAGCTTGGCGAACGCCTCGACATATTTCAGCCCCAGAAAATAGTTCAGGGCGTTGACGTCGCCCTTGGAGATTGCGTCGGAAACCATCGTGGTCGCCTTGGCTTCGGCCTCCGCCTCCCTCTCGCGGGCCTCGGCGTCGCGGAAGGCCGCCTCGCGGCGTCCCTCGGCCTCAAGGATTTGCGACTGCTTCTGGCCTTCCGCTTTCAGGATCGCCGAGGCGCGGTCACCCTCTGCCTCGAGGATTTGCGCGCGTTTGAGGCGTTCGGCTTTCATCTGCCTTGCCATCGCCTCGGTGATGTCCGCGGGCGGCGTCAGGTCCTTGATCTCGATGCGGGTGACCTTGACGCCCCAGGGCTGCGTCGCCGCATCGATCACCGACAGCAGGCGCGCATTGATGTCGTCGCGATTGGACAAGACCTGGTCGAGGTCCATCGACCCCACCACGGTCCGGATGTTGGTGAGAGCAAGGTTGGTGATCGCCCGTATCAGGTCGTTGACCTCATAGGCCGCCGGCACCGGGTCGATCACCTGGGTGAACACGACGGCGTCGCAGGATACCATCGCATTGTCGCGCGTGATCACCATCTGCTGCGGAATATCGAGCACATTCTCCATCATGTTGAGCTTGCGGCCGACGCGGTCCACGAACGGCACGATGAAGGCGAGACCGGGAGACAGCACGCGCGTGAACCGGCCAAACTGCTCGACCGTGTATTGATAGCCCTGCGGCACGACTTTGACTGCGCTGAAAAGCAGGACCACCGCGAACAGGACGAGCAGGATAGGCACGCCGAAGCTCAAATTCTCTAAGTCCGCCATCAACCCTCTCCGTGACTGTTCGGTCTCCTAGCACAAAAGGCCCGTCCGGTCCACGCGAGTGGATACCGGGCGAGCCCCAAGCGGCTGATTCATATCAATTTTCTAGAGCTGGCCGAGCATGTAGTCGGCAGCGGACACCTTGAACTCGCCGCCCTCCTCCACATTGAGTTGCTTAACCACGCCATTGTCGACGATCATCGAATAGCGCTTCGACCGCGATCCCAGCCCGAATCCCGAACCGTCCATCTCCAGCCCAACCGCCTTGGCGAACGCGCCATTGCCGTCGGCCAGCATCATCACATCCTCGCCGACCTGCTGGTCCTTGCCCCAGGCGTTCATGACGAACACGTCGTTGACGGACACGCAGGCGACCGCATCGACGCCCTTGGCCTTGAACTCGGCGGCCTTGTCCTTGTAGCCAGGCAGATGCCGCGCCGAGCAGGTCGGGGTGAACGCGCCCGGAACCGCGAACAAGGCGATCTTCTTGCCCTTTGTCAGTTCCGATGTGGTGATGTCCGAGGGCTTGCCATCCTTCATCATCTTGAAGGTCGCCTCGGGCAGCGTGTCGCCTACCTTGATCGTCATGAAATTCTCCTCGCGATGAAACCCTTGAGGGATTTATGCCCTTTCCGTCGCGTTTGCGAATCCTCCGCCGTTATTATTGAGCGGAGGCAGGGAATCTTTCCTTGCCACCGCAGCCGTGACATCGGACCATCCCTCCCGGGGGCGCGGACACGGATCGTTCAGGTTCGTTTGCAGAAAGACCCGCCGCATGGATCATTCGCTTGCCGGCAAGCTGCTGATCGCGCTTCCCTCGATCGAGGACCCGCGTTTCCGCCAGGCCGTGATTCTTATCTGCACCCACAATGAAGACCATGCGATGGGGTTGATCCTCAACAAGGCGGCCGATGACGTGCGCCTGCCCGAACTGCTCGACCAGCTCGGCGTCGATGGCGAAGAGGCGCCGGAAGACCAGCACGTGCTGATGGGAGGTCCAGTCGGCAAGGACCGGGGTTTTGTCCTGCACTCCGACGATTACGACAGCGACGGCGCGACGCTGTCGATCATCGAGGGCGTCTGCCTCACCGCCACCAAGGACGTGCTTCACGCCATGGCGTCGGACAGCCCGCCGGAGCGCTACATCCTCGCTCTGGGCTATGCCGGCTGGGCGGCCGGTCAGCTCGAAATGGAGCTTGCCGAGAATGTCTGGCTGGTCGGCGAACCCGACCTTGCCCTGGTCTACGACCCCTCCCTCGACACCAAATGGAGCCGGGCGCTTGCCCGTATAGGCGTCTCGCCAGACCGGCTGCAGGTCAGCGGCGGCAGGGCCTGACGCTTGGGTTAGGTCGCGGCTGCCGCAGGAACCACTCATGATCACCACCATGACATTTCGCGGCGGGCGGAGCGGTGAGTGGTCCATCCGTTCCATGACGACACTGACGGGCGCGCCGCTGCCGGAAGCGTACCGTCTCGCCGTCCATGAGGTCGGTCCGACGCTGGCCGCCAGCGAAGCCCGCGACGACGTCTGGACGTTGCGGGGATTCACCAGCAACACGCGCTACGCCAACCACCACGAAACACGCACGCTTCGAGCCGTACAGGCCGATCTTGGTCGCCCGGAGGCGAGATGCGCTGCGCTCATCCCCATCCGCAAATCAGACGAGTGGTGGACGCTGGCCCAGGACGAGCGCCGGGAAATCTTCGAGGAAGTCTCGCACCATACCCGCATCGGCCTTGACTACCTTCCCGCAATCGCGCGCAAGCTGCATCACAGCCGCGATCTCGGCGAACCCTTCGATTTCCTGACCTGGTTTGAGTACGCCCCGGCTGACGAAGCCTCGTTCGACGCCATGCTCGTGCGCCTGCGCGCCACGCGCGAATGGACCTATGTCGATCGCGAAATCGACATCCGCCTGATCCGCGAGGTCTGAGCCAGGCCGAAAGCCAGAGTCGAAGGACGCGGCCAGACAAAGGGCGCAAGCCGCAAACCCCACCGCATCAGTCCCGGAACGCCGCCACCTGCTCGCTGGTCGCGAGCAACGCGCCAGACCGGCTCCACAGCGTCAGCGCATGATCGAAATACCCGCCATCGCAACGCCGGCACACGACCTCGCTCAGCACGAAATCATCGCCCACCGCCTCCAGCTCCTCCGGCGTCGCATGGAAATAGACATTCATGCTGACGGTCGAGGACATGAACGCGCTTGCTCTACGGTACATCGCGCGGGGCGGGGCGTAATCCGCGAGCAGCGCCAGCAACACATGATCCATCGCCAACCCGCCCGCTTGCCGCACCCAGAAGACCGAGCGCGCCGGACCCTCGACGCCTCCCATGGCCGCCAACGGCGAGGCCGTCAGCCAGCGAGCGTCGATCTGCTCGCCGAACTTTGTCGGCGGTCCCGATTTCACCAGCGACGGATCGTTCGGCGGAGGCGCCTCCGGCATCACGGCGTCGGCAAAGCTGATCGTTGCGCGCCGCATCCCGAACGTGATCTGCGCATGGGCCCGCACCTTGCCCGCCTGGATCAGCTCCGCGCGCCAGAATTCCAGGCGCGAGCCGGCGCGCAACAGGCGCGTGGAAATCTCGATCGGCCCGTCGTTGACCGCGTCGGTGAAGATCACCGTCAGCGACAAGGGATCGCCGCGTGTGCCGGGCCTGCCCTGAGGAACAGCCGTAGGCGGCGTCTCGTAGGGCTCGCTCATCGCCGCCTTCAGCAACACCGCCGCCGTCCATCCGCCAAACCGCCCGCCGGGATGCGCCCACAGCGGGTCGGACTCGCCGAGCCAGAGGTTATCGGCCGCGTGCAGGAGCTTGATGGAGGAAGCGAAGAGGGTCACCTACCACCACCGCTCCGGCTTGGCTTTGAAGCCCGCGCTGGCCTCGATGGCCGCCGCCACCTTGAAACACACCGCCTCGTCCAGCGCCTTGGCGATCACCTGCAGCCCGAGGGGCAGACCCTGTGAATCTGTCCCGGCCGGCACCGAGATCGCCGGCAGCCCAGCGAGGTTCGCCGTCACCGTGAAGATGTCGTTAAGATACATCTCGACCGGATCTCCCGACTTCTCGCCATAGGCGAAGGCCGCTGACGGCGTTGTCGGCGTCAGCAGCGCATCGACCTTCTCGAACGCCTGCTCGAAATCCTGCAGGATCTTCGTCCGCACTCTCTGCGCCCTCAGATAATAGGCGTCGTAATAGCCCGCCGACAGCACATACGTCCCGATCAAGAGCCGACGCTGGACCTCGGCGCCGAAACCCTTCGCCCGCGTCTGCTCGTAGGTGTCGGTCAGCGACCCCGAGCCAGACACCCGCGCGCCATAACGCATCCCGTCATAGCGCGCGAGGTTGGACGAGGCCTCCGCCGGCGCCACAATGTAATAGGCCGGCAGAGCGTACTTGGTATGCGGCAGCGATACATCGACGATGACCGCGCCTGCATCCTTCAGCCAATCAATGCCTTTCCGCCACAACGCTTCGATCTCGTCGGGCATGCCATCGACGCGGTATTCCTTCGGCACGCCGATCTTCATACCCCTGATCGACTGGCCGACCGCCTCCGTCCATTTCGGCACCGGAAGGTGAAGGCTGGTCGAATCCTTGTCATCTCCCGAGCACATGACCTCCAGCATCAGCGCGGCGTCCTTCACGGACTTGGCGAGCGGCCCCGCCTGATCCAGCGACGAGGCAAACGCCACCATCCCGTAGCGGCTTGCCCGCCCGTAGGTCGGCTTGATCCCGGTGATTCCGACAAATGCCGCCGGCTGGCGGATCGACCCACCGGTGTCCGACGCCGTCGCTGCAAGGCAGAGGTCCACCGCCACCGCCGTCGCCGATCCGCCGGAAGATCCGCCCGCCGTCAGCGCCGCATTCGAGTTCTTGCGCCGCCACGGCGAGGAAGGCGGGCCGAACCGCGACGTCTCGTTGCTGCTGCCCATGGCGAACTCGTCCATGTTGAGCTTGCCGAGCATCACCCCGCCCTGGTCCCAGAGATTCTGGGTGACGGTCGATTCATAGGGCGGCGTGAACTCGCCAAGGATGTTGGAGCACGCCGTCGTCCGCACGCCCGCCGTGCAGAACAGGTCCTTGATTCCGAGCGGCGCACCTTCCAGCCGCCCAGTCGCCTTGCCAGACGCCAGACGCTTGTCGGCGGCGTCCGCCATCGCCAGCGCCTTGTCTGCCGTCACCACCACATAGGCGTTGAGATGCGGATTGGACGTCTCGATGGCGTCGAGAAAGGCCTGGGTGATCTCGCGCGATGTAAACAACTTCGCCTTCAATCCATCGACGGCGTCGGAGAGGGTGAGCTGAGTCAGTTTGGTCATGGCAGGCGCTTCTCGAAGAAAATGCTAAGCGGATGGTCCAGATGCTTGCCGTAAGCGTTGCGCACCGAATACCCGCACCGCTCATAGAGCCGAAGCGCCTCCGGTTGTCGCGGTCCGCACATCAGGACAAGCTTCGCTGCGCCCCGCTCGATCGCGATCGCCTCAAGGCTCTTCAGTATCTCGACCGACACGCCGCGCCCACGAAAGGCGGGCCGCACTAGCATGCGCTTCACTTCCAATACGGGGAGACCGTCAACATACGTATGCAGCATCAGTGCGCCGGACCCTGCGGCGACGCCGCCGATCCGCGCGATCAGCAACACCCCGTGACGCGCCAGTTCGTCCGTCGTGGTCGGCACAATGCCGTTCTCGTCGTCTTCGGGATAGGTTTGCTCCACAAACGCGCCCATCTCGTCGAAAAGCGCGAGACTGTCCGCCGCCCGGGGATCTTCCTCGGCGATGGTCAGACCGTCACGACTGGCTGCCGCAGCCGCCATCTATTCCACCACCTTCGGCACCACGAAGAACCCGTCATCGGTCTTCGGCGCATTGGCCAGCACCTTGTCGCGGATGTTGCCGTCGCTCACCAAATCCTCGCGCATCGGCAGGGTCATCGCCACCGGCGTCGTCATTGGCTCGACGCCATCGACATCAACCTCGTTCAGTTGCTCGATCCAGGCGAGAATGCCGTTCAGTTCGACGGCCAGCGTCTCCAGCCTGTGCTCGGGAATCGCGATCCGCGCCAACCGCGCGACCTTGCGAACCGTATCCTTGTCGACGCTCACGTATTGGCCCTCAGATCCGGGAAATCGGGAAGTCGCGCTACACTGGCGAATAATTCCCTGCCCTAGACGCCCTCGCCTTCCACATCAAGCGCTTGGGGTCTAAACCCCGGCCATGCCTTTGGTCTCCCTCTTCGATCTGCCGCCACGAGGGGCGCTGCTGGGCCTCGATCCCGGCGCGAAGACCGTGGGCGTCGCCGCCTGCGATCCCGGCCGGATCATCGCTAGCCCGCTCGAAACCATCCCTCGGGGCAAGAAACTTGCGCCTGTCCTCACACGGCTGTTCGCCCTCTACGACGGGCGCAGCTGTGCAGGCCTCGTCATGGGCCTGCCTGTCAACATGAACGGAACCGAAGGCCCGCGCGCCCAGTCCGCCCGCGCCCTCGTCCGCAGCATCATCGAACGGCGCGACATCCCGGTCGCCCTGTGGGACGAACGCCTGTCCACGGCCGCCGTCGAGCGCGCCATGATCGCCGCCGACACATCCCGCGCCCGCCGCGAGGAGATGATCGACAAACTCGCCGCCGCCTGGATTCTCCAGGGCGCCATCGACCGGCTGCACGAACACAAGGCGTGAGCCTCGACGGCTTGCCGATTTCCGTGTCCCACGCTAATCACCCCAAAATCGAGGGTGCTTCGATATGGCGGACTTCGCCTACGCCTTCCCCCACCGGCATCTTCTGGGGATCGGGGGCCTGAACCGGCTCGACATCGAGGAATTGCTGAATCTCGGCGACCGCTATGTCGAGCTCAATCAGCGCCGGGTGAAGCACGCCGACGTGTTGGCCGGGCAGACTCTGGTTAATCTGTTCTTCGAGAGTTCGACCCGCACGCAAAGCTCGTTCGAGATCGCCGGCCGGCGTCTGGGCGCCGATGTCGTGACCATGTCCGTCGCCACCTCCTCGCTCAAGAAAGGCGAGACGCTGGTCGATACCGCCATGACGCTCAACGCCATGCGCCCCGACCTTCTGGTGATTCGTCACCAGTCTTCCGGCGCCGTGAAACTGCTTTCACGCAAGGTGGACTGCGCCGTCATCAACGCCGGCGACGGGACGCACGAACATCCCACCCAGGCCCTTCTCGACGCACTCACCATCCGCCGGCGGATCGGCGACATCGGCGGACTGCGAATCGCCATCTGCGGCGATATCCTGCATTCAAGGGTCGCCCGCTCCAACGTCGCGTTGCTCAACGTGCTGGGCGCGCAAATCCACCTCATCGCGCCGCGCACACTCACCCCGCCCGGCGCGGCGGACTGGGGCGCCACCGTTTTCACCGACATGCGCAAGGGCCTGGAAGGCTGCGACGTCGTCATGATGCTGCGCCTCCAGCAGGAGCGCATGGACGGCGCCTACCTCCCGTCGGCCCGCGAATTCTTTCACTTCTACGGTCTCGACGCGGAAAAACTCGCGCACGCCAAGGCGACGGCTTTCGTGATGCATCCCGGCCCCATGAATCGCGGCGTCGAGATCGAGAGTTCGATCGCCGATCACAAGACGCGTTCGCTGATCACCGAGCAGGTTGAAATGGGCGTCGCAATCCGCATGGCGGTTCTCGAGACACTGGCCCGCAACGCTCCCGAGACCGGAGCCCGGAACAGGTGACAACGCCCCGCACCATCATTCACAACGCGCGCCTGGTTGATCCGGCTTCCGGCCGCGACGCGACGGGGGGGCTGGTCGTCGAGAACAGCCTCATCGTCGATGTCGGCCCGCACATCGGCCCCGATCTGCGCAAGGCCGCGCCGGGACGCGATACAATCATCGACGCGCGGGCAAAGGTGCTCGCCCCCGGCCTCATCGACCTGCGCGTCAAGACCGGCGAGCCCGGCGGCGAGTACAAGGAGACCCTGGAAACCGCCAGCCTTGCGGCGGCGGCCGGCGGGGTGACGTCCTTCGTCGTGATGCCGGACACCGACCCGGTGATCGACAGCGTCGCCCTCGTCGACTTTCTCAGGCGGCGCGCGTCGGCCGAGGCGGACGTCAAGGTCAAGGTCTATCCGGCGGGCGGGCTCACTGTCGGCCTCGACGGCCAGCGCATGAGCGAACTGGGCTTGATGCGCGAGGCCGGTGCAGTGCTTTTCACCAATGGCGATCATGCGATCGAGGATGCAGGCGTCCTGCGCCGCGCCATGCAGTACGCATCCGCATTCGATGGGCTGATCGCCTCGCGCGCCGACACCCATTCCCTCACTCGGGGATCCGTGATGAATGCAGGCGCCTTCGCTGCGCGCCTTGGCTTGCGCGGCGCCCCGCTCGAGGCCGAATGGATCGCCGTCGATCGGGACATCATTCTAGCCGAGGCGACCGGCGCCCGTTTGCTGGTCGATACGATCTCGACAGGGCGTGCTCTCGCCGCCGTCGAACGCGCGAAGGACAAGGGCGTCCAGGTCGCCTGCTCAGTTGCGGCCTATTCGCTGTTCTTCAACGAACTCGATGTCGGCGACTATCTCACCTACTGCAAGGTTTTCCCGCCTTTCCGGTCCGAATCAGATCGCCTCGCGCTGATTGACGGCCTTGCGCGCGGCGCCATTGACGCGGTGGTGTCGGCGCACGATCCCCAGCCGCCGGAGGACAAGCGCCTGCCCATCGCCGACGCGGCCTACGGCGCCGTCGGGCTCGAGACGCTTCTTTCCGCCCTGCTCCGTCTCGTCGCCGCCGACGACGTGTCTCTGCTTGCCGCCTTGCGTCCCGTCACGATCGGGCCGGCTGAACTGCTCGGCCTGCCCCAGGGACGACTGAGCATCGGCGCGCCGGCCGATTTGATCTTGTTCGACCCAGATACGCCTTGGCTGTGCGTGCGCGAAGACTTGTTGTCCCGCTCCCAGAATTCTCCTTTCGATGGACGCCGGCTCGAAGGCCGCGTCTTGCGAACCTGGGTAGATGGACGCACGGTCTTCGAGCGGAACTGAGGGGACAGCATGACCGGCGAAGAACAATTCACCGTTGCATTTCAGATCGGCGCCGCCTTGCTGGGCTATCTCCTGGGATCGATCCCGTTTGGACTGTTTGTTACGCGCATGGGCGGACTGGGCGATATCCGCGCCATCGGCTCGGGCAATATCGGGGCGACCAATGTGCTGCGGACGGGTCGCAGGGACCTTGCGATCGCAACCCTGGTTCTCGATGCGGGGAAGGCGGCCCTCGCCTACGGCCTCGCGGTCTGGCTCGCGGGTTGGGCCGGCGCCGAGGCCGGCATCACCGTCACTGCGGGCTATCGACAAAGCATCGGCCTCGTCGCCGGCGCCGCCGCCTTCGTCGGGCACTGCTATCCTGTCTGGTTGAAATTCAAGGGCGGCAAGGGCGTCGCGACTTTCCTCGGTCTCCTCCTTGCCGCGATGTGGCCGGTGGGGCTAGCCTTTGCCGGCGTCTGGATCGCTGTGGCCGCGCTTTTCCGCATGTCGTCCCTGGCGGCGCTGGTCGCGACACTTGTGACCCCGGCGCTCGCATACTGGCTCAATCCGCTTGGCGACGGCTGGATCGTGATGGGCGCACTCGCGCTTCTCATCATCTATCGACACCACGCAAATATACGCCGCATCCTCGCCGGAACCGAACCCCGCTTGGCCGCCACAGGACCCTCGGCGGATTCCGGATGACGCCGGCTCTGCGCTTCGCTGCCGCCGCGACGACAATCGCGCCCTTTCTCAAGGGTCTCGATTCAGGGTGGCGCCCGATGCCGTTTTCCTTGCTGCACCAGAAGAATCTGAGCTGCATGATGAACCGCCGCGCATGAAACGCCGCACGCTCACGGGGGGAGAGCGCGCCGACTGGCTTAGGCTCAGCCGCACGCCAAATGTCGGACCCGTCACTTTTTTCCAGCTTCTCGAACGCTTCGGCTGGAACGCACAGGCGGCGCTCGACGCTTTGCCGGACCTCGTCCGGAAAGCTGGCGGCAGTCGCGCCTTCGCCGCCCCGCCGCGCGGCGCAATCGAGCGCGAGATCGATCTGGCGGCAAAGGCCGGGGCCCGCTTCATCGCGGCGTGCGAACCCGATTTCCCACCGGCGCTCGCCGCCGTTGATCCGCCTCCTCCGCTCATCGCGGTCAAGGGCGACGTCCGCCTGCTCTCGCGTCCCGCCATCGCCATTGTCGGCGCACGCAACGCATCTGCGGTCGGGCGGCGCATGGCGCGCGATCTGGCGCGCGATCTCGGGACGGCGGGCTACACGATCGTCTCCGGGCTCGCACGCGGCATTGACGGCGAAGCCCATGCCGTCTCCCTGAAGACGGGAACCGTCGCCGTCCTTGCCGGAGGCGTCGATCAGATCTATCCGCCAGAGCATGACCGCCTCTATGCCGAAATCGCAGCGCAGGGCGCCGTCGTCTCGGAATGCCCGATGGGTTACATCGCCACGGCGCGCGATTTTCCAAAGCGCAACCGCATCATCTCCGGTCTCTCGATCGCCACCCTCATCGTCGAGGCTGCGGAACGCTCAGGCAGCCTCATCACGGCGCGCTCGGCGCTGGAACAGGGACGCGAAGTTATGGCCGTGCCGGGCTCCCCCCTTGATCCCCGCGCAAAGGGTTCAAACCGCCTGATCAAGCAGGGCGCGGCGCTGATCGAAACCGCCGACGACGTTCTTCAGGCGCTGGAAGGCCTCTCCCCGCCCGCCTTCGACGAACCCGGTCCCGATCGCTACGACGCCCGTTCGGACATCGACATTCCTCATGCGTTGCTGCGCGCTGTCCGCGAGGCGCTGAGCCCGACGCCTGTCAGCATCAGCGAGATCGTCCGGGCCGTGGACGCCCCTCACCGTCTGGTGCTTGCCTGCCTCGCCGAATTGGAACTGGCGGGAGAGGCGGTCACTCATGTTGGCGGCCTGGCGAGCCGAGCGGTCTAGATTCGCGCGCTGAATCTGCCTGACTCCCCCCAGAAAAACCTCCCCCAAAGGGGGAGAAGCGTCCGTCACAATCCCGCGAATTGACATTCGAGACGGAGGCGCCCACCTTCCCGCCCTCATTGAACACCCCTGAAAACTCCAGAGCCTGAGGAATTATGCAGGTCGTCGTCGTCGAATCGCCGGGCAAGGTCCAGTCGATCAACAAGTATCTCGGGCCGGGATACAAGGTGATGGCAAGTTACGGCCACATTCGCGATCTTCCGTCGAAAGACGGCTCGGTTGATCCTGACAATGACTTTGCAATGCTGTGGGAAGTCGATGCGAAGTCTTCCAAGCGCGTAAAAGACATCGCCGATGCGATGCGCGACGCTGACGGACTGATCCTCGCAACCGACCCCGACCGCGAAGGAGAGGCCATCTCCTGGCATGTCCTCGAAGCCCTCAACCTGCGGAAGGTGCTGAAGGGCAAGACCATCCAGCGGGTCACCTTCAACGCCATCACCAAGAAAGCGGTGACCGAGGCGATCGAAAACCCGCGCCAGATCGACCAGCAACTGGTGGACGCCTACCTCGCCCGCCGCGCCCTCGACTATCTTGTCGGTTTTTCCCTGTCCCCAGTGCTCTGGCGGAAGCTCCCGGGTTCGCGATCCGCCGGCCGCGTGCAGTCGGTCGCACTTCGCCTCGTCGCCGACCGCGAACTCGAAATCGAGACTTTCAAAGCCGAGGAATACTGGCAGATCAAGACCCAGCTGTCCGTCGCCGCCGGCCAGTTTGAAGCCCGGCTGACGGAGCTGGACGGCAAGCGGCTGCAGAAATTCTCGCTGCCGGATGCTGAAACGGCCGCCGCAGCGCTGGCTGCGGTCAAGGCCGGCGCCTACCGGGTCGCCTCTGTCGAAGCCAGGCCGGTCCGGCGCAACCCGCCGCCGCCCTTCACCACCTCGACGCTGCAGCAGGAAGCCGCGCGCAAGCTGGGCATGTCCGCCAGCCGCACCATGCAGACGGCTCAGAAGCTCTACGAGGGCGTGTCGATCGGCGGGGAAAATGTCGGCCTGATCACCTACATGCGGACCGACGGCGTCCAGATGGCGGAGGAAGCCTACCACGCCGCGCGCGCGTCGATCACGCGGCTCTACGGCAAGACCTACATTCCTGACAGCCCGAGACGCTACACTTCGAAAGCCAAGAACGCCCAGGAAGCGCACGAGGCGGTTCGTCCCACCGATTTCGACCGGCGGCCGCAGGACCTTCACATCGACCCTGATATGAAGCGGCTTTACGAGCTGATCTGGAAGCGCGCCGTCGCGAGCCAGATGGAGGCCGCGTTGATCGAGCGCACCACGGTGGAAGTTCCCTCGCTCGACGGTCGCGTCGGCCTGCGCGCCACGGGTCAGGTGATCAGATTCGATGGTTTCCTGACGCTTTATCAGGAGGGTCATGATGATGACGCCGACGACGACGGCGGTCGCCTCCCCGCCATCGTCGTCGGCGATTCTCCCAGGCTTGTCGAAGCGGCGTCCAGCCAGCATTTCACCGAACCGCCGCCCCGCTTTTCCGAGGCCTCCCTGGTCAAGCGCCTCGAGGAACTCGGCATCGGCCGCCCCTCGACCTACGCCTCGACGCTCTCGACCCTGATAGATCGTGAGTATGTCCGTCTCGAACAGAAGCGGTTTATTCCCGAAGACAAGGGCCGCATGGTCACGGTCTTCCTCGCGAAGTTCTTCGCACGCTATGTTGAATACGATTTCACTGCGGCTCTTGAGGAGAAGCTGGATCTCGTCTCCGACGGAAAGCTCGGCTGGAAGGATTTCCTGCGCGAGTTCTGGATCGATTTTCACGCCGCCATCGCGAGCGTCGCCGAACTTCGCATCACGCATGTCATCGACGCGCTGAACGAGGTTCTCGAACCGCACATCTTTCCGCCTGGTGTCGATGACGCGACCGGCGAGGCCACAAACCCGCGCGCCTGCCCCACCTGCGGCGCGGGGCAGCTCTCCTTGAAACTCGGCCGCTTCGGCGCCTTCATCGGCTGCTCGAACTATCCCGATTGCCGCTATACGCGTCCATTCGGCGTCGATCAGAAGGACGCCCAGAGCGATGTGCCGCCCGAAGGCAAGCTCCTCGGCGTCGATCCCGCAACCGACCTTCAGGTCGCCCTCAAGTCCGGCCGCTTCGGCGCCTATGTCCAGCTTGGTCCCGATCCGGTCGCCAAGGGCGAGAAGCCCAAGCGCTCCTCGCTCCCGGGCGGGTGGTCGGCGGCCGACCTTGATCTCGAAGGCGCGCTCAAGCTTTTGCAGTTGCCGCGTGAAGTCGGCCGACATCCCGAAGACAATGAGCCGATTATCGCCAATCTCGGCCGTTTCGGTCCCTATGTTCAGCACCTGAAAACCTACGCCAACCTGCCCGACCCCAACGACGTCTTTGAGGTCGGCCTCAACAGGGCCGTCACACTGATCGCGGAAAAACGCGCCGGCGGAGGCCAGCGTCGTGGCCAGGCGGCGCCGCTGAGGGAACTCGGCCAGCACACGGATGGCGAACCGATCCGCCTTTATTCCGGCCGATTTGGTCCCTATCTGAAGCACGGTCCGGTCAACGCTAATATTCCCAAAGGCGCGGACCCGGCAGACATCACGCTCGAACAGGCAATCGAAATCGTGAACGCCCGCGCGCTGGCCGCGCCGGCAAAAGGCAATGGCCGCAAGGGCGGCTTTGCCAAGACCCCCGCCAGAAAACCCGCCGCGAAAAAGCCGTCCGTCAAACTGACGGACAAGCCCGCGGCCACAAAGAAAGCAGCGCCGAAGCCCAAGAAGGCCAAGGTCCCAGCCGAGCAGGCATGAACGAACACACCTCCAGAACTCCACCCACCCGCGAGATGGTCCTCGACTATCTCGACAAGCATCCCGACCATGGCTCGAAGCGCGACATCGCGCGCGGCCTCCGTGTTTCCGGCGACGATCGAGCCATCCTTCGGGAAATCCTCTCTGGGCTGGAAAAGGAAGGCGCCCTCGCGCGCACCGCCAAGCGCGCCTTCCAGCCAGTCGATCTGCCGCCGCCCACGGGAATCGTCGTCTTCGAACGCATTGATCCGCAGGGAGACCTGATCGGTCGAATGGCGGGTCGCGACGGCCCCTACGGCCCGGACATTCTCCTCTCTGGCGCCCCCGCCGGACGATCACGCGGCGCGGCCCTCAGAGTGGGCGAACGCGCCCTCTGCCGCGTCGATCAGGGCCCCGACGGAATCTGGCGCGCCAAAATCATCAAGAAGATCGACGTCGCCCCGGACGTCTCGCTCGTCGGCGTTTATCGCGCCAACAAGTATGGCGGCATTGTCGAGCCGACTTCGCGCAAGGAAAAGTCGGACTACATCATAGAAAAACCCGACAGCCGCGGGGCGGTCGATGGCGACGTCGTCCGCTTCTCGGCGAAACAGGGACGCGGCTATGGCCCACGGCGCGCCGCCATTGTCGAGATCGTCGGCCGGTTTGACGACCCGCGCGTCGCCTCGCTCATCGCCCTCCACACCCATGGCGTGCCGGACGAGTTCCCTCCGGCGGTCATCGCGGAAGCCGCAACAGTCACACCCCTTCAGGTCCCGCGCGACGATCTCACCAGCATCCCGCTTATCACCATCGACCCGGAAGACGCGCGTGACCATGACGACGCCGTCTTCGCTGAATCCGACGGGCCGAAGGGTTCGAAAGATCGGGGCTGGCGGGTCATCGTCGCCATCGCGGATGTCGCCGCTTATGTTCGCTCCGGGACCGGTCTCGACCGCGAAGCCTACCGGCGCGGCAACTCTACCTACTTCCCCGACCGGGTCGCGCCGATGCTGCCCGAAACCCTGTCGGCCGAGCAGTGTTCGCTGAAGGAAGGCGAGCTGCGCGAAACCATGGCGGTCGAGATGATCTTCGGCGCCGACGGGCGCAAGCGGTCGCACCGCTTCATTCGCGGCCGGATGCGCTCCGCCGCCAAGCTGTCCTACCGCGAGGCGCAGGATGCGATCGACGGCAATCCCAACGACCGGACGGGTCCGCTGCTCGACACGGTCCTGAAGCCGCTCTGGGCCGCTTGGCGTTGCGTCGATGTGGCCCGCAAGCAGCGCGAGCCGCTGGAGCTCGATCTTCCCGAACGCCGCGTCCGCATCGGAGCCGACGGCAAGATCAGCGAAATCGCGCTACGCGACCGCTTCGACGCCCACAAGCTGATCGAAGAGTTCATGATCCAGGCTAATGTCTGCGCTGCGGAGACGCTGGAAGCCCAGCGCAGTCCGCAGGTCTACCGCGTCCACGAGGAGCCCTCGGACGAGAAGATCGTCGGCCTCGGGAATTTCCTGCCGACGGTCGGACTCAAATGGACGAAGGGCGAGACCGCGACGGGCGCCCGTTTCAACCGACTGCTGGCCGAAGCGCGCGGCTCGGAGAACGAGCACCTGGTCAACGAGATGGTTCTGCGCAGCCAGTCGCAGGCGCGATATTCCAGCGAGAATCTGGGCCATTTCGGCCTCAACCTTCTCAAATACGCGCACTTCACCTCGCCCATCCGCCGCTATTCCGACCTCATCATCCATCGCGCGCTCATTCGCGCTCTGAAGATGGGCGCGGACGGCGCAACCGACGAGGACCTTGTCCGCCTCGAGGAATACGCCGAGCAGGTCACCATGACCGAGCGGCGCTCCATGGCCGCCGAACGCGAAGCCATCGACCGCTACCTCGCCATCTACATGGCCGACCGCATCGGCGCGCACTTCGAGGCGCGCATCGCCGGCGTGACGCGGGCCGGCCTCTTCGTGCGGCTCAACGAAAACGGCGCCGATGGTTTCTCGCCCGCTGCGCGTCTTTCCGATGAATACTGGGTCCATGACGAGGCGCACGCCGCCCTGGTGGGTCAGCGCACGGGCCAACGCTATGAGATGGGGATGCAGGTCGAGGTAAAGCTGGTCGAGGCGACGCCTCTGACCGGCGGTCTCCTCTTCCAGATCGTCTCGCCGCCAAGGCCCGCTCGCCGCGACCTCAAGCCGCCACGGATGGAAGGCCGTCCGGGCGCTGTGCGGCGCAGACCCTCCGATGGCGGGGGCCGCCCGCCTGGCGTCAAGCATTCCGGAAAAAAGCAGAAGGGCCAGGCCAGCTACGGCAAGAACACGAAGTCCCGCAAATGAACCGCCCCGCCTTCGACCCCGACGATGATCCCACCCAGCTGGCCGCCGCCGCCATGCAGCGCGATTTACTGGGCGAAGCCGATGTCGTCCGAATGGATGGGAAGGCTGCGGGAGTCGCGCCTCGTCCACGTGACGCCGCCACGCTGATTCTCTACCGCCTCGACGACAACCAACCGCGCATCCTCATGGGCTGTCGTTCCAAGGGCCATGACTTCATGCCGGACAAGTATGTCTTCCCCGGCGGCCGGGTCGATACGGAGGACGGCGCGGTGCCCTCGCTCAGCGAGCTTCCCGCTGCCGAGGATTTGGCGCTGCGCACCAGATCACGCCGCCGGCCGCGTGCCTTTCCGCTTACCGCCATCCGGGAAATGTTCGAGGAGACCGGTCTGATCGTTGGCCGCGAGGCTGGACGCATGAGCAACATCCCGCCATCCTGGGCCGATTACTACGCGCAGAATGTCGCCCCCTGCCTTGCCGGCTTCACCTTTGTCGGCCGCGCCATCACCCCGCCCATGCGTCACAAGCGCTTCGACGCCCGCTTCTTCATGGCGGACGCGTCCGACTGCCTGATCGACGATCGTCCGCCGGTCGATGGCCGCGAGCTGGCCGATTTGCGCTGGTTCACGCTGGCCCAGGTTGCTGAGCTCGACCTGCCCAATGTCACCCGCTACGTAATCTCGGAAGTCGAGGCCCGTCTCGTGCGTCGCGAGACTCTGCGGCCGTTCATGCTGCGCTGGTCGGCCAAGGGGCATGTGCGGGAACGCCTGTAAGGCCGGCCCTCACCCGAACAGCCCCACCGGCCGCGCAACCATCAGCCAGACAATGGCCAGCACGGCCGCGAAAGCTGGAAAACCCATGACGAACCAGAGGCGGTACAGCCGGTGATACTCCGCCGTCAGCACGCCATCATCCGCAGCTGCAACCCGCGCCAGGTCGCGCAGCCGGTGTTGAATCCACACCACCGGCAGCCACAGCACGCCGATGAACACATAGAGTCCCAGCGAGAGCATAATCCATCCCTCGCCCATCGACCAGCCGATCTCCCGCGCCAGCAGCCACCCCGTCACGGGCTGCGCCACCACAGCCGTTCCCGTGAAGATCCAGTCGGCGATCACGACAGTTCCCGCCACATGCGCGATCACTCGCGCATCCTTCGTGCGCTGCGCCATGACCATGAAGAACGCGATTCCGGCGCCGGTTCCCAGCAGCACGCAGGCGCCGACGATATGCGTCCACTTCAGCAAGAAGAACCAGTCCATTGTCCGCCCCCTACCGTTCCTCACAGAGCGCGGCGACCGCCAGAGCCAGCGCCATTACCGGAAAGATCTTGACGAACGGTCCCAGCGGATCGCCCCAGAGTTGCGGCGTCAGCCAGGAGCCCGCTGCGAGATAGGCCGCTGAAAGGAGAATGCCGCCCCACGCCGCACGTCTCGTCCATCGACGTACCAACAAACCGATCCCGATCAACAAGTCGAGAGCGGCGCCGGCGCCGACAAGCCGCCCGGCATTTCCCGCAGCAATGGTCCCCTCCAGCACGGCGGCGGCCTGGTCGCGCTGAGCCCATCCGATCGCTCCGGAAGCAAGAAAGAAGCCGGCCAGCGTCACGACCAGGACCGGGAAGACCAGTTGCGCGCGCCCGAAAACGCGCTCCTGGAGGCTGGACGGCAGGGCCCGCAACGTTTCCTCCAGCGACTTCAGGCGCCGTCCGGTCACCTCCGTCCAAGGCCGGGGATCGCCCAGAACGTCCGCCGCCAGCACTTTGAGAGCGGTCGAGCGCAGCGGCGAGCGCCAGCCCAGCCAGCCGGCCGCGTCGGCGAGCATTGCGACGCAGACACCCATCCAGCGCGGCAGGGCGGCCTCGCAGCCCGCTGGCTCGCGCCCCACCCACAGGCGGATCGCCTCGACGACCGCGCGCAGCTCGTGCGCCTGGTCTTCCACGAGATCATAATCGTGGCGCGCGGGCGCGCCCCCGGTCAGAACGGCAAGCACCGCCGCGCCGACATCGCTCCCCGCCACGGTCTGGATGCGCGCGCCGCCCAGCACCAGCGGCTGCACCAGCGGAAATGCCGCCAGCATCCGCAACAACGTGGTTCCACCGTAGGAATTTCCGCTGATGACGAGCCCCGGCTTGAGTATCGTCCAGTCCAGCTTGCTCGCCCGCAGGGCCGCGTCTGCCGAGGCCTTGGTGCGCAGGAACGCCGTTGAGGCGCCGGGCTCTGCTCCGGGCGCGGAAATCTGCACGAACTTCTTGATGCCTGCCGCTTCACAGGCCGCGATCAGAGCGCTTATCGAGGCGTCCTGCGAGACCGCTAACCGGTCCTTGAAGCTGTCCTGCAGCGCGCCAGATGCGTTCACCACGGCGTCAATGCCTTCAAGCGAGACGGCCCAGTCCTGCGGACGTGTAAATTGGGCCAGGTCTCCCCCGAGCCACGCAATGCCTGGCGTCAGACGCTTGCCGAGCGCGACCGACCGCCCGAATCCAGCGACGTCGAGGCCGCCCTCCCGCAGCGCCCGAACGATTTCGAGGCCGACCAGCCCATAGCCGCCCAGCACGAGAACGCGCATTCCGGTCCTCCCACCAAGATCCTGGAGCGCTTGCAGGCAAACCGCCAACCGGTTCGCCGCCAGAAAACGCGGCCAGACGAGAATCCAGAGCATTTCGGCGACTCCGGGATCGCCGAGAATGCTCTAGGAGCTGCAACTCCTTGCGGCAATTGGACCCCGCCCGACTTGACTTCCCGGGCGCGCATCGTGTTTATGCGCCTTCCCAGATTCATCCCTTGTCGAGACGACGACCATGGCCAAACCGGCGACTATCAAGATCCGCCTGAACTCGTCGGCCGACACCGGCTTTTTCTACGTGACCAAGAAGAATCCGCGCACCAAGACCGAGAAGCTCGTCCTCAAGAAGTACGATCCGGTCGTTCGCAAGCACGTCGATTTCAAGGAAGGCAAGATCAAGTGAATTCAATCAACCTTCAAGGTTGATTGGGATCGGCCCGATCGGGATCGACCGAAGGTCGCTCTAGCGGTCCGGGATGCAGCACAAGGCCAGACAACAAGGTCCGGAAGCAACCGCTTCCGGACCTTTTTATGCGGCGCCGCGTCTCAGTTCGCCGTCGCCTCCGGGAGAGCATAGCCGATGACATAGCCGCCCTGATCGTCAGATGGCCGGGCGGCGCCCGCGCGCGGATAAACGAAGCCGGGATTTGGCACGAGGATGACCACGTACTGCCGGCCGTCCTTGTTCGAGACATAGGTGATCGGCGTCGAATTGGCCGTTCCTGGCGTCTTGACCGACCATTTCGTCTTTCCGGTCCGAAGATCAAGCGCCCTCATGGTCGAGTCCATCGTGCCGACCTGGAAGATCAGGCCGCCGCGCGTCGTCATGGTGCCGCCATAGATGGGCGTCCCGACATTGATGGGCAGTCCCGTGCCAATGCCGAACGGTCCCATTTCCTCGATTGTCCCGATGTTTCGGCTCCAAAGCAGCTTGTTTGTGTTGAGATCGATCACCGCGATCTTGCCATAGGGAGGCTCGAAGCACGGCAGGCCCGTCTCGATCTTGGTCAGGGGAATCGTCCAGGTCGACATGAAGGGCGACGTGTTGCCATAGCGCGCCGTTGCAGGATCCCATTCGCCCTGGGCGGTATAGGGCTTGGTCTGGGGCGGCGTCGTCTGGGGCGGCGACGGGGATGCGGCTTGAGGCGGGGGTGTCGCCGCGCGTTCCTCAACGGGAGGCCTGGGTCGGGACGCCATCATCTCTGCAATCCGCAGTTTGCGTTCTTCGGCAATTTCTGTCGGCGTTTGCATGACGATGCGGTTGCCCATCATCATGGGCTGGGCGATCAGCAGGCCGTTGTCGGCATCGACCGACACGCTTGGCCAGTTGAACCCGCCGGCATTCCCGGGGAACTGAAAGGAGCCGCCAAAAGTGGCCTTTCCGCCGACGCCGCCGCCGCCGCGCATTGGCGGCGTGAAATGGCCCTCATAGCGCATCTTCTTGTATTCGATCCGGCAGACCAGCTGATCCAGCGGCGTCAGCCCCCACATGTCCTTCTCGAGCCGGTCGGGCCGGAAACTCGGCAAGCCGGAGAAGGGTTGCGTGGGCGCGGTGTAATCGCCTTCAACCCCCCCCTGCGGCACGGGGCACTCTCCGCCGGCTGCGGCGGCCGAACCGTCCGGACAGGTGGTCGCCGGGTAAAGGGGCGTGCCGTCCCGGCGGTCGAGCAGGAAGATTTCGCCCCGTTTTGTGGGTTGAGCGAGGGCCGGAATACGCTGGCCGTCCTTGGTAATTTCGACCAGCACTGGCTGGGAAGGCGTGTCCCAGTCCCAGATGTCGTGGTGGGCTGTCTGATAGGACCACCGCATCTCGCCGGTTGCGGCGTCGAGGGCCACCGTGCTCGCCGAATAGGTCTCGTCGAACGCCCGGCGCTTGCCGCCAAAATAATCGGGGGAGGCGTTGCCCGTTGGCGCGAAGACCATATTGAGCTGCGGATCGTAGCTCATGTTGGACCAGATGTTGGGCGTGCCGCGCGTGTATTCGCCGCCTTCATCCGGCAGGCCGCGATAGCCCGGATTGCCCATATCCCAGGCCCAGACGAATGCTCCGGTCACGGCATTGTAGGCGCGCAGGACGCCCGACACATTGCCGATCTCCTGATTGTCGGTCACCCAGCCGCCGATGACGACGTTGTCGCCGGCGATCAAGGGCGTCGATGTCGGCATGTACTCACCCGGCGGATGAGGCCCCAGGCCGGATTTGAGATTCACGACGCCGTCGAACCCGAACTCGCGGCATGACTGGCCTGTCGCGGCGTCGAGCGCCAGCATGCGCGCGTCCGTCGTCACGGTCATGATCCGCCTGGCGCACTGGCCCGTCGCATCCCCCGCGCCCTCGTGATAGCTGAGCCCGCGACAGGTCCGGGCGAATGTGCTGGCGTTCTCCAGGCCCCGGGACGCCCCGGGCACCGCCGTCTTGGTGTCATGTTTCCAGCGTTCGGCGCCGGTCTGCGCATCCAGCGCGATGACGATGTTGGCCGCCGTACAGATATAGATGAGATCGCCGATCTGGAGCGGCGTCATCTTGAAATCATAGGGAACGCCCGTCCGGTATCGCCAGACCTCCTTCAGCCCGCCGACATTCTCGACAGTTAGCTGATCGACTTGCGCGAAGCGTGTGCCGCCAGCCGCATTCCCGTAGTGGCGCCAGTCGGTGACGGCAGGGCCGGCCGCGACGGCGTTCCGCGTGCCCTCTTCGACCTTGTACCCCTGGAACGCCGCCACGATGAGGAGCAGCGCGCCAGCGGCGCTCGCGCCCAGCGCCCACGACCCCCCAGTCGGCGCCGTGGTGTCGGCGTCTTTCCGCATGGCGGCGCGTGACCAGGGCGTGATGAACCAGAGACCCACGACGACGAACGCCGCCAGACGGGGCAACAGGGCGAGGATGTCCAGCCCGCCCTCATAGATCGACCACGCCACAGTCAGCAGGGTGATGACCGCCCAAAGCCGGGGTCCCCAGGCGTTGCGCAACACCACCAGCACTGCTACGGCAATGATCCCGAGACCCGTGAGGGTGTAATACCAGCTTCCCCCAAGCGCGATGAGTTCCGCGCCCCTGACCGCCAGGTAGCCGCCCACGGCGAGCAGAAACGCCGAAAATACCCACTGAATGATCCGTGCGGCCAATTTTTCCTCCCCTTTGGCCGTTATCGCCGCCAATCAGGCGGGCTCGACCTTGAGGGAATACTAGCCTTTCATTCCGGCGCGTGGAAAGCCGCCCGAGCCCGGACCCGTCTCAATTCAAGGGAATGTGACGCAGCGTCCTCATGTCCGCGTCGCGCATGACGTCAGACGAAGGCCTTCATGGGCTCGGCCTTGTGTTCACCATAGACGGTCTCTTCATCGCTTTCGATCATCCGCACCTGATAGCCCCAGAGATCGGCCAGATGCTGGAGCACGCGATCGGCGTCCTTCTCTTCCAGCGTGACGCCGTCGAGAACATGGTGCCGCAATTCCAGGCGCCGGTCACCGACGAGATCGACGTCGATGATCTGGATGTCCGGATCTCGTCGGCCCATGTCGTACTGGCGCGCCAGGGCCCGGCGCACCTCCCGATAGCCCCTCTCGTCGTGGATGGCGGCCACCTCCATCTCGTCGTCCTCGTGATCGTCAACCAGCTGGAAAAGACCCATCTTGCGAATCAGGTTGGGCGAGAGAAACTGCGAGATGCAGCTTTCGTCCCTGTAATTGGCCCAGATATCGCGCAGGGTGCCGTAGGCGTCGCCATTGCCCGCCATGTCGGGAAACCACAGCCGGTCCTCGTCCGTCGGCTGCAGCGCGATCCGCTCGATGTCCTGCATCATGCCAAACCCAAGCGCGTAGGGATTGATGCCTGAATAGCGACGGTCGTCGAAGTCCGGCTGCATCACCACACTGGTGTGCGAATGAAGGAATTCGAGGAAGGCGCCGTCGCCGATCTGTCCCTTCTCGTGAAGCCGCGTCATCGTCCGGTGATGGACGAAACAGGCGCACCCCTCGTTCATCATCTTGGTCTGGCGCTGTGGATAGAAATACTGTGCGATCAGCCTTACGATTCTCAGGATTTCGCGCTGCCAACCCGCGAGGCGCGGCGCCGTCTTCTCGAGGAAATAGAGAATGTTCTCCTCAGGCAGGCCCAACAGCTGACGCCGTCGGTCCACTTCGGTCTTCTTGCTGGACTTCTTGCCCTTTCCGGCCGGCACCGTCCGCCAGAGGTCGTTGAACAGAGCCTCGCCATGCGCTCGTCTTTCCTGTTCCCGGCGCTCCTCGGAGCGCAGGTCCATCGAGCGTTTGCCGGGATAGCGGTGGATGCCGTGGCTCTGCAGCGCGTGTGCGGCGTCGACGATGCGCTCGACGGCCTCGATCCCGTAGCGCTCCTCGCACTTGGCGATGTAGGTCTTCGCGAAAGAGAGATAGTCGGTAATCCCGCTGGCGTCCGTCCACTGTTTGAAGACATAATTGTTCTTGAAGAAATGGTTGTGACCCATCGCCGCGTGACTGAGCACGATGGCCTGCATCGTCGCTGAATTCTCTTCCATGATGTAGCAGACGCATGGGTCGGAGTTGATCACGATCTCATAGGCGAGCCCCTGCCAGCCTTTCTGATACAGCATCTGGTTGCGGGCGAAGTCCTTGCCAAACGACCAGTGCTTGTAGAACAGCGGCATGCCGACGGACGAATACGCGTCCAGCATCTGTTCGGAGGTAATCACCTCGATCTGGGTGCGGTAGGTGTCGAGACCCATTTCGCCCTCGCCGATCTCACGGACAGCGTCAAAGATGCGACCCAGCTTCTCGAAGTCCCAGTCGGTTCCGGTGTAGAGCAAGCTCGACGGCGCCGGCTCGATTGACGTTTTGGCGGCCGGGGCTTTCGAGGCGGATCGGGGTTTGGCGGCCATGCTTCAGTCAGCCTCCGCCAGCGCGCCTGAACGTTTCTCGAACAGTTCGCGAAAGACCGGATAGATGTCCCGCCGGTGGCTCACCTTGCGCATCACCATGGGGATGTCCTCGCCGACGACCAGCTTGTAGGCCCGCCAGAGCGAGGTCGCATCGCCGCCGCCGCCGCCCGGTTCGTCCGACCCGTGACCGACTTCGAGATAGGCGTAGTACTGGCACATCGGCAGGATCACCTGGCGCAGCAGGGCGACCGTGTTGGCATTGTCCATCGGCAGGTTGTCGCCATCCGACGACTGCGCTGCGTAGATGTTCCACTGGTTCGCCGGATACCTGTCCTGGACGATGCGGGCCATCTCCTCGAGGGCCGTCGACACGACCGTTCCGCCGGATTCGCGACTGTTGAAGAACGTGTCTTCATCGACTTCCCGGGCTTCGTGGGTGTGCCGGATGAACACCACATCCACCCGCTTGTAGCGGCGCCTCAGGAACAGGTAGAGCAGGCTGTAGAAACGCTTCGCCAGATCCTTCATGTGCTCGTCCATCGAGCCGGAAACGTCCATCAGGCAGAACATCACGGCGCGCGCGACGGGCCGTGGAACCTGTTCGAACCGCCGGTAGCGCACATCCAGCGGATCGATGTACGGCACCAGCCGCATCTTCCGGTTCAGCTTGTCGAGCACCGCTCTCGCGGCCGCAAGAAGCGCATCGTCGCCGGCCGCTTCGGCGGCGGCGATCGCGGCCTCGGCTTGCGCGAACTCCTCGGGCTTGGGCCGGCCGAGCGCGATCCGCCGCGACAGGCTGTTGCGCATCGTGCGGGCGACCGACAGTGCGGCGGGCGGACCTGACGATTTGTAGCCCGCGCGCACGGGCTGGGTTTCCTCGACGCCCATCACCTGCCGCTTGGCGAGATCCGGCAATTCGAGGTCTTCCAGGAAAAGATCGAGAAACTCGTCCTGCGACAGGGCGAAGCGGAACTCGTCCTCCCCCTCCCCGTCGGCGCTGGGTCCGCCCCCGCCGTGTGTTGCGTCGGGCCGCGCAATCCGGTCGCCGCCGCTGTACTTCTTGTTGCCTGGCAGCACATACTCGCGCTTGCCGCCCTGCGCGCCCCGACGCAACACAGGCTCGTGAACACCCTCCCCCGGGACCGTCACGTCGCCGCCCTTGTCGATGTCCTTGATCGACCGCTTGGCCGAAGCCTCCCGCACGGCGCGGCGCACCAGTGCGCGGGCGCGCCGGATGAACCGCTGGCGGTTGGCCAGCGACTTCCCTCCAGAATCCCGACGGCGGTCAATGATATGCATGGCGTCTCAGCCTAGGCGGGTTCGGGCAAGGCGCCAATTCCCGGCAGCGGCGGCAGGCGGTCGCCCGGGAACAGGTCAGGATGACTGTTTCGCCCTCATATACCACTCAACCAGCCGGCGAACCTGACGCTCGGTATAGCCGCGCTCCACCATCCGCTGGACAAACTCGTCGTGTTTCTTTTCGCTCTCCGAGTCCTTCTTGGACCCGAACGAAATCACCGGGAGCAAATCCTCGACCTGGCTGAACATGCGTCGCTCGATCACCTCGCGGATTTTCTCGTAGCTGGTCCAGGAGGGATTGCGGCCCTTGTTGTTGGCCCGGGCCCGGAGGGTGAACTTCACGACCTCGTTACGGAAATCCTTCGGGTTGGCGATGCCGGCGGCTTTCTCGATCTTCGACAGCTCCTGATTGAGCAGCTCGCGATCCAGCATCTGCCCGGTGTCGGGATCCTTGAAGTCCTGATCTTCGATCCAGGCGTCTGCATAATCGACATAGCGGTCGAACAGGTTCTGACCGTAGTCGTGATAGCTTTCGAGATAGGCTTTCTGGATTTCGTGGCCGATGAATTCCGCATAGCGCGGCGCAAGGTCGGCCTTGATGAACTCCAGATACGAGCCTTCTGTGTCGTCCGGAAACTGCTCGCGCTTGATCGCCTGCTCCAGCACATACATCAGGTGGACCGGATCGGCGGCCACCTCCTCGGTGTCGTGATTGAATGTCGCCGACAGCGCCTTGAAGGCGAAGCGCGTCGAGATGCCGTCCATCCCCTCATCCACGCCCGCCGCGTCGCGATATTCCTGCAGCGTCCGCGCCTTGGGATCGACCTCCTTGAGGCTCTCGCCGTCATAGACGCGCATCTTCGCATAGAGATTGGAGTTCTCGTGCTTCTTGAGGCGCGACAGCACGGAAAACCGCGCCAGCATTTCCAGCGTTCCCGGCGCCAGGGGAGCGCTCGCCAGTTCGGACGTCCGCACCAGTTTTTCGTAAATCCTGGTCTCCTCCGTCACCCGAAGCGCATAGGGCACCTTGATGACGTAGATGCGGTCGATGAAGGCCTCGTTGGTCTTGTTGTTCTTGAAGGTTCTCCATTCCGACTCGTTGGAGTGCGCCATCACGATTCCCGTGAACGGGATGGAACCGATATTCTCGGACCCCGCGTAATTGCCCTCCTGCGTCGCGGTCAGCAGCGGGTGCAGCATCTTGATCGGCGCCTTGAACATCTCGACGAATTCGAGGACGCCCTGGTTCGCCCGGTTGAGACCGCCCGAATAGGAATAGGAGTCCGGGTCAGACTGCGAGTGCATTTCAAGCTTGCGGATATCTACCTTGCCCACCAGCGAGGAGACATCCTGATTGTTCTCGTCGCCGGGTTCGGTCTTGGCGATGGCCACCTGACGCAACCGCGAAGGTTTCACCTTCGCGACCCGGAAGCGCGTGATGTCGCCACCGAACTCATCGAGCCGCTTCAGCGCCCACGGGCTCATCAGGCCCGACAGGCGCCGGCGCGGAATGTTGTAGTCGCTCAGCAACTGGTCGCCCTGCGTGTCCGGATCGAACAGCGACAGCGGGCTTTCGAACACCGGCGAGAGATCGTCGCCCGCCTTCAGCACATAGATGGCCTGGTCTTCCATCAGCGCCTTGATTCGTTCCGCGAGGGACGATTTGCCGCCGCCGACCGGCCCGAGAAGGTAGAGAATCTGCTTGCGCTCTTCCAGACCCTGCGCGCCTTGACGGAAGAAGGCGGCAATCCGCTCGATTGTCTCCTCCATCCCGTAGAATTCGGCGAAGGCTGGATAGACGCGCATCGTGCGGTTCGAGAATATCCGGCCGAGCCGCCCATCCCGGGACGTGTCGATCATCTGCGGCTCGCCGATCGCGGCCAGCAGTCGCTCGTGCGGACTTGCATACATCAGCGGATCGGTCCGGCACCCTTCGAGATACTCCGCCACCGTCAGCAGCGTCTCGCGGCGCGACTCGAAGGCCTTGGTGTAGCTGTCGAAAAGGTCTCGCGACATCGTAGCTCCCTGGGCAAGAGGCTCGTCACGTCGGCTTCGCAGGCGAGCCGCTCTGTCCCCAACATGCACCGTCGGCTGGCATGAGCGCCATGCCCGCGCGTAGGACGCGGCGACACTCGGCCGAGTGGTGCGGTGAGGAACTCTCCTTTCAGATGTCGGCGCTAGAGCGACAAATGGAAGAGGGCGACTGCTCTCAAACTTCCCCGACGCGTGAATCAGATAATAGTAGATCGGCCGCCTTGGCTCCACCTCTCTCGGTCAATTAACTGCAGACGCGCGTATCACTTCGACCTCGTGGCTCCTGAGTCACACTCATGTGCCCGTTCAGGTCGCCTCCGCGTCGCGACTGAGCAGGCGCATAAACGCCGTCTCGTCCCGCGTGAGTCCGTCGCGGAGCGGCCCGCTGAAAAGCGGAGTGGGATCGAATGTTACGTCCACGAATTTCGCCTGGACCAGTGGATGAACATAGCTCTGTCGCGCGACCGTCGGGGTGTTCGCCAGAAACTCCGAGCTGGCGCGGATAGCGTCCTTCAGCGACCGACCCCTTTGGCGCTCGTCCAGGTCGCGGATTTCCCTCATCGCGCCCGCCGTCAGGGAGCTTGCCCGGAAATTCCTGAAATCGCGCGCGCTTGTGGTCCCGCCAAAATGAGAGCGCAGAGCGGCATTGACATCGTCGGCAGTCAGCCGGCGCGCTTCGCCGTCCGGCACTCCAGCGGAACAGCAGATCTCCCGGTTGCGCGCGGAGCGCAGCGACCGTCCGCGCCAGCGGCGGATCCTCGAATGACCAAGGCGAAGTCAAACGCTGAAGGCTCTTTCAGGAGCGCTCAGCATGCCGAATCCCTAGAGGCTGATGCGATCGACCTGATTGAGATTGACCGTTGAATCAGTCTCTACACCTATAAATCTAGAGCAATTTTCTTCGATCGATCGGGATCGGCGCGATCCAGATCGACCGAAGGTTGCTCTAAACCGTCATGTGGCCCAGAAGCTCGTTCTTGCGGGCGACCATCTTGTCGCCGAGCGAACGCAACTCCCGGCGGTCGATGAGCTTCTTGGCCCGCGGGAACATGTCCGTTTCTTCTTCCTTGAGATGGTGAAAGATGTAGTCTTTCAACACCTTGGCCATTCCAGTGTATTCAACCGTGGAAGGGTCGGCGCGGTGCAGGTCCGGTATCACCTTGCCGTCCGCCGCCCGATGCTCCTCAATTCCTTCCGCGACCATTCTCTCGTCCTCGACATCCTTCGAGGCGGCGAGGAGCGCGGGATAGAAGAGTTCCTCCTCGATAGCTGTGTGAGCGCCCAGTTCCGTTTCGATGCGGGCAAGCAGTTTCCGCCGCTCAGCCGTATCGCTCTCGGATGTCTCGGCGAACGCCTCGCACAACGCCCTCAGACTTTTGTGGTCCTCTTTCAGCAGCGCGATCGCGTCCATGACTGACCTCCCTATTGTCCGGCCTATCCCATCCGGTCACCAACGCCCGCTGTCAGGCGTCGTTCCCGCATGTACCAGCGTCGATCCACAACCAAAAAAAGCCGGCGGTTCAATTAAGAACCGCCGGTCCTCCAGTTTAACTCCGGTGATCAGCCGGAGGTTCGATCGGATTTATTTTGCTTTTTCATCGGCAGATCCGCGTCGCTGGCCCACCCGCTTGCCCGGCTGCTGTCCCGCTTTGACTGCAAATCGTCAATTCTTCGTCCGCTTTTGTGGGACCGTCGGAAGGTTGCGCTATTCGCATCACGGAAAACGCAACATCCGCCAGGTGGTTGCAGACGACACACGCCAATTCCCGACCGAATAGGCGCCGGTTGGGCTTCGGCCTGAGCATCCTTCGGACAAACTGAACCCGTTTGAAGGAAAGAAAGATGCCGTCGCGATGGCGATCCCGGCAGGACTTGAACCTGCAACCGCTCGCTTAGAAGGCGAGTGCTCTATCCAGTTGAGCTACGGGATCGGTCGTGTTGCGCTGACGCCGTTGCTTTAGTCGCCTTCGTCGCGGCACACCATATCACCCAACGCCAGACCCGACATGGCCCCCAACCCTGGCGCCTTGCCGGAATCGCGAGGCCGCACCATGACTTGAGGCTTGAACGCCTCTTTCCTGCTTGCGTGGACCGTCCATGGTCGAAGTAAGAACGTCCTCGATCCACGGTCGCGGCGCCTTCGCTGTGAACCGGATAAAGCACGGCGAACTCTTCCACGTCGCGCACCTGCTCGTGTTCGACTGCAGCCAGTCTAGGGCCGTCAACGCCACCGTTGCAGGCCATTATGTCTTTTACATTGCCGACTGTCCGGAGCCCGACTGCGACGTTACGGGGCTCGCCATGAGTCCCATTTCCTTCGTCAACCATCGCCGGCCGTGCAACGCCAGTTTCGAGGTGAGCGCAACGGACCGGACAGTGTCCTTCACCGCTCTTCGGGACATTGAGAAGGGCGAGGAAATCACCATTGACTACGGGGATTTCGCTGCAAAAATCGGGATCGAATAGACGCCTTCCTTTATCAGGCTCCCCTCTAATTCCTCCCGACTCAATGCGTCCAGGGACGTCGCCGCCCGGTCACGAAATTGTCGGCGTAGGACTTGATGATCCGCCTGGCCAATCGCGGCTCGGTCACCTGGAACGGAACGCCCTGGCTCGTGGCGAAGGCGATCGCTTCATCGCGTGTCTCGAACGTCATCCGGATCTGGCCCGACGTGTCGCTGGAGCTCGTCCAGCCCATCAGGGGATCAATGCCGCGCGCGGCGCTGGCGTCGAATTCCAGCACCCAATCCCTCGTTTGCGCCTTGCCGGACTGCATCGCGTTGGGCGCCGGCCGGTAGATTTTTGCAAGCATCACTCGCGTCCCGATTCTGAAGTTCGCAACACTGTCGCGGCAGCCCCTGAAGCGAACTTCAGAATCGAAAGGACACGAGAACCATTGGCTTGCTCGTGCGGCTTGGGTTCAGAAGTTCGCAAACCGGCTGCGGCGAGAATATGCGAACTTTTGAACCGCCACACCAGCCTCCGACCAGCACCGTGGACCGTCCTGCCGAAGGACTGGACCGAACCCCACATGCACGCGAAAGCGTCAACATTCAACCGGACCCGCTTATTTCCAGGCCGACAGCCGGAGCATGCTCCTCGCCTCGGCTGCCGCCAGAGCGGCGAGGCCCGGCAGCTCTCCTACGGTGAAGGCTGCAGCGGCGACGCTCGGCGCCGTCGCGACCAGCCTGTCAAAATCATCGGCGCCATGGAGGCCAGCGCCGAGAAACAATCCTACCGCCGTGTAAGGGGCCTCGACGTCACGGATCACGTCGGCGGCGAACGGCGCCTGTTCCAGAAACCCGACCTCAACGCGGCCATAGCGCGCCTGCATCTGCGCCGCCACCCGCCGCGCAGCGTCCGCCGGGCGATCCGACGTCTTCGAGCCATGCGCCACCAGCACCACCCGGGGATCGCTGCTGCGCGAAATCAGACGCAAGGCCAGATTGTCTGCCAGGAAAGGCGCAAAGCCGGGCCACATCGCCAGCGGCTTTCCCAGCCTGTGCAGGCCGTCATCGAAATGCGGCTTCACGCGCTCGCTGTAGAAGTAACCGTCCGAGAACAACAGCGGCAGACAGACCACAAGCCGGCTGCCGCAGGCGTCGAGCGTTGCAGCAACCAGGCCCTCGACCGACACCAGCACCGACCCGACGTCCGCCTCCGGGACCAGCGCGCCAATTTCCTCCACCAGCCCCGCCAGGCGCGCGTTGTTGGCCGCCCCGCCGCGCTCGCCATGCGCCGCCAACAGGATGACGGGACGTTCGCCAGACATCTATTTCCCTCTGGAGCGCCCCTGCGCCAAAGTGGACGCAGCATGCTCTGTCGTTCGAGCTGAACTCGAACGGAGACTGGTCGGGGCGGCTGGATTCGAACCAACGACCCTCTGCTCCCAAAGCAGATGCGCTACCGGGCTGCGCTACGCCCCGACGGTTGAGCCGGTCGCCTGACGCCATCAGGCGTTGAAGGCAGGCCGTCCCAGACTTCCAGAACGCTCTCTATAGTGGAACCGGGCCGAAACCAAGGCGCGCGCCCGCCGCAATCAGCGTTTCCTCAATAGGCGAAACACGCCGCTGCCATTCGCGCGGACCGCGTCGCCCACGCGCAGTTCACACCTTGTGAGCGCGATGTCGTCGTCGTGGGAGACCATCCAGCCGTGTGCTTCAACCCAATCCCCCAGGTTCAGGGTGTCGAGATACTCGATCGACATCTTGAGCGTCACCGCCCGCCTTTGCAGCGCCGCGTGGAGAGCCCGCGCCATGCAGCTGTCGACAAGCGTTGCGGCCATCCCGCCATGCATGAAGCCCAGGGAGTTGGTGTGAACCTCGGCCACCAGTAGACCAAGCCTCATGCGGCCGGGTGTCGTCTTGATCTCCTGATGGATCGGACCGACATGATTGACGTAGGGCGCACGGAACGCGACAGCGAATCCTGGCGGCGGGTCAGCCGCCATTGCGGGGCGCCGGGGTAAAGATCGGGTGGCGCACCTTGTCACCGGGCTTGAGACCCAGTTCGGCGACCACGCCGCCGCGCAGCTCCAGCACGCTTCTGACGGGTATGCCGGGAGAGATGATGCGCTCGCTTCCCGGGCGGGCGTTGACCGCGATTGCGAGGATGGCGCCGTCCGTGTCGAGGAACAGCATGTCCTGTGGAAACAGGCAGTTCTTCATCCACATGCCGGTCTCCTTGGGCGCTCCGAAGTCGAAGATCATTCCGTGATTTTTCGCCATGTCGGTCCGGTACATCAGACCCATCTCGGTTTCCGCAGGCGTATCGGCCAGCTCCACCTCGAAAGCGTGTGTCTTGTCGCCGCTCACGATCGTCAGCGGGCCGCGCGGCCCTGGCAGGTTTCGGGGGGCCGCAACTTGCGGGACCTGCGGCGCGGCGCAGGCGGCGAGGGTCGCCTGGGATGCGAAGGCCCCGAAGGCGGCGGCGAGGAAAAGGCGCTTGATGGCGTGTGTCATGCCACCGCAATAAGGCGTCCGGACGCCCAAGCCAAGACTGTGACGCCGCTTCGATGCACCTGCCCGACACATGCCGGACGGTCCCGGCTCACTTCAGCTGCAACTTCCTCAACGCCGCAAACGGACTGTCGTCCGTTTTGCGAGCGCCCGTTTGCGCCGCTGCCGAACTGCTCGACCTTGGCGCTTCGCTTCTTGCTGACGGGCGATCCGGCTGGCGGCTGATGTCCGTATCGCTTTTCATGCTGAGCCCGATCCGCTTGCGGGCGACATCGACCTCCTTCACCCGGACGCTCACCACATCCCCTGCCTTGACCACATCATGCGGGTCCTTCACGAAAGAATCCGACAGTTCCGAGACGTGGACGAGACCATCCTGATGCACGCCGACATCGACGAAGGCGCCGAACGCCGCGACATTGGTCACCACCCCTTCCAGCCTCATCCCCGGCTTGAGATCGCCGATCGCCTCAACCCCGTCCTGGAACCGGGCCGTCCTGAACTGCGGCCGCGGATCGCGGCCGGGCTTCTCCAGCTCCGATAGAATGTCCATCACGGTCGGCACGCCGAATGTCTCGTCTGCGAAATCCTTTGGCTTCACGCTCGAAAGGAACGGCTTGTCCCCGATGATGCTTTTCACCCGGCGCCCGTTCGCCTCCGCGATGCGCTCCACGAGCGGATAGGCCTCGGGGTGAACCGCTGACCCATCGAGCGGATTTTTCCCGTCCATGATCCGCAGGAAGCCTGCCGACTGTTCGTAGGCCTTCGGCCCCATCCGCGGCACCTTTTTCAGCCCCGCACGCGTCGTGAACGGGCCGTTCTGGTCCCGGAACGCCACGATGTTCAAAGCCAGCTGCGCATTGAGGCCCGAAACCCGCGCCAGCAGCGGCGCCGACGCCGTGTTGACATCCACGCCCACCGCGTTGACGCAATCCTCCACCACGGCATCCAGCGAACGCGCCAACGCCGGCTGATCCACATCGTGCTGATATTGTCCGACGCCGATCGCCTTGGGTTCGATCTTGACCAGCTCGGCCAGCGGATCCTGCAGGCGGCGCGCGATCGACACCGCTCCACGCAGGCTGACATCGAGGTCAGGAAACTCCCTGGCCGCCAGCTCCGAGGCCGAATAGACTGAGGCCCCCGCCTCGGACACCGTGACGCGCGTAAGCTTCAGCTCAGGCATCTTGGCGCTCAGCTCGGCAACCAGCCTGTCGGTTTCGCGACTCGCCGTGCCATTGCCGACGCTCACCAATTCCACCTTGTGGCGCCGCGCCAGCTGGGCCAGCGTCACGAGCGACCCTTGCCAGTCCTTGCGCGGCTCATGCGGATAGATGGTCGCGGTCTCAAGCACCTTGCCGGTAGCATCCACGACCGCGATCTTGCAGCCCGTGCGGATGCCGGGATCGACGCCCATCACCACGCGCGGTCCGGCGGGCGCGGCCAGCAGCAGATCGTGCATGTTGCGCGAGAAGATCCGTATCGCCTCGGTATCGGCGCGTTCCTTCAGCCGCGAGATGAGGTCGCTCGAGCTGGACGGCGCGAGCCTGGCTTTCCACGCCTGCCTCGCCGTCTCCGCCAGCCACGCATCCGCCGGACGTCCCCTGTCCGAAAGGCCGAAGCCCGTCATGATCATGCCGACCGCCGGATGCGGCCGCGCCGGCTCGTGGGGCAGGTCGAGACCCACCTTCAGCACGCCTTCCTTCTCGCCGCGCAACAGCGCCAGCGCCCGGTGCGACGGCATGTCCTTGATGGGTTCGTCGAAGTTGAAATAGTCGGCGAACTTAGCCCCAGCCTCTTCCTTGCCCTTGACCATCTGCGAGCCAAGGCGCCCGCCGGACCAGACCTTCTCGCGGATCGCGCCGACGATGGCCGGCGTCTCGGCCATCCGCTCGATCAGGATATGGCGCGCCCCGTCGAGAGCCGCCTCGGCGTCCGCCACTCCTTTGGCGTCCGACACGAAGCCGAGCGCCTCCCCGGCCGGCGACAGCGAGGGATCGGCCAGCAGGCGGTCGGCGAGCGGCTCTAGATGTGGTCTCTCAATAGGTTGTCCACTCGGCGCGGACCGAGGAGATTGATGTTGCGACACGTCAATTTCTGCGGAGATGCGCCGAGTGAACATCCACAAGAATGCCCGCACCACCCCGCATAGTCGAG
>Ga0163152_10000389_pt1 | contig 78616 bp, 79 predicted proteins | sample OliLakLV19MP8IB2_FD_148635 | JGI IMG/M metagenome (GOLD analysis project Ga0163152, IMG submission 148635) | Freshwater microbial mat bacterial communities from Lake Vanda, McMurdo Dry Valleys, Antarctica - Oligotrophic Lake LV.19.MP8.IB-2 | ecosystem: Environmental > Aquatic > Freshwater >... | reverse complement strand
GCCCGGGGGGCGACCATCGGGGCGGGCGTGGTCTCGCCAGAGCCTTCCTTGACAGCGCGGGCAACCTCACGCTGCACCTCGCGGACAACTTCCCGCGAGACCTGGACGGCGACCCGGGCGGCGGCGGCGGCGGCGCGGGCGGTCTCCTCATGGCCGTAGCTGTAGCTGTGACCGCCAGACTTGCTGCCCTCAGACTTCGTTTTGAGCGCGTCCTCGTTGAAGTCGGTGAGAATGGAGCCGTTGTGGGTGCGCATGCGGATGTTGGCCTTGGTGTCGGCCGGCAGGCGCAGGTCGACTTCGCCGTTCATGGAGGTGATGGAGACGGGCTTCGACGGGGCCTTGGCGTAGATGACGCGGACTTCGCCGTTCATGGTATTAATGACGGCGGAGCCGACCAGACCATCAAGCAGGACCTCGCCGTTCATGTTGTTGATCTCGACGTCGCCCTCGACGCCCTTGACGACGAGGTCGCCGCCGGCATCGGTCTTGAGGTTGAGCGCGATGGAGCGCGGCACCGAGATCTTGAACTCGGCGTCGTGGCCGCCCCAGGGATTGTCGCCCGCGAGGCTGAGCGTAACGACGTTGTCCTTTTCGGTCAGCTCGAAGCTGACCTCGTTGTCGAGGCGGCGCAGCGCGCCGGGGCGCGCGGGCTTGGAATTCCGCTGGTTGAGCGTGGACTCGACCGTGACGGTGTCGCCGTCGACGCCGGTGATGCGGATGTCGGCCCAAGGCACGTCCAGGCTGAGGATGGCGGGCTTGTCGGGCGCGGAGAGCTTGACGGTGGCGGTGGAGCCTTCGCCTTCGGCGGCGCGCGCCAGGGGGGCGGCGGCCAGGCTCGCGAGGAGCACGAAGCGGAGGAGTTGGGCGGGGATGGCGGTTTTCATGTGAGAAAGGGCTTGGCGGCGGGCTTGAGGGTGACGGAGGGAGAAGCGGCGGGTACGGCGGGCAGGCGCAACACGGCGAGCGCGCGGCGCGCGGCATCACGGACGTTGGTGTCGGTCGTCTCGTCGCGGGAAAGTTTCTCGAAGATCGGCTCGGCCGCCCGGTCGCGGGCGCCGGTGAGCAGTTCGATCATGGCGACCTGGACCAGCGGGGCGCGTTCGCGGGGGAGGGCGGAGAGGACGCCGGCGCGGACGAGCGAGTCGTCGGAATGCTGGGCCAAGGCCTCGACGGCGGTGAGGCGGACGTTGATGGAGGGATCGAAGGCGAGGGCGCCGACGAGGTCGGTGAGCACCTTGCGGTCGGGGCTCTGGAGGTCCATCTTGGCCAGCACGGTCTGCAGGCGGTCGCTGGTGGATTGCTGCTGGAGGAGCGAATAGGTCACGAGTTCGCTCATCGAGTTGACCTGGGCCTTGAGCGCCGCGAGTTCCTGCTTCGCGCCGTCATCGGTGATGACGACCGGCTTGGCCAAGTAGTGCCGGCCGGCGAGCAGGCCGCCGATGAGCAGGGCGAGGGCGAGGGCGAACTGCAGCGCGGGCTGCGCAGGCAGCAGGGTGGCGAAGAAACGGTCGATCCGGCTGCGGGCGAGGGCGAACGGGCTCGGCGCGTCGGCGTCGCGCTGGTGCGTCTCGAGCATGGCGTAGAAGTTCTCGCACAGGCGCGGGCTGGGTTCCGCAGCGGGCAGGGCGTCGAGTTTGCGGGTCATTTCCTGGAGGGCGGCCCATTCGCGCTGGCAGGTGGGGCAGCTGGTGAGGTGGGCGCGGAGTTGGGCGGACTCGTCGGCAGGCAGCGAGCCATCCTGGTAGTCGATGAAGTTGTCCTGGACGCGTTGGCAGTTCATGCGGCTTTCTCCTTTCGGATTTTGAAATAGACTTCGCGGAGTTCCTTGAGGGCGCGGTGGGCGCGGACCTTCACGGCGCCGACGGAGCAGTCGAGGAGCTTGGCGATTTCCTTGTGCTCGAGATGCTGGAGGCGGGAGAGCACGAGGACCTCGCGATGTTCGAGTGGCAGGCGGGCGAGGGCGGAGCGGAGAAGCACGACATCCTCGGCGGTGGCGGCCTGTTCGGAAGGCTGGGGTTCGCTCGCGGGTTGCTCGTGCAGGTCGACCGGGTCGATGGGCGTGGGGGTTGAGGCGTGCTTGCGGAAGTGGTCGGCGGCGACCTTGCGGGCGAGGTGGTAGATCCAGGCGGAGAACTTGCCCTCGTCGCGGTAGGTGTGCCGATATTTGAGGATGCGGTAGAAGACGATCTGCACCAGGTCCTCGCCGACCGACGGCTGGTTGGTCAGGCGCACGAAGAAGCCGTAGAGCGGCTTGTGGTAGCGCTCGAAGAGCTCGCCCAGCCGCCGGATCTCACCCGCGCGGACGGCAATCATGAGTTCATGGTCGGACGTGGCTTCCACGGCGAAGGGCAGGCTAGCGACGGCGGGCCGGGAGGGAACTCGGAATTGGGTGACGGGAGCGAGGGTCATGGAGAGTGGTCATAAGGGTGTGCGGCGGGTAATACCGTCCGTCGGCGGAAAGGTTACAGGGTTTCTGCAAATGGGCTGGCGCGCGGCCCGGCCGGGCGGCTAGCCTTAATCCATGAATCGCCGTGACTTCCTCCTCAGATCCGGTGCCGCCGTCTCGCTGAGCCTGCTCGCGAAAAGCCCACTGTCGGCCCAGATTCCCGCCCCCGCCACTCCACCCGCTCCGCCTGCCGCGCCGGCCTGGGTGCCGGAGTTCCGGTCGTTGCGCCGTAACGTGGGGCTCTTCACCGGCCGCGGTGGCACCATCGGCTGGCTGGTGAACGCCGATGCCACCGTCGCCGTGGACACGCAGTTTCCTGACACCGCCGCGGTTTTCTTGAAGGATCTGCCCGGGCGCAACGGGCGCACGTTGGATGCCGTGATCAACACCCACCACCACGGCGACCACACCGGCGGCAACGCGGTCTTCCGCCCGGCGACCAAGACGATCGTGGCCCACGTCAACGTGCCGGCGCTGATGCGGGCCGCCGCAGCGCGCGGCCCGAAGCCGCCGACCGAGGCAGAGCTCCAGCCCATGCTACCGGACCTCGGCTTCACCGACGGTTACCGGCAGGGCTTTGGCGACGAGGCGATCAGCTGCCGGTATTTCGGTGCGGCGCATACCAAGGGCGACATCGTCACGCTTTTTGAGCAGGCGAATGTCATCCACCTGGGCGACCTGCTCTTCAACCGTCTCTACCCCGTCATCGACCGGCCCGGCGGGGCGAGCATCCGCGGATGGGTGACGGTGCTGGAGAAAATCGCGACCGAATACCCGAAGGACGCGATCTATATGTTCGGCCACGGCCAGGCTAAATTTGGCGTCACCGGCACCACCGCGGACCTGTTCGTATTCCGCGACTACCTCTCGGCGCTGCTGGCGCACGTCGAAGGTGAGATCAAGGCCGGCAAACCCAAGGAGGAGGTGGTGAAGCTGGAGAACCTCCCCGGCTTCCCGGATTTCCACGTGCCTCCCGGCCGCGGCAACCGGCTGCCGTCGAACCTCGCCGTCGCCTACGACGAGCTGACGACCGCCTGAGCGGCTGAACTTTCCGCAACCCCATGGCCATCCAGCAGCTCGACGAGGACCAGATCCGGACGTGGACCCGCACGCAGAAGGACGAATGGTGGTTTAAGAACATCTATCGCGGCGACATGCCGCAGCTGACGTGGAGCTCCGGCCTCTCCGGGTTCTTCCTCGGCGGCATCCTCTCCGCCACGGCGCTCTACATCGGCGCCAAGACCGGCATCACCATCGGCGTCGGCCTGACGTCGGTGATTCTGGCCTTCGCTCTCTTCAAAATGCTGAACCGCGTGGGCGTGGGGCGGGACATTTCCATCCTCGAGAACAACTGCACGCAATCGATCGCCTCGGCGGCCGGCTACATGATCATGCCGCTGATCGGTATCATGCCGGCCTACATGCTCGTCACCGACCGGCTCATCCCCTGGTGGCAGATGATGGCGTGGAACTGCGTGATGTCGCTGCTGGGCGTGTTGTTCGCGTTTCCGCTGAAGCGCCGCTTCATCAACGAGGACCAGATGCCCTTCCCGGAGGGCCGGGCCAGCGGTGTCGTGCTCGACACGCTCTACCAGACGGGCAGCGACAAGGGCATGGTCCAGGCCAGGGTGCTGACCATCACGGCGGCGCTGGCCGCCACGGTGCAATTCCTCATCAGTGACGGCTGGCAGCGGCTCCTCCAGTTCAAGCTGCTGTCGTTCGACAAATGGTTTGGCTGGACCAGTCCGTGGCAGCTGCGGGAGCGCCTCGACGATTATTATTATCTGTGGGCGACGAAGGCGCAGGCCTGGATCCCAAAAATCATGGGCATCGACATTCGCACACTCGGCCTGCGCGTCGGCCTCGACGCCGCCATGGTCGGCGTCGGCGGGCTCATGGGCATCCGCATGGCGTCGAGCGTGCTGCTCGGCACAATCGTGAACTTCGCCCTGCTTGCGCCGTGGATGATCCAGCGCGGCGACATCGCGCCGCGGCTCACCGCAGCGGGCAAGACCATCGCCGTCGGCCGCGGCGAGATCGTGACCCAGTGGTCGATCTGGTGGAGCGTGACGATGATGGTGGTCGGCTCGCTGGTCGCGTTGTGCGCCAAGCCCGAGATTTTCACCGGCGCCTGGCGCGCGGTCTTCGGCCGGAAAAAGGAAGCCGTCCCGGCCGTGGGCACCGACGTGCTGCGCGACATCGAGCTGCCGCTGTGGGTTTCCTTCTGGGGCATCCCGTTGCTGAGCGCGGTCGGCGTCTGGCTGACGCACTGGTTCTTCGGCGTGCCGTGGCTGCTGGCGCTCGTAGCCGTGCCGATGACCTTTCTCCTTACCATCATCTGCACCAACTCCATGGCGCTCACCTCGTGGACCTCCACCAGCACCATGGCGAAGATCACGCAGTTCACGCTCGGCGCCATCGACCGCAGCAACCCGGCGACGAACCTGATGTGTGGCGGCATGACGAGCGAGGTGGCGCTGAACGGGGCGAACCTGCTCTCCGACATCAAGCCCGGCTATATGCTCGGCGCCAAGCCGCGGCAGCAGGCGGTCGGGCATTGCATCGGTATTTTGGCCGGGGCCCTCGCCTCAACGCCGCTGTTCTTCCTGCTGTTCCTGCCGGCCGCCGCCGACGGCACACGGTCACCGGCCTCGCTGTTGACGGATTCGTTCCCCTTTCCCAAGGCCCTGGAATGGAAGGGGGTCTCCGACCTCGTGGCCTCGGGTCTGAAGAACCTGCCGAGCTCCGCCCTCTGGGCGATGGGCACGGCCACGGTTCTCGCGATCATCATCGAGGTTCTTCGGATCAGGACGCGCGGACGTTTCCCGCTGTCGTCGGTCGGCATCGGTCTGGGGGTGGTGTTGCCCCCCGATGCGTGTTTCATGATGTTCCTCGGCGCGTTTGGCTTCTGGTGGCTGGGCCGCCGCCATCCGTCGTCCGGCACGAAGGGGCATACGCTCTGGGTCGAGTGCTGCGAACCGATCTGCGCCGGCCTGATCTCGGGCGCGGCGCTCGTGGGCATCGGCAACGCCATCGTGAACGCGTTGCTGAATTGAGGCTTGGGGAAGTCCGTTCCGCCCGGCTTGCTTTCGCGCCGTGATGTGGCACGTTCCCGCTCCCATGTTCTTTGACGGTGTGCTCAACACATCCGGTCTATCTATCACTTTTCCCTTTTGGGGGTGTTCTGGATTCGACCCTAGGTTGGAGCGCGCAGCTGCCTGTCGAGAGCCGAAGGTCTCTCGTAAATCCCCCTTCGAACAAAACAAACGGCAACAACGAAGAAATGCTAATGGCCGCCTAAGTGCGGTCACGTTTCCACTCTGACTCCTGCTAGGGGCTGGAAACGTCGACAGCAGGAATAGCGGTGAGGGCCGTCATGACCTCGCCGCCGTATCTTCAACCATGGCTGGCCAAGAAGGAAGCGCGCGTCCACGCGTCCTTTGCGGCGAGATCCAAACCGACGCTACACCGGTAGATGCTGCGCGTGAAGGCCCGGGGCACAGGGGTTCAACTCCCCTCACCTCCACCAATTTGCGGACTACTCCCAAAGGCTTAAAAGTGCCGGGGAGGCCCGGCATCCGTTGACGGATGCCGCTGGCGGGCGTTTAGTCGGGGCAATCAGATCCGTCGCGGCCGGCGTGCCGCATCCGCCCATGTCCTCCGCTGCCGAGACTCCGACCCAGAAAAAACCGGCCGATGACGGCAAGTCCGTCATCGACATGTCCAAGATGAACGAAGGCCAGCGCGCCGCGCTCCAGGTCACCGAGGCGGCCCGCGAGTCGCACGACGACATCAGCTTCGTCGCCCATCTCTTCATGGGCCGGTGGAAACCGGAGAAACTCTATCCGGTGACGGACGTGGCGGCCGACGAGAAAGCGCGCGCCGATAAGTTCGTCGCGGAGCTCACGGCCTTCCTGCTGGCCAAGGTCGACGCCGACCTGATCGACCGCACGGGGGAGATTTCCAACGAGGTCATGGCGGGCCTGGCCAAGCTCGGCGTCTACGGCATCAAGGTGCCGCCGCAATACGGCGGCCTCGGGTTTTCGCAGACGACCTACTGCCGCGTGTGCATGCTGATCGCCAGCCACTGCATGAACATATTTTCGCACCTCTCGGTGCATCAGTCGGTGGGGGTCTCGCAGCCGATCATGCTGTTCGGCACAGAGGAGCAAAAAAGGAAATTCCTGCCACGCGTCGCCGGCGGCGAGCTGTCCGCCTTCGCCCTGACCGAGGGCGGGGTCGGTTCCGATCCCGCCCGGCTCAAGACGCAGGCGGTGCCCGAGGGCGAGGACTTCATCATCACCGGCGAGAAGCTCTGGTGCTCCAACGGCACGCGCGCGGGGCTGTTAATCGTGGCGGTCTCGACCCCGCCCAAGCTGGTCAATGGCAAGCCGCGCACGCAGATCACGACCTTTGTCGTGGAGGCGAATTCCCCGGGCATCGAGGTGGTTCACCGCTGCCAGTTCATGGGTCTGCATGCGCTCTACAACGGTGTGATCCGCTTCACCAACGTGCGCGTGCCCCGGGCCAACATTGTCGGCGGCGAGGGCCGCGGCCTGAAGGTCGCCCTCTCGACGCTGAACGCCGGGCGGCTCTCGATTCCGGCTTCGTCCATCGGCATGGCCAAGCGGGCGCTGCAATACGCCCGCGAGTGGGGCAAGGAGCGCATTCAGTGGGGCGTGCCGATCGGCCAGCACGCTGCGGTCGCCGAAAAGATCCGGCGCATCGCCGCGCACGCCTTCGCGATGGAGGCGATGCTCATCACCACCTCGCGCATCGTCGACCGCGACAAGCACGCGGACATCCGCCTCGAGGCCTCCATGTGCAAGTTGTGGGGCACAGAGAAGGCGTGGATGTGCCTCGACGAGATCATGCAGATTCGTGGTGGGCGCGGTTACGAGAACGTCGAATCGCTCAAGGCCCGCGGCGAGAAGCCGTTTGCGGTGGAGCGTTTCATGCGCGACAACCGTGTGACCACGATCTTCGAGGGTTCGTCCGAGATCATGCGACTGTTCATCATGCGCGAGGCGCTCGACCCGCACCTGAAGATCGCCGGCATCGCGCTCAACTCCGAGCGGCCGTGGGGCGAGCGCATCAAGAGCGCCTTTTCCGCCGCCGGCTTTTACTGCTGGTGGTATCCCCGGCAATGGCTGCCGTGGGGCGGCGGGGCGCCCGAGGGTATGCACTCGCATCTCGGTGGCTACATGGGCGAGGTCGCGGGGCTCAGCCGCCGGATGGCCCGGTCGCTGTTTCACCAGATGGTGAAATTCGGCCCCAAGCTGGAGAAACGGCAGGTGCTGCTCGGCCGCTTCGCCGACATCGGGGCTGACCTCTTCGCGATCGCCGCCTCATGTGTCTTTGCCCAGAAACTGCTCAAGGAGGGCGAGCCGGAGGCGAAGATCTTTGCGCTGGTGGACGATTTCCACGCCCAGGCCATGCTGCGGGTTCGCCAGAATTTCGATGGCATCGGCGACAACGCCGACCAGCAGGGCTACGATCTGGCCCAGCAGGTGATCAATGGCGACCACGAGTGGGTGGAGCGGGGCATTGTTTAAGGGGTGGTATTGCCTTTACCTGTCGCGCGGTGATCAACCCTTGGTTTTTCTGTGCCGTCACGGCTCTGGTCGCGGGCGCGACACCGGCCCGCCAGTCAAACGGGCCCGGGCCCGATTTCTGGCGGCAGCCGGCTTTGGACCAGCAGATCAACCACGCCGGGTTCGACCGCCAGCTCATGGCCCGGGCGATTTTTCACGAGACCAACCGGGTCCGGGAAAAACATGGCCTGCGCCCTTTTGGTTTATTTCCGAAACTTGAGGCGGCGGCGGATCTCGCGGCCTCCGTGGGCAAGGTCTATCAGCCGCCGAGCCACACCAATCCGTTTCCGATGATCGGGACCCCGATGGAGCGCGTGAAATATGTCGGGCTCAAACCCGGACAGGTGGCGGAGAATATCGCCCTGCTGCCCATCCATGATATTGGACTGAATGTCGGAGTAGGGGTGACGGTCCGCGAGGGGCGGCGGTATTTCGTCCATCCCGAAACCCACGAGGAGCTCAAGCCCTCCACCTACCGGAAGTTCGCCGCGGTCGTGCTGCAAGGCTGGCTGGATTCACCGCCGCATCGCGCGAATATCGTCAATCCGGCGCTGCATTACCTGGGCTGCAGCGTCCAGCCGACCGCCAGCCTGTTGGGGGTCGAGCAACTGTTCTGCGTGCAGGTGTTCTTCACTCCGACGGATTAGGCCGACCCCGATGGTTTGGTCAGACTGCGCGGTAACTGGCCACGACCGGCAGGTCGGCCGGTGCAAGATCGTAGTCCGTCAATTCATCGGACCGGACCCACGCCAGCGCCACATGCTCGTGCGGGTGTGGCATGGGCGATCCCGAGGCCAGGACGCAGATGAAAGGGATCATCTCGATGACAACCCGGGTGTAGTCGTAAAGAAACCGCGGAAGGGCGCGGGTGATGACGATCTCACAACCGAGTTCCTCGCGGATTTCCCGGATGATGGCGGCGGCCGGTTCCTCCCCGGGCTCGACCTTGCCGCCGGCGAATTCCCACTTCAGCGGCAGGTGCTTGTCGACCGGACGCTGGGCGAGGAGCAGACGGCCCTCGTGTTCGATCACGGCGCAGACGACGGGAATGGGCGGAGGGGCAGGCACGCTCAGACAGAACACACGGAAGAATGCCGGCGACAAGGCATTATGTTTTTCCGCAACTTTCCCGGTATTGCCGGGTTTTTTAGGCATGAAAACTTTCCTTAAAGTCCTCCTGATGGCGGCCCTCCTCCTCCTCGCCATCAAGTTCAGTCCGGTGCTCTTCATCGCCGCCTTCGCCGGGCTCTTCGTGGCGGCCTTGCTCGGGGTGGTCGGGGTCTCCTTGGTGGCGGCGTTGCTGGCCGTCGTGCTGGCCCTCGCCCTTTCCCTCTCGCCGATCTGGATCACGGTCTTGGTCGTGATGGGCCTGATCAGCCTTTTTCGAAAGAGTGAGGAGCGCACGCCCCCGATGATGGCGGCGTAAAGTCTGCTGATTAAGGTGGAACGCGACCTCCGGGCGCGTTTTCCCCTGCGGTGATCAGACAAACCCGTCCGGAGGCCGGGTTCCACCCGTGGGAGAACATTTCCGGCGCACCACCTTGCCTCCACCCCGCCAGCCTGCCTCACTCCGCGGATGCCCAAGCCGGCCGGCCCACCCAACCCCTTTGTTTCGCGCATCAGCCTCGTGGGGCGCAGTGCCGGGTTGGTGAAAAACCTGGCGGGTTTCAGGAAGCAGCACCACACGGTGCCGGATGCGGTGAACGCGGCGACCACGGCCTTTCTCGGCAAGCTGTGCGCCGCCGAGCTGGCGGAGGAGGCCGAGGGGTTCTTCCAGCGGAGCAAGGCGGCGTTGGCCTACAAGCGCACCGACCTCGCCTTGGAGGTGACAAGCCCGACGGCCGTGCTGACGGCGAAGGATTTCACGTTGGAGCTGGCCTACGCGCTGGAGAAAGCGAATGCGGCCGGTTATGAGGTGACCCGCACGCTGCACAGCCTGCGCGAGGGCGGCTTGGTCGCACGGCCGGAATTTAATGAGCTCTTTGCCGCGATGTTCAGCGGCATGGTCTTCGGGCTGGCCGAGGGCGTGAAGGTCGAGGCGGTGATCGATGCGGTCGAGGCCCGCGGTGGAGAGGACGGTCTGGCGGTCAGTTATCCGTCCGACTACCGGCATTGCGTGTTGCTCGTGGATGGCGTCTTGGCGGAAGTCATCTGCGACGGGGCGACGCTGGAGATGCGGTTTCCGAAGCCGGGTTCGCCCGCCGAGCTGGTTGCGGCGTTCACGGCGGTGCGGTCGGCCTTTGCCCTGACCAAGAACCGCGTTTTGGCGGGGTTGCTGTAGGTAGGGCGGCGAGTCCCTTCGCCGCCGGAAGCGCGGAACGGAGTCTGCGCTCTACCAAAAAAGACGACGGGATCAGCGATTCCCTCCTGAAAAACAAACGGCGCCCATGCCAGGCGCCCTTGAGAAAGAGAACAAGTAGAAGAACGGGAACGGTTACTTGATCATCTCGGCCACGAAGGCGCGCTCCTCAACGAGCTCCTTGTTCGTGGCGGCAATCTTGGACTTCGCGAAATCGTCCATCACGTAGCCGGTGATGACCTCGTAGCTGCCGGGGGTCGTGGTGCGCACGGGCATGCCGGCCCAGACGTTGGCGTCGAAGCCGTAGAGGCCGTTCGATTTCACGGCGATCGAGTGAATGGCGCCGGGGGTGACGAGGCTGCGGACGTGGTCGACGAGGGCGTTGGCGGCCGAGGCGGCCGACGAGAGGCCGCGGGCGGCGATGATGGCGGCGCCACGCTTGCCGACGGTCTCGCAGAACGGGCCCTGCAGCCAGGCGTCGTCATTGATGACCTGGGCGGCCGGCTGGCCGTTGATCGTGGCGTGGGCATATGCCGGGAACATGGTCGGGCTGTGGTTGCCGTAGATGAAGATGTCCTTCACGGCCGTGAGATCGACCCCGGCCTTCTTGGCGAGCTGGGTCTGGGCGCGGTTCTGGTCGAGGCGCACCATGGCGGTGAAGCGGTCCGCCGGGAGGCGCTTGGCCTGCGAGGCCGCGATCATGCAGTTCGTGTTGGCCGGATTGCCCACGACGGCGACGCGCGCATCGGCCGCGGCGACGGCGTCGATGACCTTGCCCTGCTCGATGAAGATCTTGCCGTTGTCCTTGAGCAGATCCGCCCGCTCCATGCCCGGCCCGCGCGGCTTGGCGCCGATGAGCAGGCACCAGTTGGCCTCCTTGAACCCGACGCTCGCGTCGGAGGTCTGGACGATGCCCTTCAGCAGCGGGAAGGCGCAGTCGTCGAGTTCCATCGCTACGCCCTCGAGCGCCTTGAGGGCCTTCTCGATCGGGGCCTCGATCAGCTGGAGGATGACCGGCTGGTCGGGGCCGAACATCGCGCCGGAGGCGATGCGGAAAAGGAGGGAGTAACCGATCTGGCCGGCGGCGCCGGTAACTGCGACACGGATGGGGGTTTTCATAAAGGGGGCAGGTTAGGCGGCGGAGCGGCGTGAAGCCACGTGAATTTTCCTTCAGATCGTGAAATCAGCCCGGGTTTTGGCGGCGGAAGCCGGGCTGCTGGCGCGGCTTATTTGAAACGGGGGGCGAGGGCCGCGTGGATTTCACGGACCAGGGCTTCGGTCGTCGGCCAGTCGATGCAGCCATCGGTGATGGAAACGCCGTATTTCAAACGGTCCTTGGGCTGGGGAAAGGGCTGGTAGCCGGCGCCGAGGTTGCTCTCGATCATCGCGCCCATGATGGACTGGTTGCCGGCGGCGATCTGCGCGAGCAGCTGACGCATGACCTCAGGCTGCAACTCGGGGTTCTTCGCGGAGTTGTCATGCGAGCAATCCACCAGGATGGACTGCATCAGGCCGGCCTTGGCGAGCAGTTGCTCGGTCTGCGCGATGTGGGCCGGCGAGTAATTGGGGCCGGCGCCGCCGCCGCGGAGCACGATATGGCAGTCGGGATTACCGCGGGTCACGATGGCCGAGGCCGAGCCGTCGAGGTTGATGCCAAGGAAGGTCTGGGACTGGGCGGCAGCCTTGATGGCGTTGGTCGCGGACGCGATGGAGCCGTCCGTGCCGTTCTTGAAGCCGACCGGCATCGAGAGGCCGGAGGCCATCTGCCGGTGCGTCTGCGATTCCGTCGTGCGGGCGCCGATGGCGGACCAGCAGACCAGGTCGGCGATGAATTGCGGCGTGATGGGGTCGAGCAGCTCGGTGGCCGTGGGCAGGCCGAGGTCGAGCACGTCGCGCAGGAAAGTGCGGGCGAGGCGCAGGCCGGTGGCGATGTCGTGCGAGCCGTCCAGGTGCGGGTCCATCACGAGGCCCTTCCAGCCGACCGTCGTGCGGGGCTTCTCGAAATAGACGCGCATGACGATTATCACGCGATCGTTCACCTCGCCGGCCAGGGCGGCCAGGCGGCGGGCGTAGTCACGGCCGGCCTTGAGGTCGTGGATGGAGCACGGGCCGATGATCAGCAGGAAGCGTCGGTCGTCGGTGAAAATGAGCCGGTGAATTTCACGCCGGGTGCGGGCGACGAATTCAGCCTGAGCCTCGGTCTTGGGCAATTCCGCGAGCAACGCGGCGGGCGAGGGCAAGGCGCGGGTCTCGACGACATTGATGTCGGAAGTCTTCTGCATGAAAGGCCAGCTTGGGGGGCCCGGGCGGCGAGGATCAAGTCCTTGCTGTGTGCTACGAATTTGGGCAAAGAAAAGGCCGGTCGCCTACCCCTAAGCGACCGGCCATTGCTTTCTTAGTTACCCCAAAACTCCCCGCTAGGCGGGGAGAAGTGTTAGTTGACTGCTCCATACGTATCTCGTTCCATCCGTTCGTCAACCAGAAGATCATAAGATTCTTAAATTCTGTGCCATTATTATGAATATAAGCATCTTGCCGCATATAAATCTATGATTTCAGACGTAAGCGTTATTCCGTCGCATCGCCCGGCCACCCTGATCCGGGTGACCGGGGAGGACGCGTTCACGTTCCTCCAAGGGCAATTCACCAATGAATTGCGACAGCCGCCGGGCAGTGCAACCTACGGCCTCTGGTTAAACCAAAAGGGAAAAGTCCTCGCCGACAGCCAGGTGCTGAGAATTTCTGAAAACGAATTCCTGCTCTGGAGTGAATCTTCGTCGGCCGAGATCATTCGGCAGCGACTCGAGGAATACATCGTGGCCGACGATGTGGTGCTGGCCGACGAAACGGCGACGGCGCATACGCTCACGCTTTGCGGTGCTGGTGAGGCGCTCGGCCAGTTAGGCGGAGGAGTCCCGGCGCCGGGACGGTTTGTCCGGAGCGGTGACGTGCTGGTTTTTTGCGGCCGCCGCCTGCCGGGGGCAAGCCATGAGATGGTTGGCCCCGCAAAAGCGCTGGCGGAGCTTTGCGGGCAACTGGTTGGTCGGGGGGCCCGGGAGGTGGTTCCGGCCGAGCTGGAGTTTGCCCGGATCTCCGCTGGCATCCCGATCGTGCCGGCCGACGTTGGCCCCGGCGACCTGCCGAACGAAGGCGGCCTGGAAGATGCGGCCATCTCCTATACCAAGGGCTGTTATCTCGGTCAGGAGGTCATGGCGCGCTTGAAGAATCTGGGCCAGGTGCGTCGGCGCCTGCGGGTTGTGCGCGGTCGCGGCACTCCGCCCGCTCCATTGTCGGCGCTTTATCAGGGCGAAAAAAAGATCGGCGAGGTCCGTTCGGTGGGCACACAGGCCGGTGAGTTTGTTGCGTGGGCGATGGTTTCGTTGGTCAATCTCGCCCCGGCGGCCGGCCTCAGCCTCGAGCCGTCGGGTCCGGTGGTCATGACGTGGGATGTCCATGGATGAGTTGGCCCAGTTGACCAAGCTGTGCCGCGGACTCGGCGCCACGCCGGACCAGGCCGGCGCCATGGCGCGGCAATTGATCAAGCGCGCCGACCAACTCGTCGCCGAGCGCGGCCAGACCCGCGAGGAAGTGATGGCTTATCTGTTGCGGCTGGTGGTGCAGGGCCGCGGCGGAGAGGTGCCGAGGGAGTTTCAGCCGCCGGCGTCAGGCGGCACGCCGGATCAGAACAAGCCGGACAGCTCCGCAAAGTAGGCGTCCACCCAGCGGTGGGCGCCGAAGAAATAGATCAGGGCGGCCACGCCGAGCATGGGACCGAAAGGCACGTGCACACCCAAGCCGAGTTCGGCCGGCTGGCCTTCGGGCGTTTCGGCGGGCGGTGCGACCGGGGAAGCCCGGCCGGTGATCTTCTGCCAGAGCAGGGCGACGATGAACCAGGCGCAGCCGAGCATGGCCCCGCCGAACATGCCAAACACCGCGCCCTTCCAACCAACGAAGGCTCCGAGCGCGCCGAGGAATTTCACGTCGCCGAAGCCCATCGCCTCCTTCTTCAGGATGGCCTCGGCCCAGAGTGCGATCCACAGCACCAAGGCGGAACCGACGCAAAGGCCGAGCACCGCGTCGCGGCCGGCGCGCAGGCTCGCAATCGCAAAAAATTCGTGGCTCTGTCCGTGGAGCGAGGGCAGCAGCAGAGACAGCATCAACCCAACCGCGGCACCGCCGACGGTGAAGACATCCGGGATGATCATGTGATCGAGGTCGATGAACAGCGCGCAGACCACGATCGCGCACAGCACGGCTCCGGCGACCGCCTTGCCGGCCGGGAACATCAGCCAGCAGGCGAGAAACAGCAGGGCGGTCAGCAGCTCGATGGCCGGATACCGGAAGCTGAACGGCCGCCCGCAGCACCGCGCGCGGCCGCGCAGCAGCAGCCAGCTCAGCACCGGGATGTTGTCATGCCAGACGATGCGCTGGCCGCAACCGCAGTGCGAGGGCGGCGAGATCACCGATTCGTCCTTGGGGATGCGGTAAATGCAGACGTTGAGAAAACTGCCGACGCAGGCGCCGACCACGGCCACGAACAGCGAATAAAACCACGGAAAGGAGACGGCGACTTCCTGGAAGGCATCCATGGTCAGGCGGGGTTGAGCGCGGCGTGGGCAGCGGCTTGCATGACCGGCACGGGCACGGTCGCTCCGGTCCAGATCCCGAGGGAGCGTGCGCCTTGGTGGATCAGCATGGAGAGGCCGTTCGCGTGCGGTAGACCGAGCTCGGCGGCCTGGCGGAGCAGGGTGGTCTGGGGCGGACGGTAGATCATGTCGTAGACCCGCGCCGGGGCGGGGATTTTTTTCAGGTCAATGGGCGCGGCGTCCGCCGGCGAAAGACCGAGGGAGGTGGCGTTGATGACGGTTGCTCCGGCCGGCAGGCCGGGCGGCGGGTTGCCCAGATCGAAGCCCCGGACGGTGGACTCGCCGGCGAACATCTGGAGGTTGAGCCGCAGCGCGTCCAGCGTGGCGGCGGTGCGGTTGCCGATCCACAGCGATGCACAGCGGGCGCGCAGGCACTCAATCGCGGCGCCGCGAGCGGCCCCGCCCGCACCGAGCAGGATGATGTGGGCTCCGGTCAGAGGCAGGGCGAATTCCTCCCCGAGGGCCGTGGCGAGGCCGTAACCGTCGGTGTTGGCCCCGCGCCAGCCGGATTCGGTGTAGCTGAGGGTGTTCGCGGCGCCGGCGGCGCGAACAAAGGCGTCGCTCGCGACCAGCTGTTCCACGACCAGGGACTTGTGCGGCACGGTCAGGTTGAGGCCTAAGAAGCGGTTTTTATGGAAAAGCGAGAGGGCCGGCGGCAGCTCCGCCGGAGCGATGTCGAACTTGAAGTAGCGCCACCCGGCGAACTTGGGCTGCGTTTTCGCCATTTCCGCCAGAGCGGCGTTGTGGATCGCCGGGCTGAGCGAGTGGGCGACCGGCCGGCCGATGACGGCGAGGGCGGTGCCGGCAAAGGACCAGGTGTCCAGGTCGGCCAGGGTATGGATGGATTCGGCAACGGCGCTCATCAAGCGGCGGTAGCAAAGCCCGTTTCGCCGGCGAGAACGAGCCCGATTTTTATCGCGACCGGTTACGGCTGCGCGTGCCGCTCGTGGGTCGACTCGAACTCCGCGACAAACTCGGCGAACAGCCGGGCGCGCTCCGGCTCGCTCGCCGCCGTGTAGTGGTTGACGAGATTGCGGCAACACCGGCAGAGCACCTCGCGCACCGGGGTCGGGGCGAGGTCGGACACGGAGGCGTTGACGCTGCTCGTGCGCAGCAGAGCGAAGACCTCGCCGGCGTTCAGGAAGACCCCGGCGTTGAACGGATCGACGAAAAAGGGCACGTGCTCCTCGTAACAGCCGACCATGAAATGGCCGGGCAGGCCGACGGCGGAAAGGTTCAGGCCGGCGCGGTCGGCGACCAGCAGGTAGACGATGGACAGGGAGATGGGGATGCCCTTGCGGCGGATCAGCACCTGGTCGAGGTAGCTGTTGAGCGGATCGGTGTAGTGGTCGGTGTTGCCGCGCAGGCCGTATTCGTGAAACAGCACGCGGTTCAGGACGCGGCACTTCTCGCGCGCGGTGGCCGGCTCGGCGATCAATTGCCGGCAGCGCGCGGCCATCTCGTCCAGCTGCGTGCAGCAGGCGCCGATGTCGAGGTCGGGGTTGACCGTGCGACTGAGCAGCAGCGCGCCCGTCTCCAGCTCGTAGTTGAGCGAGCGGATGAAGCCGCGGAACTCGGTGACCGGGTCGGAAAAGTTCAGCTCCCGCAGGTAGGAGTTGGCGTGCAGGGCCAGCACGCGGTTCGGCTGGCTGGCGAAGTGGCGGAGCAGTTCCACGCTCTCGCGGCCGTGCCGGGTGAACTGGGCGAGGAGCGCGGCCCGCACCGCCGGGGAGGGATCGTCCAACAGGCCCTCCAGGGCTTTCCGTTGCGCGGCCGTGAATTTTTGCGCTTCCACGGAAGAGCAGCGAAGTTGGTTCCGGCCGCAGCGCAACGAGGAAAGCTTCTGCGCGCCGAAAGATTTTGCTGGAGTTGGCGGGACCAGAGCGCGTCTTCAAAGTCATCGGGCCCAGTAGCGGCAGGCGTCCCTGCCTGCCGGTTTGAACGAGGGGAAATCCACAGGCAGGGACGCCTGTGGCTACGCCATGAAACAGCCCGACTTTGCGGACGCGCCCTACTCCCGCGGCCCGTACAGCGCGGCACCGACGCGCACCAGCGTGCTGCCCTCGGCGATCGCGGCCTCGAGGTCACCGCTCATGCCCATGGACAATTCGCGCAGCGGCGCGCCGGCGCGGGCGGCGAGCTGATCGCGGATTGCGCGGAGGTTCGCGAAGGTGCGGCGCGCCACGGCGGGATCATCGGACAACGGGGCGATGGTCATGAGGCCGTCGACCTGCAGGTGCGGCTTGGTGAGCGCCAGCTCGAGCAGGCGGGGGGCGTCGGCCGGTTCGGCGCCGAACTTGGCCGGGTCGTTGCCGGCGTTGACCTGAAGCAGCACGGGCAGCTTGCGGCCGAGTTCGCCGGCGGCGCGGTCGAGGACGTTGAGAAGTTTCTCGCTGTCGACGCTCTGGATGCGGCCAAAATGGGTGGCGGCCAGCTTCGCCTTGTTGGATTGCAGGTGGCCGATCAGCTCCCAGCGCACGGGGGCGGTGGTCTGGGCCTGTTTATCCACCGTTTCTTGCACTCGGTTCTCGCCGACCGCGGCCAGGCCGTAGCGCGCGGCGTATTCCGCAGCGGCCGCCGGGTGGGTCTTGGTCACGGGTAAGAGCGTCACTTCCTGCGGGTTGCGACCCGCGGCCCGGCACCGTTCTGCTATTCGAGCAAGCAGGGTGTCGGCACGCATCCGGAAGGTTTCGTAATCGATAAACATCTATGAGAGCAGCTTTTAGAGTGGAATGCTGATAAGCGTTGTTTATGCTGAACCCAACCTAAAAGGCCGCATGCAAATCGAAAACTTCAAAATCTTCGCTGATTTGGTCGAGACCAAGAGTTTCTCCAAGGCGGCGAAGCTGAACGGTATCACGCAGTCGGCGGTCAGCCAGCAGGCCCGGTCCATGGAGCGCAATTTCAAGACGCTCATGATCGACCGCAGCCAGAAGCAGTTCAACCTGACCCGCGAGGGCCAGCGCATCTACGAGGCGGCGAAGGAGATCCTGCATGTCTATGAGAAGCTGGAGAGCGAGCTGCAGGAAATGAAGAAGGTCATCAGCGGCACCATCCGGATCTCAACCATCTACTCGATCGGCCTGCACGAGCTGCCGCCTTACATCAAAAAATTCCTGCACGACTACCCTTCGGTCAACGTGCGGGTCGAATATCGGCGCTCCAATCTCGTCTACGAGGACATCCTGCACAATTCGGTCGATTTCGGCTTGGTGGCCTTCCCACAGCGCATCCGGCAGATCGAGAACATCCCCTTCCGCAACGACACCCTGATCCTCATCGCCCACCCGCAGCACCCGCTGGCCAAGGTCGGCGACGTGGACATCAAGGCCCTCGCCGGCCACAAGTTCATCGGCTTCGACCCGGACATTCCGACGCGCAAGGCCGTCGATCAGATCTTCCGTGACTACAAGCTTGAGATTACGCCAGTCATGGAGTTCGACAACATCGAGACGGTGAAACGCGCCGTCGAGATCGATCACGGCGTGGCGATCGTGCCGCATGCCACGGTCGTCCAGGAAGTGCGGCAGGGCACGCTGGTCGCCATCGGCTTCAAGGGGAAGGAATTCACCCGGCCGCTGGCTATCCTGCACCGCAAGGGACGCGTGCTGACGCCGGCGATGAAGAAATTCATCGAGATCCTGAGTGTAGATCTGAGCGGTACCTGAGGGCACCCGTTTTCCCGGGAACAATATCGGCCTGGGTGTCTCCTATACGCATGAACCTCCCCCGCCTGTTTTCTGTTTTCGGTGCCGTCAGCCTTCTCGTCCTCGGCTCGGTGCTGTTCGCGCAGGACCGCACCGCCGGGGCCGCGGACTCCGCCGCGACCGGCCTGCCGGCCCCGGCGTGGAAGCTCAAGGACCTGGATGGCGGCGAAGTCAGCTCCGACCAGTTCAAGGGCAAGGTGGTGGTGGTCGACTTCTGGGCTACGTGGTGCGGCCCGTGCATCGAGGAAATCCCCGGCTACATCGCCCTGCAGAAGAAATATGGCCCGGACGGCCTGGTGATCGTCGGCGTCTCGATGGACCGTCGCGGCCCGGCGCACGTGAAGCAGTTCGCCCAGGCCCGGGGCATGAATTACACGCTCGTCATGGGTGATGAGGCCGTGGTCGAGGCGTTCGGCAACTTCCAGGCCATCCCCACCACCTTCCTCATCAGCCGGGACGGCCGCATTCTGAACCAGAAGACCGGCGCCGCGCCGGCCGAGGAATACGAGAAACTCGTGCAGGCGGCGCTCAAATAAGGGGCAGCCGCCGATTTGGGTTGAAGCCGGGCCGACTCGCCCGGCTTTTTGTTGTCCAGCCGCCATGAATTTCAACGCCAGCCTGCTCGTGCCCCTTGTCTGTGCGCTGATCTATGTCATCGGGGCGCTGACGGTGAAGCGGGCAACGGCGTTCGGAGTCGGGGTCTGGCGCACCAGTTTCCTCTCCAATGTGGCCCTGGCGGGGTTGTTTGTCCCGGTGTGGTTCCTTTACGGCGGGGAAATCCATCCGTTGGCGGACTACTGGCAGCCAGCCGTCACCGCGCTGTGTTTCTTCGGTGGCCAGGCGCTCACGTTCCTGGCGCTGAGCCGGGGCGACGTGTCGGTCACCACGCCGGTCATGGGCACCAAGGTGATCCTGGTCGCGCTGTTCAGCAGCCTGCTCCGCGTGGGCGAGGTGCCGTTGCAGTGGTGGATTGGGGCGGCGTTGAGCACCGCGGCCATCGGTTTGTTGCACCTTGGCGGGGAGGCGCGGCACCGGCACGTGGGGCCGACCGTGATCCTCGCCTTGTGCAGCGCGACATCATTCAGCCTGGGCGACGTGCTGCTGCAGAAATGGGTGCCCGGCTGGGGTTGGGGCAATTACTTCCCGCCGATGGCCCTGATCATCGGGTTGCTGTCCTGCCTCCTGGTGCCCTTTTTCAGCGCGCCGCTCACGGCCCTGCCGGCGGCCGCCTGGCGCTGGGTGGCGCCCGGCGCGCTGCTGATGGCGGTCAACAACGCCGGCGTGGTGGTGGCGATCGTGCTCGTGGGCAGCGCCACGGTCGTGAACATCATCTACAGCGTGCGCGGGCTGTTCAGCGTGCTGCTGGTCTGGCTGATCGGCCACTGGTTCAGCAACGACGAGAAGCACCTTGGCGGCCGCGTGCTCCGGCTGCGCTTCATCGGCGCCGGCCTGATGGTGGTGGCGATCGTGCTGGTGCTAGTCTAGGCGCGCCAGCGCCGCGCGCGCGCGTTGCTTGGCCGGTTCATCATGCTTGGCGCGCGACGGCATCGCGAGGCCGCGGGTCCACTGCGTCCGGGCGGCGTCCGGCTGGCCCGCCGCCGCATAGGCAAAGCCGAGTTCCAGCCAGTGGTTGAGCTCAGCTGGTTCGAGTTCGGTCGCGCGCTGCAATTGCCTGATCCCTTCGGCGAAAGAGGCGGGAGGTAGCCCGCCATAGAGCAGGCGCACAAAAAACTTCGACGTTGCGCCGAGATCGGCCACCTCGAAATGCCAGCGGCCGAGCAGGTGATGGGCCCACGCATAATTGGGATCAAGCACCAGGGCCCGCTCCGCCTCTTCCTTCACGAGCCGGGAATAGCTGATCTTGGTCTTGGTGTCGCTGTAGAGAGCCAGTTTGCCGTGGCAGATGGCGAGCGAGAGGACATTGACGGCATCGTCAGGCTTCAGGGTCACGGCCCGCTGGGAGTATTCGAGAGCCGTCTGGGCGTAGCGCTTCTTGGCCTCGAGGTCGGGTTGTTCGACCACCAGGTCGGAATACTGCCGGGCGATCTTTTGGAGAATGAACGAGTCGTTGGGCCGCGCGGCACTGGCCTGAAGGAAAAAATCGAGCGCCCGAGCGGAATCCAGCCGCGCCTCTGCCGCCAGCGCAGCGCGCACCAAGCTGTCCGTATCCGCGGCCGCCAGCCCGGCCGCCAGCCAGAGCATCCCGACGAATGGCCGCCAATATTTCACGGCTTGCGAAAAAGATAGTGGCTGACGTGCCACTCGTCGCCGCGGCGGAAGGCCCACAGCTCCGCGCAGGCCAGGTAGAATACGCGCCAGTAGGCCCACCACTTTACGGCCGAGCCGGCCCCATAGGTCTGCGCGAAGAGCGGCATGATCTCCGCCTTGTGGGCGTCCATGTTCTGCAGCCAATGCTCCGAGGTTTGGGCGTAATGCCGTCCATTCACCTTCCAGTCGGCGACCAGTTTCAGGTCGTCCTGAAAGCGGATAAAAAGATCGTGCGCCGGCATCATGCCGCCGGTGAAGAAATACCGGCTCATCCAGTCGGTCGCATCGCGCACCTCGAAGTGGTAGGCGTAGCGCGAGTGGGTGAACACATGGGCGAAGAAATGTCCGCCGGGCCGCAGCCACCGGGCGATATGGGCCATCAGGCGCGGCCAGTTTTTCATGTGCTCGAACATCTCGACCGACACGACGCGATCGAAGGCGCCGGTGGCGGCCGAGAAATCGTTCATGTCGCAGGTGATGATGCTCACATTGCCCAGTCCGCGCCGCTGCGCCTCGCCGAGGATGTGCACGCGCTGGGTGCGCGAGTGGGAGACGCCCGTGATGCGGGCCAGCGGATATTTCTCCGCCATCCAAAGCGTGAGCGAGCCCCAGCCGCAACCGAGTTCGAGGATATCGAGGCCGTCGGCCAGGCGGGCCCGGTCGCAGGTCAGCGTGAGCATGGCTTCCTCGGCCTGGGCCAAAGTCTCGTCGCCGCGCTCGTAGTAGCCGGAGGAGTATTTCAGGCGCGGGCCGAGGCACTTCTGATAGAACAGCGTCGGCACCTCGTAATGTTGCTCCTTCGATTCGGCGGTGTTGACGGCGATCGGCATCGTACGGAGGGCCTCGGCAAATTGCGCGACCTGGATCTCGGGTGACGGGTGCTCGATCTCGGCCAGCCGCTGGCGCAGGAGCCGGCGGATGCCGAGGCGAATCAGCCCGTCGGGCAGCAGGTCTTTTTCAAGCAAGGCGTCGATCATGGAAGATTTTTCGGAAACCACGGGACGAAGGCGCTCGTGGTCTGTTGGTAGCGACGGTAGGCGTCGCCCTTGGAACGAAGGGACTGTTCCTCCGTCAACGGGATGCCGGTGACGCGCAGCAGCAGATACAAGATACTCGCCGGCCCGATGACCGCGGCCCAGCCGTGCGGCGAAGCGAGGGCGTAGGCGAAATACGCGACCCAGATCAGCCACTCGAAGAAGTAATTTGGGTGGCGACTGTAGCGCCAAAGGCCGGCATTACAGACCTTGCCCTTGTTGGTCGGATCGCGTTTGAAGGCCGCGAGCTGCCGGTCGGCGACCGACTCGCCGGTGAGCGCGAGCAGCCACAGGATGGCGCCGGCGATCTCGAGGGGGTGGAGTTGGGGCGAGGGATTAAGGCAGGCGATGAAAAACGCCACGCCGAGCAACACGACCGAGACGGCCTGGAGCTGGAAAAAACCGAACATTTTCGGCGCGAAGTTGCCGGCCCAGTCTTGGCGCAGCTGCACATAGCGTCCGTCCTCGACCGGATGATGGCCCATCACGCGATGGTAAAGGTGCGTGCCGAGCCGCAGGCTCCAAAGCACGGCCATGGTCGTGATCAGCGCCTTGCGCACCGGCCAGCCAGGGGCAAAAAACGCATAATGGAGCGCCAGCGCGGCGAAGGCGTAGGACCATGCGATGTCGACGATGCCGTAGTTGTCGATCCGCCGGGCGAGCAGATAGACGCCGGCGAAAACCAGGCAAACGCCGGTGAGGGCGGAAAGCAGGAGAAGCGGCGCGGTCATGAGACGGGGTCAGGGCAAGGCCAGGACGATGACGACCACGCCGAGGAGCGCCAGACTGAGGCCGAGGGTTCCCGGGCCCTCGCGCCGCAGGGTCAGCAGGTCGGAGGGCCGGCCGTCCTTGGGCAGGGCGAACAATTCGTTCAAGCAGTATGCGGCCATGGCGATGTTGCCGAGGAGCATGATGGCGACAAACCAAGCCGCGCGGGCAATCCACGAGGTCTGTTTGTAGCAGACCCAGACAAAAAACGTTATGAACCCCCAATAGGCGTCGAACAGCGTGGCGATGAACCAAGGGTGGGTGAAGACATCGCGGGGCACCCCGAACAACGGGCATTGGAAGCTCGCCCAGCTGGTGACCCCGAGCATCGAGCCCAACACCACGCCAAAAAGAATACGCAGGAACCAGAGCATAGCGGCGATTAGAGCGAAAGATTGTTGGGCCGCGTGTGCACGGTCTGCACGACGGAGATGTTGCGCATGGCGAAGGCCGCCTGGCAGTAGCTGAGGTAGTAGTCCCACTTGCGGATAAAGCGCTCGTCGAAGCCGATGGTGCGGACCTGATCGAGGCGGGCGTGGAAGAGCTGCCGCCAGCTGGCCAGCGTGCGCGAATAATCGCGACCCAGGTCCTCGAGGCCGTGCAGCACGAAGCCGCCCTGCTCGGCGAAGAGGTGGTTCAGGCGGTTGACGGAAAGGAGGAGCGAACCCGGGAAGATGTGCTTCTGGATGAAATCGACGCCGCGGCGCAGCTGGTCGTAGCGCGCGTCGGGATAGGTGATAAACTGGAGGGCGATGAGGCCGTCGGGCTTGAGCACGCGGTCGCACACGGCGGCATACTCGCGGAGGTATTCATGGCCGACCGCCTCGAGCATCTCAATGGAGACGATCTTGTCGAAGCGGCCGGTGAGGTCGCGGTAGTCCTGCAGGCGGACCTCGATGCGGTCGCTGAGGCCGGCGTCGGCAATGCGGGCGCGGGCGCACTCCAGCTGCTGCGGTGAAATGGTGAGGGAGGTGATGCGGCAGCCGTAGTTTTTCGCGGCGTGGATGCTCCAGCCGCCCCAGCCGGTGCCAATCTCGAGGACGTGGTCGCCCGGTTGGAGGTGGAGCTTGCGGCAGAGGGCGTCGTTCTTGGCGACCTGCGCCTCCTCGAGCGTGGTGACTCCGGCCCAGCGGGCGCCGGAATACATCATCGTCGGGTCGAGCCACAGCGCGAAGAAGTCGTTGGACAGGTCGTAGTGGTCGCTGATGTTGCGACGGGCGGTGGCGCGGGTGTTCGGGCGGAGCAGATGCCCGATACGGTTGGCCCAGCGAAGCAGGTTGAGCGCGAGGGATTTCGCCTGCTGCGAGCCGGTCAGGGTGGGGGCGTGCTCGACGTTGAGGATGAACCAGCCGACCAGCGACGTGAGGTCGGGCGACTCCCAGTCACCGTCGAGGTAGGACTCGGCGAAGCCGATGTCGCCGTAGAGGGCGCATTTCTTGAAAAAGACCGGCCGGCGCACGCGGAGGAAGGCGGTGTTGCTCACGCCCAGCGCCACGGGCGCGGCGGAGATATCGGGTTCGCCGAATTCGCGGACCGAGCCGTCGGGGAGCTCGAGGCGGAGGCGGCCGCGCGGCATGGCGGCGAAGGCGTTGAGCACGGCGCTTTGGAAGAAGGAGGGCGCCGGCGCCGAGACGGGGGTCGAGGTGGAGGCGGTGGTGGCGAGGTCTTGGCTCATGATTTTGAAAGGGGGCGGGCGGCGGGCTTAATTGCCGACAGTGAAAGAGATTGGGTGGTTGCGGCGGATATCGCCGGCGTGATGCTGGCGTGGGGCCGGTAAAGGTCGCGCTGCGCGTCGGGTCGGGCGGCCTTGGCGAACCATGGGACGTTTTTCAGATAGAGCCGCAGGGCCTGCCAGTGGATCAGCCCGATGATCCGCAGGGTGAGGAAGGGATATTTGAGGGTGAACCAGGCGAGAGTGCGGTCCGTCAGCGGTCGGCGCGGGCCGGTGAGGGTGCTGGTGAGCGTACGCTGGCCAGCGTCGTAGTCGTCGATCTGCACCGCAAGGTGTTCGCCGGGGACTCGCAGGGTGAAATCAAAGGCCACGGCCATGTCGGTGAAGGGCGAGACGTAGAAATACTTCGGGGTGCGCAGAGAGAAGGCGTCGCCTTCGCGCGTGTCCGGCCCGAGCACGAAGGGTTTCATTTCCCTGAAGGTGTTCGTGACCTCGGCGAGGGCGGCGACGGGCCGGCCGTCGCGGTCGTGGCAGAAATAAAACGAGACGGGATTGAACAGGTAACCCAGGACGCGCGGGAGCGTGACGAGCAGCACGCGGCCGCCGGTCAGGTCGATGCCGCGCCCGGCGAGATGGGCGACGACTCTCGATTTTAGATTTACGATTTCAGGTTTACGATTGGTGGGGCTGTTCGTGGAGGGGTTGAAAACAGGTTCGCCGGTCGGCAGGAAATCGCCTTCGCGAAAACTGTAGAGATTGCGGCGGTTGAAGGAAAACAGGCGCAGTTTGCGGTGCAGGGCCTCCAGTTCGTCCAGATCGACCGCGAACATAAACATGCGATACAAAAACCGGTGGTTCTTGGGTGAAAACCGGTGGTGCAGCACATGGCACTCGTAGAGGCAGGAGTTCACGGTAAGAAGTTACGGATCAACCGGGTAGCGGGATGCAGCATTTGCCCCAAAATTGCCCACGCTGGGCCCGCCCGCGGACTGATCCTACCATAATGAAAGTTTGCGGGCGATGAACGGCGCGTGTGCGACGCAAAGCACGCCGAACCAGATGACGAGCACGCGCCATTGGCGGGCATTGAATTGCCTGAAAAACAACCAAAAGGCAGCCGGCGTGATGAAATAACGAGGTTCGACCAGGCCGTTGGTGGCCAAGAGCACGACACCGAAAATTGAGACCATGAACAATTCATCCCGGAAACGCTCGCGCCCTGCAGTGTGCATCAGGGTCAGGATCAGGACGACGGCCAGGACCGACCAAAGCCAGCGCAGAATCGGCAGGCGGTCGGCATAGATCAGCGGCCAGTTGCGGAGGAGGGTGAAAGGCGGATTGTCCCACCACAGCTCCTGATTCCAGATGTGGGGATTTCGGTAGTAGTGTGCGAGGATGGGGATGAGCGCACCGAACGCGAGGGCTCCGAGGGTGACGAATACGGGTCTCTGTCGGGCGTTTCTGACCAGGGTGGCGGTGGCGGCTCGCAGCTGTGTTAGCCAGAGCGGGAGGCCGAGCAAGGCGAGCAACACCGCGCCAAAATGCAGGGTGGCGAGGTTGGGTTGAAGGGCGTTGCCATGCTGGGTGCCCGGAGTGAGACGGCCAGTGACCAATATGACGGTTGCCACCAAGATATGCACCACGATCAGGCCACCACTTTGGCGGCAGGTTTCAAAAACGGCCGCCAAAAAGCGCGGCCAGAGCGGCCGGCTGGAGTCGGCGCGCCAAGCCAGCCAGAGTTCCCGGAGCAGAAAAAACGAGCCCCAGAGGACGGAAGTCTGGCGGATCAAGCACGCCGCGGCCAGCAGTAGCCCGGCCAGCCAGCCGCGCCGGGAGAGTTGAGCCCACCAGGCGCCGAACACCAGCGCCAGCGCCGGCACATCGGTGTAGATCATGGCCGTGAAGGGCTGCATGATGGGCAGCAGGGCCAGCAGCAGAACGGCCGGCCCGGCCGGCGCGCCATGCAGGCGTCGCCACGCCGCTCCGAATGCGGTGAACAAGCCGAGGGCAAACAGCAGGGTGACGGTGCGGGCCCCCATGGGGGTCGGCGCCCCGGGCGTCAGCCAAAGCACGACGTAATGATAGCCCGGCGGATGCGGCAGGGTGTCCGGCCAGCCCGGCCGGCCTTCATGAAAGTGACGCATGATACCGAGGTGCCCCGGTTCGTCGCAGAAGCCGTCACCCACCCGCGGGGCATAAACCCAGAACCAAAGCACCGTGAGGCCGAGCGCCAATCCCCAGCACCACCGGTTCAGTCGAGGCGTGGCAACAAATGGGACTACAGCGGAAGGAGGGCTCACCGGGTGATTGACCGACGATACGACCGCCGGAAAAAAGCGTCGAGCCCGCATTGGGCGGGCGGCAAGATTGATGCGCGCCGGAACCGGGCCGGGCGGAGGTCAGGCCGGCCAGGGATCCCGGCCGAGCAACAGCCGGCCGAGGTTCACGGCGGAGAGGAGGCCGTCCTCGTGAAACCCGTAGCGCGTCCAGGCGCCGGCGAAATAGGTTTCGGTGCGGCCGGCGGCACCGGCGTTGAGCGCGGGGAGCCCGGCCTGGGCCTGCACGGCGCCGAGGCTGAAGAGCGGGTGATCGTAGGCGATGGTCTTGAGCACCTTGGCGGGGTTGAGGTGCTCGGCCCCGTTGATGGACACGAAATAGTTCTCCCGGTCGGAGACGCCCTGCAGGCGGTTCATCCAGTAATGAGTGGCGGGCGAAAAACGGCCGGCGGGATCGCGGCCGAGGGAGTAGTTCCACGCGGACCAGGCGAGTTTGGTGCGGGGCATGACGGTGGCGTCCGTGTGCAGCGTGGCGGTGTTCGGCTGGTAATGAAACTCGCCGAGCAGGCGTGCCTCGTCGGGCGTCGGGTCGGCCAGCAGCTGCCGGGACTGATCGGCATGGCAGGCGAGGATGACGCGGTCGAAACGTTCCATCGCACCGGTGTGCGTGGTGAGCGTGAGGCCGCCGCCTTCGCGGCGGACGCGGACGATTTTCGCGTGGTGCCGGATGCGATCGCGCCAGGGCGCCGTGAGGAGTTTCACGTAGGCCTGGGCACCGCCGTCGACCGTCCACCACTGGTGCTGGGTGTCCAGACCGAGGAAACCGTGGTTGTGGAAGAAGCGCAGAAGCGTGGTGGCCGGGAAGGCCAGCATCTTGTCCGGCGGCGTGGACCACACCGCCGAGCTCATGGGCACGAGGTAAAGCTCCAAGAAATCGGCACCGTAGCCACGGCGCTGCACGTAGTCCCCGAGGGCCACGCCGGCCCAGGCGGGATCGTCGAGTGCCGCGACGGCTTCGCGGTTGAAGCGGTCGATCGCGAGCAGCATGCGGATGAAACGCGGGCGGAAAAGATTTCGGCGCTGGGCGAAGAGGTGGTTCAGCGACGAGCCGGCGAATTCCAAGCCGGAGTCCTCGTGGCGCACACTGAAAGACATCGAGGTTTTTTTCACCGGCACGTTCAACAGGCCGAACAGGCGGGTGAGCTGTGGGTAGGTCTCGTAGTTGAAAACCATGAACCCGGTGTCGATGGGCACGGGGCGGCCGGTGCCGGTCTCGGGGACGGTCACGGTGTTGGTGTGCCCGCCGGTGTAACCGTCCTGCTCGAAGAGCGTGACGTCGAAATGGCGGTGCAGGAAATGGGCGCAGCCCAGGCCGGAGATCCCGGTGCCGATGATGGCGAGTTTGGACATTAAAAAACCGCCACTTCCGAGGAGAGGGGCGGTTATAATTACGCCCCGGGGAGCGGCCCGGATGCAACGGGCTGCTGGGTCTGCCCGATGATATGCTTGGGGATCGCCGGGCCGTCCTGCTTCTGGAGCTGGTCGGCAACCAAGGGAGAATTGACCGTGGCGATGGCGATGGCGGCGGCCGTGGGCACGACGCGACGGAGGGTGTTGATCTCGTGCTGGACGGAGGAGACGGAGAAGCGGGAGACGGTGTCCTGGTGGTGGCGTTGCTCGGCCTCGCGGTAGATTGACTGCGGCACCTCCTTGAGGCCCCAGATGAACCCGGTCCAGGAGAGCGCCTTCAGCAGGTAGTAGGTGATGTCGATCTCCCACCAATAGAAGCCCTGCCGCGTGGCGGACATGTAGCGGTGATGGTTGTTGTGCCAGCCCTCGCCGAGCGTGACGAGGGAGAGGATAAAGCTGTTGCGCGAGTCGTCCGCGGTCTCGAAGCGGCGATTGCCCATCAGGTGGGCGAGGGAATTGATGCAGGCCGTGCCGTGGAAGAGCGCGGTGGTGCTGATGAAGAAGCCCCACACGAGCAGCTGAGCGCCGCTGGTTTGCAGCGCGGGCGCGGCCGATCCGAGATAGTTGCCGCCGACGAACAGGGCCACGGCGAAGAGCACCGGCACGAGGATGTCAAAGCGGTTAAGGAAGACGAGCTCGGGGTATTTCTCGAGGTCACGGATCCTTGAGTAGTCGGTCGGGAAGTTACGGCGGCTGGTGATCCAGCCAATGTGCGACCAGAGGAAGCCGTGCACGTGCGGCGAATGCGCGTCCTCCGGCTCGTCGGAGTGCTGGTGGTGGTGGCGGTGGTGGTAGGCCCACCAGAGCGCGCCGCGCTGCACGGTCGTGCCGGTGAGCACGGCCAGCACGAACTGGCCGAAGCGCGAGGTGCTGTAGGTTTTGTGCGAGAAATAGCGGTGGAAAATACCCGTCACAAAAAACATGCGGACGAAGTAGAGCGTCACCGCGGTCCAGACCGCGAACCAGCTCCAGCCCACCCAAAGGGCACCGAGACAGCCCAGATGCAGGATGACGAAGGGAAGACAGCGCACCAAGTTCACGCCATCGGGCTGAGCGCGGATGGCTGCAGGCGATTCGAGGGAGTAATCCGAGTCGATCCACTGGACCAGAGAGCCCAGCAGGCGGCGGAAGCGATTCTTGGGCGGAGGCGTCACAGGGAAATATCAGGGAGGCGGAAAGAAAACTTTTTCGGGACCGGCGCGGCAAGCCCGGTTTTACAAGTCATGGGAAAATCGTCGTTGATTCTACGCTGCATCCCGCCGGCCGGATGCGTGCCGGCCGATCAGGCTGCCACCCGGTCGGGCTTGGCCGTCTCCGCGGCGTGCGGCTTTTTGCCCGCCGGCCGCAGGGGCGGCTCGGGGGAGGGGTGCGTTGAGGTATCCGCGTGCTCGGGCTCGGTGGCCACGAGCAGCGAGAGCAGCGAAAGGACGATAATGGCTGAAATCATTGCTTGGTGTTGCCGGTGCCGGGTCAGAGCACGGGCGGATTAAATTGTTCCGATACTTCCTGTAACGCGGCAAAGAGGGGCTTTGTTGCAGGAATCCTCGGTTTTCTCAGCGGGGTCAGCGCCGAGAACCGGGCAACAAGAAGCAGATTGCGTTCCGATGCAAGCTACCCGCGTAAAAATGCGGCTGGAGCAATAAGCCGCAGCCGCGGGATTAGGGATTCTATGCGGTTTATCGCCACCGGCAGCCGCGGCGGGGTGCACATTTATGGCAATGCTAGGGGCGGGAACCGAATATACCGGTCGCAAACTGCACGAAACGCGGCAGGGCGGCGGCGTGATCATTATCCCGGCAGATGCCGCGGGTCAGGCCCTTCATCCGATGGAGCGTGGCGAGGGTGTGCTGCAGCGCACCGATGACGAAGCTGAACCGCCAGAGAAAATCCTCCGGCGTCAGCGCCGAGGCGTGGCGGCGCAACGCTTGACCGAAGCGCGCCAGCCAGGGCTGGAATTCCCCGGCGAGAAACGTTTCCATGAAGGGCAGCGGTTCAACGAGGGCGCGCCCGATGAGTCGCGCTCCATACCGGCCGTTTTTGTCGGACTCGGCATACAGCTGGAAAAGCGGGCCGGCCAGGATCTCCATGAGCAGGGCCAGCGGCACGGGCTGGTCCCCGGCCTGTTTTTCGGCCTCGTCGAGCCAGACCAGACGCGTCTGGTTGATCGGCTGGATCCGGCGACGCAGGATCTCAAGGTAAAGGCTCTCCTTGTCGCCGTGATGATAATTGACGGCCGCAAGATTGACTTCCGCCCTCTGGGTTATTTGGCGAAGAGTAGTCCCATCATAGCCATGTTCGGCAAATAGCGATTCAGCAGCTATTAAGATCCGATCTAGTGTATTCTTGTCCGGGTGGCTCATTTAAAGATACGTAAGTATAAAACGATCGTATTAACCGCGTCAACGCTGCCCTTCAAACCTGCCGCATGCCTGCGGCTGAAGCGGAACCACAGGAAAGTTGTGTTCGGAACCAAACCGGCTAATTTTTTCCAATTCCATCACGCTCATGAAAACAAAACTATCCCTGTTAGCTTTACTCAGTCTGGTTGCGGCCGGTGTGGCGGTGGCGGTGGCTCCGGATAAACCGGCTTCGGCGATCGAGGTTACCTTCCTCGCCGCGGAAAATTTCACTGATGTTAAGGATGGCCATATGGATTCCGACCGCGGCCGCGAGGGGGTGCTTGAACAGCTGAAAGAGCACCTCGTGTCGCATGGCGCCAAGTATCTGGCCAAGGGCCAGCGCCTGCAGATCACGGTGACTGACGTGGATCTCGCGGGCGACTTTGAGCCGTGGCGCGGCATCAATTTCCACGATATCCGCATCGTGAAGGATATCTATCCCCCGCGCGTTAACCTGGAGTTCAAGCTGTTCGACGCCGAAGGCAAGGTGGTCAGCGAGGGCAAGCGCCAGCTGCGGAACCTAGGCTACCTGATGAGCATGGCGATGCCCACTTCCGATCCGCTGCGCTACGACAAGGAAATGCTGAACGACTGGCTGCGCCAAGAGTTCAAGCGCCGGGCCTGAACCGGCTCCATCGATGTTTTCCCAGGCGCCGGCCGCAAGCCGGCGCCTTTTCTTTTGACCGGCCCCGGGGGCCGGCGGCACTCTGCCCGGGTGAATGCTGCCGGACCACCCGCGGATGACGCCCCTTTGCCAGAGGCCGGGCTGGTCTATTCCAAGTTCGAGACCGAGATGCAGGTCCGGCCCGACGACATCGACATGTATCAGCACGTGCACAGCAGCCGTTACATGGACTACGTGCTGGCGGCCCGGTTCGACCAGATGGAGCGCTGCTACAAGATGCCCATGGCCGAGTTCCAGAAGCGCGGCTACGGCTGGTTCATGGCGGCGACCCTGATGAACTTCAAACGCCCGCTGGGCCTCGGGGACCGCTTCATCGTCCGCACCTGGATCGAGCAATTCACCCTGATCGGCGTGAAGGTGCAATTCCAGATCGAGCGCGCCGTCGACCGGAAACTGAGCTGCGATGGCTGGTTTGACTACGTCATGGTATCCATGGAGACGGCCCGGGCCGTGCGTGTGCCGGAGGATATCCGGGCCAAATACGCGGTCTAAGCCACGGCCGGAGTACCGGGTCAAACCACTGCCAGTCGCGGAGTTACTCGTGGGGCTTGAAAAATACCCTTGCGTTACTATCGCGGCTGAGCGTCTTTACGCACCTCGTTAGAGACAGCGTTTTGATGACAGGATCTGGTGAGTCGTAGGCTGAGCGATAGCTTAAGTGATGATTTCGAAACCCACAGTGGGAACGGACTGGCAGATGGCGAAGGATCTACGATTTATCATATGAGCAATTCCAAACTCTACGTTGGAAATCTGTCGTTCAATACCACCGAGGGCGAACTCCGTTCGCACTTCGAGCAGTTCGGTTCCGTCACCGACACCTACGTCGCCATGGACAAGATGACCGGCCGCCCTCGCGGTTTCGCGTTCGTCACCATGGGCACCCCCGATGAGGCCAAGATGGCCATCGAGAAGACCAACGGGGTCGAGCTGGGCGGTCGCGCCCTGCAGGTCAATGAGGCCCGTCCGAAGGAAGAGCGCCCGTCTGGCGGCTTCGGCGGCGGCGGCGGTGGCGGCGGTCGCTACTAATCCCCCGTTCGCACCCGCGAACTAACTTTCGAGGCGGAGCCCTTTGCGGCTCCGCCTTTTTCTTTGTTTCCATCCGAAGCCGTGCACCCAACCTCCTCGCCCATGCCGCCCTCCACCGCCGCCGTGAAATCACACCTCGTCCGGCTGCAGGCCTGCACGCTTTGCCCACAGATGCAAAAGCCGGTGGTAGTCGGCCGGCCGGTGGCCAGCCGCATCCTGCTCGTCGGCCAAGCGCCGGGCGACAAAGAGCCGAAGCTCGGGCGTCCCTTCGCCTGGACCGCCGGCAAGACCCTCTTCAAGTGGTTCCACGAGGCACTTGGCTGGACCGAGGATGAGGTCCGCGACCGGATTTATTTCGCCGCGGTCTGTCGCTGCTTTCCGGGCAAGAAGACAACGGGTGGCGACCGCGTACCGGACGAGGACGAGATCGCGCATTGCGCCCACTGGCTGGCCGCCGAGGTGGCCTTGCTGAAGCCGTTGCTCGTGCTGCCCGTCGGCAAGCTCGCCATCACGCAATTCATCCCGCCAGCGCCGCTGAACGACATCATCGGCAAAAAGCGGCGCATCGACTACCGCGGGCATGCGATGGACTGCATCCCGCTGCCGCATCCGTCGGGCGCCTCACCATGGCACCGCATGGAACCGGGCAAGACGCTACTGGGCCAGGCACTCGCCCTCGTGGCAAAACATCCAGCGATACGAGGGTAGGCCGATTCGTCCCGCCGAGCCGGCTCAGTTCACCCGGTTCCACACCGGTTCGCCGCGCACCGCGGCACGCGCGATCTGTGCGGAGGTCGTGCGCATCTCGATCATGCCCTCGGGGCTGCAAAAGGCGGCGTGACACGTGACGATCAGGTTGGGCGTGGCCGCCTCCTCGGCGGTGCGCAGCGGCTCATTTTCGACGACGTCGAGCCCGGCGCCGCCGAGCTGGCCCGCACGCAGAGCCGCAAAGACCGGCGCCTTCTGTACGATGTCGCCGCGGGCCGTGTTGATGAGATGGGCCGTGGGCTTCATCAGCGCGATCTCCCGCGCGCCGACCATCCCGTGGGTCTCCTTGGTCAGCGGGCAATGCACCGAGACCACGTCCGAGTCCTTCAGCAGGTCGTTGAGCGAGGCCGCGCGCTCGATGCCGAGGGCCTTGCGCGTGCCGCGGGGCAGAAAGGGATCGTAGAAGACGACTCGGAAGCCGAGGGCCTTGGCCCGCAGTGCCGTCGCCGTGCCAATGGCGCCGAGACCGATGATTCCGAACTGCAGAGTGCGCAGCCGGCGCATCTTCGCGGCGGTCTCCTGGGAGATTTTCCAGCCCAGCGCCTTGGCTTCCGCGTTCAGCGGGAAGACCTGCCGGCACAGCGCCAGGGTGAGCGCGATGGCGTGGTCGGCCACCTCCTCCGTGCCGTAATCGGGCACGTTGCAGACGGGAATGCCGCGCGCGGCGGCGGCGGCGGTGTCCACGCTGTCATAGCCGGTGCCGTTGCGGATGAGGGCGCGGCAGTTTTTGAGCCGGGCGATCACATCGGGGCCGACGGGGATGTTGTGCCAGAGCAGCAGCACGTCGGCCGCGAGCGCGGCCTCGGGCAGCGGGTCGTTGAAGTCCAGGGCGATGGTCCGCACTTCGGCGGTGCCGTCGAGCACGCCGCGTTCGACGGTGGCGGCGGGGTCGCTGAAGGTGAATTCCTTGGGGCAAAGGATGGCGACAAGCGGCAGGGGCATGGCAGAAAACAGTCAATCGCCCCGGTTTTGCCTCCGCAAGCCGGCGCTCGCGGGAAATTTGGTTGCAGGGTCCGGGGCACCCCGCTGCCTTGGCGACTTCCCTTTCTCATGCTGAAGTTTCGTCCGCGCTATTTCCTGTTGGCCGTCGCCTTGGCCGGCATCGTGTCCGCCAAGGAGGCCCGGCCGCCCTACCTCGGGGCCATCGTGATCGACGCCAAGACCGGCCAGGTGCTGTTTGAGGACAAGGCCGACATCGTCTCGCCCCCGGCAAGCATGACGAAGCTCATGACTTTCGCTGTCCTGCACGATAAGCTGGCCAGTGCGGCGCTCACGCTGGAAACACCGGTCACCATCACGGCCGAGGATTCCCGCATCGGCGGCACCCAGGTCTGGCTCAAGCAGGGCGAGACCTTCCCGCTCGAGGATCTCATCTACGCCATGATGATCCAGTCCGGCAACGACACGGCGCACGCGCTCGCGCGTGCCGCCGCCGGCTCGGCCGCGGCGTTCGTGGATCTCATGAACGCCAAGGCCCGCGCGCTGGGGCTCACCCACACCACCTTCCGCACGCCGCACGGCCTGCCGCCGGCCAACCGCCGCAGCGCCGACGGTGACCTGACCACGCCGCGCGATTTCGCCCTCCTCAGCCGCTACCTCCTGCGCGAAACCAACGTCACGAAATACACCGCCGTGCGGCAGCGCAAATTCGGCGAGGGCCGTCGCCCAGCCGACCGCGTCATCGCCATGACCAACCACAATCATCTGCTCGGCAAGGTGACGGGGGTGGACGGGCTCAAGACCGGTTTCACCAACGGCGCCGGCTATTGTCTTGCCGCCACCGCCGAGCGCGGCGGCCGGCGTGTCATTGCAGTCGTGATGGGCAGCCCGGATTCCAAGACCCGCGACCTGAAGGTCATGGAGCTGCTGGAGCGCGGCTTTGCCTCGCAGCCGGCTCCGCTGCCCACGGTGAAGACGGCGGCCGGGGTGGGAAGAGATTTCCGCCCCGACCCGCAGCCGGCGATTCCCTCGTCGGGGCATAAAGCCCCTCCCACCGAAACCCTGCCCACCGTAAAAACCGATAAGACCCCCGCGGCCCCGGCTCCGGCCGGAGAAATCTCGACCGCCAAGGAACCCCCGCTTACTTTCCGCGTCATTCCCCCTACCAAGAAACCGTGAATACCCCTGCTTTCCGCTGCTTTGCCTTGCTGTTGCTCGCGCTGTTGGGCCTGGCTCCGCTGCAGGCCCAGCGCGAAAAACTGCCCATGGAGGACGTCGAATACGTCGAGAAGAAATGGCCCGACGCCAAGAAGACCTTCACCGGACTCCGCTACATTATCCTGAAGCCCGGCGACCAGTCCGGCCCCATGCCCGAGAAGGGCATGGAAGTCGCCGTGCTCTACAAGGGCATGCTGCTCGACGGGACCGTCTTCGACCAGTCGCCCGACGAGAAAAGCCCGCTCAAGGTCCGGCTCGGCCGCGGCGGCCTGATCGAGGGCTGGGAACAGGCTCTGCAGAAAATGCACAAGGGCGAGAAGTGGGTGCTGATCGTCCCGCCGGAGATGGCCTATGGGGCGCGCGGCAAACCGCCGACCATCAAGCGCAACGCCACGCTCGTGTTCGAGATGGAGCTGATCGAATTCAAGAAGTGACGGTGGAGCGCGTTGCCCTCAACGCGCTCTCCGTGGCTTGAGGGCAAGCCACGCCACCATCACTTCATCATCTCGGCGATCGGCTTCTCGAGCGCCTCGGCCCAGAGCTGGTAGCCGGCGGCCGTCGGGTGCAGCTGGTCGGGCATGATGGTCCACGGGATCCGGCCGTCCCGGCCGAGGAAAACGGCATTGGTGTTGAGGTAACGCACATTCACGCCGTCATCCAGCTTGGCGAGGAGGGCGTTGGCGCGGTCATTGGCGGCCACGCGTTTCGCGGCGTCGGCGATCGCCGCCTCGGTGATGAGGCCGTCGGGATTGCGGCGGGCGTCGCGCGGCAGGATGGCGAGCAGCAGCACCTTCACGCCGGGGACCTTGGCGCGGATCAGCTCGATGATCTTTTTGTTGGCGTCGGCGATCTGCTCGCCAGTGTGCTGGCCGGAGTTGTTGGTGCCGATCATGAGGACGACGACCTTGGGGCTGATGCCGTCGAACTCGCCGTTCTCGATGCGCCAGATGACATGGTGGGTCTGGTCGCCGCCGATGCCGAAGTTGGCCGGCTGGTATTTGCCGAAATAGTGTTCCCAGAGGTGCGGTGCCTTGCCCCAGCCCTCGGTGATCGAGTCGCCGAGGAAGACCACGCCGATCGGGCCGCTCTTGGTGCGGGCCAGGAATTTCTCATGCAGCTCGAAGAAGCGGGCATTGCCGGTCTTGGGGATGGCGGCCGACGCGTCGACCGGCGCCGGTGCGACCACGGTCGCGGGTGCGGCTGGAGCGGCGGAAGTGGGGGCGGGAGCGGTCGTCTGGGCGATCGCGAGCGAAACAAGACCGACGAAGGCGGGCGCGAGGAAGCGGAGCGGCATTTTCACGAGGGTAGGGCGTCAGTGAAGCAGCCGTCCGGCCCGGCGCAAGAGTTCCGTTGGCCCGCGGGCGGGACGCTTTGGGCAGGTCGGGCTTTATGCCCGACACGAAGAGGCACGATGTCGGGGATAAACCCCGACCGACAAGAAGCAGAGTGCTCAGCCCGCCCCGACCGACTTGAGCAGGAGCCGGCGCTGGGCCCAGAAGCCGTCGGCGCTGTAGAGCGCGAGCCCGCCCCAGATGAGCCCGTAGGCCTGCAGGCGCGCCGCGTCAAATGGTTCGCGATACAGAAAGTAGCCGAGCAGAAACTGGACGCTCGGTGCCAGGTATTGCAGCAGGCCGAGCGTGGTCAGCCGGATGCGTTGGGCGCCATAGGCAAAGAGCAGCAGGGGGATCGCGGTGAGCACGCCTACGAACAGGATCAGGCTGTGGTGCCAGGCGTCGACGCGGCCCAGGGCGCCGGCTCCAGTGTGGTTCCACCACAGCAGCAGGCCGGCGGCGACCGGGAACAGCAGCAAGGTCTCGACCGTCAGGCCGGTGATGGCGCCGAGTTCGGATTTCTTCTTGAGCAGGCCGTAACCCGACCAGGTCAGCGCCAGCGACAGGGCGATCCACGGCACATGGCCGGCGCGGAACAGGAGGAAGCCGACGCCGAGCGCGGCGCAGGCGATGGCGGTCCATTGCAGCGGCCGGAGGCGCTCGTGCAGCAGGAGCGAGCCGAGCGCGACGTTGACGAGGGGCACGAGGAAGTAGCCGAGGCTCGACTCGATGACGTGGCCGTGGTTGACCGCCCAGACATAGACGGTCCAGTTGGCGGCGAGCAGGATGCTGCTGAGGAGATTAAGGCCGACCAGCCGCCAGCTTTTAAAGGCATCCCGCAGGGCAGGGAAGTTGCCCTGCCAGGCGATCACGCCCAGCAGGAATACCAGCGACCACACGATGCGGTGGGTGATGAGCTCCAGCGCCGCGATGGCTTGCAACTGCTTCCAGTAGATGGGCACCAGACCCCAGATCAGGAAGCCGCTGGCGGCGGACAGTGCGCCGCGGGCGGCATCGGGATGGGCGGGAAGCTTGGGCACGGCCGGCCAAAGTGGGTCACGACCCGGGCGGCGTCAATCAGGCCGGCCGTATGCCGAACGAAAACGGGCCGTGCTGCGCTATTTGCCCGGGGTGGCCGGCGGCGGGTTCCGGGAGGATTGCCAGGCGAGGAAGCGCCAGCGGCCGCCCTCCTCCCGCCAGACAGCGAGGAAATTCAGATCGAGGAGGTTCCGCTCCGCGCCGCGGACGGCTTTGAAGCGGGCCCGGCCCTTCATCAGCATGACCCCGGATCCGGCGGGGATGAAATCGCGCTGCACATATTCGGCCGATTCATAAACGACGTGCCGGCCGGCCAGCGACTCGATGAAGGAGGCCTTGGTGTCGATGAAGCCGCTGGAGTGGGCGTAGTGCAGCTGGTCGGATAGAATCGCGGCCAGTCCGGCGGAGTCGGCGGCGAGCATCGCGGCGATGCGCTCGTCATCGGCGGCGCGCACCGCCGCAATCAGCGCATCCTCGGCGGCCGGCAGGCGACCGGCGGACAAGGCGAGCAAAAGGAGAAGACGGCAGAAAAATTTCACGGCAGTCAGGTCCGATGCACCGGCCAGGGCCGGCCGGCGTCGTCAATGGCGACATAGGTGAAGACGCCCTCGGTGACGCGCACCAGTTCGCCGCCCTTGGTGCGCTGGGCCCAGGCCTCGACGTCGATCCGCATGGAAGTGCGGCCGACTTTGACCAGCGAGGCGTGGCAACTGACGATGTCGCCGACGTAGACCGGGGTGATGAAGGTCATCGCGTCGATGGCCACGGTCGTGACGCGCGAGCGCGACAAGTTGCGGGCATAGATCGCCGCGCCCAGGTCCATTTGCGAGAGGAGCCAGCCGCCGAAGATGTCGCCGTTGGCGTTGGTGTCGGCCGGCATCGCGATGGTGCGGATGACGAGCTCGCCGTGCGGCTCGGTGGGACGGACGGGATCGCTCATGGGGGCAGGTTGCTGGTCGGGCGTCGGACTGGCAAGCCTAGCGCCGGTCGTAGCGGAGGAGCTGCATGGTTTTTTCGGAGCCGACCAGGATGGCGCGGTCATCCTTCGTGAAGCAGGCCGCCTCGGCCTGCGGAAACTGATGCGGGGTGAGCTTCACCGGCTCGCGGGCGAGGGCCTCGGCCCAGGTTTCACCGGGGGCGCGGGGAAAAAGCAGCGGTTGCTCGTAGACGAGCACCACGGCCATCGTGCCGTCATGGGAAAAATCCATCGCGGTGGGCCAGCCGAGGAACCCCTGCGTGGGCATGCGGACATTTCGCTGCAGGGCGGTGGGCTGGGGAAGGTGGGCAACGAGCCCGAGAAAACGGGCCGCCACGGGCTGGCTCACCGGCGCCGGGGCGAGGGGCAGGCGGTAGAGCCGCGGCGTATCCTCACGCTTGGAGAGCACGTAGATCATGCGCTCCTTCAGGTCGACGGCGAGCGACTCGGCGTCGCGGGCGCCATCCTCGTAGATGAAGTTGATGGAATATTCCGGACGCAACAGGAGTTCCTGGCCGGGCGAGAGCGCGGCGGCGTCCGGCTCGGCGATCAGGTGCAGCACGCAGCCCTGGCGCGCCGCATAGTTGTCGCCGATGTCGGCGGCGAGGAGCCACGCCTTTCCATCCAGCTCGAAAGAGGCCATATCTTCCCAATCGTAATTGACCACGCCCTCGACGCGAACCTTGCCGCGCAGCGAGCCGTCGGCGTTCAGGGCGAACAGCACCGGCGCGCCGCCGCTGTCGTTGTGGGTCCAGATCAATCCGGGGGTGCGGTGGGACACGGCGAGGCCGCTGGTCTCCTGGTTTTGCGGCTCGGCCAACTCAGCGGCCACGATCGGCGCTGCGTAAACGGGGGGCGTTTCGGCCCGGCTCGGCAGGGCGCAAAGCAGCCCCAGCAGGGCGGTGAACGCCGACTTTGGCGTTGTTTTCAGGAAGGCGAAGACGGATAGTAAGCAAACCATGACAGGCACTGCTCATGCCGCTTTCCGGCGTTTATTCAATGAAATCGGCACGGTCGATTTTGTGGGGATTGAGGAACGGGTCGCCAAATACGGCACCCGCAGCATCAAGAAAGGCGCCAAACTGTTCGGCCTCAAGCTGGCCGCCTCGATGGTCGACCTCACCACCCTCGAGGGCAAGGACACGCCCGGCAAGGTCGAGTCACTCTGCCGGAAGGCGCTCAGCCCGTCCGACGATCCCGAGGTCCCGACCGTCGCCGCCGTCTGCGTCTATCCCTCGATGGTCAAATATGCCCGCCGCGCACTGGGCGAAGACACGCCCGTTCGCATCGCATCGGTCGCCACCGCCTTCCCGTCCGGCCAGGCCCCGCTCAAGACCCGTCTCGCCGAAGTGAAGTCCGCCGTGGCCGACGGGGCCGACGAGATCGACATGGTGATCAACCGCGGCGCCTTTCTCTCCGGCGAGTTCCAGCTGGTGCAGGATGAGATCGCGGCGGTCGTGGAGGCCGGCGGCCCGGCCACGCTCAAGGTCATCCTCGAGGTCAGCGAGCTGGAGACCTACGATAACATCCGCGCCGCCTCCTTCCTCGCCATGCGCGTGCTGCGGCCGAACGACTTCATCAAGACCAGCACCGGCAAGACCTCGCTCAACGCCACGCTCGGTAACAACCAGGTGATGATCGAGGCCATCCGCGACTTTTACCTCGATACCGGCACGCCGATCGCGATGAAGCCCGCCGGCGGCATTCGCACGGCCAAGCAGGCCCTGACCTTCCTCATCGCCGTCAAGGAGACACTCGGCGACGAGTGGCTCAACAACACCCGCTACCGCTTCGGCGCCTCCTCGCTGCTCAATGACATACTCCGCCAGATCGCCAAGGAGCGCACCGGAGCCTACCAGGCCCCGTATTATTTCAGCGAAGCAGCCGAGTCCTACTAATTTCCCCATGTCCACGCTCACCGCGAAAAAATCCATCCGCCCCGTGGCCCGTTCCGCCGGCCGCCCGGCCCCCGAGCTCATCTTCGGCGACCTCTGGGAATACGATCCCGCACCCGAGACCGCCGACCCGAAGCTGAAGGCCCGCTACGATCTCTTCATCGGCGGCCAGTTTGTGCCCGCCGCCTCCGGCAAGTATTTCGACTCCATCAACCCGGCGAACGAAGCGAAGCTCGCCGAGATCGCCCACGGTGGCCCGGCCGATGTCGACGCCGCCTATGCCGCGGCGAAGCAGGCCTACGACAACGTCTGGGGCAAGATGCCAGGCAAGGAGCGCGCCAAATACATCTACCGCATCGCCCGCTTGCTGCAGGACCGCGCCCGCGAGTTCGCCGTCGCCGAGACGATGGACGGCGGCAAGCCGATCAAAGAGTCGCGCGACTTCGACATCCCGATGGCCGCGGCGCACTTCTTTTACCACGCCGGCTGGGCCGACAAGCTCGACTACGTGGCGCCCGGCCGCAAGGTCGCGCCGCTGGGCGTCGTCGGCCAGGTCATCCCGTGGAACTTCCCGCTGCTGATGATGGCGTGGAAACTCGCGCCCGCGCTGGCGATGGGCAACACCGTCGTCATCAAGCCGGCCGAGACCACGAGCGTTACCGCGCTGAAGCTCGCCGAAATATTCCAGGACGCCGGTCTGCCCGCGGGCGTCGTCAACATCGTCACCGGCTTCGGCGACACCGGTGCGGCGATCATGAACCACCCGACCGCCGCGAAGGTGGCGTTCACCGGCTCGACCGAGGTGGGCAAGATCATCATGCGCTCGCTCGCCGGCACCGACAAGAAGATGACCATGGAACTCGGCGGCAAGGCGGCGAACATCGTGTTCGACGACGCGCCGCTCGACCAGGCCGTCGAGGGCATCGTCAACGGCATCTTCTTCAACCAGGGCCACGTGTGCTGCGCCGGTTCGCGCTTGCTCGTGCAGGAGACGGTCGCCGCCGAGGTGCTAGCCAAGCTCAAGAACCGCATCAAGGTGCTGCGCGTCGGCGACCCGCTCGACAAAAACACCGACATCGGCGCCATCAACTCGCCGGAACAGCTCGCCACCATCACGCGCCTCGTCGCCGCCGGCGTGAAGGAAGGCGCGACGATGTTCCAGCCCGCCGGCAAGCTGCCGACAAAGGGCTACTATTTCCGCCCGACCGTCTTCTCGGGCGTGTCGATGAGCCATCGCATCGCCCGCGAGGAGATCTTCGGTCCGGTGCTCAGCGTGCTGACCTTCCGTACGGTCGAGGAGGCGGTCGAGAAGGCCAACAACACCGCTTACGGACTCAGCGCCGGTGTGTGGACCGACAAGGGCTCGCGCATCCTCAAGATGTCGACGGAGCTCAAGGCCGGTGTCGTCTGGGCCAACACCTACAACAAGTTCGACCCGACGTCGCCTTTCGGCGGCTACAAGGAGTCCGGCTTCGGCCGCGAGGGCGGCCGCCAGGGTCTGCTCGACTACTGCAAGCTCGTCTGATGCCCCGTGAGTTTGCCGCTCCCACCGAATGTCCCGTTTGCGGCGAACCCGTGCCGCGCGGCGCGAAGGCCTGCCCGGATTGCGGCGCGGACGAGCGTTCCGGCTGGAACGAGGACGCCCCACGTTACGACGGCCTCGATCTGCCTGCTGAGGCATTCGCCGACGAAGGCACCGAACGCGCCGCGCGCCGCCGGCATGCGCGTGGTCTTTGGGTGGTCGTGGCCGTCGGCCTGCTCGTCCTGCTGATCATCACCCTGGTCTTTCGATAAACACTCTCATGGCCAACACCCCCTATCTCACCGCCCCGCTCAAAATGAGCACGATGCCGCCGGGCATCCCCTACATCATCGGCAACGAGGCGGCCGAGCGGTTCAGCTTCTACGGCATGCGCGCGATCCTCGTCGTGTTCATGACGCAATACCTCCGCGATTCCTCCGGCGCGCTGGCGCCGATGAACGATGCCGAGGCGAGCACATGGTATCACCTGTTCCTATCCTCGAACTACTTCTTCCCGGTCTTCGGCGCGATCCTGGCCGACGCGTTCATCGGGAAATACCGCACGATCCTCTGGCTCTCGATCCTCTACTGCTTCGGACATCTCGCGCTCGCCCTTGACGACACGCGGCTCGGCCTCGGCCTCGGCCTGACCCTCATCGCCCTCGGCGCGGGCGGCATCAAGCCCTGCGTCTCGGCCAACGTGGGCGACCAGTTCGGCCAGACCAACCAGCATCTGCTCTCGCGCGCATTCGGTTGGTTTTATTTCTCGGTCAACTTCGGCTCGTTCTTCTCGATCCTGCTCATCCCGTGGCTGCTCAAGAACTACAGCCCGAACCTCGCGTTTGGCGTGCCGGGCATCCTGATGTTCCTCGCCACGGTCATCTTCTGGGCCGGGCGCCGAAAGTTCGTGCACATCCCGCCGGCGGGGAAATCCTTCCTGCGCGACAACTTCAACCGCGAAGGCTGGGCCGCCATCGGCCGGCTCGCCATTATCTTCTCGTTCGTGGCGGTCTTCTGGTCGCTCTGGGACCAGACCGGCGGCCGCTGGGTGCTGCAGGGCGCAAAAATGGACCTGCACTTCATGGGCATCACCTGGCTGCCTTCCCAGATCCAGGCGGTGAACGCCATCCTCATTCTGATCTTCATCCCGCTCTTCCAATACGTAATCTACCCCGCGATTGACCGGGTCTTCCCCTTGACTCCGTTGCGCAAGATCGGTCTCGGCATCTTCATCGCCGGCGTCTCCTTCATCTGCAGCGCGGCGATCGAGTCACAGCTCTCCGCGGGCCTGCAACCCAATATCGGCTGGCAACTGCCCGGCTACGTGCTGCTGACGGCGGGCGAGATCATGGTGTCGATCACGGCGCTCGAGTTCGCCTACACCCAGGCGCCGAAGCGCATGAAGTCGGTGATCATGTCGCTCTACCTGCTGTCCATTTCCGCCGGCAACCTGATCACGGCCGGCGTGAATTTCGCGATCGCCCGGCTGAACCTTCAGCTCGAGGGCGCCAACTACTACCTCTTCTTCACCGCACTCGCGATGATCGCCTCGGTGGTTTTCGTGTTCTTCGCCCGCCGCTACACCGAGAAGACCTACCTGCAGGACGAAGCGCCCGCCCCGGTGTCCGTCTGAATTTAACCGACTCCCCCCATGTCCCGTCTGCCCATCACCAAGACTCCGAAGATTTACGTCGGCGGAGCCTTCATCCGCTCCGAGAGCGCGCGCACCTTTCCGCTGAAGGACGCCGCCGGCAACTTCTTCGCCAACATCCCGCAGTGCACCCGCAAGGACTTGCGCAACGCCGTCGAGGCCGCCGCCAAGGCCGGTCCGGGCTGGGCCAAGCGCACGCCCTACAACCGCGGCCAGATCATCTACCGCCTCGCCGAGATGCTTGAGGCGCGTCAGGCCGACTTGCTTGATGCCTTGATGGTGGGAGGGGCCTTACGCCCCGACGGTAAGCGCGGCGCCGTGCGCGAGATCGAAGCGACCATCGACCGCCTCATCTACTACGCCGGCTGGGCCGACAAGTATGAGCAGGTGCTCGGTAACGTGAACCCGGTCGCCTCGCCGCACTTCAACTTCACTGTCACCGAGCCCATGGGCATCGTCGGCCTGCTCGCCCCCGAGGAAGCGCCGCTGCTCGCCCTCGTTTCGCTGCTCGCCCCGGCCATCACCAGCGGCAATACCGTCGTTGCCTTGGCGTCCACGGCGCAGCCCTATCCGGCGATCGTGCTCGGCGAGATGCTCGCGACGAGCGACCTGCCGGGCGGCGTGGTCAACCTGCTCACCGGTTTTCGCAAGGAGATGGTGCCGACCTTCGCCACCCACACGCACTTGCGCGCCATCGCCGGCGTGGCGAACGCCGAGGAGCGCAAGGCCCTGAAGCTCGGCGCCGCCGACAGCGTGAAGCGCGTGAAGCTCACCAAGACCGAGGAACCCGTCGATTGGTTCTCCGACAAGGCGCAGAGCCTCTACGACCTGCGCGACCACCTCGAGTTCAAGACGACTTGGCACCCGATCGGCGCATGATGCCCGGTTACGACGACAAGCAGATCAAGGCTCGCCTGCTGGTCTGGTGGGTCATCTGGGCGGCGAATCTTGCCGGGCTGGTCCTGATCTACCTGCTGCTGGCGCAGGGCAAGCCGCTGCCGCCTGTTTCCCAGGAGAATCCCCTGCAGGGACTGATCGGCCTCGTACCGTTGTTCGTAACCATCGTCATCCGCTGGCTCGTGCTGCCCCGGCAAACGGTGGAAAGGCGCGCTTTGGTGCTGTTCATCGTGGGCTTGGCGCTGGCCGAGGGCTGCGGCCTGCTCGGCATTTTCCTCGGCGGGCCTTACCGCGACAGCCTTTTTGTCCTCGGCGTGCTGGGCATCACCCAATACGTGCCGTTCTACGCGAAGAAGCTGTTCGACCCGAAGGGCTCGGGCTTCATTCCGAACAATTGAGGCGCTCGGCCTCGCGGTCGCGTTGCCCGTGGAGCGAGACGAAGACCGTGTCGGTCAGGTCCACCGAAACGAAACTGGCGGTGTTGATCAGCCGCTCGAGCGACGTGTAGAGGCCGCGCCGCAGGCGCGGTTGGGCGAGCGCGGCGGAGGTGTGAAGCGGGGCGGTGGGGCAGCTGGTATTCCTGACGCCCCCACTATAATCCGCTTCGGCCGCCGCGCCATGGGCCGGATGCATGGGCCGGATGGCTGGTTTCACGCGGTGCCGGCGCCGATTACGTCAAATTGTGCCGGCAGGCGCCCAGAGGCGCGAGCAAGCTCGCTGGCCCACGCGAACAGCCTGCTGGCGCTCAGCCGCCCAGCTTCCCGGTCTCGGCGAGACGTTCGAGGAAGATCCAGCAGCGTTTGGCGCGGACTTCGGCGCCTTTGGCCTGCTCGATGTAGCGGACTACCTGGCGGCGGATCGCCACGCTGTGCTTTGCCCAGCGCTCCCGCAGTTCCGGCCGCGTGCGGAACACGCGCGCCATTTCGTCAGGCAGATCGGGCTCGCGGGAGGCACGGTCGCGCTCGAGCGTGAACTCGACGGTGTCGCCTGCGTCCACGCCCGCGGCCTGCAGGAGCTCGACCTTGAAGGCGACCTTGTAGTGGCCGAGCCGGCTGCTGTTGAACAGCGTGACGCGGTCGAGATCGTCGTTGAAGCGCAGCAGGGCATTCCAACCCTTGTTGGCGCCCTTGATGTCAGCCGGGGGCAGATCCAACGGAGCGACGGCCGCCTTTGGCACGTCGACCCAGCGGACGAGCGCGACCTTGTAGAGTTTGGCGCGCAGGCTCCGACAAGAAATCATTCGGGCAGCTTCACGCGTGCTTTGACCCACGCGTTGATGGCGGGGAGCTCGCGCTGTTTCATCAGAGCGCGGAGGCGGATCAGGTCGGCGCCCTTGGCGGCCTCGGCGAAGGCGTCGGGGGGCAGCTTCGCGCGCACCAATTCCTCCAGCTCGGCGGCGCGGTCGGCGTTGGTCGAGGCCTGGGCGATGCCGGGCAGGTAGACGTTGCGGCCGAAGAAGGTGGTGCGTTGCAGCAGCGCGTCGGTGTTGGTCTTGGCAAAGTCCCAGGCGAGGTCGGGATGCTCGTTGGCCGCGACGAGCGCGACGTTGCGCGCGGCCTCGGAGGTGGACAGCTCGTGGCCGAGGGTCAGCGCCAGGGTCTCGGCGGCGAGGGCCGGGTCAAGCACGGCCTGCATGGCGGCATAGGCGCGGCGCTTTTCCTGCGTGGTCGTGGCGTCCCGGGCCAGCGCGTGCAGCTGGTCGTAGGTTTCGCGCGTGGCGTAGCGGCCGACCACGGCCAGCACGGGGGCCCGGAGGTTGCCGGCCAACGTGGCGGGGTCGGCGAGGAAGGCCGTCCAGCGGCGCGTGCACTCGTCGATCACGGCGCGGTCACCGTAGGTGCCGAGCGCGGCAATGAGTTTGGGTCGGAGGGCTGCATCGAGCGGGGACTCGGTGGCGCGCGCGTCCCAACCGAGACGGGCCAGAAGTGGCGCGAGCAATTGGGCCGCCCAAGCATGGAAGGCGCGGCGGCCCGGCTGGTTGAGCTGCAGGCGGTCGATCAGCGCGATTTTGCCGAGCACGTGCTCCCAGACGGGCTGACTGGGACTGGCGCGGAGTTGCTCGGCGAGGCCAAGCCAAGCGGTGGCGGAGAGGCGGCCGGCCTCGTTGAGGGCCCAGGTATCGCCGAGCAGGTTGAGCTGGTCGGTGGGGGGCAAGTGGGTGATCTCGCGGCGGAGTGCGTCCGTGAGCGCGTCGTCGTAGAGCACGCGGTAGAAGCCGGTGTTGCCCACATTGGCCTTGGCGGTGCCGGGGCCGGCCGGCCAGGGCACTGTGACGGGTTGTTTCTCCAACAGGGTGACCGCGGGCGCGGCGAGATTCGCGGTGTTGGCGAGCGTCACGGGGACCTTCCACGTGAGCGGTGCGGCGCCGGGGTCGTTGACGGTGAAGCGCGATTGCCCGAGCTGGAGCGTCCGGTTGGCGCCGTCGCCGGCGGCGGAGACAAACACGACCGGAAAGCCGGGCTGCTCGGTCCAGCCGGCAGCGAGTTCGACCACGGGCTTGCCGGAGGCCGCGCCGAGGGCGGCCCAGAGGTCGGCGGTGGTGGTGCTGGAATACTGGTGCCGCTGCATGTAGAGGCGGAGGCCGGCGCGGAAGGCATCCTCACCGAGATAGGCCTCGAGCATGCGGAGGAAGCCCTGGCCCTTCTGGTAGGAAATGGTGTCGAAGGCGTCGTTGGCCTGGCTCTCGTTGGCGATGGGCTGCTGGATCGGGTGGGTGGTCTTGCGGGCGTCGAGGGCGAGGGCGCCTTCCTTCGCCTCGCTGGCGCGCACCCAGAGCTGCCAGTCGGGATTGAGCGCGTCGCTGGCCTTCGTGCCCATCCAGGAGGCGAAGCCCTCGTTGAGCCAGAGGTTGTCCCACCATGCCATGGTGACGAGGTCGCCGAACCACTGGTGCGCCACCTCGTGGGCGATGACCTGGAAGACAGTCTCGCGGTTGGCCTGCGAGCCGGTGGCCGGGTCGAAAAGCAGGGCGGTGTCGATGTAGGTGATGGCGCCCCAGTTTTCCATCGCGCCGAAGGTGGCGAAGGCGTTGGGCACGGCGATCTGGTCGAGCTTGGGCAGCGGATAGGGCGTGCCGAAATACTCGTTGTAGTAGGCGAGGAGGCGCTTGGTGGACTCGAGGGCGTAGGCGGCGGTCGCGCGCTTGCCTTCAGTGGTGATGATGCGGAGCTTCACCCCGTCCTGTTCGCCCTCAAGCGTCTCAAACTCGCCGGCGTAGAGCGCGACCAGGTAGCTGGCCATCGAGGGCGTGCGGGCGAAGGCGACTTCCTTCCAGCCGTTGCCGAGGGATTTTTCGTTCACGGCCGGCATGTTGGCCACGGCCATGAGCTTCTCCCGCACGACGAGCGTGACGTCGTAGGTGGAGCGGTAGACCGGCTCGTCCCAGCAGGGGAAGACGCGGCGGGCGTCGGTTGGCTCGAATTGCGTGCCAAGCATGAGCTTGTCGCCGGAGGGGGTGGGATATTTGTCGACGAAGAAACCCTCGGCCTGCGTGCCGATCCTGCCGCGGTAGTCGATTTTGATGGTGTGGCGGCCGGCCGCGAGGGCGACGGGCAGCGTCAGGGTCTGCTTCGCCGGGTCGAGGCGCGGGGTCAGCGGGCGCGTCGCGGCGGAGTCGTCGATGAGCGCGGCGGAGGCGATCTCCAGTTCGTGGGCGTTGAGGACCAGTTCCGTCACGGGTGAGAGCACCTCCAACTCGATGGTGGTCGTGCCGGTGGTGGTGCGCTGTTCCAGGTCGGGCTGGAGGCGCAGCGTGTAGTGGCGCGGGACGACGGTCTTCGGCAGCTGGCCGGGGGTGTCGGCGAAGGCGAAGGGTTTTTCCGCGAGCAGTGCGGCGGGCAGGCAGCAGGTAATTAGCACCGCTTGCGTGGTGCGAAGAATGGTCAGCATAGGGTGAGTCGACGGTGGCCGGCGCCCGCCGGGGTTGTCAACGGCCGGGCGCCGAGGCGCTCTTACTGGTGGTCGCGCTTCTTCAGAAAGCGGGCGATCTCCCGCGCGATGGGCATGGAGGGGGCGGTGCCGGGCTGCATGACGGAGAGGGCGGCGACCGCGCTGGCGTAGTGGGCGGCCTCGAAGATGTTGTGCTTGAACTTTACCAGGCCGGCGGCGAAACCGCCGACAAAAGCGTCGCCTGCGCCGGCCGTGTCGACGACCTCGACATCGTGGGCATGGATCCGCAGCCAGACGTCGGGCTGGGACACAAAGCAGCCACGGGCGCCGAGGGTGACGATGACCACGGGCACTTTCAGACAGCGGCAGAGGCGGTGCAGGGCCTCGGCGCCGAGGGCGTGCAGGGTGGCCTCGGTGAACTCGCCGCCCGCGTTGTAGGGCGCGGTGCGCAGCAGCGCGGCGCAGGACGGGCACTGCTTCACCAGAGCGGTGAACTCGCTCTCGTTGGGGATGAGCACCTCGGTATGGCGAAGCACGCCCGGGTCGAACTCGGGGCGCATCGGCGCCGGATTGAGGACGGTGATGGCGCCATTGCGGCGGGCGGTGCGCAGCACGTAGCCGACGGTGGCGTAGTCGGACTCGCCCTGGCAGACGACAACCTGGGCGGGCGCGAGCAGCGGCCCGGGGATGTCGCGCGGCTTGAGGCCGAGGTTGGCGCCGAGGGAGATGATGATGTGATTCTGGCCGGCGCCGTTGACTGTGATGGCGGCGGCACCCGTCGCGTGCTTGGGCTTCTCCACGAGATGCACGTGGAGGCCGGCGCCCCGGGCAAAAAGCCGCGCGCGGGCGGCGGCGCCGTCGGGCCCGACCGCGCCGATGAAATGGGTGGCGATGCCCGCGCGCGCGGCCGCGACGGCCTGGTTGAACCCCTTGCCGCCGGTCCCGGGCCGGAAATCACCGACCACGGTCTCGCCCGGACGCGGGAAGTTCTTCGTGTAGAACGCGAGATCCTGGACAAAACTGCCGACGACGACGACGGAGGACTTCATGCGCGGTCAGTTGAGGGTGGCCTCGCGCAGCACCTCGCGGAGTGAGTCGGTGCTGAAGGGTTTCTGGAGGAAGCCGTTCAGGTTCTGGCCGGCGAAGCGCTGCTGGGCGTCCTGGGCGCTGTAGCCGCTGAAGACCACGATGCGCTGGTCGGGTTGCAGCTGACGGAGCGCCGTGAAGGTTGCATAACCGTCCATGCCCGGCATGGTCAGGTCGAGCAGCACAAGATGGAAGCGGCTGCCGCGTTCGCGCATGAAGTCGAGGGCCTGCTGGCCGGACTCGGCTTGCTTCACGGTGAAGCCGTAGAAGGCGATCATCTGGGCGGCGGTGGCGCGCACGGCCTCCTCGTCGTCGACAATGAGCACGGTGCCGCTGCCGCGCCAGGTGCGAGCGGACGGGATGGCCCGCGGGGAGGGCGCCGGGGCCGGCAGGCTGGCGGCCGGGGCTCCCCGGCGTCCGCCGTCGGCGAGAAGCTGCTGGCACATCCGGGCGGCCTTTTGGGCGGCTTGCTCGATCTGGCCCAGGTGATCGGCGGCGGGCGCGGCGGCCGGCAGGGTCAGGCGGGCGAGGTTGGCGTTGCCGAGGATCGCCGTGAGCAGATTGTTAAAATCGTGGGCCACTGCACCCACCTGCGCGCCGAGGATCTCGGATTGCCGGACCGTGTTCAGTTTCAGCTCGGCCAGTTCGCGTTCCCGGGCCGCGGTCAGACGATCGGTTACCTCAATGGAGAGCGCGATCATGCCGGCGATGCCGCCGTCCGCCTGGCGCTGCGGAATGTAGCGGGTCTCGAAAAAGACCCCGTTGATCTCGCGCTGGGCCGTGAAGGTCTCGCCGGCGAGCGCGCGGCGGATGTCGACGAGGATATCCGGCCGGGCGGCGTAACGATCGAAGATGGAATGGCCCACGGCTTCGCCCGGCTCGCGGCCGATGGCGGCCAGGCCGGCACCTTCGGCGAGGGTGAAGATCCCCCGGGCATCGACCGAGAAGAGGATGAGCGGAGCGTGGGCGAGAACGGTCGCGAGCTGTTTCTGCCGCAGCTGCAGCTCGGATTCGATCTGGCGGCGTTCGGTGATGTCGGTGGCCTGACCCACAAAAAACCGGGGCGCACCATGCTCATCCCGGATGAGGCCGACATTGAGCACCACATGGATGAATGATCCGTCCTTGCGGATGTAGCGTTTCTCGAGGGGGTTCGCCGGCGATCCGCCGGAGGCGACCAGGCGGTTCAGGGCCAGGGTTTTTTCCACATCCTTGGGGTGGGTGATCTGGACGAAACTGAGCTGCAACAGCTCGTCCCGACTGTAGCCGAGCATGCGGCAGTAGGTGTCGTTCACCTCCACCAGCCGGAGCTTCAGGTCCGACAGGGAGATGCCCCCCGGGGCATGGTCGAAGATCAGGCGCCGCAACTCCGCCTGGTCGCGCAGCTGCTGTTCCGCCTGTCGGCGGCGTTGTAGGTCGTGCCGCAGGATGGCGATGACCACGGCCGGTCCGGTCAACAGCAGGATCACCGCGCCGAGGCGCAGGAGCGCGATGAGCCGGGCGCGGTCGCGCTGTTCCACCCATTGCGTCGCGTCAAAATCCACGCCAAGCACGGCCTCCACCGCCCCGGCGGGGGTGCGCAGCGGCGCGAACACGCTGATCCACTTGCCCCAGCGGTCCTCGACGATGTCTTCGTCGAAGATAAACTCGCCCCGGAAGGCGCGGGTGAGGGCCGGCGTCAGCCCGTGATAAATCTCGCCGGGTTCCGTGCGGGCCTCGGTGTCGCCCTCAATGCGGCCGTTGTGATCGTAGTCGGTCTCTGAGTCCACCAGCAGGAAGACCGCCCCGTCGGCCCGCCGGCGGAAGGTGTAGATGTCGGCGATGGCCGGGTTAAGCTTCAGCCAGTTGATCTGCGTCTGGATCAGGCGCTCATAGAGCGGGTCGCCGGGGGCGGGATGGTCGGCGAGGCGGTCGTGGCCGAGTTGCTGCATTTCCTGCACGTAGAAGGGGGCCAACAGCTCGATCTGTCGGCGGATGTTGTTCTGGGCATTGCGCCCGGCGTAGTCGACCCCCCACCAGCCGCCGATGGCCACCGCGGCCAGCAGGATCCAAACGACCTTGGGGAGGGTGGCGAGCCGGCCTGTGCGGTGTAACCACAGGCCCAGTCCGAACCAGAGGCCGGCCACCAGAAGCAGGGAAAGCAGGTAATCGGAGTTTTGGGCGGACCAGCTGTTCATCGGCGTGCCCATGAAGACAATTCCCGGCGGCATGGCAACCCCGGCCGTGCCCGTTCATCCCGTGACGGGGCCACTCGTCCAATCGGCGCGTGCACCGCGCGGCGCCGGGCCGCAGCGTGCCGCCATGTCAGCCGCCCAGCCCTTCACCCCCGCCGCTCCGGACGTTCTTGCCGTGACCCCGGCCGGCGTGGTTCGCTCGCGCGTGAAAATGGACACCCCGATGGACCCCTCGGCCCGGCTGCAGCGCGTAAAGGAGCGCCTCTACGTGCTCTGCCAGGCGGGTGGCTGGATGTTCTTCCTGGTGCTGCAGGTTGTCTTCATCGCGCTTTTCCGGGACAACGACGCCGTCAGCAAGGCCACGCCGATGGAGATCTATCTGTCGCTGGTGCGGGTGATCGCGGAGGGCCTGTTGATCACACATTATGGGCGGATCTACCTGACGCGCTGGGGCTGGAAGGAGCTGGGCTGGCGGCGCCTCATCCCGCGCATTGTCCTGATGGCGTTCGCCATGTCCGCGATCTGGACCGTGGTGGGTTACACCGTCTCTTTCGGTCTGCTGCGACTGGACCTTCCGGCTAAATATCCCCTTTGGCTGCTGATGACCACGAGCCTGATCAACGGCAGCATCATGATGGTGGGCTGGCTCTGCCTTTACTTTTTCTACCACCTGTTTGAGCGGCTGAACCGGCTGCAGGTGGAGCAACTCCAGCTCGCGGCCACCGTCAAGGAGGCCGAGCTCCGCGCGCTCAAATCCCAGGTCAACCCGCACTTCCTCTTCAACTCCCTGAACAGCCTGCGCGCCCTGATCGACGAGGACGCGCCGCGCGCCCGCGAGGCCGTGACCCGCCTCGCCAACATGCTGCGCTACTCGCTCCAGTCCGGCCAGCAGGAGACGGTGCCATTCGAGGACGAGATCCGCATCGTCGAGGATTACCTGGCCCTGGAGCATATCCGCCACGAGAACCGCCTGCGGGTCCGTTGGGAGATCGCCTCCGCAGCGCGTTTGGTCAGCGTTCCCCCCATGCTGCTGCAGACGCTGGTCGAAAACGCCGTCAAATACGGTATTTCCACCCGGCGCGACGGCGGCGAACTGGTCATCACCGCCCATTTCAGGGGCGCAGGGCTGAACATCTGCGTGACCAACCCCGGCGACCTCGCTGTACCCGCCAGCCCGGCCGCCGCACGCGCCGGTTCATCCACCGGGGTCGGCCTGCGCAACGCCTCCGAGCGCCTCAAACTGCTCTTCGGTGAACGGGCCGTGCTCACGCTGCTGGCCGAGCCCGCGGGATGCGTCACCGCCAGCGTCGTCATTCCCCTATAATCACCCGCGTGATGAAAGCCCTCCTGATCGACGACGAGCGCCTCGCCCGTAACGAACTCCGCCGCCTGCTCGCGGCGCACGCCGACATCGAGATCGTGGGCGAAGCCGTCGATGTGGAGGACGCGCTGGCCAAGATCCCGGTGCTCAAGCCCGGGCTCATCTTCCTCGACGTGCAGATGCCCGGGGCCGACGGCTTCAGCCTGCTCGAGCAACTCGAGCCGCCGCTGCCGCAGGTGATCTTCACCACGGCCTACGACGAGTTCGCCGTGAAGGCCTTCGAGTTCAGCGCTCTCGACTACCTGCTCAAGCCCGTCGACCCCAACCGGCTCGTCGCCGCGCTGGAAAAATTGCGGCCCCGGGGCAGTGCTACGCCGTTCGAGCCAGGTGGCGCGACTCACCGCCTGACGCTCGAGGAGAAGGTCTTTGTCCGCGAAGGCGAGCGCTGCTGGTTCGTGCCGGTGAAAAACCTCCGGCTGCTTGAGTCCGAGGGCAACTATACGCGGCTCTACTTCGACGACCAGAAGCCGCAGCTTTTCCGTTCGCTCACGGCGATGGAGGAACGGCTCGACCCGAAGAGCTTCTTCCGCGCCAACCGCAAGCAGGTCATCAACCTCGCCTGGGTCGAGGGCATCGAGCCCTGGTTCAGCGGCGGCCTGCTGGTGAAGCTCAAGGGCGGGATGAAGGTTGAGCTTTCCCGCCGCCAGGCGCAGGACTTTCGCGAACGCATGAGCCTGTAAGCCCACAACCCCCACGAACATGATCGAAGCCCACAATCTGACGAAGACCTTCAAGGACAAGAAGCGCGGGGTCATCACCGCGGTCGACCACGTATCCTTCACCTGCCGCCCGGGGCAGATTTACGGCCTGCTCGGCGCCAACGGCGCGGGCAAGACCACCACGCTCCGCCTGCTCGCCACGCTGCTGCAGCCCACCAGCGGCACGGCCACCATGGCCGGGCACGACGTGGCGACCGCCGGCGTGCAGGTGCGCGCCAACGTCGGCTTCCTCGCCGCCAGCACCGCACTCTACGGCCGGCTCACCGCCCGTGAGATGATCACCTACTTCGGCGAGCTCAACGGCCTCGGTGAGGCGGCCCTCAAGGCCCGGATCAAGCAGCTCGCCGACGAGCTCGACATGCACGAGTTCCTCGACCGGCGCTGCGACAAGTTTTCGACGGGCATGAAGCAGAAGACCTCCATCGCCCGCACGCTCATCCACGACCCGGCGGTGATGATCTTCGACGAGCCGACCCTCGGCCTCGACGTCATGACGGCCCGCTCGATCGTCAAGTTCGTGCGCGAGTGCCGCAACCGCGGCAAGACCGTCATCTACTCCACCCACGTGATGAGCGAGGTGGAGAAGCTGTGCGACGTCATCGGCATCATCCACGGCGGCAAGCTCGTCGCCGAAGGCACGCTGGCCGAACTGCAGGCCCGCTTTGGGGAAAAAGACATGGAGGAAATCTTCGTCAAGGCCGTGGGGGGCGAGGCCGCGCTCATCGCCGCCATGAAAAACTGAGGAACACCATGAACTGGCACCATATCATCACCGTCTATTTCAAGGAGCTGAGGGATTCGCTGCGCGACCGCCGCACGCTGATCTCGATGATCGTCATCCCGACGCTCGTCATGCCCATCCTCATGTTCGGCGTCGGCGCGGTCATGACCAAGGTCTTCAAGACCGCGCGCGACGAGGCCTCGCCCCTAATCATCCTCGGCGGCGCGGACTCCCCCGGCGTCGTGGCCGCGCTCAAGGCGGACAAGCGCTTCCGCATCGTCGCGCCCGGCGGCGATTACAAGCAGCTGGTCTCCGAGAAGAAGATCCGACTCGCGGTGGAGATTCCCGAGGGCTTCGAGGCCGCGCTCAAGGCGGGGTCGTCGCAGACCGTCACGCTCTATCATTATGAAGGGGAGATGAAATCCGGCCTCGGCGTGACCGCGGTCGAGCGCTTCTTCCGGGATCTCCGGGAGAAGACGATCGAGGGCCGCCTCACTGACCGCGGCCTGCCGGCCGACGTCGTGAAACCCTTCGAGGTGAAGCGGCAGAACGTCGCCCCGCCCGAGAAGGTGGGCGGCAACCTGATCGGCGGCCTGATCCCCTACATCATCATCATTCTGTGCTTCACCGGCGCCATGTATCCCGCCATCGACCTGACGGCGGGCGAGAAGGAGCGCGGCACGATGGAAACCCTGTTGTGCAGCCCGGTGCACCGCGTGAACATCGTCCTGGGCAAGTTCCTCATGGTGATGACGGCTTCGATCGCCACGATGTGCCTGACCCTGCTCTCGACCGGCATCAGCCTCGCGGTGGGCGGCAGCCTGTTCGCCGACGGCCGAACTGCGGCCACGGCGGGTGCGGCCAAGGCGGCCGCGAGCGCCATGCCCTCGATCGATCCGCTCGGCATCTTCGGGGTGTTTGCGATGATCGCGCCGGTCGCGATGCTCTTTGCCGCCCTGCTGCTTACCATCTCGCTTTTTGCCAAGAGCTACAAGGAGGCGCAGAGCTATGTGTCGCCCCTGATCATCGTGGTGATCATGCCGGCCATGTTGGGCATGCTGCCCGGCATCGAGCTCACCGCGCAGACCGCGCTGATCCCGATCCTCAACCTGTCGCTGGTCTGCAAGGAGATGCTGTCCGGCGTCTGGCACTGGAATTATATCGGTCTCATCTTCGGTTCCACCTGCGTCTACGCGGCGGTGGCGCTGGCCCTGTGTGTGAGGATGTTCAACCGCGAGGATGTGATGTTCCGGGCGTGAGGGCATCAGGGTGGAACGCGTTGCCGCCAACACACGCCACCGGCGTTTCCATTTTTCGGTAAAACCCGGCCGTTTGGCGGTAAAGCCCGGGTAAATACCCCCCGGGCCTCTAGGCACGGAGAAGCATGACTGCTATGTTGCGGTCGCACTTCTCACCCCACCATGAACACGCCCAACACATCCGACAGCGCCCAGGAGGCAGCGCACCTCACCAAGCTGCGCGCGCAGATTTCCACCGACATCGAGGCCATGCAGCAGAAGGAGGCCAGCCTGAAGGAATATGAGCAGCGGCTGCGCCTGCTGATGGGCCACAACCGGCAGGGCCACCCGGCGGCTCAGGCCAGCCAGGTTTACGTCGCCGCTGGGCCCAACAGTCAGGTCACCCTCGATGCGGAATGGGAGAAATACGACCGCGCCTACGCCCTGCTTGAGGCGGCCCGCCGCGGCCTGACCGACGACCGCTTGGCGCTCAAGGAGCGCGAGGGAAACCTTGCGCAACGCGAGGACATGGTGTCCCGTCGCGAGGCTTGGATCAAAGTGCGGGAACAGGAGATTCTCGCGGCGGATGCCGCCAAGGCAGCCATCCCGGAGGCAAAACCCTCCTTCACGACGGCCCCCTTCCTTGCCGCCAGGAACCTGTTCACGCGCCAGCAGTAAACCGGTTCGTTTTGCCCGATGATTCCTCCACGGCGCCCGCGGGCGCCGTTTTGCTTTTCTGACGGTTCGGGACCACCCCTGCTGCGCTACCGGTTTTCCAACTCGGCCAGCTTTGCGGCGGCCGTTTCCCAGGCCGCGGTGGCCGACTGCAACTGGTCCACGAGCACCGAGAACTCGCGATTGAGGTGCTGGGCCTTGCCGGGCGAGGCATAGGTCTCGGGGGCCTCGAGTGCGGTGGTGAGATCGCCCTGCTTGGCCTCCAGCTGGACGACCTTTTCCTCGAGATGGCCGACCTCGGTGCGGAGCTTCTTCAGGTCCGCAGGATTCGGCTTCTGCGCGGCGGCGGCCTTCGGGGCAGGCGCGGCGGCGGTCTGCTTCGGCCGGGCATCAGTGAAACCGGCCGTAAGCGCGGCGCGGGCGTTGCCGGCCTTGGACTTCTCCAGATAGTAGTCGTAGTTGCCGGCGTAGGGCGTGAGCCGGCCGGAGTGCACATGCAGCACAGTCTGGGCGAGCTGGCGGATGAAATATACGTCGTGGCTGATGAAGATAAACGTGCCTTCGTAGTTCTTGAGGGCGTTCACCAGCGCGTCGATCGACGGGATGTCGAGGTGGGTCGTCGGCTCATCCATCAGGAGCAGGTTGGGCGGGTTGACCAGCAGGCGGGCCAGGGCGAGGCGGGATTTTTCGCCGCCGGAGAGTACCGAGACCTTCTTGTGGACGTCGTCCTTGCGGAAGAGGAAACCGCCGAGCACGGCGCGGGCCTGCTGCTCGGTCAACTGGTTCTCGTTCGTGCGGAGCTCCATCACATTCTCGAAGACGGTGAGATCGAGCTTGAGGTTATCGGCGCGATTCTGGGCGAAGTAGCCGGGCACCACGTTGCTGCCGAGGTTGATCTCGCCGCCCTGGATGGGCACGACGCCGGCGAGGATCTTGAGGAGAGTGGACTTGCCGGAGCCGTTGGGGCCGACGAGCACGATCTTCTGGGCGCGCTCGGCCTCAAAATTCAGGTCCGTGTAGACCACGTGGTCGCCGTAGGCCTGCCGGACATTCTTGAGATTGACGACCTTGAGCCCGGAGCGAGGCGGTTGGGGGAAGCGGAAATTGATCTTCTTGAGATCCTCCCAGGGCTCCTCGACGGCGACATCCTTGAGGCGTTCGATCTGTTTCTCCTTGGACTTCGCGCGGGAGGCCATCGAGGCCTTGGCGCCAAAGCGGTCCACGAATTTCTGGAGATGGGCGATCTCGCGCTGCTGGTTCTTGAACTGCGAGGCCTGCTGTTCCTTGCGGGCGTCCTTCTCGTTCAGGTAGTCGTCGTAGTTGCCGGTGTATTTGTTCAGCGTACCGCTGCGCAGCTCGAGGATGCCGTTGCAGAGCGAGTTCAGGAATTCACGGTCGTGGGAAATGATGACCAGGCCACCCGGGTAGCGCGTGAGGTAGTCCTGGAACCAGAGCAGCGCCTCAAGATCAAGGTGGTTGGTCGGCTCGTCGAGCATGAGCAGGGCGGGCTCGCTGACGAGCAGGCGGGCGAGGTGGGCGCGCATGACCCAGCCGCCGGAAAAGGTCTTGGCGGGCTTGTCGTGGTCGGTTTCGCGAAAGCCGAGGCCGGCGAGGATCTTCTTGGCGCGCGGCTCGAGCGTCCAGTCGATGTCGTAATCGTCGTCATTCTCGGGCATGAGCTTCTTGCCGCTGGTGGCGATGGCCAGGATGCTCTCGTCGCGTACCGGGGCGCTTTCCTGGGGCAGGTAGCCGAAGTCGGCGCCGCGCTCCCACTCGATGGTCCCCTCGTCGGCCTGCTCCTCGCCAAGGATGAGGTTGAAGAGGGTCGACTTGCCCGCGCCGTTGGGTCCGACCAGGCCGAAGCGGTCGGTGCGCGCAACGAAGAGCGACACCTCGGAAAAGAGTTCCCGGGTGCCGTAGGACTTGGCGACATCAGCTAGGGTCAGCATGGAAAACCCGCGAGTGAGCCCGGCGACGGTGCGGTCGTCAATGGCTTTGCTCAGACCAGCGTAAGTGCCACGGCGCCAGCGACTGCCACGGCTCCGCCGACCAACGAGCGCTGGGACGGGCGCTCGCCCTCGAGCCAGTAGGTGAGCGGGATGGCGATCAGCGGCGTGGTGGCCGCGATGGGCAAGACGAGGCCGCTGGGCGTGGTGGCGAGGGCCCACTGGTAACAGCCAACTCCGAGCACCGGTCCGACCAGGCCGTTGGCCAGCAGCCAGAGGGCGGTCCGGCGGCGGGCGGCCGGGGTAGCGGTCGAGCGGTCGGGCGGCGGCGTGAGTCGGCCGATGAGCTTGAGGAAAAGAAACCACGCGGCGGTGAACACCAGGCCGGCGACGATGCGGTGATAAGCGGCGTTGAGGCCGAAGCTGGCGTTGTGCGCGGCCTCACCCGCGGCGGTGGCGGCATCGACGCCCTTGCGGCTCACCAGCGCGCCGAAACCCTGGCCGGCGGCCGCGAGCAGGCCGAAGAGGAATCCGACCGGCCGCACCCGCACGCGGGGCGGACTGGCCTTGCTCGGCATCAGGGCGATCATCACGCCGCCGAGGATCACCGCGCCCCAGAGCGCCTGGGCCCCCCTCAGCCGGGTGTCCAGCCAGAGCCATTCCCCGAGCGCCGCGATGGGAGCGGCCAGGCACTGGGTCATGAGGACCGTCAGGCGCGAGCCCAGCAGGGGCAGGGCGCCGTAGACCCCGAGATCACCCAGGCCCATGCCGATGACGCCGCTGAGCAAAAACCAGCCGGTGCTCGCGCTGTCGAAACCGTGGCCGAGCGTGTGGGCAAAGAGACCCAACACGACGGTGGCCACGACGAGGCGGCCGAGATTGGCGTGCACGGGGCCCGACGCCTGCACGCTGCGGCTGGCGCAGGTGGCGTTGAGGGCGAAGAAAAAGGCGGCGAGGCAGGAAGGGAGCACGGGTGGGCCCGACGTTCTCAGCCCCGCCGGGCCGGTGCAACAATCGCTTTGCCACCCGGCAATTTTCCGTGAGGGTGGCACCCTGATGCCCAACCGTCTCGCCGCCGAGCAATCCCCCTACCTGCGCCAGCACGCGGACAATCCCGTGGATTGGCTGCCGTGGGGCGAGGAGGCCTTCGCCCGCGCGCGCGCGGAGCAGAAGCCCATCTTCCTGAGCATCGGCTACTCGACCTGCCACTGGTGCCATGTGATGGCGCACGAGTCCTTCGAGCACGCGGACGTCGCCGTCGTGCTGAACCGCGATTTCGTGCCCGTGAAGCTCGACCGCGAGGAACGGCCGGACCTCGACCGCGTCTACATGACCTACGTGCAGCAGACGACCGGCCATGGCGGCTGGCCGATGAGCGTGTGGCTGACGCCCGACCTGAAGCCGTTCTACGGCGGCACCTATTTCCCGCCGGACGACCGCCACGGCCGGCCAGGTTTCGTCACCGTGCTCAACGCCATCACGCGCCACTGGCATGAGAAGCGGGACAAGATCCTCACCGGCGCCGACGAGGTGGTGGCGGCCTTGCGGCGCTACGCCGCCGAGGGCCCGGCCCGCGCCGCACCGGAAGCCGGTGCGGTGGAGCAGACCCTGCCGGAGGCCGCGAGCGAGGCGCTGACCAAGGCCTTCCAGTATTTCCACGAGACCCACGACCCGAACTGGGGCGGCTTTGGCGGCGCACCGAAATTTCCGCGGCCGGCCGTGCTCAAGTTTCTATTCCGGCTGGCGGCCTTGCAGGGACCGCGGACGGCCATCGGCGAGGAACTGCTCAAGATCACCGGGTTCACGCTGCGCAAGATGGCCGAGGGTGGCCTGCAGGATCATGTCGGCGGCGGGTTCCACCGCTACTCGGTCGACGAGCGGTGGTTCGTGTCGCACTTCGAGAAGATGCTCTACGATCAGGCGCAACTGGCGGTGAGCTACCTTGAGGCGAAACAGGCGACTGGCCTTGAGGTCTATGCGTGGATCGCGCGGGATATTTTCACCTACGTGCAGCGCGACCTGACCAGCCCGGCCGGCGGCTTCTATTCCGCCGAAGATGCGGACAGCCTGCTGGCCCACGGCAAACCCGCGCATGCCGAGGGCGCGTTCTATGTGTGGACCAAGGGCGAGATCGACGGCGTGCTCGGCGCCGACGCGGCGTTTTTCTGCACCCATTACGGGGTGAAACCGGGGGGTAACGTTGAGCACGACCCGCAGGGCGAATTCACTGGGAAAAATGTCCTGATGCAGCGCCAGTCGCTGGCCACGACGGCGCACGAGCACGGGCTCGAAGTGGCGGCGGCGAGCGACCAGCTGCTTGGTTGCCTGGAAAAACTCCGCACGGTGCGCGCGCAACGGCCCCGGCCGCATTTGGACGACAAGATCATCACCGCCTGGAACGGGCTGATGATCTCGGCGCTGGCCCAAGGTGTCCGGGTGCTTGGTGAAAAAGCCTATCTCGTGTCCGCGACCCGGGCGGCGGAGTTCATCCGGCGCGAACTTTACGACGAGCCCAGTGGCACGCTCTACCGCAGCTGGCGCGGGACTCGCGGGCCCATCCCGGGTTTTGCGGAGGACTATGCATTCCTCATCCAAGGATTGCTCGATCTGTATGAGGCGGGATTTGAGGTTCGCTGGCTTCAGTGGGCGGAGCGCCTGCAGACCGCGATGGACGGGTTGTTCGAGGATCCGGTGCGCGGCGGCTATTTCAATTCCCGGGCGGATGACCCGAACGTGATCGTGCGCCTGAAGGAAGACCACGACGGCGCGGAGCCATCGGCGAATTCCGTGGCGGCGCTCAACCTGCTGCGGCTCGACTGGATGCTGGGACTGGCCGGCGCGCGCGCGCGCGCGGTGAAGACCATCGAGGCGCTGCGCCCGCAGTGGACGGCGCTGCCCCAAGGCCTGCCGCAACTGCTGTGCGCCATCGAACTCGTGGTGGATGCACCGCGCACCGTCGTGCTGGCCGGTGATCCGGCCGCGGCGGATTTTTCGGCGCTGGCCGCGGTGTTGTCCGAGCAGTTGGGCCCGCGCCGCGTGCTGCTCTGCGCCGACGGCGGGACTAGCCAGCATTGGCTGGCGGCAAAACGGCCCTATCTGGCGGAAATGAAACCCGCCGGCGGCCGGGCGACCGCCTACGTGTGCGAGAACTTCGCCTGCCTGGCGCCGGTGACGACCCCGGCAGAGCTGCGCGCGCAGCTCTAAGGTTGATGTCAACTATTGGTTGACATCAACATCCGGGTCAAACGGGTAAAACCGGACCGGGGTTGTTCAGCGACGCAAGGCCGCGCGCACGAGGCGCTGGTCGCCGTCGTTGGGCGCGGGTTTGAGGCCGAGCGCCGCGCAAAGCAGGTTGTAGAGGTGGATGTTTTCGACATCGGGAATCTCGACTCGGCGCTGGAACGCCGGCCCGCTGGCAATGAAGAGAGCGCCCATGTTCGGCGTGGCCGGATCCCAGCCATGGGTGGCCTTGGTGAGGCGCGACCAAGCCAGCGACCAGCGGGACCTTTCCTCGATCGTCCAGTGGTCGTCGGCGAACAGGAGGACGGGCGGAATGAAATCCCCCGTGTTGTAGTGCAGTCGCGCGGGCACGTCCTCACGCCGGTAGACCTTGATCTGCGGCGGGGCCTTGGCGCGGATGCCGGCTACGAGCGCCGCCACGTCGACGCCGGGTTTGGGGCGCACGCCGCCGTAGGGCCCGGTGGCTTCCACGCGCACCTGCGAAAGGTCCATCAGATCTTCAAGGAAGACGGTCTGCTCAGGACTGATCTCCGACATGCCATGGTCGGACACGATCACCAGGCTCGCACTCTCGCGCAGACCGAGCCGATCGAGTCCGGCCAGCAGCCGGGCGATGGCGTCGTCCGCCTCCTTCACCGCGGCGGCGGTCTCGGGCGCGAGCGGGCCGAATTGGTGGCCCTGGGTGTCCACGATGTCGAAATACAGCGTGGCGAAGCGTGGCCGTTGCTCCGGGGGCAGGGCCAGCCAGGCGAGCAGGCCGTCAACCCGCTCGGCCGCGGCCAGCTTTTTGTCGAAAGGCTTGAAGAACGTCGGCCGGAGCCCCTCGTGCGCGGATTCCGAACCGGGCCAAAAGAAGCAGGCGCTGCGCACACCCTGCTTTTCCGCGGTGATCCAGACGGGCTCGCCGCCCCGCCACCAGCGCGCCTCGGTCTTGCTCATGTCGAACTTGGCGTTGTCCGCCGGGTCATAGAACCAGTTGGCCACGATGCCGTGGTTCTGGGGATAGAGTCCGGTGACGAGCGTGTAGTGGTTGGGAAAAGTCTTCGACGGAAAGCTCGGCGTCAGGCGGGTGGCGTGCACGCCGCCGGCGGCCAGCGCCTTCAGGGTCGGCGCGTCATGTTGTTGCAGGTAGTCCCAGCGGAAGCCGTCGATCGAGATGAGGATCAGCGGGCCCGGGGCCGCGGGCCGGGTCGGGCTGGAGCAGGAGACGAGGAGCAATCCGCCGAACAACAGGCCGAGGGCGGCCAAAAAGCGCTTCATGCCGGCAAGTTGGTGGATTGCCTCGGGCCGCGCAACCTGCTTCCTGTCTGCCATGAGTGAAGCCGACCGCCTGACCCGCCTCGAGGAGCGTTACGCCCACCTGCAGCGGCACAATGCCGAGCAGGACAAGGCCATGCTCGAGCTGGCTGAGGAAGTGGCCAAGCTCCGGAAGGAGCTGGCGGCGCTACGCACGCAGCAAACCGGCGGACGCGACAGCGAGGAGGCGCCGGACGAGCGCCCGCCGCACTATTGAAGAGGGAACGGGGCCTCCGGACCGGTTTTCGCGAACGCACACCCAATCAACCCGTCCGGAGGTCGGGTTCCACCTAAAACAGCGCGGTGACCTCGACGTGCTGGCCGGGCTCGAGGAAAATTTCACCGGAGAGCGCGGCGGTCTCGTCGTTCTTGTAGAGCTTGCAGGCCACGGGGCCGGTGGCCTCGTCGGTCGCCCAGCCCCACTTGCCGATGGAGAGGAATTTCATCGGGACGCCCTTGTCCCAGCTGAGGCCGGGGCCGTCGCCGCGAATGTAGAGCTTGTTGCCGATGCCGATGTAGGCGGTGACCAGCAGGCGCGTGGCCCCGTCGGCGGAGACGGAGGGCTCGACCGTCGCGGCGGCCTCGGCCTGGGAATCCTCGGATGGAGCGGAGGCCGAATCGGCGGGTGAATTGGAGAAAGCGGGTTCGCCAGAAATCTCGGCGGGCAGGTCCCCCGGCATCGGCTCGGACATCGCGGCGAGCGTATCCTCGGGCTTGGGCTTGCGCGGGGCGCGGGGCTTTTTCGGCTTGGGCTCCTCGACGACGGCGGCGGGCGCGGGTGATTCGGTCACGGAGACGGATTCGACGACAGAAGGAGTGACGGCAACCGGCTCAGGCGGCTTTTCCTCGACAGGTGCGGGCGCGGATGTCCGGGCGGCAACGGCGGCGACCGGGATGGTCAAGGTGGCGAGCTTAGCATCGAGCGCGGTGAGCGCGGCGGTGAGGCGGGACTCGAATTTGTTCACGGCGGAATCCTGCGCGGCGGCGAGCGACTTGCGCGTGGCGGCCTCGAGGGCGGCGAGTTCGCCGGTGGCCTTGTGGATCTTGTCGGCGATGGCCGCGAGGCGTTCGCTCTCGCCCTGGCGGAGGGTGGCGAGCTCCTCGGTGAGGCGCTCCTTTTCCTCGTCATCGCTTGTGGCGAGCTGCTGGTTGAACTCGGCGAGCTTCTCCTGCATGCGGTAGGGCAGGTTCTCGGCGGCGTGGGCGGTCTTGTGCACGGCCTCCTCGACCGCCTTGATCTGCGCGGCGGCGCGGGCGAGGCTCTCGCTGGCGGCGTTGAGCCGCTGGACGTGGTCGGCGACCTTGGCGCGCTCGGCCTGCACGTATTCGGCGGAGTCCGCCGCGTAATCGAGCAGGAAGGGCACGAGGCCGATGATGCCGGCCAGGGCGACGCACAGCACGGTCAGGACAAAAGGCAGCGGCGCGAACGGGTCCTTGACCAGGTAGGCGATGATGAAGGCGGTGACCAGCAGGCCCGCATCGATCAGGAGGAAGACGGTTTTGGAAACTCGGGGGGCGGGGTCCAGATTCATAGGCGAGTCGCGCGCACGCTTCTTTTCGCGGGACGCGGGCGGATTCTCAAGGCTAAACACAGCGAGGGCCGGCGCCGGAAAAGAACCTTGAGCGGCCGGCGGGGCGTGACAGGCTGCCGGCACAGCCGATGAATTTTTCCCACTTCGTGCGGATCGACCGGGAACGCCGGGGGCTGGAGCGTCACTATGTGGTCCACACGGGCCAGCCGAAGTTCACCCTCGAGCTGACGCCGGACGCCGAGGCGCCGGACAAGATAGGGCGCGGGGTCATCAAGCGCGTGTGCGTCCCGAATTCTTGGGCCGGCGACTACAACCAGTATGGCAAGATGCTCGCGGCGGCGCAGGAGTTCTTCGCGCAATCCCACCCGCCGATCCTGCGGTAGATGAAAATTTGTGGGAGGGACTTTAGGCCCCGACGGGAATGAGACCGCGCCAACGGTCGGGGCGTAAAGCCCCTCCCACCCAGTCAGCGACCTCCCTCACATCGCCATCAGCCGGCGCCAAGACTGGGCGATGAACGAGACGAGCATGCCGATACGGATCGAGCCCTCGAAGGTCAGCACCACGAGCACCCACTTCAGGCCGCAGGTGCTGCGGATCAGGTAGCCCGCGCCGGTGACGAGGATGAGGACGATGCCTTGGGCGCGGCCGACCGGGTGCAGCAGGAGGGTGGTCATCCAGATATAATAGGCGAGCAGGCCGCCGGCCCAAGTGGCGGCCATCCAGTTGGCCATGGGGAGTTCGCGTGGGTCGGCGTTCACCCGGATCTGCTTGATCCCCAGGTAGCGCTCGCTGACGACGAGCTGCCAGAGCTCGAAGGCGAGGAAAAGCGGCGCGAGGAGGGCGGCGGGGTTCATGGGCGGGGCCAATTTCGCGGCCCGGGCGCCGCGAGGCCAGATTTTTTAGAGGATTGCCCGCAAATCACGCGAATTTACGCCAATGGAAGCCGGTGTTGACGGTTCGGATATCGTTCTCGTTCTCCCGGTTTAAGAAAAGAGAATGGGGCGGAGGATGTGAACGGCCCGGCTGCGGCGGTCATGGGCGGCAATTCGCGTCATTCGCGGGCAAAAACAATGGGATGGAATTCGGGGAAATCGGCGGTATGGTCCGGTCAACAGCCGCCCGTGCCACGGGCGGCCCAACCCAACCCGGAGCCTGCCATGACAGCGATTTTTCTCGTGAAGTATCTGGGCACCGCGCTGATCGCGGGCGTGTTGGGCGGCCTCGCGATGGAAGCCGCCATGTGGCTCATCGGACGCGCCAGCAGCGTCAAGGGCGACATGATCCTCGCGCTCGGCAGTCTCATCACGAAGTCGCGCGACAACGCCTACCGCGTCGGCCTGATCGTGCATGCGACCGCGGCGATCGGTTTCGCGCTGGTCTACACGCTGTTGATGGTGACGCTCGGCTACACGCACATGCCGCTGTCGATGATGCTCGGCCTGGGGGTCGGCGTGCTGCACGGTTTGCTGGTCGGCCTGATGCTGGTGTGGGTGGTGGCGGACCAGCACCCGCTCGAGGAATTCAAGGAAGCCGACCTCATGGTCGGCCTCAGCCATGTGGTGGGCCACGTGGCCTATGGCGCGGTGGTCGGGCTGGTCGTGGGGCTATCGCCGCTCTGAGGCGGCGCCTCCGGTGGCGCCCCGGCTCGGCGCGGTGCATCAGCCTTCGCCAAGGCTGCGGCCCGACCGGAGCCCCCCGCCCGTTCAGTAGCCGACGGCTTGGCTGTCGGGCTTGCGCAGGTCGGCGGCGCCGAGGCGGCGCCCCGTATCCGGGTCGATCGCGACGGTCTCGGCGTCGCTGACGATCACATTGTCGCGTTCCTGCAGGATGTGCCCCCGGGCCTTGAGCAGGGCGACGCTGTCGGGGCTGAAGCTGTTGCGCTCGTAGGCGAGCACATCGGGCATCCACTGGTGGTGGAAGCGCGGGGCATCCACCGCCTGACGGATGTTCATGCCGTAGTCGATGACGTTGGTGACGACACCGAAGACGACGGTGATGATCGTCGAGCCGCCAGGGCTACCGGTGGCGAGGAGGAGGCGGCCGTCCTTGAACACGAGGGTGGGGGTCATGGACGAGAGCGGGCGCTTGCCGGGCGTGATTCGGTTGGCCGGACCCTGGATCAGGCCGTAGAGGTTCTGCGCGCCGAGCTTCGTGGTGAAGTCGTCCATTTCATTGTTCATCAGGAAGCCGGCGCCGGGGATGGTGACGCAGGAGCCGAAAGCGCCGTTGAGGGTGTAGGTGTTGGCGACGGCGTTGCCGGCGGCGTCGATGATCGAGAAGTGCGTGGTTTCACCGGACTCGACCGGCGGCGCCCAGCCGTCGGGCCGGCCGGGCGCGAGACCGGCGCTGGGGGTGGCCTTCTGCGGGTCGTAGTTTTTCATCAGGCCGGCGAGGTAGGCACGGTCGAGCAGGCCGGCGATGGGGACCGGCACGAAATCGGGATCGGCCGGGAACTCCACGCGATCCCGGAAGGCGCGGCGCATGACCTCGGTGAAGAGGTGGTATTTCGCCGCGGAGTTGAAGCCGAGGGCCTTCACGTCGAAGGGCTCGAGCATCCCGAGCATCTGCAGCAGCGCGAGGCCGCCGGAGCTGGGGGGCGGCATGGTCACGATCTCGTGGCCGCGATAGGTGCTGCGCAGTGGCGTGCGCTCCGTCGCGCGGTAACTCTTCAGGTCGGCGAGGGTGATGGTGCCGCCGTTCTTGGCCATGCCGTCGGCGATGAGGCGGGCGGTCTCGCCCTCGTAGAAGTCCCGCGGCCCGTCTTGCTGGATGCGCGCCAGCGTGGCCGCGAGGTCGGGTTGGCGCCAGAGCTGGCCCTGCTGCAGGAAAGCGCCGCCGGCGAGAAAGATCCTTTCTGACTCGGGGAAGGGCTCGAAGCGGTACGCATACTCGCGGAAGCTGGCGGCCGTGCCCTGCGAGACCGCATGGCCCTCGGCGGCGAGGCGGCGGGCCGGCTCGATTACTTCCGCCCAGGTGACCTTGCCCGAGCCGTATTTTTCAAAGGCATGCGCGAGCCCCGCCACCGTGCCGGGCACGCCGCTGGCGCGCCAGCCGAGCAGGCTGCCGCCCGGGCCCTTGAGCAGATTGCCGTCGGGGCCGAGATACATGTCACGCGTGGCGGCCGCCGGCGCGACCTCGCGGTAGTCGATGATGATCTGGCGGCCGGCGCCCCCTCCGCTGCCGTCCGCGAGATGGATGAGCATGAAGCCGCCGCCGCCGAGGTTGCCGGCATAGGGAAACACGACCGCGAGCGCGAAGCCGGTGGCGACGGCGGCGTCGACGGCGTTGCCGCCCTTGCGCAAAACCTCCACCCCGGCCGCCGAGGCGAGCCCATGGACCGAGGCGACGATCCCGTGCTCGGCCTCGACGGCCGTGCGTTGGGCGAAGACCGGAGCCGAGGCCGAGAAAACCAAGGCAAGCATCAGGGGTGGGGCGACGAGCCGCGGGGTGATTTTCATGCGGCCATCATCCCGCGGCCACGGTCGCGCTCAAGCCGTATTCCGCCCCGGGCGGGGTGAGGGTTATAGGACTTGTTTCAGGCACGATTCCGGCTACCCTGAGGCAACCTAACAGCCTGTCGTCAGGCTGACCGTTCGTTCCCACGCTCTATGAAAATCAAGATGTCTGATTCTCAGGCCGCGCTCCGTGCCGGCCTGCCGCGGACGCGCAGGCTAGCGCTTCTCGCCTTGTTAACCGCCACCGCCTCCACCGGTTTCGGTCAGGCTGCTCCCGCGACCGATGTCGTCCAGTTAGAGAAGTTCGTCGCCACCGGCTCGCGTTTCAATGACCGCACCGTGACCCAGTCCCCCGTGCCGATCGATGTGATCAGCGGCACGGAGATGAAGCAGGGCGGCTACAACGAGACCAGCCAGATGCTGCAGGCCAACATCCCCTCGTTCAACTTTCCCCGCCCGTCCCTCAACGACGGCACGGACCACATCCGCCCGGCCACGCTGCGCGGCCTCGCGCCCGACCAGGTGCTGGTACTCATCAACGGCAAGCGCCGCCACACCAGCGCGCTCGTCAACCTCAACGGGTCCATCGGCCGCGGCTCCGTCTCGACCGACTTCAACGCCATCCCCTCGTCCATGATCGAGCGCATCGAGGTGCTGCGCGACGGCGCCTCCGCCCAATACGGCTCCGACGCCATTGCCGGCGTCATCAACGTCATCCTTCGCAAGGACACCGGCTGGGGCCTGAACCTCGGCTACGGCCAGACGGCCGAGGGCGACGGCGAGGACTACAAGCTCGACGCCTTCGCGGGCACCAAGCTCGGCGACAAGGGCGCCCTCTTTGTCAGCCTCTACCTGCGCGATCATGGCGACACCAGCCGCGTCCAGCCCGACACCCGCCAGCAGTATTTCGGCACCAGCACCACGACCGGCCTGCCGGTCTCGATCTCCGGCAACTACGGCTCCGGCACGGGCCTGAGTCCGTCGAACGGCACGCTCGATCCGCGCGAGCAGACCGTCAACCGCATCAACCACCGCTTCGGCGACCCCGAGACCAAGGACAAGGGGCTCTGGCTTAACGGCGAATACCCGTTGCAGGACGAGATGAACCTCTACTTCTTCGGCGGTAACAGCATCCGGCACGCGAACGGCGCCGGTTTCTTCCGCCGGGCCGGAGACGACCGCACGGTGCGCGCCATCTGGCCCGACGGCTTCCTGCCGTTCATCGACAGCGTCGTGGAGGATCTCTCCGGCGGCATCGGCATCAAGGGTAAGGCCCAGGAATGGAACTGGGACCTCAGCACCGCCTACGGCACCAACAAGCTCGACTACCGCACGTCGAACTCCATCAACGTCACGCTCGGCAACGCCAGCCCGACCGCCTTCTACGACGGCCAGCTGAAGTTCAACCAGTGGACGACCAACCTCGACCTCACCACATCGTTCAACGCCGGCCTGTCCACGCCCCTGAAGTTCGCCACCGGCTTCGAGTTTCGTCAGGAAGAATACACCATCGTTGCCGGCGAGCCCGACTCCTACCGCAACGGCGGCTTCAACGTCATCGGCGGCCCGAACAACGGCGCCCTCGCCGGTGTCGGCGCCCAGGTGTTCCCCGGCTTCAAGCCCACTGATGCCGGCGCGCATGACCGCGACGCCAAGGCCGTCTACGTCGACTTTGAGCAGAACCTGAGCGACCGCTGGCTGGTTTCGCTCGCCGGCCGCTTCGAGGACTACAGCGACTTCGGGAACAACACGACCGTGAAGCTCGCCACCCGCGTCGAGCTCACCCCGGAGTTCGCCCTGCGCGGTTCGGTCAGCACCGGCTTCCGCGCCCCGCACCTCGCGCAGCAGTGGTTCAGCTCCACCGCCACCAACTGCATCGGCGGCGTGCCCTTCGACATTCTGACCTTCCCGGTCAGCGCCCCCGCCGCCATCGCCCTCGGCGCCAAGCCGCTGGAGCCCGAGGAGTCTACCAACTACAGCTTCGGCGGCACTTGGAACTCGAAGACCGGCTTCTCGGCCACCGTCGACTTCTACTCCATCAAGATCAAGGACCGCATCGTGCTGTCTTCGAACTTCACCGGGGCGCCCATCGTCGCACTGCTCGCCACGCAGGGCATTACCGGCATCGGCGGCGGCCGCTACTTCACCAACGCCGTCGACACGACGACCACCGGCATCGATGTCAGCGCCCGCTATACCTGGAAGACCTCCGACTTCGGCAAGCTGACCTTCACCGCCGGCTACAACCACAACGAGACCGAGGCCGACCGCATCAAGGTGGCCCCCGCCAACCTCGCGGCCATCACCACCACGCCGCTGTTCGACCTCACCGAGACCATCCGCCTCGAGCAGGGCCAGCCGCGGGACAATCTGAACCTTTCGACGACCTGGGAGTTCGGCAAGTTCTCCACCCTGCTGCGCGCCGTGCGCTACGGCGAGGTCTCGGGCGTGCCGTTCACCAGCGCCACGCAGGCGCAGATCGACGCGCTCACCCCCGGCTACAATGTCGAGTTTCGCCCCGCGGTTCCCGGCGCGGTCGGCGGCACCACGACGAACCGGCAGATCATCCATACCTTCGGCGCCAAGTGGCTCACCGACCTCGATGTGACCTACAGTTTCAGCAAGAACATCACCGTCTCGGTCGGCGCGAACAACCTGTTCGACGTCTATCCTGACGAGAACATCCGCTCCAAGGTGGTCAACGGCGCGGCCTTCAACGGCAGCGACAATGTCGGCATCTTTCCCTACAGCGGCATCTCGCCGTTCGGTTTCAACGGGACGTTCTATTACACCAAGCTAAGCCTGAAGTTCTAAGGCCGCTTTGGGTTCACCTCCGCGAAGGCGCGGGCCATCCGGCCCGCGCCTTTTCTTTGGCGCCAGCGGGGATCGAATGGCAGCAGGCGAAACCCGGCCTCCGGACGCGTTGGCTGAACCTAAAAACGGCAGTTGAAACGCGGAGGTCGCGGAGAACCCAGAGTGAAGATCGAGCAATTGGGCTCAGCTATCGGCTCACCCGCGAGGTGAAGGCTTTTCTCGGGATCAACCTGACCTCACTTTCTGTTTTTGCGCTTTTTGTGGCCATTACTTCTGCGGAATTTAGGCTGAACGGCGCTTTCGCAAAACCGGTCCGGAGGCCCGGTTCCATCCGCTCAGGCGGGAGTGGCGGCCCCGAAGCGCGTGCCGGTGGGAAAATACAGGTCGAAATGCTCGGCCAGGATCGCAAGCAGCTGGGCGTCGGAGGTGACCGACTCACGGGCGAGAATCTCCCCGCCGCGTCGGTGGGTGAATTCTAATATCTTCCCCGCAGCTTGCCGCGGAACATTTGGTTGAGATTCGGACCCCACCCTTGCGGCATGGGTGGTGTTCAACTCGACGCCGCGGATCGCTTTGCGCGTGCCGTCGCGCCCGGCGCGGCCGACGACGACGTTGACCTTGAAATGTGAGGCGGGACTGGCGCTCGTCCACCAGTTGGCCACTTCGCAATCAATGGGGAACATCTCGTTGAGCGTGAACTCGCAGCAGTCGGTCCACCCGGTGCCCGTCCACAGCTGGTGAAACATCCGCTCGCCCTCGCGCACCAGCCGGCGCGGTTCGTGCGGCGTGGGCGACTCGCGGTCGAACTCCAGCGGGATGGCGCCGGTGAGCGAGGCGCCGCCCATGCCGACGTCGGTCAGCCAGTCGCCTTCCGGCAAGTGCACGCGGAGAAAAAGGTGCGTGCGCGCCGGGTAGATGTCGCGCGGGATCTGCCAGCGCACCCGGGCCCCGATCGGCGTGACCCGATAACCGAGCGCGCGCAGGACGAGCAGCAGGAGGTTGTTCTGTTCAAAGCAGTAGCCGCCGCGCCGCTCGTGCACCAGTTTTCGGAAGATGGCCTCAGGCGCGAGGCTGATGCCGCGCCCGAGCATGACGTCGAGGTTCTCGAACGGGATTGAGGTCGCATGGTGCAGCGTGACGGCATGCAGCGTGGCCAGCGTCGGCTCGCGCGGGCCGGAATACCCGGTGCGGGCGAAGTAAGCGTCGAGGTCAGGGGCGGCCGGGACTGACATGGGCGCACCATGGCAGATTTTCCTTCGCGGCGCCAGCCGGTGGGAGGGGCTTTAGACCCCGACATGATATGAGCAAACGGCAACAAAGTCGGGGCCTAAAGCCCCCACCCAGAACGAAGAACCGCCGGTCCGGAAGGTCAGGCGGCCCGGGGGGTGAACCGCATCCACGCGATGACCGCGGTGACGCCGACCGCCAGGCCGAGGAAAATCCCGCTGGAGCTGACCCCGGCCTGCACGCCGGCGAAGACATAGGCGCCGGCCAGCAGCATGCCGAGGTTGTCGCCGAGATTTTGCACCGCGATGGTCTTGCCCAGCTTGGCCGGATCGGACTCGGCCTGCAGCGCGGCGTTGAGCGGGATGAGAAACAACCCGGCGGCCACCCCCGCAGCGAAAAGCAGCAGGACGACCGGCACGACCAGGTGCAGCGGCCCAAGCTGGACGACCGGGGTGCGCCAGAAACCGAGGACCTCGACGGTGGCCAGCAACGCCAGCATCCCCGCCAGGGCGAAGCCATAGGTCCGGGTGCGGCGCAGGTCGCCGACCGCGTGCAACTGTCCCGCGAGAAGGCTGCCGCCCATCACCCCGACGCTGAGCCACAGGCCGAGCAGGGCGATCTGGGTGTTGTCAGGGAGGTTGAGCACCTCGAGGCCCCAGGGTTGGAAATTGATCTTCATCGCTGCGCCGCAGACCCAGAACAGCGCCGTGCCGATGAGCACGCGGCTCAGCCGGGGATCGCGCAGCAGGTCGCGCAGGTGGCCGGTGAATTCACCCACGCTCTGGCCGAGCCGGATGTGCGGCTTGGGTGCCGTGGGCGTCATGAGAAGATTGCAGACCAGCGCCGCGCCGAAGATGCCGCCCAGCGCACCATAGGAGACGAGCACGCGATCCTTGAAGACGTCGGCGAGGACCGAACCCGCGATGGCGCCGCCGAGAATGGCGACGAGCGTGAGCAGCTCGACCAGACCGTTAGCCTTCACGAGGCGTTCGCGTGGGAGGATTTCGGGCAGAATGCCATATTTGGCCGGGCCGTAGAAACAGGCGCCGACGCCCACCATGAGATAACCGATGCCCTGCCACGCGGGTCCATGCCCGACGCTCAACGCACAGAGGCCGGTGCCGAGGAGCTTGAGGGCGTTGCCTCCGGTGAGCCACACGGTCTTGGCGTAGCGGTCGTTGAGGTAGCCGGCCAGCGGGGCGAGCAGCACGTAGGGCACGAAGAGCAGGCTCGTGTAGAACGTATTACTCGTGCGCAGCTCGGCGGTGGTGATGGCGCCCGACTTCTGCAGGTAGACCAGCTGGCCCACGATGACCGCGAGGATGGCGTTGTCGCCAAAGGCGCCGAGGAACTGGCCGGCCAGCAGGAGCGGGAAGTTGCGGGTTTTGCTCATCGGCCGGACGGTTCAGGTGTTACGCGGCCGCCCGGCGGCCGGATGCGGGTGTTTCCTGCCGGTCAGGATTTCTTCGCGGCGACCCAGGCGTCGAGTACCTGCTCGAGCACGGCGAGCGGCATGTTGCCGCTTTGTAGGACGACATTGTGGAATTCCTTGATCGAGAATTTGTCCCCGAGCGCGGCCCGGGCCTTGGCGCGGAGCTCGATAATCTTGAGCTGGCCGACCTTGTAGGAGCAGGCCTGGCCGGCGAAGACGACGTAGCGTTCCACCTCAGACACCGGGATGCCGTAGTCGATGGCCTGCTGGCGGGTCCACTTCTTGGTGTGCAGGCCGGTGTCCACCACGAGGCGCTTGGCGCGGAAGAGTTCGGCGTCGAGCTGGCCAAGCAGGCCGACGGTGTCGCCTTCATACCAGTTGTTCTCCACGGCGAGTTGCTCGGCGTAGAGCGCCCAGCCCTCGGAGTAGGCGGAGCCGCCGCCGAAGATGCCGTCACGCCGGTAGCGCGGCAGGCTGGCGGTCTCGCGCTGGAGCGCGATCTGGAAGTGATGGCCGGGAATCGCCTCATGGTAGGTGAGCGTGCGCATGTTCACGATCTTGAAGACCGGGCCGGGTAACGGGGCCCAGAAGACACCCGGGCGGGAGCCGTCCTTGGCCGGGCCGCTGTAGTGGGCGGCGGCGGTTTTCTCGGTGAACGGCGGTTCGCGCTTCACGACGCAGGGCGCCTGCGGGCGAACGTCGAACACGGCCGCGGAGCGCTGGAGGGCGTCGGCGAGGAGTTCCTCGAAGCGCTTGAGGAGGGCCGGGCGCGGGTCGGGGTCGGCGGCGGGCTGCAGGCTGAGGTTGAGCCGGTCCATGCGGTTTTGGGTGGAGCCGCCGGCGTAGCCGAGCTGCTTGAGCAGGCCGTCCATTACGCTCTCGATGCGCACGACCTCGCTGAGCCCGAGCGTGTGGATCTCTTCGGGTGTCATGGTGGTCGTTGTGAAACGGCGCAGGGCGTTGGCGTAGGCCTGGTCGCCGCCGGGCAGACGCCAGAGGCCGGCGTCGCCGGTGGTGTGCGGCAGCTGCTCCTGCAGCAGAGCTTGGGCGCGGCGGAAGGCGGGGATGATTTGCTCGCCGATGGTCTTCTCCGCAGCGGCGACAAAGACGGCGCGTTGCTCCACGGTTACGTCCTTGAGCTTGACGGCGCGCTCCTCGAGCGAGGCGACGAGGACGTTCTTGGCCGGCGCATCCCCGAGAAAGCGCTCGAACTGTCCGAGGGCGGATTTCGTGATGAAATCCGGCATGAGGAAACCGCGGGTGGCGGCGTCCTTGGCCTGGGCGATGCCCTCGTCCACCTGCGCGGCGGCGAGGTCGAGGCGCGCGAGGTAGTTCTCGATGTCGCGCTTGTTCCGGATGGGGTGGGTCTGGCTGAGAAAATTGACGAGGCTGACCTGCAGGCCGCCGAACTGGCTGAAGGTGAAGTTGAAGTCGGCGAAGGGCTCGGCATCCATGGTGCCTTGGAGCGACCATTCGATGATGGCGGCCGAGATGCGTTGCTCCGGGTCGAGCTTGGCGCGATCAAACCGGGCGAGCTCGGCCAGGGCGGCCTTCGCTTTGGCGACACGCGCGGCGCGGTGGGCCTTGGTGATGGGCGTGAGCTGGCGGTCGAGGGCGTCCTGCTCGTCGCCGCTGAAGAACTGCGTGGCGGTGGCGCCGGTCGGATTGGCGCGCATGGTCTCGACGGTCAGGGCGTCGGCCCATTGGTCAAAGGCGGGATCCGTGGCAAACACCGGCGAAACACCGGCGGCGAGAAGAGCGAATAGGCGGAGGAGCTTCATGGGGAGTGCGCACACGAAATACATCCGGACTCCGGAAGGCTAGCCGGGAAAGACCAAGCCACCGGAAGCCGCGCTTACCTCGGGACAAGGTGGGAGGGGCTTTATGACCCGACCTTGGTGGCAGCGAAGATCTGTCGGGGCATAAAGCCCCTCCCACAAGCAAACTGATCCTCCCGTCTTGCCTCCGCTGCCACCTGTGCAAAACTCCTGCTCATGCCCTGCGTGGAAGGTTTTCGCTCCCCCTACGACAAGACCGCCGGTGGCCTGCACCATCTCGGCCGGATGCTCGACAAGATCCGGCTGAAGCAGGCCGGCAAACTGCCGGAAGAATATCATCGCAACTACGGGCTTTCCGTCGGGCTCGACGGCCAACTGTGCGGTTTCCTCAACGTGAAGTTCGAGGACGTCGAGGCCCGGGTGGCCGAGGGCGGCACGGACGCGGAGAGCACCGAGTGGATCTTCAGCCGCGGGCTGCGACCGAACCGCATGCAGACGCTCGTGTGGAACGAACACTCCCGGAAGATGGGCTGGAACGACCGCGTCAGCGCCTACCTCGCGGGCATCCGCAAGGATCCGGGCTGCGCGCATCTCACCGCGTTGACGTCGTTCGATCTGATCGAGCAGACGGAAGACCGTGAACCTCCGCCGATGCGATTGTAGTTTCCGGCCGGTTCAGGCGATAAATTTCCGGCCGGCGCAGTAGAAGGCAATCAGGGCGAACGCCTGGATCAGGTGGTAAACGTCATTGTGGTTGAACCGTGGGGAGAAGCCCCAGTGCATTTGCTGGACCACGGCCGCGGCGATGGACAATCCGACGCCCGCCAGCATCCAGCGGCGCCAAGGCCGGCGGCGGCGGCGGTCGACCATGATTTTTGGGCGGACGAAATTTCGCTAACCGATGCGCGGCGCTTCGATCTCACGCGGGTGCCTCATCCGCGACTTTTGACCGACGCGTATTTGCTGGGACTGGCGGTCATGCACAAGGCGCGGCTGGTGACATTTGATCACGGTATCCCGTCAAGCGCGGTCCTTGGGGCGACCGGCAAGCATCTCCTGACGCTGGAGAGGCCCGGGTTGGTTCGAGTCGGCCCAAAGTAGTTTAATAGACTACAAACCGGCTTGGGGGATGGGGTCCGGTTCCGAGGTGGAGCGGGTTGTCCCCAACACGCTGGTTCGAACAATCATCCCTCGGATTCGGAATTTTAATGCAGAGGACGCGGAGGGCGCAGAGAAAATTCCTGACGGGCTTTGCCTCCTCCGCGTCCTCGGCGCCCTCCGCGTTAAAACTGCCTTCCCCATCAATTCGCGGACCAGTCGCAGCGGAGGGCTTCGGCGGTGACGCCCAGCGCAGTGAGCAGGGTGCGGGCTTTGGCTTGGTGGGCGGGGGTCGGTGGTTTCGGTGGGAGGATCTGGGCGAAGCGGCCTTGGAAACGGGTGCCGTCTTGGTCCTTGAATTCGCCGAAGCCGAAGAAGCCGCCGGCTCCGGTGCGGATGTTCTGAAAACGACAGAGGAGAAACCGCTAATCTACGCTAATGAACGCTAATTTCGGAAGTGGGTTCCGGTCCCGGCTGGAGGCGATTCACCTGATCGGAGAATCGAGCCATATCGCTGGCCTTGTGCTGTTTTATTAGCGCGGCTGAGCGAAGCTCAGCGGTTAACTCCGGGCGACGTGGGCGAAATTATCCTTGGCCCGTTCGTCGGCCAGCGCCGACGGCACGAAAAACCACGGCCCGCCCGGCCCGAGCGCCAGGAGCGCCGGCGGGACTTTCCCCGCGCGCTTTTTTCGGGATACAGCGCCGACTCAAAGTTCAGGCATGACCCGAAGTATGAACCCGTCGAAAAGCGGCACCGTGGATCCTAACCATTTCTAACCCATTACGATTAGAAATAGCTATAAATGGCTATACTGCACGGCAGGTCCTTCGCCCCCGTTTGCGGCCGCATTCGTTCGCCCCGGTGGCTTGGCAACAGGCGAATCGGCCAGCTGCTGCAGTGAGCGCGGGGAAAACCAATGCTTGCCTCACGCATCTGATGCAGCAGCATCACGTGCATGAGAACCACCCTGGATTTGGATCACGACGTGTTGCTGGCGGCCAAGGAGATCGCGGCGCGCTCCAAGCGCACCGCCGGGGCCGTGATTTCCGAGGTGTTCCGACGCGGACTTCACGCGGCCCCGCCCACGGGTCGCCGTTCGGGCAAGAAGGTCGCTACCGGGTTTGAGGTGATCCCAGCCAATGGGCGGGTGGTGACGGCAGAACTGGTGCGCCGGCTCCGGGATGAAACCGAAGACGCATGAAGGCGCTGCTCGACACCAATTTCCTGATCGCGCTGTTCGACGCCGCCCATGTTCATCATGCGGCCGCCCAGGCGTGGCTGATCCAACATCGGTCCCTCGGCTGGGCGACCTGTCCGCTCACCCAGAACGGGTGCATCCGGATTTTCTCCCAGCCGGCCTATCCGGCCAGCCTGCCGATCCCCGAGATCACGCGGCGCTTGCGACAGGCGACAGCGGCGGTCGACCATGATTTTTGGGCGGACGAAATTTCGCTGACCGATGCGCGACGCTTCGATCTCACGCGGGTGCCTCATCCGCGACTATTGACGGACGCGTATTTGCTGGGACTGGCGGTCATGCACAAGGCACGGCTGGTGACATTTGATCACGGTATCCCGTCAAGCGCGGTCCTTGGGGCGACCGGCAAGCATCTCCTGACGCTGTAGAGGCCCGGGTTGGTTCGAGTCGGCCCAAAGTAGTTTAATAGACTACAAACCGGCTTGGGGGATGGGGTCCGGTTCCAAGGTGGAGCGGATTGACCCCAACACGCTGGCTCGATGCCTTTTCGTCGGGATCTGAACGCTCAATTCTCAACCCTCAGTTCTCAACTACAGGTCTTCGCTCTCTCGCCTCTGGCTCTCAACTCTCAGCCCTAGACTCTCGACTGCATGACTCGGTCATGCGCTCCCCGCCCGCTTGAGCTGATCGGCGAGGCTGGCGAAGTGCGAATGCTGAAGTGCGAATGCAGAAGTTGAGCCACTTCGACATTCCGAATTCGTCGTTCGGACTTCCCAGATGCGGCTCTCGTAATAGATCGGCTTCGTCGCCTCATCCGCCACGGCGCGCTGGATGTCGTAGATGGAACCGAGCGGAGCGAGATAGACAGGAGCGAAGCGACGTGCCCGAAGGGTGCGACCGGCAGGGAGCATCAAATGCAATCGCCGAACACCGTCCGCGTATTGGCGTCGGTCTTCTCGATGGGCGTGCCGGTGAAGCCGATGAACGACGCATTCGGCAAGGCATCGCGCAGGTTGCTGGCGAAGCCGTAGGACATCTCGCCCTTCCTTTCTGGAGAAAGCTGCGCTCAGAACAGTCGCTCAACCTTGTTGCTTGTGCGGTAGCGGACCGGTTTTGGTTTGGTGACTTTCTCCAGCACCGCTTCCTCCGCTAGGCGAGCTAGCCAAGCCTTCGCCTGCGGTTTCGT
>Ga0163152_10000386_pt1 | contig 78852 bp, 79 predicted proteins | sample OliLakLV19MP8IB2_FD_148635 | JGI IMG/M metagenome (GOLD analysis project Ga0163152, IMG submission 148635) | Freshwater microbial mat bacterial communities from Lake Vanda, McMurdo Dry Valleys, Antarctica - Oligotrophic Lake LV.19.MP8.IB-2 | ecosystem: Environmental > Aquatic > Freshwater >... | reverse complement strand
ATTGGTACGTAGTTAAATAATGTATGAGTGCCAAGCTCATGCGGTAGTGGCTTTTGAATTACAATTCCAGTAGTTGTTTCAAGCTCTGAAATTCGCTTTACATTATTTGCAAAATCAATAAATGAAGGAGTATTTTTATATTGGATAAGTTCAAACTGTCCGCCCAGTTCTTGCGTTGCCTTCTGCTTCATAGCCATAAAAGAAGTACCTTCGGCGTCAGGTTTTACAGAAAACACAACTAACTTAGGCTTTTTTTTGCACTCTTTAGCGACTTTTGCAGCTACAAACTCACGTAGCTGTTTGGCAAGTGTTTTTCCATCTATAGTATTCATAATATAAATGCTCGCAAAAAAATGGGAGTTGCAGTTTTTGAGTTTAGACAAACGTAGCACTCGCTACTTTATCTGATTTGTCTGAAAATCGCATCAATATCACTCCCTTAGCTTCGCGCGACAGCGTTGGCATTGTTTTTACTGGTATTTTTACTACTTGACCCTTTCGAGACGTAATAAGAAGCGTGCTGTCTTCGGAATGTATGATGCTTGAAAACATAATAGGCCCGGTTTTTTCATCAATATTAGCTATTTTTACACCCTTGCCACCACGCTTTTGCAATCTAAAGAGCATAATTTTTGTTTTTTTGCCAATTCCCTTTTCGCTAATTACCATAAGCTTTTTATCTTTTTCACTTTCTTCGAAAACATCCATAGAAATGACTGCGTCATTTTCGGCTAAATTAATAGCTCGCACACCCATGCTATTTCGTCCTGTTTCTCGTACATCTTTTTCATTAAATACGATGGCTTTACCCCACTTAGTGGCGCACACAACCATATTTGATCCTTCAGTAATACTTGCCCATAAAAGTTCATCATCACCTGAAAGCTTTATAGAAATTATTCCACTCGTTCGTATATTTTTAAAATCAGAAAGAGATGTTTTTTTCACTGTACCTCGTTTTGTACACATGACAATATTTGATTTAGCTGACATAGAGGACAGATTATAATTTAATATCGAAGTAATTTTTTCGTCCTGTGAAATACTTATTACATTAACAAGAGCCTTACCCTTAGAAGTTCGTGAACCGACTGGTATATCCCATACTCGTGTTTGATAAACTTTTCCTTTATTTGTGAAAAAAAGCATAGAGTCATGTGTCATGGCAGTTGTTATAGAATAGACATCGTCCCCATCTTTTGCGTCCATTCCTGTAACTCCCTTGCCTCCACGGGCTTGTACTTTAAAAGTTTCTTTTGGAATTTGTTTTATATACCCCTCTTTGGTGAGGGTGATTATTACTTCTTTGTTTTCGATCAGCTCTTCATCGCTAAATTCACCAGGTTTTAGTTTGTAAATAGTAGTTCGTCTTGCGTCGCCAAACTTTTCTTTAAGCTGTGCAAGTTCTTCCTTTGCAATCGCAAGAATTTCCAAAACATCAGATAAAATTTTTGTTAAATGAGCGATAATGTCTTGTAGCTTTTTGAGTTCAGCTTCAATTTTGTCTCTCTCAAGGCCGGTGAGGCGCTTGAGTTGCATGTCCAAAATTGCTTGAGACTGAAGATCTGAGAGTTTGAATTTCTCCATAAGTTTGGTCTTAGCAGTGGGCTCATCTTTTGATTTTTTTATGATTTCAATAACTTCATCAATATGATCAAGTGCAATAAGAAGGCCTTCTAAAATGTGCGCACGTGCTTTGGCTTCTTTAAGTTCAAATTGAGACCTGCGTGTTATAACTTCAATTCGATGCTTGAGATATTGCTCAAGTATAGATCGAAGTGACATAGTTTGAGGAGTATTGTCAACTAAAACAACCATGTTGGCTGCAAATGTGGTTTGAAGTTCGGTATGTTTGTAGAGATTGTTTAAAACTTTTTTATATACAGCATCTTTTTTTAACTCTATAACAATGCGGATTCCATCACGATCAGACTCGTCACGAAGGTCAGCAATTCCTACTAGTTTTTTGTCTCGAACGAGATCGGCTATTTTTATAATAAGATTTGCTTTATTTACTTGATATGGAAGCTCTCTAACAACAATTGCCTGACGGCCATTTTTAAGCTCTTCACTGCCTACTTTGCCTCGAAGTAGCAGCTTTCCACGTCCAGTTGCAAAAACAGTTTGAATGTCGGCCGCTCCATATAAGAGACCGGCTGTAGGGAAATCAGGTCCTTTTATGTGTTCCATGAGCTCGTCGAGCGTTGTTTCAAATAAAACAGAATCGGAGTGTATTTTGCCTAGTTCATTATCAAGAACATCAAGTTCGCTTTTTTTTGTTTCATTTTTAGCAGCCTTATTTATCATTGCAACAATCCCATCTATGAGTTCTGAAAGATTGTGAGGTGGTATTTTTGTAGCCATGCCAACGGCTATTCCTTCGGCACCCATAAGGAGCAAGTTAGGAAGTTTTGCTGGCAAAAATCGAGGTTCTTTAAGCGTTGAATCAAAGTTGTCTTCCCACAAAACTGTGTCTTTATCAAGATCAAACAACATTTCTTCAGCAATCTTTTGGAGTTTTACCTCGGTGTATCTCATGGCGGCAGGTCTGTCTCCATCGATTGATCCGAAGTTTCCCTGTCCTTTAACGAGCATATATCGCATAGAAAATTCTTGTGCCATACGAACGAGCGAATCATACACTGGCACATCTCCATGAGGATGATATTTACCCAACACTTCTCCAACAACTTTGGCTGATTTTGAGTATCTGGCGGAGTGATGAAGGCCGAGTCGATGCATCGCATACAAAACTCGTCGGTGTACTGGTTTTAGACCGTCTCGAACATCAGGTAGTGCTCGAGACACAATAACAGACATTGCGTAATTTAAATACGCACGCTTCATTTCTGTCGAAATTTCTGTTATTTGCTCACCCGGGTTTTGATTGTTTATAGGTGATGTTTTGATTTCCTCAGGTACTATGATATCTGTTTCTTCATCCATACTGTTATTTGTTTATAGATTTTATAATTGCGTCATACGCATCTTGCTTTGATTTAAAATCTTTTGTTTTTACCCATTTTCCTGGCTCTATTTCTTTATAGTGGTCAAAAAAATGTTTTATTTTATTTTTTATAGCTTCATCAAGATCAGATATGTCTTGAATGTGTCCATAAAATGGGTCTACTTTAACTGTAGGAACGGCAATTATTTTAGTGTCAATTCCTGCTTCATCTTCCATCTCAAGCAAGCCGATTGGACGACTTGGAATAACGCACCCCGATTGTACAGGATAGCTTGAGATAATAAGAACATCGGTCGCATCGCCATCTTCGGCCGAGGTGCCTGGTATAAAACCATAATTGAATGGATACGACATTGCCGTATAGTTGAATCTATCAACAAAAACTACTCCTGACTCCTTATCAAGCTCATATTTTATAGAAGAGCCTTGAGGGATTTCAACAAAAACGTTAACTTCTTGCGGAGGTGTTTTCCCTGTTGGTATATTCATAGTGGTTTTTTTAATTAATAATTAACTTTTAAATATCAAGCTCAGCTGCTCTTGCATGTGTTTGTATAAACTTTTTTCGAGGTGGAACTTCGTCTCCCATAAGCATTGAAAATACACTGTCTGCTTCTTCTGCATCATCAATCATTATTTTTTTCAATATTCTGTTTTCTGGTCGCATGGTTGTCTCGGAGAGTTGCTCGGGGTTCATTTCTCCCAAACCTTTGTAACGCTGAATTATTACATTTGAGTTTAATTTTTTATTATTTGCGATAATATCATCTCGTTCTTTGTCCGAAAATGCATAAAATGACTCTCTTCCAATTTGGATTTTAAAAAGAGGTGGTTGAGCAACATAGAGATGGCCATTATCGACAGCAGATCTAAGATGTCTAAAGAAAAAGGTAAGAATCAGAGTGCGTATGTGTTCACCATCAACGTCAGCGTCTGTCATTATAATTATTTTGTGATATCGTAGTCTACTATAATCAACACTTTCTCCAATACCCATGCCCAGTGCGACAACTAAGTCTTTAAGTTCCTTAAAATTTAAAACTTTATCAAGATATGCTTTCTCCGTATTTAATATTTTTCCTCGAAGTGGCAAGATAGCTTGAAAACGTCGATCTCTACCCTGTTTGGCACTACCTCCTGCAGAGTCTCCCTCAACAATAAAAAGTTCACTTTTTGCGGCATCTTTTTCTTGACAGTCTGCGAGTTTTCCAGGCAATGTAGATCCTTCAAGCGCGCCTTTGCGCAGTACTGCTTCTTTGGCTGCTTTGGCTGCAAGTCGGGCCTTTTGTGCTAGTAAGATTTTGCCTACTATTTCTTTTGCAACGCGAGGGTTTTCCTCAAAATACATGTCCAAATATTTATTTACTTCAGTTTGTACAAGTCCTTGTACTTCTGCGTTGCCCAGTTTTGTCTTTGTTTGACCTTCAAACTGCAAGTCCATTGAAGGCATCTTGACATATACAATGGCGGTAAGTCCTTCTCGTACATCCTCACCAGAGAGTCCATCTACTGAATCTTTCACTGCTCCCTCTTTTTTGGCGTAATCATTTACTGCGCGTGTTAGAGCAATTCGAAAGCCTGTCAAATGTGTTCCACCTTCTTTTGTATTTATTACATTTACATATGAAATAACTTGCTCTGCGATTGTATCGTTGTATTGTATGGCAATTTCAATTTCTGTCTCGTCAAGTTGTCGCTTGAAATAAATTGGATCATGAATTGTTTTTTTATTTCGATTTAGATCGCGAAGAAGTGAAAGTACTCCCCCGTCAAAGTAAAACCCACAAGATGCTTTTTCTTTAAGATCATCGATTCTAAAAAAAACAGATGAAATTAAATACGCTCTCTCTTTTACCTTTTTTCTTACTTGTTTAAAAACAAGATCGACGCCTTGAGTAAATATTGATGTGTCAGGTAAAAAGGATACCGCTGTGCCTGTTTTGAAAGGGTGATTGAGTTTCGATTCTTTTGTCTCGACCACTTTTGTTTGTGGAATTCCTCGTTTATACTCTTGGCGATATATTTTGCCATCTCGAAGAACTTCAACGATAAGATGATCAGAAAGAGCGTTAACGACAGATGCACCAACTCCATGAAGTCCTCCTGATACTTTGTAGCCCTTACCTTCAAACTTACCTCCTGCATGAAGCTTAGTCATGACAATTTCAAGCGCTGACTTTTTATATGCGACTACCTCATCGACCGGTATGCCTCGTCCATCATCAAAAACAGTAATATAGCCATTCTCTTCCAGTCTAATCCAAACATTTTTAGCGTACCCTGCAAGGGCCTCATCGATTCCGTTGTCAATTATTTCAGCCAAACAATGATATACTCCGTCAATGCTGGTTGATCCGATATACATCGCAGGACGCTTTCGTACGGGTTCAAGACCTTCAAGGACTTTTATGGAAGAAGCTGTATATGACGTATCAGGATCTTGCGGGGATTTATCATTCATGTCGTTTATTATAGCTAATTGTGAGGCGTCGGTCAATAGAGAGCGATTGGAAAAAAGATTATTTTGAAACAACAAAATTTATATCCGATTGTCCAACATCTGTAGAGTCTGTCGCAGCTAAAACGAGCACATTCCATGTAGTTTCGACATTTTTAAGTGGTATTTCAATAATGGCTTGGCCATTTTGATCAGTTGTTATGTTGGGATTCCAATACAGCGTGTCTATAGGGCTTACGGGTGATAAGCCTCCTCCTCCACCTCCTCCTCGACCTCCATAGTCAAAGGTGCCAACGGGTGTTAGAGACGAGGATGCGTTAGTTGTTCGACTTCTAAATGCATAATATGTTGAATGAAAAACAGGAGTAGCATTTTTTCGAAGCGCATAAATTGCTTTGTCAACAACACCAATAGAAACTTGTGCCTGAACGGGTTGACCTTGTGCATTTTTAGTATTTATTTTTAATATCGCATTTTCACTTGGGATAAATTTATTTTTATTTACTGATATATCAACAGCAAGGAGCTTGTGCATTGCAGGAATATTGATTGACATGCCTTCGGTAAAGTATGCCTTGTCTGCAAAATAACTAAAAACAACAGTGGCTGAGGGACTTAAGTCTGGTTCAACAGGTATTTGTATTGTGTTTGAGCCCTTTTTCAAATGAACGACTTGAGGTTTATATATGCGTCCCCTTTCAAGAGTAAGTAATGCGTCTATTTGTTTTGGTGACTCAACACTTAAGGATATTGTTTCGCCAACTTTATACGAATTATTGCTACTTACGACTTTTAGGTACGTTTGTGTGTCAGTATCCCAAAAATCGCGGTAGTAGCTTTGTTTTTTTTCCTTTTCAACTAAATATAATGATTTTCTCGCCTCAACGATATTACCAGCATTGTCTTTTGATGTTACTGAAAAGTAAAAATAATTGCTTTCTCCACCGACTTTCGGCATTGTAAGTTCAACAGTTGCCTTCCCGCTACTGTCGGTGTTTATAGCACCAGACAAAACTGCTTTCTCGCGAGAGTCCTGTCCTGGGACTAATTCAAACCCAAGTAGTTTGTAGTCAAATTTAGTTTGAGCTACAGGTGCGCCACTACTATACTCTGCATAAAACGGTATTTTTACCACATCTCCGGAAGAATAATTTTGAGTAGAGGGCGGGTAGAATATATTAAAGTCACCCGCATGAACGATCGATGAAATTGCAGAGACAATCAGATTTCCATTTGTATCTTTTTTTTCAGCAACAAATGTTATTTCTTGACTTAATAGATCTTGCCGTCGGTTCGGTTTAAACGTAATCGTTTTTCTACCCTGAGCATCTAGCTTTATGTCTCCCTTTTGAGGTAGTTCCTCTCCGTACCATTCATCACCTATTCCAAATCCTCCTCCACACATACCACCTTGTGCACTTAATTTAAAACTGCTGTTGTATACGGCTTTTTCTGTTTCATAAAAATTTTGAGAATATAATTTATATGACACATCTTCATTTTTTAATGGGGCACTATTAAAATATGATCCCGTTATAGTAAATGTGAGCGTTTCATTTTGAAGTATTTCCTCCTTACTAACTTGAGTTTGAAGTTCAAAATTGGGTTTTTTGTACTCAACGATATCAAAGTACGCAGACGCGGATTGATCGTAATTACTTTTGTTATTGTAATCAGGGAGTGCATACAGAAATTGAGTGTTTTCATACTGAGAGCCTGACTCTATTTTTGGAGCGATAAATTCTCCGTAAAAAACACCGTGCTCGTTGGTGTATACATCTGTTTCAAATAATGGTTTTTCGATTGATCCAAGGAAGATATGGATTTTTTGTCCCTGAGTTGGGATTTTGTAGAGTGCATCTGAGTCTATGCGGGCAACTCCTCTAAATGCTATTTTGTCTCCTGGTTTATAGATTGGACGATCTGTATATAAAAACAATTTAATGTATTTATTTAAATCAGCTCTGACTCGAATATCGGCTAGACTTTGAGGTACTTTAACAGGAACAATAATTGTTTCAGCACCTTTTTTGCCAATTATTAGGTCCACACGCTTATCAAACGAATTATTAAAACTTCCTGTACCTTGAAGTATGTGGTCGGCAATTTTTTTTGGATTTTGTTCGAGTGAGTAGAAGGAAAGTGATATAGGATCATTGGTGGCCGTACTTGTTGCAAGGTCAAATGAGGACAAAAGTACGCTTTTATCGTCTTGTCGCATTACAACGCCAGTGTCGTTTACGACAATAAATGACGAGCCTTCAATATTTGATGTTTGTTTTTCTTGACCTTCTATATAATATATGCCACTTTTTAGTGGTAGTGTGATCGTTGTCTCACTGTCCTCCATGTTAAGTGACTTAATGAGGCGTCTATTTGCAAAGTCAAAAGTAAATTTATTTTTATAAAGTTCTTGAGCATATTCATATCTGCCCTCATCCTTCACAATCCTTTCAAAGGTAAGATATGAAAGTAAATCTTGCTCATTGGCTTCATATAAAAGAGCTTTTGCGTTTGATCCCAGTGCTCCCGTTTTTACAACAAATGACACATCGCCCGATGCATAATTTAAGACTTTTCCTTTTATCTCGTCTTTTACAAATTGTATTTCATCAATCTTTATTTGTGTAATAAATGTATTTGTATAGTTATCAAGCAATGTTTTACCATTTGTACTCATCAGTCCTGATTTAATTTTAACACCGTAGGATGTATTTTCTAAAAATGACTTTTTGGGTTTAAATGTAATAGTTTTTTTATCAAGAGAGCTCGTAAAACTTCCATCAGTAGTAGGTACTATTTCAAAAGAATCAGCTATGCTATGAATTGTCACAGGATCGCTAAAACTAATAGTAATGTTGTTTGGAAGACCGGGTGTATAGTCAGTTGGAGCAATCCCAAGGACAACTAAGTTTTTATTTTCAGCCATAGGAGTTGTAACTTCAGTAGGCTTAGTAAGCTTCAGTTGATATGTTGTAAATATCACAATTCCTATTAAAACAAGAGCCAATAAAAGCTTTGACTCAAATGAAGATGCTTTAATTTTTCTTACAATGCGCAGTAAAGATGTAGGTGCACTTTCGAGTTTATCTTTTGGTGAGATGTCAGACGTAGAGTCATTCATGTATATAGATACTGTAAATTGTAACTATATAAAAGTCAATAGAAGCATGTAGATATTACATGTCCATGAGAAGTTCTTTGAGTGATTTTGGTTGATTATCGCCTTTCTTGTCTTCTATCTTTTTTTTGGAAGGTCTGGCATCGCTCATTTGCTTTGCCACTTCTTGTTTTTTCTGGAATTTACCCACTTGACCAAGGGTGTCGATATAGCGTTTTTCTCCCGTATAAAGAGGGTGACATTTGGAGCACACTTCGATATGAATTTCTTTCTTTGTAGATCCTGTTACAAACATGCTCCCACATGAGCAAAGTATTTGTGCCTCCTCAAAATAAGTTGGGTGGATGGACGCTTTCATAAGATACTTATTATAACAAAATACAAGCTAAATGCAATGGATGGTGATATATTATACGGTAAGTACTTTCTCCCATCTACCCTGGCTTATGATGTCTTCAAGATTGTGAAAACTTTTATTTATTCGATGATCGGTAAGCCTATTCTGGGGAAAATTATATGTTCGAATTTTTTCTGCTCTGTCGCCAGTGCCAATATTTTGAACATATGAAAATACCATTCCTCGTCTTTTTTCCTCTTCAAGTTGATATAGTTTTGCTGCCAAAAGCTGCATGGCAATTTGTCGATTTGCTTGTTGATATCGCTCTTGGCTACATGAGACTACTATGCCTGTTGGTTTGTGTTTGAGGCGTACTGCTGTTTCGACTTTGTTTACATTTTGGCCTCCATGCCCGCCTGATCTATAAAATTCCCATTCTATGTCAGCTGGAGCAATATTTACCTCAGATGAGATAATTTCAGGTAAGACCAAAATAACGGCAGTAGATGTGTGAATACGTCCTCGTCGTTCTGACTTTGGGACTCTTTGTACCCTATGAACACCTGTTTCATTTTTAAAATATTCAAAAGCTTTTTCTCCTTTTATTTTGACGATGTTATCATCTACAAGACCCACTTTAAATCCTTTTTTTTGAGCAAATTTTATATATGAATTTAAAAGATCAATAGACCATGTTTTGGCCTCGTCTCCACCTACTCCGCTATTGGCTTCGATAATGACACCGTTGGGATTTATATTCATTGGATATGTATTAAATTTACTTAAGGAGATTTATTGCTTCATTAAGTGTTACTTGTCTTTGATCTTTGGTTTTAAGATTTTTTAACATAACAAGGCCTTTTTCTACTTCATCTGGTCCCTGAATTATAACGTACTCTAGGCCTTTTTTATCAGCATATTTGAGTTGTTTGTCAAGTTTTTCAACCGAAGGAAATATTTCAGCGGGAATTTGTTCTTTTCTTAAACGCGCAGTTACAGCCAGTGAGCTCGATACTTGTTCTAGACTAAATATCGTAACTAATACTGTAGGATTTTTTGAAATATCTTCAAAAAGATTAAACTGTTCGGCAGCATCTTTCATACGATCAAATCCAAACGCAATGCCGACTGCTGGTATATTTACACCGCCAAGTTTTTCAATTAGATTATCGTATCGTCCTCCTCCACCAACAGAGCCTACGTCATATCCTTCCAGTTTTACCTCAAAAATCATGCCTGTGTAGTAGTCAAGTCCTCGAGCAAGGGATGGAGAAAAAATAATATCTTCTTTAGCTATTCCTAAAGCAATTGCATATGAAATAATTTCCTTTAAGTTATTAGTCTGATCGGCATTTTGTATATTTGCTAGCGCTTGTGCAGCCTTTTCCTGAGTTAGTCCCTTTTTTACTAGCTCACTAACGACCCCCTCTTTACCAACCTTATCAAGTTTATCGACTGACTGAATGATAGAAAATACATCTACCCCTGCTATTGCAAAAGGTTCAAGTGTGGAAATCAATGTTTGTCTATCATTTATAAAAAGCCGTACATGAGGATAGCCAATGCCTGTAAATGAAAAATAAGTGCATGCAAGTATTTCTGCATCAGACAAAGGCGACGTACTTCCTAAAATATCAACATCACATTGGGTAAATTCTCTGTATCTACCTTTTTGAGGTTTGTCTGCACGCCAAACAGGTTGGATTTGATATCTTTTAAATGGAAATACAAGATCATTTCCATATTGTGCGGTAACTCGAGCTGTGGGAATTGTTTGGTCATATCGTAGCGCAACACGTCGGCCTCCTTTATCTTCAAAATTATAGAGAAGTTTGTCAGCCTCATCGCCATACTTTCCCATTAAAAGTGATTCATATTCAAGCGCTGGAGTTTCAAGTGGTTCAAATCCGAAACGCTCAAAAACCTCCCTTATTTTTCCAATAAGCCATTGTCTTTTTCTTGCCTCTTGGGGCAAAAAATCGCGAAAACCTTTAAGTGTTTGAACTTGATTCATACGTGTGTTATAATATTATAGGATACAAATAGTTATTATACTATATATTTTATCAAATACTCATACATTAAATATGCCAGAAGGACGTATACCTCGCCATGAGTTTAGCATGTTTCCCGATCCGCTAGAACAGCAAAAAATTAGTGTAGCATCTCCTGATGATTTAGTGGGTTTTGTGATGAAAAATCCAACCATGATGCCTGATTTTTTACATGAATTATGGCGGACTGGCAAAACGACTGAAATTGCCGAGATTGGAAGCCGTTTGCCTCAATTATTCTTTGATTTTGAGGATGATAGCAGTGTTCCAATAGATGGTTTGTACGATGTTACAGCATTTTTGCTGTTTAGATTAAGATATCAGTACAATATAGGTAGCGATATATGTGGACAATATTTAGCAGAGTCATGGACAGCGCTAATAGGCGGACATGATAAATTCAGAGGATATAGCGGTATTACTGATGGAAGTTCTGCACTACTCAAACTATTGACGCAGAGACTTATGGCAACAGTTGAAGAACAAGTCACACAACAAAAAAGAATTGATAGCTCACCTCTCAACTAGAGATTAGTCGAATGTAGTTAATAATATTGTTTTATCAAGTATTTTGCCCTCTCTCCAGATTTTCACAGTAACACGAGAGCCGATTTTTTTGGAAGCAATTAGTTTTTGAAGGATTTTTTCATCCTCACCCGTAATTTTTTTACCATCAAACTCAACTAAGATATCATCACCTAAAAGTCCGGCCTTTTGAGCGGGAGAATTTTCAACTACTTCCATAATATACGCTCCTTCAACAATCTCATTGAGTATTGCCTCACGCTTGGCTATCATTTGATATCTAATTCCTAAAAAAGGACGCTCGATTTTGCCTCCACTTTTATTAAAATTCTCTATAAGTTCAGATACGATATCAATTGGTATTGCAAACCCAATATTTTGACCTTGTGCAGAAACGGCTGTATTTACTCCAATTGCTTGCCCGGAGAGGTTAATAAGAGGGCCTCCGGAGTTGCCGGCACTAATTGCAGCATCAGTTTGAATTACGTTGTCAAGCTGCTCTACATATCCTTCAAAGGGCGAACCTGCTGTAATACCACGCTTGAGGCCAGAAACAACTCCCGTTGTAACAGTATTTTGAAATTCTCCTAAGGGTGTACCGATTGCAATAACGTATTGTCCAAGTTTGAGTTTGGATGATGAACCAAGCTCTAATGCTGAGAGATTGTTAGCATCTATTTTAAGAATAGCCAAATCATTAAGAGGATCGCGGGATATTTTTTGGACGTCAAATGATTTGTTGTCATTGGTTACCACGTTATATGTAGCGTGCGTATCTGAGACAACATGTTTATTAGTTACGATGAGCCCATCACTAGTAATGATAAATCCACTTCCTATATTTTGCTCGATCAGTTGTTTACGTCCAGGCACTTGCCTAAACGGTGAAAAAGGATTAAATGGATCAATTTCAATACTCCCAGGTGATTGACTTGTTTTAGAAATTCCAATTGTTACAACAGAAGGGAGAGTCTTATCTATCGCTGAAATAACTGCTGATTCTTCCTCAATTACATTTTTACGTTCGGAAATAGTTTGACTATTTTTGATATTTTCTGAAATACGTACAGGGCTAGGAAAGCGCGGTAAAATATTATTGGAAGAGCCAAATGCAAAAAGGACGACCAAAACTATCAAAAAGCCAAATAAGCGCTTCATAGTAGTATTATTCTAGCACTACTTCCAGAGCTTTTTCAAGTTGAATATCGGTTTGCCTTGTTATTGTATTTTTTTCGTCTTCTTTGACTTCTACAAGCACATCGGGAGTGACTCCCTTTGAATTTATCCATGTTCCCTTTGGCAATATCCATTTGGCGACAGTAATATGAATTCCAGCGCCTTTTTTAAGTTCTACTGCTTCTTGTACAGACCCTTTGCCAAATGTTTTTTCTCCGACAAGTTTTGCTCGTTTATGATCTTGTAGTGCCCCTGCCACTATTTCAGCAGCCGAAGCAGAACCCTTGTTTACTAAAACAACCAGGGGAATTGAGGTAAGCTTTCCTCTACGAAGCACTGTATGTTTTTGAGATGATTTATCTGTTTGTTCCTGAGTGACGACAAGGCTACCAAAGGGCAAAAACTCGGATGAAATATATACTGATCCTTCAAGATAACCACCAGGGTTGTCTCTCATATCAAGTATCATTGCCTTAACTTGCCCCTTTTTGTATAGAGCTTCCACCTCTTGTGTTGCCTTGTCCCAAGCATCTTGTGTGTCATCGCCAAATCGGGTAAGTTTTATCACAGCGATATTTTTTTCATATGTTGTTTCAACAGAGGCTACACTAATTTCTTGACGGGCAATTGATACTTTTACTTCTTTACCGCTTCTATCAAGTGTTAGGGCAACTTTAGTTCCGTCTTTGCCTCGTATTTTAGAAACTGCTTCAAACAGTGTCCACTTTGCAGTTGACTTGCCATCTACTTCGACAATTGCGTCGCCTGCTCTGACACCTGCTTTTTCAGCTGGCGAATCTTTAAGTGGGGCAATAACTACGATTTGTCCGTTTTTGAGTCCTAGCTGTGCTCCTATTCCCTCAAATTTACCACCTAAGTCGTCTTTTGATAATTTGTTTTCCTCGGGAGTCAAAAATACGGTATATGGATCATCAAGACTTGCAACCATGCCTTTTACGGCCCCATAAAACATTTTTTGTGAGTTGAGTTTGGTTTGATCTACGTACTTTTCAGTGAGCAAATCCCATACTTCCCAAAATTGTGAAAAATCAACTGGTTCGTTTTTTGATGCAGCATTTTGGAAAACAGCATTAGAAAGGCTTCCTCCCCTACCTACATTTTTTTGACCAAGTTTGTATCCTGTTCCAAATACTAGCACTACGAAAGCTGCAGCAAACAAAATATTGGTAAAACGAGTAAAGGGATTTGTATGCATAAGGAATTATTTTACATCATAGACGAGCAATTTACTTGCTATGGTTGAAAATACGCCGTGTGATTTTTGATGAGTAATCAACTTTTTATAATCATCTTGTGAAATGGTAGCAGTTGGTAAATCGACACTATTATCTGCGTCTTTACAGCAAATAAACCCCACTACCCCAAGCGCCTCACATTTAGCAGCTATATGGGATTTGAGCGTTTCAATAACGACAATGCTTTGTCGCAGTTTATCTGCGTCGACGGTGAAATAAAGTCCTTCATCTTCAAAATAAAAAAGTGAAGATGCACAATCTTGTGTTGCTTTTTTTACATCGTAAGATTGAGCGTTTGCAATTTCGATCTCAACATATTCATCGCCTACATTTGCGATAGTTCCTGAAAGCCGAAGCGTGCTCTTTTGTAAGGTGGAATTTTTTGTGGATGCAGTTTGGATAACAATCTCACCCGTGGTGTGTCTAACTTCTCGTATAATCCCTGTCTCTGGAGAAGTTGCTTTTTGTGTTGATAGTAAACCCTTTTTTTTTGCCAGTACGTCCCCTTTTTGAACATTTTCACCAATCACCTTTTGCAAAAATTGAAAAATCTGCTCAGGCTTAATCTTTAGTTTATCAACAAGATTTACAATGACTGAACTTGTTTTTGGAACGTCATATAGACTTTCTGAAAACGTTATTAGTTCGCTTTTTTTCTTTGTCAGGTGGGCGTTTTTAGGAATAGATAGCATTATAGTCATGTATTGATTATAGCAAGATACCAGACTCATGTCACGAGCAGACGTTAAGGCAATTGGGCACGTTTACATGTTTTGATAGGACGTATATGGCAGAAGTGCCAAGAAGCGAGCATATTTTATGTGCTTGGAAAGCTTTCTTTGATGATTGGCACATACTCGACTTTTTTCAGTTGTGACGATTTTCTTTCGTGAAGTGAGCAATTTTTCTAAATTTTCAACATCGCGGAAATACGGCTCAGTTTTGTGTTGGCAAAAAAAACATTGTGTCATATTGTTTGTATATAATAATTAAAATGGTATATCTATGTCTTCAGGCTTAATCTCTTCTGATTCATCTTTATGAGTTTCTTCTACTTTGTCGGACTTTGTGTCAACACTTGGTGCATCAATGTCTGATTTCTCAAATGTATCACTTACTCCACTTGTGTCATGTGAAACATCAGCATGTGTGCCTGGGTTTTCCGTTGCGCGTTTGCTGTCAAAAACTACAAAGTCATCAAGGATGATTTCTGTAATATCTCGCTTAAGTCCGTCTTTACCAACATAGCTTCTATAGGTAATTCGTCCTTCAAGATAAACTTTGCGTCCCTTTACTAAAAGTTTTGATGCAAGCTCGGCTAATTTCTGCCAAGCCACTATGCGATGAAACTGAACATCTTCTTTTATTTCACCTGTGGCTGTCGTCCAGTTTCTATTGGTTGCAATACCAAACGTGCACACCGCAGTGCCTGTGGGCGTATATTTGAGTTCAGGATCCCGCGTTAGGTTGCCGATTAAAATTGCCCGATTGAGAGATCGTGACGACATATATTATTCTTGTGTTAATACTAAATATCTTAATATAGTTGGTTCAAAATCAAGTTTACGCTTTAATTCCATGATGTTTTCTTTGGGCAAAGAAATAGTCCAATCATAATAGTAGCCATGACTATTTTTTTTAATCGGATAAGAAAATGTTTTTTTACCCCACTCGTCCTTTTTTGCAATAGCGCCTTTTTGATCTTCGATGAGAGTGGATAGATTTGCGAGTACTTCCTTTTTTTCTTCAGCCGTAATAAATACAAGACTATATGAACTTGCTATTTTGCGTTTAGACATGGCTATACTTTATCAAATAGTTAGGAAAAAATCAAGCAGGTGTATTAGAATGTCATAGAATCTTGCCATGCACTACGCGCCTGTGATACATGTGGCGCTTGAAAAATCGTGCCAGAGGCAGGAAATGGTTGCCAGCCCAATATATTGTCAAATATTTTAGTACTTTGTTGCTTCTCTTGTTGAGGCGGATAAATAACGCGTGTAAATACGTCTTTTTCAGCCGTTGATAGAGGATATGGAAATTCAGGGTGATTTGGCCTCGCAGACTCTTGACTTGCTGGTACAGGTTGCATCAAATCTAATATTCCACTCATGTCTCCATGCCACTTTGTACTTGCCTCCTCCGAAGCTCCTTCTGCTTTTATCATATGTAACTTTAAAACTAAAAAACCCCGCGCATGGCGGGGAAATTGTAAAAGGTTTAAGTAATTTACGTCTCTTCCCCGCCAGAAAGTGGCGGAATTGGAAGAATGGTAATAATTTGTGCTGAAGCGTTATACATCATATAATACGTATAAGTATAGTTTAAACGATTTATTTCGTCAATATAAAGTTATGAATATTTTAAAATTACTTTTTTTATACTACATACGTTTTTTTGCACAACTTGCTATTTTTATTGCAAACCCAGTACATATTGTGGGAGTTACTGGGTCAGTTGGAAAATCATCGACAAGAAATGCACTCGATGTTATTCTTTCAAGCTCGTATAAAACTAAGACAATTTTTGAAGGAAATAGTGAAACAGGAATACCTCTTGGTCTTTTGGGTCTTAAACCACGTGATTATTCATATGTCGACTGGTTACGGCTTCTTGTTTCGTGTCCATTTAACTTATTTCACCTTGTTGGCACACAAGTTCTTATTGTTGAGATGGGAATAGATGACCCATTTCCCCCTAAAAATATGCGCTACTTACTTACCATTGTAAAGCCTGATATTTGTCTATTTCTCAATGTTCATTCAGTGCATGCACAACAATTTGAGAAATTATTAGTTGGAGCTTCAATTGAAAAAGCAAAGCAATCAGAATTTTTATTACGCTCAATTGCAATTGAAAAGGGACGACTCATAACTCAAAACCCAAAGTGTAAAGTGGCAATTTACAATGGTGACAATGCCTACGTTGCGCACGTTATTGATGAATATAAAAAAACCCATTCATCTGCGATTAGATTTTTTTCATTTGGCACAACAATCCACAATGGATTTTTATTTAAGTCTGTAAAACAGACGCTTTCGGGTACGCAGTTTTTATTTTCATTTAATACGAAAATCAGTCGAGACCATAATATTGCCCTTATGTTTAAAGATCAAATTTTCCCAAAAGCATATCTGGAGGTTTTATCATCAGCCATGTTTACTGCTTGGTACTTGCAAGTACCGCTCGAGACAATAATCTCGCTTCTTGAAGCCGACTTTAGATTGCCAAAAGGACGTGGGAGTATTTTTGAGGGCGTCCATGGAACGTGTCTTATAGATTCAACTTATAATGCATCAACAGTGTCGACAATTGCCTATCTTGAGCTTCTCGCAACTCTTAAAAAACACCACAATCGACCTAGTGCGTTTGTGTTTGGGGATATGAATGAGTTGGGAAGTCAATCCGAAGCTGAGCATATTGAAATAGCTCGTATTTGCGCAAAGAGCATGGATTATATTTATTTAATTGGGCCACTTACAAAGAAATACGTTTTACCCTTCCTTAAGTCTCATGAAAAGAAGGTTTTATGGTTTGAAAATTCTAAACTACTAGGAGTGCACCTAATGGGCAATGTACCCAAAAATACCATAGTGCTTTTTAAAGCATCGCAAAATAATTTGTATTTAGAAGAGGCAATAAAACCACTGTTAAAAAATAAACACGATGAAAAAAAGCTATGTCGGCAAAATGAGTATTGGATGAAAAAGAAGCTCAATTTTTTTTCGTAACAACAGTTCCTTCTGATGTATCGGATACATTGTAACCTTCACTTTCTAGCTCTTTGCGTATGGAATCTGAGGATGTGAAGTCTTTATCAGTTTTGGCGGTATTACGTTCATTAATAAGATCTTGAATTTTTGCTGGTAACAGCTCCTCCTCTACTTGATTTTCTGTCGACAACTTCAGACCCAACACTTCATCAAATGAAATGAGTAAATCATACTTATCCAGTGAGGGAATATTAGATTTAAGCATATCCCATACAATAGATAGTGCTTGGGGAATTTGTAAATCATTTTGAAGTGCGGTTTCAAATAATTTTTTGTAGTTTGTGATTTGAAGTAATTTTTCCTCAGACAGTGTTGAGCGCTCAGTTTGTTTTTTTAGTTGATGAGTTGTTTGTTTTAAGCGAGTAAATGCGGTTTGAGCAGCAGACAAAGACTCCCAGGTGAAGTTTTGCAATTGTCGGTAGTGAGTTTGTAAAAAAAGATAGCGAAGTGCAAGCGGATCATATTTTTTGGCTATTATGTCATCAATAGTTGTAATATTGCCAATTGATTTACTCATTTTTAGACCTTCAACAAGCAAAAAATTGTTGTGAAACCATATTGAAACAAACTTTTTACCCGTTGCAGCTTCACTTTGGGCTATTTCGTTTTCATGGTGAACTGGTATATGGTCGATGCCACCGGCATGAATATCGATAGTGCTTCCTAAATACTTCATACTCATAGCAGAGCACTCTATATGCCAACCCGGAAAACCTTCCCCCCAGGGAGAAAGCCAATGCATAGAATGGTTTGCAAATCTTCCCACTCGCTTAAACCACAATGCAAAATCAGCCGGGTGTTTTTTTTGACTGTCTATATTTACCTCGTTACGAGCTTTTTGGATTTTATCTTCAAGTTTTTGACCAGAAAGTTCTCCATAGTGAGGAAATAATGAGGTATCAAAATAAACTGCTTCATCTGTTTCATACGCGAAGCCATTCTTCTGGAGTTGCTGTATGAGTAAAATCATATCTCTTACATGGTCAGTAGCCCTGCAAAGAGTATTTGGCACGGTAATGTTTACTGCTACAAGTGATTGCTTAAATTGATCCGTATAGTGTTTGGCTACTTCCCATACGGTTTGGTTATATTTTTTAGCACCTTTTTCAAGCTTGTCTTCGCCACTATCATCATCTCCTGTTAAGTGGCCTACATCTGTTATGTTCATAACATGATTTACACTATTTCTTTCAAATTGAAGTGCTCTTTTAAGGAGATCGTTGTTTACAAATGTGCGCAAATGTCCAATGTGGGTGTTGTCATAGACTGTCGGCCCACAGGAGTAAAATGTGATATTCCCCTTTTTATGACCACTGACAATTTCTATGGTTTTTGAGGAAGTATTATACAGTCGCATGAAGCAATTGTAATATAGTTATCGTTCGAAATAAATAGTTGGTTCTTCGTATACACGCAATTTTTTCTGACCTAAAAACTCTTCAAGTTTTTTATTTTTTATTTCAATTGAATCTTTGGACTTTAATAAGTCAAGCGGCAAATTGACATTTAAGCATCGATTTTTAATGATAAAGCGAGTTACTCCCCCAGGAAAAAGTACATGAGCGCGTGTTGCGCACTCAATAATTTGATGACGAGTAAAAGTCGGGAAAAGTACCAAGGTTTTTTTATGCTGTTTTTTAAATAACTCGGAGACATCAACTGAATTTGCATCATCGGGCAAAACATCTCGAGTGATTTGTTTTTTATAAGTGCTTACTACATTGCAAAGAGTGGTAACTTTTTGAGGTAGCTTGCCACTTGTCGCAATACGATAAACAGATAAGTCATTAAACACGATGGTACATAAATAGCCCAGTCCGGAATCTTTGATAAACCGTCGTCGCAAATACCTAAAACCACTTTGCGAAATATCAATATTTGGAACGGCAGATAACATTTTTAAAAAAGTTTTTTTATCTATATCATGCAGATGTGCCCAAGTAGAAATATCAAGGACATTTGGATCGTTGTAGTCCACAACCTGCGCAACAATACATGGAATGCCAAGCTGCTTGATGGCAGAGTATCTATTCATTCCATCAATCTGCACATACGTCTCGTCTGCGACATGCGCAACAAGAATTGGATTTGAAAGTTGCTTTTTCTCTTTTATTTTTTCAACAAGTGCTGATGAGCGCGAAATGTCAAATTCCTCATGAGGCAATATGTTGTCAACATTGATAATTTTGAGTTGATACTGTTTCATAGTATTTAGGTAACAATGTTCAAGGGAGTCTCTCCTCTCGTAAATCGAATTATATCAGATACGATCATATGAATAGCCTGTAGGGACGCCTCAAATGTCTGTCCTCCGATATGTGGTGTAATAAGTACATTGTCAAGTGTTGTCCATTTGGACGCGGGAGTGATTGGCTCTTGCCATAAAACATCGAGTGCGGCACCTGCAATATTTTTATTTACAATTGCTTTATACAAATCATCTTCGACAATGATTTGCGCTCGCGCACAGTTTATAAGTAGGGCGCTTTTGTTCATTTTAGACAATAGTTTTTTGTTTATAAGACCACGTGTTGCATCAACAAGTATGGTATGAATCGAAATAATATTGGCAACAGACATTAAATTTTCTAAATTTGCCTCATCATCATCCTTGTCATGCTTTAAGACATGTGCTCCAAAAATCTCCACGAGTTTTCCTACTTTTTTTCCGATTGCTCCAAATCCAATAATACCAACTGTTTTACCACACAGCTCCTCACCTTTAAACTCTTTTTTACGCCATTCCCCACGCTTGGTTGAGGCGACGGCCTGAGGAATAGTCCGTAGCATGGACAACATAAGACCGAGGGTAAGCTCTGCAACGGCCTGAGCATTGGCTCCTGGGGCGTTTATAATAGTTATATTTTTTTCAAATGCAGTTTTTTTATCTATATTGTCAGTTCCTGTACCTACTCGTCCAATAAGTTTGAGTTTGTGCGCGTTTTGAAGTATATCTGCTGTTACTTTTGTTCGGCTTCTAACAATGAGTATGTCAAAATCATATATTTCCTTTGCAATTTCCTCAGGTGTGATTTCAGGCTTATAAGTCACCTCTAGAGATTCGCTTTGCAATGATTTAATAGCACTATTATCAATTGGGTCTGATATGAGAATTTTCATAAATGTTTATGTAGGTCGGCAACCGATTTTGTAATTGTATCAAGCGTTATGTCAATATCTTTTTGCGATATACATCCCATATGTGCAACGCGAATAATTTTGCCCACAAGCTCGCCCTTGCCACCCGCAACTAGAGTATCGTATTTATCGCTTAGTAGTCTTTGCCAATCTTTTGAGTCAACGCCTTCAGGAGCTCGCACCGCAGTTACAGTGGGACTGGCATATGTATCTTCAACAAGTAGTGAGAGTCCGATTTTTCTAATTCCTTCTCGAAATGCATCTCTCAGTTGAATATGTCTACTGAAAATGTTGTCTATTCCTTCCTTGTGCATTGTGGTAAGAGCTCCTTCAAGACCATATAAACTGCCAACGGCGGGAGTTGTAGGAGTTTGGTTTTTTTGTGAGTACTTATCGGCTAGTCGCAAATCAAAGTAGAATCTATAGTTTTGTGTTTCATACATTTTTTTATAAGCTGTGTCTGACATACCAACCATACAAAGTCCCGCTGGAGCGCCCCAGGCTTTTTGGGCGCCAGTTGTGACAAAGTCCACTCCCCACTCATCCATTTTCATAGGTACAGCTCCCAATACTGAGACTGCATCAACAAGCAGTAATGCATTTGGTAGAAGTTTTTTACAAAGAACTGCAAATTCTTTAATTGGATTGAGTATTGCAGTCGAAGTTTCATTGTAAGTAATTAGTACGCCCTTTGCATTTTCATTTTCCTGAAATATTTTTTGAGCTTTTTCCAGATCCACATGGCTCCCCATGGGAAATGAAACTTCCACAACATTGAGTCCAAATGCTTTGGCTATTTTTATCCACCTATCTCCAAATGTCCCAACGGTGAAAGAAATAACTGTGTCTCCAGGGTTGAACAAATTGCATATTCCAGCCTCCATTCCACCCGTACCTGATGAAGTTAATATATATATATGTTCTTGTGTTCCAAAGAAGGGCTTGAGTTTTTCAATAATAGAAGTGTGAAGTTTTTCGTAATCCAAAGAGCGATGGGAAATCATTTGTCGATTTAGGCCGTCATATACCCCATCGTAATATGGCGTCGGACCAGGTATCCGCATGTTTGACATAGTAAGTATTATAGCAAATCTTTATCAAAACAGAGTTTAAAAGTCGTAGCAGTCGGGGTGCCGGGAATTGAACCCGGTGCATCACGGTCCCGAACCGTGCATTCTACCGATGAATTACACCCCGTAATGCATAACACATTATTAGAATTTACTTGTACCGGGTTTATACTCGGCCTGAGCCTGTTGTACTTTTTTCTTGCCACCAAATATACTTTTTCTTTCCTTGCCCTTTGGCAAAACAAGAGTGTCGAGAGGATTTTCTCCAGGTCCTAGTTTATTGTCTTCCTCCATTTCAAGTAATTGTTTTCGTTCATCTTCTTCTTGCTTTCTTTCTTCAATTGCTTTTTGCGTTTCCCTTTGTTGAATTTGCAAAAAGTGGAGTTTATTACGAATTTCCTCAAGTTGTGGATTATCTTTTAGTGAATGATCTGTTTTAAGTGCATCAACATTTTGTTGAGAAAGGCTTGCCACCTGTGCTTCCATTTTAGCCTGAGTTATCTCACCCTCAAACCCACCTTGTTCCGCTAATTTTTGCATTACAGTCGCTGCCTGTGTTGATTGTGTCGAGGTTGGCGTTTTTTGTTGAGGTTTTTTTTGAGAGGAGCTGCCATATTCAAGCCTCTCAAAGCTTTCATCGGTTGATTGTTGTGACATAGGCAAAAGATTACAAATTAGATTAAATTCCCATCATAGCTTTGGCTCGTTCGGTAAGTCTCTCCATGCTCCATGGTGGATCAAAAACAAGATCAACTACTACATCTGTTACTCCTTTTACTTTTTTTACTTTATCTTTTATGTCGTTTTCTAGTACATCAAATAGTGGGCACCCCATTGTAGTCAATGTCATTTTTATAGTTACGACTCCATCTTTTTCAGTTATTCCATATACAAGTCCCAGATCAACAATGGAAACATACAACTCAGGGTCTAAAACATCTTGTAACTTTTCCATCACTTGATCATTAAAGGTAAGTTTTTTTACCATATCTCTTCATTATATCAGTGTACATATAATCTCACTCTCTATTTTAAATTTCATTTTGATATACTAGTGACTATGGACTCCTATAAACTTCGATTTATCCCCATCGGTGGTGTTGTTGATATTACTAAAAATATGTATTTGTACGAGCTGTACAAAAACGATGAACTACAAGACATTATTATTTTGGATTGCGGTATTGGTTTTCCCAAACAGCACGAATTGGGAATTGATTTTGTAATACCAGACATATCATACTTGCTGGACAAAAAAGATAAAATCAGAGCTATTATCTTATCTCATGGCCACGAAGATCATATTAGCGCACTTCGATATCATTATGAAAATCTCGGTCGTCCACCAGTATATTCTTCAAAACTCACTGCCCTTCTAGTTGAAGCAAAATGCGAAGAGTATGGGATAAAACTTAAAGTCAATCAGATTAGCTATCGTACTGATTATCCACTCGGAGAATTTAATATTCGTTTTATTCACATGACACATTCGATACCCGACACAACACATGTGCTTTTAAAAACTCCTGTGGGTAATTTTTATCATGGGTCAGATTTTAAACTTGATCTTACGCCTCCCTTTAGTCCTCCACCAGATTTCCATGAAATAACGACGGCAGGAGAGGAGGGAGTACTTTGTTTATTTTCAGACTGTCTAGGAACGGAGCGCCCGGGGCTCACGTTATCTGAAAGTATTGTAAGTCAGACGTTTGAAGATGAAATGAGGTCAGCCAAGGGGAAGTTTATTATGACTACCTTTTCATCCAATATCTCTCGTATTAGACAGTGTGTTGAGGCTGCTATAAAATTTAATCGAGTTATTTGCTTTTTGGGTCGGTCAATGATTCAAAACACGAGGCTTACCAAGGAAATTGGATATTTACCAATACCACATTCATTTTTAATCGATGATAGAAGAGTCAAAAGTATGCCTGCAAATAAGGTTTGTATCATTGCTGCAGGAAGTCAAGGTCAGTTTGATTCAGCTCTTTCTAAAATTGCCAATAATCAAAATAAAAATATTAAGATAGAGCCAGGAGACAAAGTCGTTTTTTCATCAGACCCAATACCTGGCCAGGAGGACGACGTGTATGACTTAATTGAACGACTGTATTTACAAAAAGCACAGGTTGTGTATTCTCATACGACTGAACGGCTCCATGCTTCAGGACATGGTAATCAGGATGATCTTAAATTTCTTATTCGTTTTGCAAAACCACAATACCTTATTCCCATTGGAGGCACAATTCGCCACCAACGACAATATCTTGAATTGGTAAAGACACTCGGGTATAAGGAGAGCAATGTATATCTCTTACAAGAAGGTCAAACAGTTGAATTTTCAAACCAAAAAGCCAAACTTGCTGAAACTGTAGAGACTAAAAACGTCTATGTCGATGCATATGGCGTAGGAGACATTGGAAATGTAGTTCTTCGAGATCGAAAAACGCTCTCAACAGAAGGAATTGTAGTTGTTGTCCTTATGCTTGATGCAAGCATGAAGTCGGTCAAGACGCCAGAATTTATATCACGGGGATTTGTATTTGGCAAACATGAAGAAGATATATTTGAACAGGCAAAAAAGAGGATTGAAATTATCTTGCAACCATCAAAAGACAAAGTATTGTCAGAGTCTATTGTAAAAGGTGAGGTTATCCATCAGCTTGAACAATATTTTTTCGAACACACTGGTCGACGTCCGCTTGTTGCAGTGGAGCTATTGCAAGGATAATTATTTAAAAACTGCGACGACCCTCAATTGCTTTTTGAAGTGTCATATAATCAGCAAACTCCAAGTCTGCGCCAATAGGAAGTCCATAAGCTAGCCGAGTAATTTTACAGGTTGTTTGTGGAATTTCCGCTATTTTATTTCGAATATACATTGCGGTCGCTTCCCCCTCCATATTGGGGTTTGTTGCTAGTATTACTTCTTGTATTTCTTCCTTTGCTATTTTAATCCGCTCTAATAGTTGAAAAATGTAGATATCATCAGGGCCAATATAATTTAGTGGATCAATACGCCCATGCAACACATGATAGACGCCGGTATACTGATTGCCAGTTTCAAATGATAATAAATCAAGCACATCTTCAACTACAGTAACTTGTGATTTATCGCGCTTGCTGTCACTACATATAGAACAAATTTCATTTTCCGACAGGTTGAAGCATAACGTGCACTTTCGTACTAATTTTTTTAAGTTAAGTAGATTTTGGGCTGCTTCTTCTAGATCTTGTTGCGGCATGCGAAGAAGATAAAATCCGAGTCGTTTGGCTGTTTTGGGGCCGATAGCTGGAAGTTTTTCAAAAAAATCAATGAGTTTTTTAAGCGGAACGGGTAGAGTATTCATAAGTCTTCAAGGATAAAGCATCTAGCCTCAAATAGCAATAGTTGTATAGAAAAAAAGTTTACATCAAGGTTTGTATTTCGTCGGCGATAATTGATGCCACAGACAACTCTTCAAGTTTTTCAAATTTCGATTCTTGGGGAAGTACGATCGTGTCTGTAGAAAAGACTCGTTCAACACGTGACTGATTTATTTTATCAATTGTTTCAGTTGAAAACTCATGGTGAACTACCGCAATAAGCACTCGTATTGCACCTCGCGTGAGACACAGCTCAACTGCATTCATCATTGTTCTTCCCGAGGTCATAATATCATCAACTAAAATTGCTGTTTTGCCTTCCACATCACCATATAAATTGAGAGCTGTGGTGTGGTGTAATACGTTTTGATCTCGTTTTTTTTCAACCACATCTATAGAAAATTGGTCATGTTCAAAAAAATATGTCCCAAATTTACGTGCCCGTTCAATACCTCCTTGGTCAGGGGAAACTATTGCATATTTATCCATACTTGGAGTTGTCTCTTTTAAATATGAGCGTATATTGTTTGCAAGGAGTGGCATAGCAGAAACATTTTTAAAAGGTATTGAAAATACTCCTTCTGTTGCTTCGTCGTGGAGATCAAAGGTATAAATCTTATAAAATCCAATAGTTTCAAGAAATCGAATAATAACATTTGCAGAAACACACTCACCTACTCTATGCATAATATTTTGCCGTGCATATCCAAAGTAAGGAATAAACCCGACAACTCGAGCGGCTTCTTGTCTATGGAGTGCATCGCAAAAGAAAAACAACTCCATAAGACTGTCATTAGTGGGTTTTGCGGTAGATTGAATAACTACACACGTATCTTGTTTTACCGATTCTTCAATTCGTACCCTACATTCCGAATTTTTAAACGTGACAAGTTCTGCCTTTGAAAGTGGACTCCCAAGTTTTTCAGCAACTTTTTGTGCAAGAGGCATGTTGCCACGTCCAGAAAAAACTTTAATCATATATTCATTTAGGTATTTTTATTGATTATTTTGTGAAAGTTCAAGCAACTTTCGCGCTGCCAATTCTTGGGTTTTTTTAATCGCTTCGTTTATTACATCTGAAATTCGATTATCTAAAACACCATCAATATAAACTTCCCTCACTTGTTGATCGCCGCGAAGTACAACCCGAACTCCATCTTTCTCCACAACTACTTCTTCTTTTTGAAGAGCTTGTTGCATTTGTTGTGCTTGCTGTTGCATTTGTCTCAAATCTCCTAGTCCTTTTAATGGATTAAACATAATTTATGTGTACACCTCCTTTATAAAATAATTATTGCTTCTATTGTATATTGCCATACTCAACTATTGCAACCTCAAGAGGTAATATTTCGATTGGTGAAACTTTCGTAATGTTATATGCTTCCTGAAATAATCGTATCAACTGAGCAGTTTGAGACAAGGTTAACGTATATGTTGATGGAGTTTTAGTAGAAATCACAGACTTTTCAAGCAGTATGTCATGAAGCTTGCGCAAATACATCTCGATCAAAACTCTACAGTTCCCCCCATTTGTGTAATAGGTGTCGACACAGTTTAGTGCCTGTTTAATATCCTTTTTTTCAAGTAGTTTTAGTAAGTCAAAATCATTGTTTGAGATCCCAACGAGTAAATGTAATTTTTCAGTCGAGAAGTCTTTTTCAAATGACAATTGTTCAAGTAATTTTGCACCATCACGAAATGAAGAATCTGATAGTTCGGCAATTTTTTCAAGTATTTCTTTATCAACATTTAATTTTTCTTGAGCTACAATACGCTCGAGCATATGCACAATGTCTTGTTTTTTAGCTTTAGGAAAAGCTATTTGCATACTACGTGACAATATGGTTTTTGGGACTTTGTCATATTCTGTTGTTGCAAGTATAAATATAGTATGGCTTGGAGGCTCCTCAAGCGTTTTAAGAAGGGCATTAAAGCTCTCTGTTGTAAGCATGTGTACTTCGTCGATAATATAAACTTTGTATCTGGTTAAAATTGGTGTGTAATGCACTTTTTCAAGTAAATCACGAATATCGTCAATTTTTCTGTGAGATGCTGCATCCATCTCAATAATATCCACGCTATTTGATTTTGTTATTGCAACACAATTGCTGCATGTATTGCAGGGTTCAATGGAGTCATTTTTGCCGGCGAATTTATTTTCCAAACAGTTTATAGCTTTGGCAAGAATACGAGCAGAAGAAGTTTTGCCTAAGCCCTTGGATCCAATAAGTAGCAAGCTATGAGGCAAAATGGGAGAATGTAGTACATTGGTTAGAGAGGTCCGAACTTGAGCGGTATCTATTTGCGCAATTGTTTTAGGTCTATATGTCAAGTAAAACATGACTTTATAAAATAAGCGCTCTAAGCAATGATTGTATCAATCCCATGTTCAATAAGTTCTTGTAGCATTATATATACTCCCTTTTCCTTCTGAGCTGCTAAAAGTACTGCTTGAGGATAGCATATAAACAACTCTCCCATAGGTTTTTGAGTTCCCTCTTGCATATCAGGTAGGTCATTTCTATATAAAAATGACAAGATTGGCAAAGCTACATCTTCCTTTTTATACTCGCGTGCTATAGACTTCATCTTGCGTTTACCAATAAAAACAAGTGAGATATCATAATCGCCGTAGATACCACGTTCAGTCATGTAATCTTGGGTTTGCGTCTTTACTTTTTTAGAGTGAATCTTATAGCGAGAATCGCTAAAAACAGTGATCATGATGAGTTTGAAAGATATTTTTTTTGTTGGATCTTAGCTCTCTTTTTTTCTTTTTTGACAATATTGGGTTTTTTGTAAAAAACCTTTCTATTTACATCAAAGATAATATCTTCCTCACGATACATTTTCGTAAATTTTCGAAACAGTTTATCTGTCGTTTCATTCTTTTTTTTCTCAACAACGATCATACGTGTAAGACACCTCCCTCCAATAAAGTATTTGGGAATTTGTAGTCAAACGGTGTATCTAGTATTATAGTTTCTTACAGGTCAAAAAACAAGACCGATTTTTATTAGTTTTTATTCTAATTCCTTAATCATGGAGACAATGTCGGCAAGGTGAAGTGTTGAAGGTATTGAATTTGGGTTTTTTGTGGATCCATTGAGGATCATATGTCCTGATGCATGATAAAACCACGTTGCTTTTGGGTCTTTTTTTACAAGGATATCGTAGAGATTTTTTAATGTCTTCTTCTTTGAGGGCAATAATTTTACTCGAATATGTCCGTGTTTTTTTCCTTTTCTAACAACCATTTCAAATCCACTCTTTTGTGCAAGACGCACTGCTTCTTCACTGTCTGTTTCAAGTGCAAGTGTTTTGCCCCAACTTGAGGTAAATACGAGTCCCCTTTTTATTTCACTTTGTGCAAATACTTTATTTGAAAATGTCTGTAGCAATCCATTTAATAATTCGCTTCCCAGTTGCAAAATTTTTGCGTCATCCTGATAAAGCATTTTAAGCCCATCGAGTATGCCAATATACATAAAATCATAGATGTCGGCGTCGGCGTCTGGCAAGCTTGCCTCACCAAAATGATCAAATGAGGTGATAACATCGACCATGCGCTCAAGGGGTTCTACTTGTTGTGGTTTGAGATAGTGTTTCTCTTTTAAAAAAAGAAATATTTTTTGTGATGCGCAGGTATACTCATTCGACTGGTGATGATCAAACTTGCCCATGCCTGTGTCGACATGGATAATATTTGGATTGTCATCGGCGGGGCGTCCTTCAAGTGTTTGCCCAGCAGGCACAAACTCAACAAGTGCATCGAAGCAGTCTGGATAAAATGTACGCAAAAGCCATACGCTAGCTATTGCATCAAGATCGGGAGACATGTGGGTAACAATTGTTTTCATAGATGCTTAATACGATTGAGCAAAAAGCCATTTACGTCGCGCCTTATTTTTGCAATATATGCAAGTTCCATCATCATTCTTATCGATTTCTTCGAGTTCACACACACGGGTAGTCGCTTTTGTTTCTTCTTTTATTTTTTGCTCACATACTGATCCTTCGCACCAGAAGGCTCTGATAAAAGATTTTTTTTCACTCATTGTTTGCTTAAATTGCTCAAATGTATCAACCTCTTTTGTAAGCGCTTCTTTGTTTTCTTTGGATGCCACAAGAAGTCTCATGTGCATTTTTTTACTTTCATCTTGTATGTATTCGACTACGGCGTCCAGGCTAACTGTTTTTTTCTCAAAAGTGTCTCTGGTTACCACTATACATGCACCTTTTTCAATTTCCTTTTGTCCGATTTCAATTCGAAATGGACTGCCAGAAATTTCAACAAGAGATGCTCTGTATCCATATGATTTATCAAAATCCTTATTTATTTTGTATCTAATATTTTCACTTTCAAATTGTGTGACCAATTTAGCTATTATGTCGCGTATTTTCGAATTTACAGTTTCATCTTTTGATTCAAGAGGCATAAGTATGCATTGGTAAGGCGCGATATTAGGAGGCAAGATAAGGCCATTATCGTCTCCATGTGACAAAATAAGTCCTCCTATTGAACGAGTAGAGAGTCCCCATGATGTTTGATAGGGGTTTTGTCTGGTATTTTGTTCATCAGAATAAGCAATTTCAAATGATTTAGAAAAATTCTGACCCAAATTGTGAGATGTAGCTCCTTGCAATGCTTTTCCATTCGGGATAACAAGCTCTACAGAAAATGTTTTGTCAGCTCCAGCAAACCTCTCGCTGGCACTTTTTTCACCCACATACGCAGAAATAGCAAAATAGTTTTCGTACATATCTCGATACCAGTAAAGTGCTTTCATTACCATTTGCATTGCCTCTTCATTTGTTCTGTGAGCTGTATGTCCTTCTTGCCAAAGAAATTCTGTTGTCCTAAGGAATGGATAGGTACGTTTTTCCCATCGAACTACATTACACCACTGATTAATTTTAAGAGGTAAATCTTTGTACGACGCTATCCACTTTGCAAATGTTTGATACATAATCGTCTCAGATGTAGGCCTGACAACTAAAGGCTCAGCAAGTTCTTCTCCTCCACCGTGAGTTACTACAGCAAGTTCAGGCTTAAATCCTGATATGTGCTCTTTCTCTTTTTCAAGGAGAGAGTAGGGAATAAAAAGTGGGAAATACACATTTTCAACTCCGTCATGTTTAAACCAACTATCAAGTGTTGCTTGAATACGTTCCCATATAGCATAGCCATAAGGCTTTATGATAATGCAACCCTTAACTGGCGATTGTTCGGCCATGCCAGCTTTATCAATAATTTCACCGTACCACTTTGACATGTCATCTGATTTTTTAGTGAGAAACTTTTTTTGCATACGAAATATAACAAGAATTTATTGCTGCATCTTATAGCCTAAGCAATCAAGGACTTTTCCAACTGTTTCAAGGGGACCAGACTCTCGAGTATCAACAACGAGATCATAGATATCAGGATCAAAAAAATTAAAGTCTCCGTATATCTTTTTCCATGTGTTGAAATTTTCATTCTCTCGCTTAGTAATGAGGCTTTCTGCTTTTTGTACTGCCACTTTATCCCGATTTACAACGCGATCAACTAAGATGTCGTGACTTGAGCATATGAGAAGTACTTTAAGAACGGACTTTATTTCACGAGCAACAAATCCAGCCAGCCAACCTTCAATCACCCACTGCTTTTCATTTTTGAGCAAACTCTCTGTTTTTTTTTCAATATGTCGGTGAAAATCATCTTCAACGAGGCTTGCTACGGGCATTACATTTTCTTGTGTATAGTCACGCAATATTTGACCCGTGGTGCGAAAGGTAAAACCCTTAGGTTCCAAATATGGTTTGAGGTTGTCAAAAAGAGTATTTTTTCCAACCGCAACGCCTCCGGATATTGTTATGTTTTGATAAAGGAATGGCATAGTAGATAAAAATCAATGTTACTTAGTACTTATTTTATCACGAGTTTGAATATATCGTGCACGGTGATAAGTACAATAAGCGACATAAGAATCGCAAATCCAGCAAAATTTAACCTCTTTTCAATTTCAGGATTTATTTTGCGTTTTGTGATAGTTTCATACAGCACAAACGCGAGTCGTCCACCGTCGAGTGCTGGAAACGGCATAATATTTATGACCGCAAGATTTAGAGACAGGAGTCCCAAAAGCTGTAATACAGCCAAATATCCATACTTAACAGCTTCTCCGGTTATTTTTGCAATCCCAACAGGACCTGCTACATCAACTTGTTGTGGTTGAAATGTTACAAGGCGAGCAAGTGTAAGGACAAGTTCTCGAACAATTATTACTGTTATTGATCCTGCTTCAATAAGTCCATAAAAAGGAGCTTTGTACCAGACATACTGTTTGATCTCAAAAGGCGTCAGAACAACTCCCAATGACCCCTCGCCTTTTGGAGGATTTTGACGAGGTGTGATATTTACTACTTTGGTTTTTGCGTCTTTAGTTTTTATTGAAAGTGCTATTTCACTTCCCTTTTTAGCCTTAACAAAGTCTATAAACTCATCGGTTGATTTAAATTGTGTTGTATTTTTGTTATTGACGTATCCAACAATCTGGTCATCTGGAGCAATTCCCACTTGCTGGGCGGGAGAATTTTTTGTTACTTTTTCAATAAGTACTTTTTGGGTTGGAGAAGGCACTCCCTGAATAAATAAATATGTTACAACAGCCCATCCTAAAAGAAAATTTGCTATTACTCCGGCAGTCAAAATAAGTATTTTAACAGCAGGACGCTTTGACACAAATGTTCTGTTTTTAAGTTCGGGAGAGAGTTTTATTTTTTCAAGTTCGTGCTCCTCTTCTCCAAGGACTTTTACAAATCCGCCAAAAGGAAGCAAATTTAAGCTGTAAAGAGTCTCTCCAACTTTGATACCAAATATGCGTGGTGGCAATCCAAACCCAAACTCTTCCACATACACACCATTTTTTTTAGCTGCAATAAAATGACCAAGTTCATGAATAACAACAAGAACACTCAAGATAATAAAAAATACGAGGATTGTAATCATACAGTCATTTTTTAATAATTCTTAATTAATAATTCTTAATTTATCAAATCAAATCTTCATCATTTCGGCTTCTTTTTTTGACTTTATCTCATCCATTTTTGATACTGCATCTTGAGTAGTAGTGTCTACTTCCTTTTCCATACGAAATTTATCATCTTCAGTAATTTCTTTTTGTTCAAATGCCGACTTTATTTTCTTTCGAACGTCATCTCGTTCTCCTCTTATTGCAACTTTGCCCTCCTCAATTTTTTGAGATACAGTTTTTATTAATTTCTCACGTTGTTCCTGACTAAGTGGTGGAAATGTGATGTGAATTGTTTTACCATCTTCTTTCGGAGTAAGATTTAAAGGACTTGTAAATAGTGCTTTTACAATATCTTTTAAAACAGCTGGGTCAAATGGTTGTATTTGGATACTTTGTGAACCTGAAAGTGAAATTGTCGCAAGTTCCATAATTTTAAGTTTTGCTGATCCCGCATAAGCATCTACCATAATCCCCTCAACAAGAGATGGAGAAGGTTTTCCTGTTTTTATTGAAAGAAGTTCAGTGCGTGTTTTTTCGATCCTCTGTTCAAGGTGAGACTTAAATTCTTGGGATTGTTTTGGATAATCAAACATAAAAAAAGTATGTGAAAATCATGCTATATACTCTAGAGTATAGCAGGTTTTTGTATTATATCGAAAAGCGGGTAAATTTGCCTAACTGGATGTTTTCCCCGATTTTAAGTATCGCCTCTTTCACCAATTGATCAATTGTCTTTGATTCATCTTTTACGAAGGCGCTCTTTTGTAGTTCCTCTACATTTTCAGGGTTTACAAATGCAATTTGAAGTGCGATTTGAGTACCTAGATCTTGAAAATCAGTGTTATTTGCTACAAAGTCTGTCTCACATAACAGTTCAACCATGCACCCTATTTTTTTATTGTGATGTATATATGAAAATATTGCACCTTGATTTGTTTGTCTGCCTGTTTTTTTTGCTGCGTGTTCTACTCCCCATTTTGAAAGAAGTTTTTTAGCTTTTTCTATATCGTTATTAGTTTCCTCTAGTGCTTTTTTACACATAGAAAACGATACCCCGGTCTCCTCTCTAAGTGTTTTAAGTACGTCAAAATCAAGTGCCATATGTATAAATTATTTTTTCTTAGCCTCTTCTGGAGCAACTTTGTTATTAGAATATTCCTCAATAATTTTAGTAGCAATATATGAAATGCTTGTTAAAGCATCATCATTTGCTGGAATGGGATAATCAACAAGATCTGGATCGCAGTTGGTGTCAACTATTGCAATTGTAGGAATTCCAAGCATTCTACCCTCATCAACTGCTCCATATTCTCGTTTTGTGTCGATTATAAAAATTGCACCCGGGAGTGCAGTAAGATCAAGTACTCCACCATATACTTTTTCAATTCGTGCCATTTTTTTCTCAAGTTGCACAATTTCATGTTTGGGAAGTTCATTTAAACTTCCATCTGCTTTATCCTTTTTAAACTGAACTAGTTTTTTAATATTTTTAGAAATTTCTTCAAAATTGGTAAGAAAACCACCGACCCATTTAGTAGTAAGGTAGGGAAGGTTATGGGTTTTTGAAAGCTCCATGATGAATTGTTTCGCTTGTTTTTTAGTAGCAACGACAAGAAGAGTTTTATTTTCTTTTGCAAGTTCGGCACACTTAATAAGTGCCTTATCAAATAACTCTGCTGTCTTATACAAGTCGATAATAGAGGCGCCACGTTCAATTTTATGGATATATTTTCGTGATTTAGGATGTACGCGTGCAACTTTGTGGCCAAAATGAACACCATTAGCTAAGAGTTCTTCAGGATTTATTTTTTTCATGAGCTTATCTTCTTAAAACTTCTACGTTTTACCTGCGAGTTTCGCAAGAGAAGATTTAAAACGTATGCGTGCTTAGTAAATAAACAGTTGAGGTAATTATACCAATATTTCCGTAGTATGCAAACTTAAAAAGTATGCGCCCATGAAGTAATGGTTATTAAAGATTGAGTTTTTGCAGGAATGCTTTAAACTCGGCCTTTATGCCGTCATGATTGAGTCCCATTTCCACAATAGTTTTCATATACTCAAGCTTATTTCCGGTGTCAAAATATTTACCATTTTGTATTTCGCATGCATAAATAGGAACTCCTTGGCGATGCAATTCATTTATAGCGTCAACTAGCCATATTTCTCCGCCCTTTCCAGGTTTTAGATTCTTGAGCGCAGGAATTATTTCGGGTGGCACAATATATGCTCCGTGAGTGGCAAGATTAGATGGTGCTGAGTCGGGGTCTGGTTTTTCTACAATGTTTTTTATTTTATATACGGAGCCTTCAACATGCTCAACATCGGCAATTCCATATCTATTAAGATGTTCTTTTTCGGCAATTCGCACGCCTGATATAACAACTCCGCCATATTTTTCCCAGGCAGCAATCATTTGCGCAAGTCGTGGAGGCGTTGAATATATAAATTCGTCTCCCCACATTATTGCAAATGCCTCACCTTCTACAATAGACTCCGCTGAAAGTATGGGTGTCCCATTACCATACGGCCCTTTTTGACGAACATATACAAAATTCGCCATCTCAGAAATATTCTCTATCTCTTTTAACATATGTTCTTTATTTCCCTGTTTTAAGTTGTTGATAAGATCAGCATTTGGAGTGTCAAAGTGATCTTCAATTGTTCGTTTGCTATAACCGGTAACTATTACAATATCGGTTATGCCTGAAGCCACGGCTTCTTCTACCACATATTGGATAACGGGTTTGTCAACGATGGGTAACATCTCCTTCGGCATGGCCTTAGTTTGAGGCAAAAAACGAGTACCAAATCCTGCCGCAGGAATGACTACTTTAGTTATTTTCATAGATAGTTTTTTATAGAGTAAATTGCACTGATACGGAATTGCTGATTTGCCCGCATGCAATGGAGCATGTCACATTTGACACCCCTTGTGTGGTGGAAGTGAGGCTAAAAGTGGTTGATCCATTATTTTGTGATGTTTGCTGTGAGGGAGTAAGTGTGCCAAGTGAAGCACTACAAGTTACTACAACTTTTCCTACTGCTTCGCTATCTGCATCCCGAACAAATACGTTTAATTGAACACTACTTCCTACTTGTGTAACAAGAAATTGTGCAAAAAGATAGGTATTTTCACAAGATGCAGTGCTACCTGCAGCTCGAATTCGAGTTCCACCCCGAGGGCTATTAAAAAATAGCATACTCATAAAAACACCAAATACAAGCAAAAAAACCCCAATTAATCCGAGAAGTTTTTTGTCCATAGGATCATGTGCAATATAGCTTACCACCAAGCAACTCAAATGTCAAATTGGTAATTAGGGCTTTGACAAAACCCGTGCACTCGCTTGCTGAATTGTTTTGTAAGACGAAATGATGTTATATTCTCTGTCAAAAATAAATGGCAAACACGCCTTTATGCATTCATCTACTACTTCATTTTTATCCTTTGATGCATCGATAAGCAAAAATGAGCGATTTTCTCCCTGCGACTTGGCTATTTGTGGGAGTTGTAAATAAAACTCCTGTCTTTTTTTGTGTTTATCTAAAGAATCGCTATCCCACGTGGTTTTTTCCCGCTCAGTTTGAGTTCGCTTTTCAAAAACATCGTCAAAACGATCTAGCGGAAAATATAAAATGAGTGTTAAATCTGGAAAATAGTTATCAATATATGAATCTTCTAATTTGTATATAGTTTCAAGTGGCACTCCCCCTTCAAGCCCCTGATACACTCGAGTTGAGTCAAGATAGCGATCAAGTATCAGCACTCTGCTCTCTTCCTTTTTTTTTCCTAAAAATGGAATAATTTTTTCATGTAGATGTAGTTTGCGAGCGATATTAAAAAGCTCAGCCAATTCAGACGCCTTAGCTCCACTGGCAGATTTACGAAATATTTCAGCTCTTATTTTTTCTGCCTCAACTGTTCCACCGGGTTCTCTACTGGTTTCGACAGTAATGCCCAATTCCTTTAATTTAGATGTCAGACCCGGTATAACAACTGATGTCTTGCCTGTGTATTCGCCTCCTTCAATAGTGATAAATAAACCCATATGGTGTGATTACTCGTGTAGCACGTGGTTTAAAATGTAATTGTCTGTCCTTGTTGTAATTTATTTCCCAAAATTAGCTTTGCTAACTTATCTTCAACTTCAGATCTCACAGTACGTTCAAGTGCACGAGCTCCAAATTGTATATTATAGCCTTTATCAATAAGAGATGTTTTAAACGAATCACTAAACGCGGCCGTAACCCCATGGGAGTTTTTAAGACTCACTGATATGCCATCAAGAATATGCGATGTAATCGTATATACAGCTGTCTTATCGAGTGGCTTATAGACCACAATACCATCAAATCGATTCAAAAACTCAGGTGAAAACAATTTTTGAGATACTAAATGATCAATGACTACCGAAGTATCTGCTTGCTTTTTAGTTTCGAGCAACTCATACATAAAATCGGCACCTGCGTTTGAAGTAGCAATAATCATGAGGTGTTTGCAGTCTACTCGTGCTCCAAATCCATCGGTAAAATATCCTTCATCGAGAATAGTAAGAAAAATATTAAGCAGATCGCCATCTGCTTTTTCTATTTCGTCGAGTAACAATACTCCATATGGTTTTTCTCGAATTGCAGCAGACAAAAGCCCGGGATTGCCAGTATCGATTGAACCAATAAGCTTGGGTATATCAAGATTTGATTGATAGAGTGACATGTCAAATCGAATAAGTGCGTCATATTCCTTGAAAAATATATTAGTAAGAGCTTTGGCAGTTTGTGTTTTTCCTACACCTGTAGGACCTAAAAATAACAGTGTCGCAAGTGGTTTTTTTCGGTCGCCTGCTAATACAAAAGATTTTCTAAGAGCCGAAGAGAGAGTTGAGATCGCTTCTTTTTGTTGAATTATTTTTTCGTTTAACAGATCTTCAAGATTGACCAGCATAGTTTTAAATGTTTCATCAAGTCTCACTGGTGTGTGAGTTGTTTGTTGAAGTACATCGTCTACAAGTGTTGGAATAATAACGGCTGTCTTTTTTGCTTGTGTTGCATAAACGCAAACTTGATCGAGTAGATTTATCGCTTTTTCAGGAAATGGAATGTCTGTTATATAAAAATTGCTTTTATCAACAACATAAACACATGATTCATATGGTATAACGATGCCAAAGCGTTTTTCAAGTGTAAAAACCTCCTGCAGTACTACCTGTAGAGCATCTTCCTTTGAAATTTCTTCTATATCAACTTTTTCAAAATGAACACGTATGCTGTCATTATTTTGTACATATTTTTGATAGGCAAATGGAGTAGTGATTCCAATAATTTGCAATTGAGGAGACCGAGCATATTCTACGAGTGTTTGAGTAAGGTCAGTTCTGTCTTTTCCATCACTAATATATCTATCAAAATTATCTATAAAAAGTATTATGTTACCTGCAGTTGCTGCCTCACTAAAAAGAGATTTTATAGTCATAGTTTTTTGAGAAAAGTCAGTAGACTGTGATGTGACATCATTTAGATCTAGTTTGATAAGGCGCTTATATGCAAGACTTGTTGGAGATTTGCCTTCATATATTCGTTTAGCAAGACTTTCGACTACTGTGTGCTTACCTACACCTTCAATGCCCACGATAATACAGTTGTGCTCATCAGATTTTGAAAGTATTTGTTCGACATGAGATATCTCCTTTTGTCTGTCTACTAAGTGAATATAATGGGGTTTTGCAAGAGTGAGATCATCTCCATATTTATCAAGCGTAGGTGTATAGCCCGCAGCCCAATCGCGGCCTAAGGGCGGAGTTGAAAGTAGTGATTGTAAGTCCCACCATGGTATCTTTTTTATATTTTGAGCGTAGTATTGATCAAACCATGCATTTACAGCTGCTTTGTTTTTGGCATCAAGCATTCTATTTTTTAAAAAAAGGTCATATTCTTTTTGCTTTATCTCAGCAGGAGGTGTCTCGAAATGATAGAAAATATACAGCATGGGTAGTAGACCTACATATAGAATTGTTATAAATGGCAAAAATAAAACAAACATAATCATCAAAAGAAAATAACTACAGATAAGTGAAACACGCATTACAAACCCAATAAGTACAGAAATCCAATTAAAACTAATACGTGAAAACCACGTTTCTAACGACTCGGGAACTCCAGGTTTTTTTCTGTCTGAAATATTTTTCCATGGCTTAAATAACGTCTTTGTGAGGTGTTTTATAGAAAATAAATACGGTATAAAAATCGCGAGGTTGGCAACTGCAGTGGTAAAGTTTTTAAACCGTTGCTTTGAAAAGGTAATAAGATCGACTTTCATTATATAAAAAGTCTACTTGAATTGAACTTTTGAGTCAATATTTATGGAAAGGTATAATAGATATATATGAAAGTAACACTCATTGCCGTTCAATCACTCGACGGCAAGATAACCAAGTGGGACGACGTGCAAGATGTATCTACCTGGACATCTAAAGAAGACCAAGAATTTTTTTTATCAATGATTCAGTCACACAAGATTTTGATAATGGGAAGCAGTACCTATGAAGCCGCAAAAGAAAAAATAAAAAAAGAGAAGGAGCGAAAACGAATTGTGATGACGAGTAGGCCCGATGAATATAAAAATGAGAAGATTGAAGGTCGACTTGAATTTACAAGCGAGTCTCCTGAAGAATTAATTAAGCGACTTGAGAAAGAAGGAGGCAGCGAGATTCTTCTTGTTGGAGGAAGTGCTATTTATACAGCTTTTCTAAAAGCAAACCTCGTGACAGACTTATATATTACGATAGAGCCAAAGATTTTTGGGAAGGGCAAGATGTTAGCAGAAAATGAGAATCTCGATATTAAATTAAAGTTAAACAATATCAAGCAATTGAACCTGCAGGGGACAATTCTTCAGCATTTGGAGGTGCTTCCCGAGAAAAAATAGCCACGAGTGCATCAGAAAAAGAACGTCTGGGTTGGGGTGTGTAAAAAATTGTGCCAGGAATAGTTTGAAGAACTGTGGGGTTATACACACCTATTCCCAGATCTGGAGTATAACGTTGGTCTATAATCATTACTTCATCGGCTAGTAGTATCACATCTTCAGGTCCCAGTCCGAGTTCTTGTGCAATCTCCCATTGATGTCCATATTGTCCTCGAGTTATATCTGATGTGCTATCTCGATCTGTCCCCGTTTGTAGTACTAATGGAATTCTACTGATATCGAATTTTCTTATTAGAACACCTTTACCCCAATCGTTTACTGTTATGCCTTGCTCTCGAGCATTAGTAACTATTGCATCAGCAAGAGATTGGTCATGCCTAAGTTGCTTGTGTTGTATAACTCTTTTTGGAGCGTCCTCTGCTAATGTCATGTGTGCATTATACTATAGGTATTAAATTTGCACAATTAATCAAACTTTTCCCATTTTGCAGATTTTAGAATTGGGGCGTAGATGTCATCATCAAGTGAAATTTTAAGTAAGGCTAATTCTTCTGCGGTTGGATTCCTGTCTTGAAATTCAATATGTGAAATATCAGATATTATAGCAAACGGAGTTTGCTCGTTCCCCTCTCCCATCTCCAAAACAGCTGCAGCAGAGAGGGCGTCAGCTACATTTACTTTAGTGACTTCCAGTTTTTTACCAAATATATCGGGTTTGCCAATGTAGTCATTTAATGCATTAAACCCACTGTGAGCAAGAGCTATGCCACGCACTCCCCACCTCAAGGGCGCCGTTGTCGAGTCTGTTATAAGTACCCCAACATAAGAAAGTCTAAATGTATCTTTTAAAAAAGTTCGAATTTCATTTGCCACCTGCTGGACATTATTTGGCCATAGTATATAGTTGCCCTGTGCATTTGACTCATCGATTCCTGCATTTGGTATGAGAATATTGTTTTTTATGGTGAGATAGAAAGGATAGTTTGTTGACTCAGGCGCAATAAACATATCTGCTTCCTCCTCAATTAGTTCGTTTTTATCCTTTGAGTCTTTGAGGATTAATCTACCTTGACAGATTGAAATAACTTTCGAAGTTATTGCAAGTATGCTGTTTTCTTCAAACGTGGAAATTGTGGCGGTAATATTTTCTTCTAGGATGGAGACTTTTCCAGGAATTATCTTTGAAGTTTTGACTGGTTTAACAATCATAGTATGCAATTTTTCTAAAAGCCGTGCCTAATCACGCCGGGAGTGTGCAGGCTCAACTTTCATTAATTTTTCTTATATAGGTCACGAAAGAAAATTTATCGTGATTTTCATGTACTGATTCTACCCACTTGGTCATATCAATTTCTGGGAAATACACATCGCCCTCATATTCTTCATGAACTTGTGTAATATAGAGCTTGTGTGCTTTGTCTATAGTTTGTTTATAAATTGAAGCTCCACCGATTACATAAATATCTTCTTTTACATATTTTGCAAAAACTTCATCTATTGAATGATAAAGTTCAACGCCCGCTCGAACATGATAGTCAACACGTTTTGTAACAATGATATTTTTTCGGTTTGGTAGAGGATTTCCGAGGCGATTGAGAATGGATTCAAATGTTTTTCTACCCATTAAAACGATGTGTCCCTGTGTTATTTCTTTAAAATGCTTGAGGTCTTCCGGCAAGTACCACGGCAATGAATTGGTCTTACCAATAATATTGTTTTTTGCAACCGCTGCAACAAGAATTATTTTTCCGTTATTCATGTGATAGCTATTATACTGCAATTGGAGCTTTGATAGGCGGATCGGGATCGTAGTCTTGTAGTGTGAAATCTTCATATGTAAAGTCAAAAATATTTTTGACTTCTGGGTTGAGATGAATAGTAGGTAATTTTTTAGGAGTTCGTGAAAGCTGCTCATTAACTTGCGCTACATGATTGCTATAAATGTGTGCATCACCAAATGTATGAACAAAGTCTCCCAGTTTCAAGTCACAAACCTGTGCCACCATCATAGTAAGCAGTGAATAAGAGGCTATGTTAAATGGCACGCCCAAAAAAAGGTCTGCGGAGCGTTGATAGAGTTGGCACGAAAGTTTGCCGTCTGCAACGTAGAATTGGAACATGGTGTGACACGGAGGAAGTGCCATTTTATCAATATATGCAACATTCCATGCGCTAACGATGTGTCGTCGGCTATATGGATTTTTCCTTATTTGTTCGATAACTTGGGCAATTTGATCTAACTCTTTTCCATCTTTTGTCTCCCATTTTCTCCACTGCACACCATATACTGGCCCAAGCTCGCCCGCTTCATCTGCCCATTCATCCCAAATATGCACATTGTGATCAGTTAGATATTTGATATTCGACTCCCCCTTTAAAAACCATAACAATTCATATGTAATGCCTTTGAGAAATACTTTTTTTGTTGTAAGGAGTGGAAATCCCTGACTTAGATCAAAACGAAGTTGCCTGCCAAATACGGAAGATGTACCTGTTCCGGTACGATCTTGTTTTTCGCTACCATTTTCTAAAACGTCCTTTAACAGATCAAGATAGCCTTGTTCTTGAGTATTCATAGGATTATGATGTTTTAATTACCCCGTTGAGCCAAACCCTCCTCGAGATTCATCAGACATTTTATCAACATGTTCAAATTCTACAACTTTACTTATTTTAACAAGAAGTGCTTGGGCAATACGTTCACCTTTTTCAACAGTTATATCTGCCTGCGTAAAATTCAACACCTGAAGGCCTATCTCGTCTGTCTCTCCACAGTAGTCTTGATCTATAACACCTATACCATTTGCAACCATGAGCTTTTTTTTCAAGGGCAATGAACTTCGTGCTACAAGAAGTAAAAAATGATCAGGCGGTGTCTCTATAACAACATTTAGTGGCACTATCGTGGGTGTAAATGGCACAACAATTGTTGTGACACGTGCATATAGATCAAATGCCACAGCGCCTTTTGTTTGATACTCTGGTTTTGGCAGGTTTGTATCGATCTGTTTTATTTTGAGATTCATAGGGTTGTTTCTGTGTCAATTTTAGATGCTGCAACTCCCTTTTGACCTATATATTTTGACATTTTACTTTTATTATATGGTACTTCAGCCTCACTTGTTAGATATTCAAACGATAATGCGCAAATTCGTGAATCAGGGTAAAGAGCTACTGCCATGCGACCGATATTTCCTAGTTCAAGCGTTATATTTCCCTGCCAGCCAGGTGATACGACAGATGCTGTGGCATGAACGATAACTCCAAGGCGCCCTATAGATGAGCGGCCTTCAAGACGAGCTGCGATGCTACTTGATAACTCTATCCACTCACTTGTTGAAGCAAGTACAAACTCGCCCGGTTGTAGTATGAATGGTTCGTCATTTGAAAGCGTGATAAGAGATGTAAGTGAATCTGGGATTGGTTTTTTTATGTCAATAAACGGTAGAGTTGAATACTGAAATACTCGAAATTCTCTCCCCAGTCGAAGGTCGAGTGAACATGAAGATAGCTGCTGACTATAATCGGGGGAAGGTTTTACAACAATGTTACCTGCCGCTATTTCTTTTTTAATGTCTTTATCTGAAAGAATCATGCGTTCATTCTATCTATTAGATTGCATTTTGTAAACAATAAACTATAATTGTAGAGTAAATTGTAGGTCTAATCGTATATTTGCGAAATGACATACTTGAATAGGGTGCATGGCTCAGTGGTAGAGCGCGTTCCTGATAAGAACGAGGTCCCAAGTTCGATCCTTGGTGCACCCACACGCATGAATTTTTTATATTTATTCTAATTCTTCACGTGCTTTTAATATGAAACAAAAAAGAGTTGCGATGATCTCCTATCACACAAATCCCATCTATGCTACCTCTGGTAAGCAAACGGGAGGAATGAATGTATATGTGCTTGAACTTGCTAAAAAAATGTCAGAAAAAGGTGTATGTATCGATATATTTACCCGTAGTCATACAAAAAAAAGACTCATTATTACCGAGATTTCAAAATATGCTCGTATAATCCAGCTTGGAGCAGGTCCAAGTACTCCAATTGTTAAGAAAAAATTGCCGACTTATATAGCTGATTTTGTTGTTTCTATGAATAAATTTATCGAAAAACAGGCTGTGAAATACGATTTAATCCACGCTCATTATTATATGTCGGGACTTGTGGCTGTGGATTTTATTAAAAAGAGTCATTATATTCCATTGGTTGTTAACTTTCACACACTTGCATTGATGAAAAACCTAGTTGCACGAAATACACACGAAAAAGAAAATCAAAAAAGAATTGAAAACGAATGTGCTATCTCCCGTCACGCCTCAAAAATTATTGCACTCTCACAAAGTGACAAACAATATATGCAATATTTATATGATGTTCCAGATGAAAAATTGGTTGTGATTCCACCTGGAGTAGATACGAATATTTTTCATCCGCAAATTAAAGACGAAGCTCGTGATAAAATTGGTTTTTCAAAAAACTCAAAGATTATTCTATTTGTGGGACGCATTGAACCACTCAAAGGTATAGATACACTTTTGTATACTGTTAAAATTCTTCTTTCTCAAAATCCAAGCCTCAAAAAGTCTCTACAACTTATCATTATTGGCGGCGATATATCTCAAAAAAAATCTCTCTGGTCAAAAGAAATGCGCAAACTCGTTACGTTGAAAAATACACTTAACATTGCAACGTCGGTTAGTTTTGTTGGATATAAATCTCGAGTAGAACTTTCGACGTATTATGCAGCATCTGATGTGTTAGTGATGCCTTCTCACTATGAAACATTTGGCATAGTTGCACTTGAGGCTATGGCGTCGGGGTTGCCGACTATTGCAACTTCGGTTTCAGGAATTTCTAGCATGCTTGATAAATCGACACCTTATTTTCAACTCCCTTCCAATAGCCCTCTTGATGTTGCAAAAACAATTGAATCACTATTTTCAAACTATAAAGAGTATAAAAGCATAACTCATGAACTAAGTCAGAAGGCGCAGACACTTACTTGGGATCATGTTGCCGACAGTGTCTTGCAGGTATATGAATCATTGTGGTAAGGTATTTGTACATTTTATAGTAATAAAAACACGATATGATTTTTTTTTCAGAACTGCATAATCAAAAAGTATATACAGAGGATAATGTGTTAGTTGGATGGCTTGATGACATACTGTTTCACTTCAAAGAAATCCCTACAATAACAAAAATAATAGTTCGTTCTCAAAAGTTGCAACATCCAAAACTTTACATTCCTGTCTCCTATATTGTTTCATTGGGCAGCGACATAATCATTAGCAAAAACTATACGATCGAGTATCTCAAAGACAATGAGTTATATATTTCAAAAAATGTTTTAAATCAGCAAGTTATAGATATAGAAGGAAAAAAAGTTGTTCGAGTAAATGATGTTGTGCTCAAACAAACAGGCACAAATGCATTAACGATATTAGGAGTTGATGTGGGACTGCTTGGTATATTGCGATGGATACATTTGGAAGACGTTTTCAAAAGTATGTTTTTACGCTTCGGAAAGAAAATCGTTTCTGCCACACTCCCGTGGAGTCATATCCAGCCACTTGAACTGACCGAAGGAAAAGTAAGACTCAATGTCCATCAAGACAAACTTCAAGATTTGCACCCTGAGGATCTAGCCGACTATCTAGAAGCAACAAGTATGGATAACATTATCCAAACTATCAATTTGTTAGATCTTGATTTTGCAACTGAAGTTGTAGCAGAGCTAAATCTCAACTATCAGATTACACTTTTTTCAAAAATCGGAATAAAAAAAACCGTTGCTATATTATCTCGAATGGATCCTGATGAAGCGGTCGATGTCTTAAGTCAGTACCCAACTAAAAAACAGGCCGAGATATTATCTCGACTGGATGATCAAACTCGTGCCGAGATGGAAACGTTGCTTCAAATGGCTCAAACAGAAATTGGTGAATTTGTAACAACTGAATTTATGGAAATTGACTCGGATACTACAGCGTCGCACGTACTTGAAAAGGTGCGACAAAAAGGTGAAGACCTTTCATTTCTTGATCACATCTATGTAACCAATAAGTCATCTCAGCTTATTGGAGTGTTTAGCCTGCATGAATTACTTCTACAATCTACTCATGCGCCTGTCCGAAAATTTATGATAGAAAACCCCATAACCGTCCATCTCCACACCCCTCTTCATTCCGTTGCGCGAAAAATAATTAAATACAAAGTATCAGCACTCCCTGTAGTGAATGAATATAAAAAAATTATTGGAATTGTTACTTTTGATGATATTACACAGTATTTTCTAGAAAAAATATAAATTCATATGCTTACTCCACTTTATAATCTAATCTCCCATTTGAAGAGAAGATCGATTATTTTTTTTGCAGTATTTGGACCCGGCGTGATTGCAGCGATAGCAGACAATGATGCTGGAGGCGTTGCTACCTATTCTATATTAGCTTCAAAGTTTGGCTATTCTATACTTTTTCTACTTGTCGGTGTAACAATACTGCTTGCAATAACCCAAGAGATAGGAGCTCGTTTATCGATTGTGTCAGGACGCGGTTTGGGAGATCTTATTAGAGAATACTTTGGAGTTCGAGTTTCGCTTGTTGTATTTGCATTGCTTCTCATTGCAAATCTTGGCACTATTGTTGCTAATTTCGCGGGACTCTCTGCTGCTCTTCGGCTACTTCATTTGCCTGTTTTGCCCGGGCTAATTGCAATGACAGGACTCATTATATTATTTGTCATCCAAGGCAATTATCAAACAAATCAAAAAATATTTTTGTTTGCGGGATTTTTGTATATTGTCTATATTTTTTCCGCAGTTCTTGCAAAGCCTGATTGGAATGAGGCCGTAATTAGTCTTGTTGTCCCTCGCAATATTCCACTCACATTTGATTTTTTACTTGGGTCTATTGCACTTCTTGGAACAACTGTAACACCCTGGGGTCAGTTTTTTATTTCAAGCTTTGTACGTGATAAAAAGCTCACCGTAGACAAACTTAAATACGAAAAGCTAGAGGTTTTTTTTGGAGCGTTTATAACTGATTTATTTTCATTTTTTATGGTTGTTGCGGTTGCGGCAACGCTTTATAGAAATGGAATTGTAATTGAAAAGGCCGAAGACGCAGCGCTTGCCATTGTGCCATTTGCAGGCGAATTTGCATCATATTTGTTTGCTGGTGGACTACTGGTTGCAAGCTTTATGGGTGTAGTTATAGTGTGTTTAACAACAGCATATGCATTTGCTGAATTTTTTGGATATGAGGGAAGCCTTGATCTGCCCTATCAAGAAGGCAAACAGTTTCATACTGTATTTTTATTTCAAATAATAATTGCGCTTTTACTGGTACTAATACCCAATGTATCTCTATTTCAAATTGTTTTGTTTACACAAAGTCTAAATGGAGTTTTACTGCCGATAATAATTTATTTTTTACTTCGGTTTTCTAATGACAAGGAGCTAATGGGCAAGCACACTAACAGTGCGTTTTATAATATTTTCTCAACGACATCTGCTGTTATTATCATCATTGCGTCCCTCGTTATACTAGTAGGTGGACTTATGGGTAAACTATAGTTTTTGTATTGCGTTTAGTCATATTCGTACAGTATAATTATAAGCAAGTGTTAGTTGGAAGATCATAAAAAAATCGACAACGATCGTTTTATGATAAACCGGAAGAAAAAAGCTGACCGATTGTCAGTTATTTTTTTTTCGGTTTTTTTTGTTGCATATGAATCAACCAAAATCAAAGGGACAAATAGAAGACGCCATTTCAAAAGAGGTAACGAAGTTTTATGTAGAAACACTTGGTGTTGGACCACATAAAACAAGAGTTTATATCTTGCAAGATATGGTAATTATTCGACTTCATGGCAAACTATTACCTCTTGAGCAAAAACTTCTCGAAGCTGATCGTGGAATTGAGTTGGTTAAAGATATAAGAAAGGCGTTGCATGAGATTACTTCTCATGGATTAAACGAAGTAATAAAACAAATAACAAATCACAATGTGGTAAGTTCTCACTCAGATATAAGTACCAAAACACACGAAATAATGCAGATATTTGTACTTGATGGAAATTTAGAGAAGTCGTTATAAAAATCTTTTTGGTAGCTGTAGAAAACACACAATCTTATAAAAACTAAGACGGTGTAGTTTAGACAGACTCCTTCACATTCCACGCACTTGAGTTTTCATATGCGATTGTCATGCGTCATATGAAGATCGATGCGTTTTTTCTTTTTTTGTATGGATTATTTGTGGAAGGTGTTTGCGTACAGCTTATTTATTGGAAACACTATATCTATTTTACTGCTTCTGGATTTAGTATTTTTTGGATTCCCCTATTTCACCCTTTTTATTGTTTTGTTTTCAATGACGCTTTATATTAATAGAAAGCTTTTTTTGAGAAGCTAAAAAAATTGTGTGGACCTGGCGAGAATCGAACTCGCGCCCCCGCAATGCGAATGCGGTGTTTTACCACTGAACTACAGGCCCTAACGCTATTTCATTTATAGTATACCAATTTGCATATTTATAGAGAACACTTTTATAATAAGTTATGCTTAAAAAATTGATTGTTCTTTCTGATTGGGGTAGCGACTCTATATATCAACTAGAGTTTACTCAAGCTATAAATGGAAGTCTACAATCAGGTCTCTATCCTCATGTCGAACATGTGAATACTTCTTCAAACACTCTAAATGCCGGTTTTTTATTACAACAGACGATTTTGACCGAAGAGCGACTGGGACGACCTCAAGACACAATCATTTTTTGTGGACTTGAAAATAGTGCCTTGCATTTGCCATTGTTTGTCATTCGTACCCTAACTGGGATTATTATTCTCGGAGAAAATTATGAGTATGTGTTTTCTTTTATAAAAAGAAAAATAGAGGAAGTATTTATTTATTCGACACAGTATGCGAAAACGTCATTTTCAAGCAGGGATGCTTACTCGCATGTGTTGCCATTTTTTCTAGAAAATAGGGAAAAAGAAATAGATCTTGAAGAAACACATTCCAATACGATTATAGAGCGCGATGATGTTGTTGCGGCTCATATTGATGTGTTTGGAAATATCATAACAACAAAGACAGTTGAAGATGTTAAAAGTAAACTTGATTGGAGTGAAAATGCAATCGTAACTGTATCGGCCTCCACACATCAATGTAGATTAGTTAAAAATCCACTGAGTCAAGACGATGACAAAATATACTGTGGACCTTCATCATGGGGATTGCCTTCAAATCCCTATATACTTTTGGCGACAAATCTAAATTACTCTAAAGTAAATGCATTTGAGGCGTTTGGAAAACCAAAGATTGGCGCAAAAATTACACTCTCTTAGGCTATTTTTCGATTATGAAAATGATGGGTGTTGATCAGGATAGGTAAGTCTGCTTACTGAGACATCAAATGCGTTTGATGCAATCATGTCTTTTGCAAATGTAGCAACACACATGTCCATACTGCCAATTGCATCTAAAACCTCAAACGATGGCCTCACTTCTTTTTTAAAAGTAAGAGATCGATTGGGTAAGTACATAGGTTCTCCCATGGGTGCAATATTTGCTAATTTCATTCCTCCAACCACAATTTTTCTTACCCCCGATTGCGATAACACATCTGTTACAGCCTGAATATTTCCATCAACAGGCGTGCTCCAGTCTGGTATGGTGCCATAATGATAGATATCTCCCATGAATCCAAAATTTCTCATTGTTGCAATCGTAGATTCTAATCGCATTTTTTCTTCTGCTAAAAATAATGCTTGCAAGGGTGACTGTAGAAGTCGAGCTAATTGATTATAATATCGATAAATTTCTTGAGATGAATCTAAACTGCGACTTGCATGTTGAAGTGTTTGATCAGGTGTTTGGAAGTTAGGTGTTGTATAAAATGGATGAACTAGAAAAAACACTGATCCATTTCGACGTGCAATGGTTTTTTCAAGATCTGCTCTTTGACTGTCGGACAAAGCTCGCAGATCAAAATCATTACTTCTATCAAAAATAGGTACCTCTGTCATGGCACTATTATACCATATTATAGGCTTTTATATAGAAAAGATTGACAATAAGAAAGTGGTGGAAAGTAATTAAAGTTTAGCTCAAATAAGTAACTTTCTAAGCTTCCGGCACCTTATGGCCGCGTTTTAAAAATTATTGCATTTTTAAAAAAAGAAAGGAGGTGATTCACCCACTCCTTCCAGAACGGGTACCTTGTTACGACTTAGCCCCCATCGCCAGGTTTACCCTCTTCCAGCTTTGATGCCAGAATTCGGATACCACTGACTTTGTTGGCTTGACGGGCAGTGTGTGCAAGAGACAAGAACGTATTCACCGCGGTATAGCTGACCCGCGATTACTACTAATTCCGAGTTCATGAGGTCGAGTTTCAGACCTCAATCCCCACTGAGAATTCCTTTTTGGGATTTGCTTGACGTTACCGTTTTGCGTCCCTCTGTAGAATTCATTGTATCATGTGTGTAGCCCAAGGCATAGGCGTCATGCTGACTTGACGTCTGCTTCTCCTTCCTCCTCGAAAAAATCGAGGCAGTCTCGTACGACACATATAACGTACGACGAAGGTTGCGTTCGTTGTCCCACTTAAGGGCACTCCTCACAGAACGAACTGACGACAGCCATGCAACAGCTTTGTAAGCGTGTCTTGCGACAGGTCCAAACTTTCATAAGGATTACATCTTACATGTCGAACCTTGGTGAGGTGCTTCGGTTTGTATCGAATTGAACCACATGATCCACTAGTTGGGTGTCTCCCCGCCAATTCCTTTGAGTTTCAGCCTTGCGGCTGTACTTCCCAGGCGGCTCGTTTAACGTGTTAACTACGCCACACCCCACGCCAAAAGGCGAGGAATGCAGCTAACGAGCATCGTTTACAGCATAGGACTACCCGGGTCTCTAATCCGGTTCGCTCCCCTAGCTTTCGTGCCTCAGCGTCAGTTTTCTCCCAGAAACTCGCTTTCGCCACTGGTGTTCTTTGTGGTATCAACGCATTTCACTACTCCTCCACAAATTCCAGTTTCCCTTGAGAAAACTCAAAGTTATCCAGTATTATATCCCTTTCCTTAGGTAAGCCAAGGTCTTTGAGATATAACTTAGATAACCGCCTACGCACCCTTTACGCCCAGTAACACCGGATAACGCTTGTGACCCACGTATTACCGCCGCTGCTGGCACGCAGTTAGCGGTCACTTTCTAATAGGGTACCGTCAATCCCTCACTTCTTTCAACAACATGCTTTACATTCATTTGCAGGCGCTATCCTCCCACAAGTTTTATGCTGCTCTTAAAAAGATGTTGTAAAAAAAAGTGAGGGACTTCTTCCCCTATCACAGCGGTTTACACATAATAAATGCTTCTTCCCGCACGCGGTGTCGCGTGGTCAGGCTTTCGCCCATTGCCAACTATTCCCGATTGCTGCCACCCGTAGGTGTGGAGCCCGTATCGCAGTGCTCCTCTGGCTGATCATCCGACCAAAATCAGCTAACCGTCATAGGCTTGGTAAGCCGTTACCTTACCAACTACCTGATAGTCCGCACGCCTCTCCCTTTCCGGACAGTTACATCCTTTACCCCGACTTTAACATCGGGGACCATCAAGTATTAGCCTCGCTTTCGCGAGGGTATCCGTGAGATAGGGGTAAGTTCGTACGTGTTACTCAGCCGTCTGCCGCTATCTGTATTGCTACAAATCGCTCGACTTGCATATCTTAAGCACACCGCCAGCGTTCATCCTGAGCCAGGATCAAACTCTTAAAAAAAAGGTGTTTTCCACCACATTCTTATTGTCAACGTACAATGAAATAACTCAGTAAAGAGTGAATGTCAATTATAAAGTTATAGTTGCCAAAAAGCAAGCCCGTAAAATTTGAATCTCTGTTACCTAATAAACAGTCTATCGGTATGTGTTTTGTCTTGACACAGGGCTAATAAACCGTTTATTGTACAATCTTGCGGATTTTCAGCAATGTACACCGGTATTTTGAGTTCTTGTGATATGTAGCGATCAATTGATTTTATTTGAGCTCCTCCACCAGTAAGAACTATCCCCGACTTCACAATACCTTCAATAATTTCAGGTGGAACCGTTTCTAAAAGCTCTTTGGCAGTATCGACTATGTGGTTTACTGCACCAATAAGGGCCTCGCGTACATCAAGCGATCTTACCCTCATTGATTTAGGCAGTCCGTTTTCCAGTGATTTTCCACGAATCGTTTGGTGCTTGTCCGAGTCATCAAACGAAAACAGTCCAATCTTCAATTGTTCTGCAGTCTGGTCGCCGATTATGATTCCATTTTTGAGGTGAAGATAGTTTGAAAGCATTTTATCCATATGAAGGCCTGCGGTTTTGAGCAGTTTATATACAACAATCCCACCCATCACAATTACAGCCATTTCAACCTGACCTCCTCCAATATCTATCGTAAATACTGGATTTTTTGTAAATATAGAAAGGTTTGCACCCGCTGCTGTAGCAAGCGGCTTTTCAATGAGCTTGACCGAGCTGACTTCCGCTTTTATTAGAAGCTCCGATAATGCTTTTTGTTCGACTTCGCTTGCTGATGCTGGAACCGATGACATGGCCAACAATCTTGTTTTAATCAATTTATTTTTTGAGAAAAATGGATATACCGATTTACTAATAAAATGTTTAGCTAGGGCGACTCCGCTGTCAAAATCTGAAATTATTGAATTTTGAATTGGTTGGATGACTGTTATAGCATTAGGAGCTTTGCCATATATTTCTTTTGCTTCTGTTCCAAAAAAAAAGTACTCTCCATTTTTTGTATTTTGACCAACAAAAGATGGTTCTCTAAGTACTACTCCTTTATTGCAAATACCGATACGACAGTTGCATGTACCATAGTCAAACACAATTTGTGCTTCACCAAATAACCTGGAAGAATAACTTGAAATACGAGATGCAAATTGTGAAAACTTCATATCATATCATTATACAAAAAACACGCATTGATCAAAGTAGGTGAGCTGCGACTTGTATGTTACAATTTATGAATGCATAGATCTTTGCAAAAAGTCATTGAATACTGCTTTGCAGCTTTGTTTTTTGCCACCCCCCTCATCATGTTTCATAAGACTTCTGAGCTTTTTGAATTTAATAAACTGCTTTTTATTTATGCAGTTACAAGCATTATTTTAGCGAGTTGGATAGGGAAAATGCTCATACAAAGAACATTCATTTTTAAAAAATCGCTACTAACCTACCCACTAGTTGCATTTTTTTTAACACAGCTATTATCAACTATTTTCTCGATTGATCCACACACATCTATTTTTGGATATTATGGTCGATTTAATGGAGGTCTTTTGTCTACTGCTTCCTATTGTATTTTGTTTTTTGCATTTATATCAAATATTTCAACTGATACTTTTTTAGGTAAAAAAAACACAATTCAGACTCTTTTTAAGATTACGCTTTATTCGTCTCTCATTGTTGTCTTGTGGGGAATGCCAGGCAAATTTGGATATGATCTTACATGTCTTTTGTTTACGGGCACTCTTGGAAATGGTTGCTGGACGCAGCAATTCCATCCAGAGGAGAGAATGTTTTCAACTCTGGGACAACCTAATTGGCTCGGAGCATATTTAGTAATTTCATTTTTTATGTCTTTGTATTTGTTGTATAAAAATCAAAGTGATAAGCGAGTATCACTACTGATTAGTAGTTATTTAATACTTATCTTTTCAGCTATTTTTTTTACAAAATCGCGTTCATCCATAGGCGCTTTATTTATCGGATTACTTGTTATTGGCTTTTTTTTCTACACCTTCAAAAGCACACTCAAAACAAAACTTTTTCACTACCTGTTTGCTTTTTTCTTTTTTATTACGATTCTATTTAGAAATGAGATTCCATTTATTGCAAGAATGCTGCCAACTGTACAATCAAAAATAGCTTCAAAAAACGCTCAGGTAGAGGTAAAGGAGGGTTTGCCAGCGGGAGGCACGGAATCGTTTGACATACGAAAAATAGTGTGGCGAGGAAGCATTGATCTACTTAAAAAATACTATGTGTTTGGAACAGGGGTTGAGACGTTTGCATATTCATATTATTTTGTGCGTCCGATCGAGCATAATGCAACTTCGGAATGGGATTTTGTATATAACAAAGCACACAACGAGTTTTTAAATATTGCGGCAACGGGAGGACTTATAAATATACTTGCGTATTTCTGGCTTATTGCTTCGACGTGCTACTTAATGATTCGCAAATTCCTTTTTTATATTAAAAATGACAAGAAAAGCAAAGAAAGCGCTTTCCTGATTGTATGTGTATCGAGCGCATACATTGCCATTCTCATAACTAATTTTTTTGGATTTGCAACAACAGTTATTTCTCTTTATTTTTATCTCCTGGTTGGTTTTGTAATACTGATGGAATCAAATGAAATAACGCATACGAAGTCTAAAGAGCACAAGTTGGGATTGCTAGGTTTATTGCCTGCACTAATAGTTGTTAGTGGAACAATATTTGTTATTAGATACATATCTGCTGATATGTTATATGCACGTGCTGAGAGTGAAATGCAGGCACAAAGATTTGATATGGCACGCAGCCATCTAGAAACTGCGCAAAAGCTTAAATACGAGCATGTATATGAAGACAAATTATCTTCAGTGTATGCCAATATGGCATTATTTGCCTCACTTGATACAAACCCTCAACTTGATCAAATTCAAACCTATTTAACCAAAGCGCAGGAGCTCAATGAGAATACATTGATAGCAAATCCTAAAAATGTCTTCTATTGGAAAACTCGAGCCAAAAATGAATATATTATTTACCAATTAACTTCAGAAAAAATATATTATGACAGCTCTATTGATTCATTAGTGCAAGCTCAAAAGCTTGCACCAACTGATCCTCGCCTGCCGTATACTCAAGCACTTTTTATGAATTCGTATAGTGAACAAGATAAAAACGCATCTGAAAATCTAGTCAGAGCACTTGCTTACTCTAATAAGGCAATTCAACTTAAATCTAATTACCGTGATGGATATTTTATAAAAGGTCAAATATTAAAAAAAATGGGAAGAAAAGATGACGCACGCAAAGCCTTTGAGTATATAATTACAAAAATACATGACACTGATGAAGAAGTTGATCAGGAGCTTAAAGCTCTCTAATAATATACGAAACGACGCTAAAAGAGCTTCATTTATTTTTATAAAATATAAGAATTATTTTGCCTTTTTGCTATTTATCGTCATTTTCTTTTGTCTGTTCTTATTATTTCGTGATTTTTTGCTGTTTACACCCGACTACGGGCTTTCAGACGCGTATCATCAACATCTTGGATTTAAGTTTGAGCTATTTAAGCACCTACAAAGCAATAAAGTACCCTTTTGGTCAAATCAATTAGCAGGTGGGTTTCCACTTTTTGATGAGGCCCAAACCGGCGCACTATTTCTGCCAAATCTATTTTTTCTAAAATTGTTTTCATTTACCGATGGATATGTTTTGTTATTTATTTTTTCATTATTTCTCATCTCTTTTTCAATGTATTGCCTATTTATAAAACTTAAAACTCCATGGGATTTATCAGTTTTGCTGGCTATAAATTTTACCTTTTGTGCACCAATACTACTTCGTTTAGTCCATCTTAATATTATTCAAACCATTTCACTCACTCCGCTTTTATTTTACCTTGGTTATATAGTGCTTAAAACACACAGTCGATTATATGGGCTTTTTTTTGCTCTTATTTTATCTCAAGCTATTTTTGCTGGATACCCCCAAGTTGTATTTATTTTTCTCGTAGGATTCTATAGCTATTTCGTAGTGAGCAGTTGGCTTAAGAAGGATTTGAAGGAACGATTTAGAGTTTCGTTTTTATTAATAAGTATGTATACAATTGCGGGAGTACTTATTGCAAGTCCGCAGATATTTTCTTCATTACAACTAGGACAGCTATCATCGCGTGCACTTTCACTTGACTATCAAACTTCAACGCTATTTTCACTACCAATAGAGAGTATTGTGAGTTTTTTTAACCCACTATATAAAGGCACTGTGCGCAATGGCACATATCCTCATTTTAACTCAAACTGGGGCATATATTGGGAAAGTACGGCATATGTGGGAGAGATCTTTATTCTTACAACTATAGTATTATCTTTTTATTTCTTTCTAAAAAGAAAGAGTAATAAAAACAGCGCGGTTGCACTTGGATATTTGCTTGTATTTATTTTTTTAGTAGTTTTATCTTTTGGGAAATACTCACCACTCTACTTTTTGTACAACTTTGCACCATTTAACCTTTTTCGAACACCAGCTAAGTTTTTACTGGGCGCATGTTTTTTTCTTTTTTTATATGCACGGGAGATAATTGTATTTTTCTATGTACAGCAAAAAAAATTATACAGAATTGTCATTTGCCTACTTCTTTTATTAAATGCTGTTTCACTTGCTAAGTTTGGACAATCCTATCATGTTTTTAAAAAACATACCCAGATACTCGAGCGCCCTGAGCTCGCAAAGACTATTGACGAAGATGATGTGGTTCTATCAATGTATTTTAACGATAGATGGAATGAAGTTTTTTTTAAAAAAGGCTGGGCTCAAAAAGAACAGATAGATTCCTACTTATTTTTTAGGAATAATCTAAATCCTAATGCAAATCTGTTATTTAATATAAGTAGTGCAGACGTATATACTGGTGGGCTTAAACTAAAACGGTACGACTATGTTTTATCGCTCCTTCAGGAGTCAATTAAAAAAAGTGAAGATACTGTGCGTTTTACTGATAAAACTAAAAACTTGTTATCTATGTTAGGAATTACCCACATAACCACTCCATACAAACTTGATGATAGAGATGCTATTTTAGTTGATTTTGTAACACATGAAAGTGAGTCTATTTATCTGTATAAAATTGCAGGTGAAATACAGGAAAACTATTATCTTCCAAAGAAAGTAATTTTTACTTCGTATTTGAGCGATTTTTCAAAGTCAGCATCAGATACTTCTCATAATCTCATCTCCCAAGCAGTTGTGGAAGATAATAAACTTGAAATATCGCAGGAAAATAAAGCAAAAATCACGAAATTTGTTCAAATAAATAATAAACTGCATTTTTATTCCACGTCTAAGACAAGTAGTTTTATAGTCTTACGTGTAAATCACTACCCCGGATGGAATGTTTTTGTTGATGGAAAACAAGCACCAATATTTAAGACAAATCTTATTCATATGGGAGTAAAAGTGCCAGCCGGCAGGCACGAGATAATCGCTAGTTATACTAATAATGCATTCAAAAAAGGTCTTGTTGTTGCCATCCTGACATTAGGAGGCCTTATGTATATAGTATTTCAAGAAAAGATTTCTAAAAGTCTTTCTAGAAAGTAGATAGGCTGTGATCTTGTTGTCGTAGATAATTATTCGCCTTCTCTTCAATTCGTTTTTTATTTTCATCATCTTTGTAGCAATTGCCAAGTATTTTTACATACTCCTGTCTATACAAAGAGTCCCGAGACATCTCAATTGCATTATCGAGTTTTTTTTCCGCGCTTATACAGTCATTTCTTTTTGCAAAGTAGAGAGAAAACACATATTGTGTATCTGCATCATTGGGTGAAAGTGTTTGAGCTCTTTCTAGATATTCATGTGCACTTTGGCGATTTGAATTTTCACTTATATAATAGCCACTATTTTGATATGCTGTCGAATAAATTGCCAGGATATCCTTTTGAAAAAAATTTTTTGCAAGAAATGGTTTTTCTACCTCAAATTTGTGTAAATGCTTATTGCGAGATGACCTCCAAAAGTCTTCTATGTACTTAATTGTTTCTCCAATATCAACAGACTCCCGCTCTTGAAGTCTAAATACAAGCCCATTTGGTATCCACACCAAATGCTTCTGCTGATCGGTGAGTGGATACTTTGTTACGCTGAAAAAAGTATATTCACCTATATTTTTTGCTAGTATCTTTCCAAGTGAATCACTAGGAGAAATAGATAAGTTTGGGTAAGCTTTTTTTAGGTATTTTGCATAGTAATCAAGAGATAGTTTTGAGACATGAATTGGCATGATATTTTTACTTCTGTAAAATTCTCTATTGGAAAAATAAACATACTGAGTATTAAATAGATTCGTGTCTCCAGAAAGAAGGACAATTGAGTTATTGGGAACGGAAAGTATGTCGTATCCAGTGTTTTCTGCTGTCGTATCCCTCGTTAAGGGAACTATGTACTTGCTATTTTTTGCAAACAACAAAATAGGCAGCAAAAATAATGCTAAAAAAACAATAGTAGACAATACGTGTGCATTGTTTTTACTACTGTGCTTTAGGTTTGTAAATAGATGTAAAAGAAGTTTGTAAATAGATAGAAATCCAAAATACAGTGGAATAGTAAGTAGTATGTAAAATACATGGAGAAAACGTTCCATGGTAGCAAAATCAAACGGTTCTTGAATGGGAAAGTTGGCATAGAAGAAAAAAAACGGTCCATACAAGACAAGAAGCACAAAAAATGCTTTTTTAAAAACTGGGTTTATTTTTTTGATCTTTGTCATGTATATAAGTCCAATACTTACAATGGTAAAACCAAATAGTGTAAAATCGGTCCACGTGAATCTGGCAATATTCTTTATCTGCAAAAATCTATGTGAAGCAATTTGAGTAATAAAATGACCAGCTACGAATGTGCCATATCCTTTTCGAAGAACTACATCAAGAAATCCACTGATTGAAGTTGCATCTCCCCAATTTAGTTCACTTTGCATATAGCTTGCATATACGAGATACAAAAATGGAGAAAGTCCAGCTAAAAAAAATAATAAAGTATAAATTGAGCGTTTTTTGTTGAAAATAGGTAGCAATTTGTTTTTTGATGAATAAAGTAAAAATGCTACAGATGGAAGACATAAAACTATAAGGTGATGATGCGTGAATGACAGACCAGTGCAAAATGCTATAAGATATACGTATGTGATATTTTGAGTACTCTCCAAGCGAAGCGCTAAGTATACAAGCAGTAGTACAAAAAAAGTATTAAGAGGGAAAACCTCGGGAACTACGGCATATAGCCAAACTACATACGTTGATGCAACGGTCAATATTGATGCATACAGTGACATGATATGAACCTTATTGTGAGTAAGTTCTTTTATGATACGTGTCAGAAGGTAAAAGGAGCATATGCTAAAAAAAATTGATGCGAGAGCCGCTTTTGTCGCATATGGTAAATCTAGAGGTAGCCTAAAAAAGGACTGTATTATTACCGTGTAGAGGGGGTACCCAGAAGGATGTGGAAAGCTGTTAGAGATTGCTGATGCAACAAGGTCTCCGCTATCACCTCCGTAGATAGTACTCGATGCTGACAATAGGTATTGTACTGTTACTATCCCTAATAGTAATCCAATTTGCATGTGTTACAGTATACCTTATGCATTTTTATATGTTACTTAAAGCATACAAAACACGATGTCGATGTCGAGTTTGGACATGTTGTCGTTGCCTGAACAGCTCCAGTTATATCAAACTTTGAATTCTGGTCATTTCTAAATGCTTTGGATTCTGGGTTTGTACACACTACGATACTTTCAGTAGTCGGTGTTGTTACATATATTCGTGCAAGGCTGCCTGTACCGGCAAGGCTTGTGAAATCTGTTTTAAGCTCTCCTCCAGAAGCCAGTTCGCTCATGGCATTTGGCACAGAGTTAAGACTTTGAGTAGTTACTACAGCAGTCAATTCTCCAGGGAATGATCCTCTTTGGGCATAGTAACGAATTACAGCGTTGTAAAATTCCGCTGCAGTATTTCTGGTAGATGTATCTCTGCCTTTTTTAAGTTGCTCAAATGGATCAACTGTAGCCAAAAGTCCAACTGCTAAAGCACCTAAAAGTGCTATAACGATGAGAAGCTCGATTAACGTAAAACCTGTTTTCCGAAATTTATCTAAATGTTTCATATATCTAATAATAGATCGATTGATTTATAAATGTCAAGTACTTTATTTCTAGAATGAGTTTGTGAGATTGTAAATAGGCGTAATAACCGATAGGACTAAAAATCCAACACCAAATCCAAGGACAACTAATATAAGTGGTTCAATAAGAGTGGTCATAGTTTTTATCGCAAGTTCTGACTCCATCTCAAAATAATTTGACATACGAAGTAACGTATCATCTAAGTGGCCTGTTTGCTCCCCTACCGTCGTCATTTGTACTAAAATGGGTGGAAACAGTTCAGATTGAGCAAGGCTGTGACCAAGAGAATCTCCTTTTTCAATTTTTTTGTAGATCGTCTCAAAAGCACCTTGAAATACTACATTGCTAGAAGTTTCAATAGCGATAGAAAGCGCATCAAGTATAGATACGCCCGAGCCAATAAGTATAGATAGTGTTCGAGTTGTGTCAACGAGTGCGGACATTTTAATTATTTTGCTTACGATGGGGAGCTTAAGCATAATTAAATCTTTTATATATTTGCCAGACTTCGTTTTCAAATACCTCTTCATGAGAATAAATAGACCTGCGCCTCCAATAATGAGCACAATCCACGTTTTTTGAAAAAAGTTGGATATAAAAATAAGTATTTTGGTAGATGTTGGCAGATCTACATTAAAATCTTTATACAAGTCAAGTAGTTTTGGAATAACAAATGTGATCATCACAAACATAACTCCAATCATGCCGATAATGACAAGCATGGGGTATATAAGAGCGCCCTTTATTTTTGCCCTAAACGTGCGTTGCTTTTCAAGATTGTCTGCAAGTTTGAGAAGTATTTCATCAAGTTTGCCTGAAGCTTCCCCTGCCCGTACAAGGGAAATATACAAATTATTAAAAAGGTCGGGATGTTTTTTTAAAGATCCTGAAAGTGTGTTTCCAGCACGTATTTCTTCATCAATATTATTAAGAAGTGCAATAATTGCTGGTTTTTTAATTTGTTTCTTTAAAATGTCTAAAATATCAATGATTGTTAGACCGGCATTGAACATGATGGCAAATTGGCGTGTGAGATCAACTATATCCTCATAACTTACTCGAGAAAAAAGAGTATCACTAAGGCCTTGAAGCGGCTTTCTATCTTCTTCAATATCAATTATTAGGTAGTTATGACTTTTTAGATATTCAATGAGTTTTTGTTTATTTTCAGCCTCGATCTTTTTCTTAACGATCTGTCCATCTTTTATAGTTTTATACGTAAATTGCATAGATGTGTGAGTATGTAGCTCTCTTCCTGGGTCATCCGATCATTTTTTTCATCTCATTTGGTCGTATTGCATAGGCTAAAGCTACATCTTTGCTTATTTTGCCTTTTGCATATAGGTTGTAGAGATCTTTTTCAAAGTAGATCATACCTTCCTGTGCAGATGTTTGAATTACATTGTCAATAAGATGCGTTTTGCCTTCTCTGATAATCGATGCTACAGCAGGAGTGTTGATGAGTACTTCGCATGCTGGCACACGACCAGTTCCTTCAATATTTGGTATCAGTCGTTGCGTTATTGCTGCCTTTAATACAGATGCAAGTTGTATTTTGACCTGCTCTTGTTGATGAGGTGGAAATACATCAATGATACGATCAATAGTTTGAGCGGCAGAATTTGTGTGGACCGTGGAAAACACTAAATGTCCCGTTTCAGCGATAGTTAGGGAAGCCTGAATTGTTTCGTAGTCTCGCATTTCACCAATAAGTACAACATCGGGATCTTCTCGCAATGCTGACTTTAAGGCTATTGTCCAGGAGTGAGTATCTTGTCCTACTTCGCGCTGAGAAACTATGGATTTAGCCGATTGATAGACATATTCTATCGGGTCCTCTACTGTTAAGATGTGCTTAGAATGTTTTATATTGATTTCATTTAGTATTGAAGCAAGAGATGTTGACTTACCTTCTCCCGTTGGACCAGTAAACAATATAAATCCCTGCTTTAAGTCGCAAAAATTATGTAATATCGGCGGCAGCCCTAACTCCTCAATCGGTTTTATATGATCCGAAATGAGTCGAAATGACGCAGCGAGTGCGCCCTTGACATAATAAATATTAATACGAAAACGGTGCGTTTCGAAATTATATCCAAAGTCAAGCTCTCGGTTAACGGTAAGATTTTCTTTTTGTTCCTCCGTTAAAATTGAAAAAAGCATTGTCTGTGCGAGATTGGCATCTATGATCGGATATGTTTTAAGCTGTATAAGTTCGCCATGCACTCTAATTGTCGGAAAATAATTGGGTAAGATATGCAAATCAGATGCTGCTCGTTCTATTGTCAACCGCATTAGCTGTATTAAATCCATACTAAATTTAATAGTAGCAGTTTATCGAGTAATCAACAACATAAAAAAAAAGAATAAAGTGAGTCATCACTATAAGGTTTATTAAACCTGTGCAACACGCAAGACTTCCTCAATTGTAGTTATACCATCAAGCACCTTAAGGTATCCATCTTGGATCATGGTAATAAAGTGATCTTTTTTTGCAGCCTCCTCAATTTGATCGGCCGTTGAATGAGTAATGATACGCTTGTTTACCTCAGGTGTTATTTGCAACACTTCATAAATGCCTATTCGCCCTAAATATCCAGTATTTGCACATTCAGTGCATCCAGCTCCCCGATACAAAACCATTGCATCTTGTTTTTGCTGCAGAGCTTGTGGAAGCAGTCCACCTAACACACTTGCAATATTGCTTGCAACTTCTGGAGTCGGAGTGTAGCTTGATTTGCAAAAAGTACACAAACGGCGGGCAATTCTTTGACCTACGACCGCGTTTAAAACAGATGCAATAAGAAACGGTTCTCCTCCCAAATCAATAAGTCTGGGTATTGCTGTTGCGGCATCATTTGTGTGAAGTGTTGAAAAAACAAGGTGACCTGTTAGAGCTGCTTGTAGAGCAAGTTGTGTTGTTTCGCCATCGCGAATTTCTCCCACCAAAATGATATTGGGATCTTGTCGCAGGAATGATCGCAAACCGACCGCAAACGTAAGCCCTGCTTGTGGATTTGTTTGTACTTGATTTATACCCTGTATTTGATATTCAACTGGGTCCTCAAGTGTAAGTATATTTACAGCAGGCTTATTTAATTTCGAAAGAATCGAATACAATGTAGTAGATTTGCCCGATCCTGTAGGCCCTGTTACGAGAACTATGCCATATGGTTTATCTACAGCAATATCTAGTAACTTGAGGTCTGGTCCACGAATCCCTAAATCCTGCAGGCTTGGTAATCCTCCTGTCTTTTTTAGAAGTCGCATAACAACTTTCTCTCCATGAACAGTGGGTAATGTCGATACACGCAAATCAACCTCATCTCCCCCTAGTTTAAAATTAAATCGTCCATCCTGGGGAGACCGCTTTTCATCAATTTTAAGACTTGATAGAATTTTGATTCGTGATATGAGAGAGTCGTGGATTACTCGAGGAAGAGTGAGTTTTTCCTGTAAAATGCCATCAATTCGATAGCGCACTCTTGTTTTTGTTTCTTGAGGTTCTATGTGTACGTCAGATGCTCTTCCCTTTATTGCATACTCTAAGATTGTAGTCACAATTTTTGCAATAGGTGCTTCTTTTATTATTTCTCCAATAGATTCTGTCTTAATTGTTCGTACTTCAGGCTCAACTTCTTTAATTGCAGCTACAACGTCTGGTGAAATCCCCTGTGTGTAAAAAATATCAATTACCTTGATGATATCTTCAGCAAATGCCAAATGAGGTACAATTTTTTTATTTGTTTTCTTGGATAAAAACTCGTTAATTTGGACATCAAGCGGATTTTCCATTGCCACTTTTATGACATTTTCTTTTTCATCAAACTCAAAAGGTATAAGTGTGTACATGCGAGCGACTGACTCAGGTATAAATGTAAGAGCTTGAGGCGATACAGGAACAGAAGAGATATCAACCCACAAACTACCCATCAAGCCTGCCTTAGTCTTTAGGATTTCCTCTTTACTTACTTTGGTAGAGCCCAAAAGATATGTATCTATAGGAATATTTTTCTGTAAAGAATCAACTTCATACTTTTCTGCATCTAGCTTTGTAATTATTTGATTATTTATGAGCATGTCAAGAAACTGCTTTGTGGGTAGTGTCATGGTTTTACTATAAAAAACTATCTGATAAAATGCAATACGACGACTAAAAAAAGCGCATGATACCCATACTTCTTATTTCTAAAAATAAAAAAAAACGTGACTCCTATATAGCAGCGTATAAAAAAGAGCATTTGTTTAGTCAATTTATGATTTTTGCTTATGAGAGAATTGAAAAATCTGGAATTACTATAGATCAACTTCGTGAAATTAGTACTCTCACTAAACAAAGCTCTTCACAAAGGCAACTCTTTATAATATATGACTTTCACACAGCAAAAATAGAAGCTCAAAACGTTTTGCTAAAAACACTCGAAGAATCACAAAACAGCCATTTTATTCTAACGAGTTTTGATGAAAATTCAGTTCTTGAAACAATACGCTCTCGATGTGTAGTTACGAAGCTCATTGATGCATCAGTTTTAAAACTAGAAAATCCATTTATTTCTGACTCTATTTATGAGTTATTTTCGCAGCATACCCTATCTACAAGTCCAAAAGAAAAGTCACTAGCAATACTCTACCAAGTTCTCCAACACGTAAGAGAAGCTATGAAAATCTCTTATAGCAATCCGTCCAAATCAACGCAACTTACAATTCTTATTAAAGAAATAGTAAAAGTAACTGTTCTTATTGAAAAAAATAACATTAATCCCCAACTTGCACTTGACCATATTTTTTTAGAGTGCGCCCGGCAAAACCTTCTTGACAACTTAGTTGTAAAAAGGTAATAATGTAGTTTAAGTTTATTTGTTGCAATGCAAAAAAAAGTAAAAAAGTTTGCTCAAGGATTTACACTTGTTGAGATTTTAGTAACAGTTTCTATAGTTAGTATGCTCATGCTTTTTGTTACGGGCAATTTTTTTACCTCTCAAAAACGAGCACGGGATGCCAAAAGAAAAGCTGATGTAAAAGCAATTCAAAATTCCCTTGAACAGTATTATTCCACGTGTGGATTTGTGTATCCCACGCCCAATGGGAGTGGGTATTTTAGTAATATAGTCTGCGCAAGCCCATCTATTGCAATAATGCAAGTGCCGCCAACAGACCCCAAAACTACAACTGCATATGGCTGTAACGACTGTACAGATTCAGTATATTCAATTTGTCCAACGCTCGAAGTTGAGCCAACGGGATATTGTTTGACTAATCAACAATAAACATATAAATGAAAAACGCATCCTTAAAAAGGTCAGGTTTCACACTTATTGAGGTTTTAATAGTAGCGACTATTATTTCACTGCTTGCGTCAGTTGGAATAACGTCATATTCATCATTTAATCAAAGCTCTCGGGATGCTCGCAGAAAGGCTGATTTAGAGCAAGTAAGGGGCGCACTTGAACTTTACAGAAGTAATAACAGTGCATATCCTACACCAGGTGGCACATATGGACTTCCCTTTGGAACTGCAGGTTTATCAGATGCAACAAATACATATATGAGTAAGATTCCACAAGACCCAAAAAGTAGCTATAGTTATTTTTATACTGTAGATAGCGGCGATTATACAATTGGTTCTCTTCTTGAAGGAACCTCCACGTGCTTAGCAAGTTCAGGTACTGACTGTCAAACTACAGCAGGAGAACAGGCATGCAATTATTGCCAGGGACCATATGGACCTAAATAGGCGAAAAGGAGCTACACTAGTCGAGCTTATTGTCATGATTGCAGCAATTAGTCTTTTTTTTGGGATTGGTTCTCGTGCTTACACAAACTTCAATACCAGCAAAAAGTTAGAAGGTGAAACAAAGAGGCTCGTTGAATTTTTAGAGGTCGCAAAAAAAAGAATAATGTCAGGAGACAAGAGTAGTATTTCTAGCTCGTGTACTGTGTCTAGCTACAGCGTGGTCATTTCTCCATCTTCCTATTTGTTAAGCGCACAGTGCCCGACTGATATACAAGTAGGTAGTACTTATGAGCTATCTGATAATTATTCCCTCTCTCCCGTCACCGTAAAATTTGAGTTATTTGGTCTTGGTTCAAATGCAGCCTGTACCATTTTAACAGATAACAACGAGACTATTTGCAGGACTATATCTGTTGATACTGCAGGTACTATTACTCATTCAGACCAACAATCAACCTGTTCATGCTAGAGTCAAAAAAAAATGGACTGACGCTTATTGAAGTATTGATAATGGTAACTTTTTTGAGCGTATTGTTTATTAGCATAACAACGGTTACAACAGTCTCACTTCGTACAAGTAAGGTAAATGAACACAAAATAATTGCAACTCATTTATCTGAAGAGCTTCGAGAATGGCTACGTGGAGAAAAAGAACAAGATTGGGAAACGTTTATTTCAACAAGAATGGGCACGTGGTGCTTTACCACTGAACCAATAGAATGGGACGAAGCATCAGAATGTGTGTATGATTTAAAAAATCTCTATAAAAGAGAGGCAGTATTGTCGCTTAACGTTGACGAAACGCAAGTAACAACCCTTATAACTACTTCATGGAATGAAAATGGTAATGCTTATTCGGTTCCTATTAAAACAGTATTTAGTATTTATGAATAACAACTTTCACAAAGGCCGCGGATTTACGTTTATTGAAATCATGATAGCACTTGGCGTTATCTCTCTTGTAATGCCCGTCATGTTTAGCATTTTTTTCGTGGTTGCTCGTCAGCAATCTAAAGTTTTTATTTTGCAAGAAGTAAAAAGAAACGGCGATAATGCGTTAAATGTAATCCAAACGCTCTCTCGCCAATATGGACGCACGCTTCACTCAGACACCCCAGCGACTCAGGCAAACAGCATATGTGTGGAAGATGATTCAACATACAGTGATGACATTTATATAAAAGATGCACACGGCGATACGTTTCATTTTCTTATATCAGATTCAAAAATTGCATCACTTTCTGCGCGAGTGGCAACTGGCACAACTGAGACAGTGTTTTTAACTACAGATAAAGTATCCATTTCCAACTTTTCGCTCCTGTGTGAAAAACAGACTCCCTTTGATCCACCTATATTGACAATTTCGTTTACTTCCTCTCAGCGAAATCCTGATGCAAGACCCGATGAATCAGCCTCTCTTAACTATCAAACTAAAATAAAGCTGAAAAACTAAAAAATCCCTTATCCCTATTTATCGGCGCACTTGACAATTCGGCCGTAATTAAGCGATACTGTTTATACTATGGCGGATTCTCAATTTTGTATTGAACTTGGCGAACGACACATCAAAGTAGTTCACGTTTCAAAAAAAGGTAAAGATCTTGAAGCATATGCATTTGCCTATGAAGAAAACCCATACAACATATATGTTACTGAAGGTGAAAAAATAACTGAGCAAACAGCTGCAATACTTACAAAGCTGATTGACGATTGCAATATTAAAAAAAAATCTGTTCGGATTATCATTCCAGACAGCTTTTCCTATTCTCGTATTATTGAGATGCCATACTTGACGGAAAAAGAACTTATTTCGGCCATTAAATACCAAGCAGATCAGTTTGTGCCGATACCTATTGAAAAAGTAAACTTAGATGTTGAAATATTGTCTACTGATAAAAAAAATAAGAAGATTCAAATCCTCATTGTCGCAGCGCCCAATATTGTCATTGATAAGGCAATATCGACTATCGAGTCAGCAGGTCTACTTCCAGAGTCAGTTGAAAATGAGGCAAGCGCCATGCTACGACTTATTTCATGGATGCACACCGAACGAAAAACTCAGACGAGCGAAAATGAATATACGCTTTTTATAAATGGTGGCTTTTCAACGACATCTCTGTACCTGTATCAACCATCCCTAGATATGACAAAAGATATCCATAACTTTCCAATGGGATACGATCTATTTGTCAGAAGTGTAAAAGCAAACTTTAATTTGGAGGAAACGGAAGTGAAAAAACTACTTGAAACAAGTGGTTTTTTAAGACAAGATTCAAAATACAACATTGAGCAAGTGTTAAACTCATCTTATAATGAAGTTGTTTTAGAGATTGAAAAATTTGTTCTTTCTGTGCAGTCAAAATATTCATGTAAAATTACAAATGTCTATATCAGTGGCGAGCACTTTAAAATAGCCGGTCTTTGTGAAAAACTTTCAGTTTCGCTGGGTGTACCTACAAATGTATTTGATATTTACCCTTTTTTTGTAAAAAATACTGTTGTTGATTTTTTTAAAGCCGATCTTCCCCTTTTTGCACCATCAATCGGTGGGAACCTAGAATAGTATGAAAAAGCGTATCAACCTTCTTACCAAAAAGAAAGATTATATTAAGAGAGAGTCTTTTTTTAAGCGTGTACAAAAAATTACCTATATTTGTGGGTTTATTGCGCTGTCGCTTACTATTATTTTCTATGCAACAAACCAACGTCTCCAAGGTGAGCATAAGGGGCTTTTATTTGAAAAGGAGCAAAAAATAACGAGTTTGCTTGTTGACAAACAAGGTGAAAAAAAGATTTCCTTTATTAACAAAAAAGGAGATGTTCTCAAAAAAGCACTGGAACAAGATATTAATTTTGATACCTATTATCCGTATCTACATGCATACCTATTATCTGAATATAATACTGAGTCCAGCAATGCGGCAACACTTGAAAAAATATTTATAGATAATAAACAGAAACTAAATCTCACATTCAAACTATATAATGAAGAAAGCCTCTACAACTTGTTATATAGTACCAAGCAAGATCCTCTTCTTGAGTTATTTAACGAACTTGCAATCGACAAGATTACAAGCAGTGGAGAAACGTATGAGGTAGTTTTGGTCGGACAATTGAAAAAAATATGAAATCGCTTGATTTATATACATTACGTTTAGTTAAGGACAACATATTATATTTTGTGTTTCTTACATTATTTATTCTTGTTATTGTTATCTCGACACCCCTATTTGTTTCAGGATATGTAGGAAAAATGAAAAAAAAGGATGTGTTAAAACAGGAAATATTTGACCTAAATACAAAAAAAGCTGTTATTTTATCGTATAAGGCTGACCAGGCAGAGGAGCTTATTACACTGCTTAATACACTTATCCCATCAAAAGAAGACTATTTTAGCGTATTTAGTGCTCTTGAGACAATTTCAAATAAAAGTGGATTTAGAATACTTGGGTACAAGGCTAATCTTAAAAATGCAAAAAAAGGACAGTTCGCTCTCCTTATTGAGGGAGAAGGTTCAACCAATTCTTTTATACAATTTCTTACATCTTATGCATATAGTGGAGGCCGTCTTATTACCATAGAAAAGGCAGAAGCAAAACCTGCAAACACTAAAAATAGCATTTTACTTACCTTTTATAGTTTTGACCCCCAACTTTCAGATACAGACAAATTATTTACAATTGATAAAACGGTAGCAGCTGAGGTGTCAAAAGCCAAGCAGGTTATTCCCCGGCTAAATGAGCAAGATGCAGTAACTAATGTTTCAGGATCTATTGGAGTTCGGCCAAATCCATTTGGTCAATAAATCGCTTTATTTTTCTTCAACCTTAAGGAAAAGTCTTTTGTGAGGCCCATCAGGGGATTTATTGTACAAATACAAGTTCGACAAAATACGTATTGCTGAGATTGTTTTTCCCTTTTTTCCAATCAGACTCCCATATTCGCTTTGAGGAACTTTGATTGTATACTCGTATGCGTAATCTGTTTCGTTACTGTCGAGTTCAATTTCATCGCTGTGGGCCAGGATATTTTGAGTAAGATATGTGAGAAATTCGTCCATTATGATAATTTAAGATTATATATTGTCGAGTGTACTTTTAAGAAGTCGTGCGATACCATCAGATGGCTGTGCTCCCTTATTAATCCATTCTTTTAGCTTTGCTTTATCAACGGTGAGGATATGTTTTTGCGGAATAGGGTCGTAAAAACCTATCTTTTCAATATATTTACCATCTCGTTTACTCCTTCTTTCCGTTACTACAATACGATACTTAGGAGAACTTCTTTTTCCAATTCGGGTTAGACGTATTACTGTTGACATAAATATATTATATCACACCATTGGGTTTAGTAAAGCAATTGCTGCTGCAGCATCTTGCGCTTGTTTTTTTGAGTGTCCCGTAGCCTGAGCGAGTAGTTTATTTTCAAAATAGACACCAACAGTGTACAGTTTGTTGTGCTCTGGCCCTACTTCACTTAATACTTTGTATATTGGCAATTGTTTGTACTTATCTTGAAGGTACTCTTGAAGTTTATTTTTAGATGATAAATACAAATTATTCGTGACAATTGAATCTAGATCTGAGGAAAACAAAAATTCAATTACAAACTCATTAGCCGCGCTAAATCCATTATCAAGAAATAATGCCCCAATTATTGCTTCAAAACAATCAGCCAAAATGGATTTATTGTCCTTGCCCTTATTTTCTATTTCACCCCGAGATAGATATAGGTAGTCACCAAGCAAGAGCCGTTTGGCTGCTTCATAAAGACTCTCTGTTTTAACTATAGACGCTTTAATGTCGGTATATTGTCCTTCGTGCAACGTTGGATACTTTTGATACAAATAGTACGAAGTAATAAGCGATAATACACTATCTCCCAAAAATTCAAGCTTTTCATTTGAAGGGAGATCGAAGTCCTTGTGTTCATTTAAATACGATCTGTGTACAAATGCATTTTGCAGAAGCTTCTTATTCTTAAACGAGACTCCCAATTTATTTTCAAGTGCATCAAAATTTTTCATTGTGTATTTACATTGTTTGGTTCCTCATATATAGCACCAAGTACTGCATTTACAAACGCAGGAGATTTTTCACTTGCAAGCTCCTTAGCCAGGTCTATTGCTTCATTTATTATAACTTTAGGCGGCTGCTTTTTTTCGATTAATAGGTCATAGATAGACATGCGTAAGATAGAAAGATCTACTTTTGCGATCTTAGATAGCTCATACTTTGGAGCAGCTTTTTTTATGTGATCATCAATTACATCCAAATTTTGCATAATTATTTTTGTTTTATCGGAAAGTTTATGAGAGGGGCTAAAAAAAAGAGCATACAGTTCTTGGACGATTGTGATTCGTAATTGATGCCTTTTATCCATTGAGTTCAATGTGTGGGTTTATTTTGCACCACATTTGCTACATACACGATGAGAAATTTTAGGTTGGCTGCAATTTTTACAAACTACTGTTTCTTGAATAGTTCGTTTACGCTTTGCCAATCGCTTGCCTTTGCGCATTGTAGAGTGCTTTCGTTTTGGTAGTGGTGCCATAAGGTTATAAGTACTGTCACATTGTACTATGAAAGTATCATTTTCGCAATACTTTTGATCTTTGTTTTAATCAGGACTGATACTACTAGTAAGAAGTGCATGTACCTTTTTCATAATACGTGGGTGTAGAGGAGTATTTTTTTCAAGAAGCTGAGTCGCCGCACTTTTTGTAATTGAGAGCAAGTTCATATCAGACATCTGTGCGATTTTAAGATCTGCAAATCCGTGTTGTTTTGTGCCAAATATCTCCCCTGCCCCTCTGTGTTTTAAGTCATATTCGGCCAGATCCTCTCCGCTTTTGTGTGAGGCGAAAAACTGTAATCGTTTCTCAATAAGTTCATCAACTTTTTCAGTAAAAAGCAAACAATAAGATTGTTTTGTGCCGCGTCCTACACGTCCTCGTAGTTGGTGAAGCTGTGAGAGCCCGTATCTCTCAGATGCCTCAATGACTATTATAGTTGCATTGGGAAAGTCTATTCCTACTTCAACTACTGGCGTTGAAACTAAAATATCAATTCTTTTCTCTTCAAAATCACTCATAATTTTTTGCTTATCTGCGGTCTTTAGTTTGCCATGAAGAAGTCCAACGCTAAACTGGGGAAAAAGAAGTTTTATTTTTTCAAACTCTTGAGCAACTGCTTTTACATTCTTTAATGATTCATGCTCAGATTCATCAATGAGTGGGCATACGATAAAAGCTTGACTTTTGTTTTCAACAAGTATTTTGGCTATCCATATATATGCTTTCTCGCGCTTTATCTTTGGCACAACATATGATTTGATGGGTATTCGAGAGTGTGGAAGTTGTCTAATGTGCGAAGTAGAAAGATATCCATACCATGAAAGCAATACCGTGCGAGGGATAGGTGTTGCAGTCATAGTCAGCAAATGCGGAACAACTGCTTTTTTCTTAAGCTCGGCCCGCTGTGCTACGCCAAACTTTTGCTGCTCATCTACAACAACAAGTCCTACATTATCAAACTCCATTTTTTTGGAAATTAATGAATGCGTCCCAACACTTATTGAAGCATTTGTGTCGCCTTTTTTTATAGAACTTGTTACCAATTGGACTAAGACCTGGGAGCCTAAGAGAGACTGAATTGTATTATAGTGCTGCTCAGCTAGTATCTCAGTCGGTGCCATAATAAATGTTTTATGGTTATTTAGATGTGTAAAAAGACATGCAATTGCAGCAACCACTGTTTTTCCACTTCCTACTTCTCCCAATAAAAGTCTATTCATTGCCCTGTTTTTTGACATGTCGGAAATGATTTGGTTATAAGCGGTCTCCTGGTCGAGTGTTAGTTTAAAGGGCAGTTTTTGTATAAACGTTGCAAGTTTTTCGCTTAGTTGAGAAGTGAGAGAAAATTGCTTTTCAATTATATCGCCTGACCATTCCTTTTTTATTTTTTGAGTAGCATACTGTACAACCAAGAGCTCATCAAATCCAAGTCTTTTTCGAGCAAGAGCGATTGACTCTTCATTTTCTGGCTTGTGAATTAAGAGGTAGGCTTGCTTTGATGATAAAAGGTCATAGTTTTTAACTACTTCCTCAGGGAGCAGTTCATCGATAAAGTCAGCATATGAGCTGAGTACTAAGTGTATTTTTTCCCTAATGGTCTTTGTTGAAAGTCCATGCTTTTCACTATATATGGGAACAAGTGTATGGGTATGCAGAGGCGTTGTTGAATCGACAAGTACTTCAAAATCATTTACATACAGCTGGACATTGTCTTTTGAAAATGCAACTTTGCCAACAGCCTGGATTGTTTGTCCAATATGTAGCATGGAAACTATATATGGCTGATTAAACCATGTAAGCTCTATTTTGCCTGAGTCGTCTGATACAAGCACCTTTTGAATTTTTTTTCCATTTCTAGTGTAAACATTCTGTACATGTTCAACCGTGCCCTTTACTGTCCGGTATATATTGTTGCTGTCTGCCGTTTCAAAAACACGCAATTCTAGTGACTGATCTTGCATGATATCTCTAATTGGTGTGGGAAGACTATTGTTTTGATAGCGAGTTGGAAAATAATCAAGCAAATCCCAAAATGTCTCAATGCCAATAGCTCTGCATTTAGATGTCGTAATAGACGACGTACGAGGCAATTTTTCGATTTGGTTATCTAAGCTCACGATAGTATCTATTTAGTTATGAGAAAAAAACTGGTGCTAATGATGACAATAATATAAGAATGGTTGAAATTACAACCACGATTTTCCATAACGTTTTTTTTCTTCGTGAGAAAAAAGAAACTACACGATTCATATAGTTGTATTATAATATAAAGATAAATGTATGCGACAGTATAGTGTACGAGCAACTCCGCAATCAAACCTACGCCGAGGCAACAAAGGACCTTCTGCTATTTATATCATTGCAGGACTCTTTTTAGTCGGTTTTATTGGTTTGTTCCTACTTTTTATTTGGTTTTCACGCGATCTACCTGAACCTGGCAAAATAAAAAGAAGTAAAGGTTTTTCTACTACGTTTTATGACAGAAATGATAAGGTAATTTATGAAATGTATAAAGATCAAAACAGAATCCCCGTTTCATTATCTAATATTTCAGATTATGTAAAAAAAGGAACAATTGCTATAGAAGATAAGGATTTTTATAAACATGGAGGCGTATCAACAAAGGGCATACTTCGTGCATTTATAAGTTCCATACTAAAGCAACGCGTAGAAGGAGGATCGACTCTCACTCAACAACTTATAAAAAATGTACTTCTTACTCCTGAACGAAGTGTAACAAGAAAAATAAAGGAATTTGTTCTTGCATCTGAAATTGAAAAACGATATACAAAAGATCAAATTCTTGAAATGTATTTAAATGAGGCTCCATACGGAGGTACGTTTTGGGGAATAGAGGCTGCATCAAAGGGATATTTTGGCAAAACAGCAAAAGAACTAAATCTTGTTGAATCAGCGGTATTAGCAGGTCTTCCCCAGCTACCAAGTGTGTATTCTCCTTTTATCGGCAAGGAAGGCGCGTATAAAAATAGGACAAAGGCAGTGCTGCGCCGTATGCGAGATGACAAAGCAATCACAAAGAACGAAGAAATCAAAGCATTGAAGGACCTTGAAAAACTATCGTTTAATAGAGAAGAGTCTGTTGCAATAACCGCTCCTCATTTTATATTTTATGCCACTAATCAAATAGTCGAACGATTTGGAAAAGATATTTTAGACAAGGGAATAAAAGTAAAAACGACGCTTGACCTTGAAGTTCAAAAAGAGGCAGAGAAAATAGTGAGTGAAGAAATTGAAAAAATTAAAAATCTTAAAGCGACTAATGGGTCGGCGGTGGTTATCGATAACGAGTCAGGGGACATTTTGGCAATGGTTGGCTCATATGACTTCAATAATCCTGATTTTGGTCGTTATAATACCGCAACTGCTCTTCGTCAGCCTGGCTCTGCCATAAAACCTATTACCTATGCCACAGCTCTTGAAAAAGGATATACCGCAAGCACAGTACTCATGGATGTAAAAACGACATTTCCCTCTCAAGGTGAAAAAGACTATGTTCCTGATAACTATGACGGTCTATACCGTGGACCTATTCAACTGAGGTTTGCCCTTGGAAATTCAATAAATATTCCAGCTGTAAAACTTCAGGCAATGATTGGGCTAAAGGATTTTTTACAAAAAGCGTATGATTTCGGACTTTTCACATTTGAACCAACAAGAGCAAACTTAAATCGATTCGGACTCTCCATTACTCTTGGAGGCGGTGAGACACGACTCGTCGATCTGACCAATGCATATGCGGCCATTGGCCGAGGTGGACTGTCTCGTACCTATACTTCAGTCAAAGAGATTCAAAACTATACGGGCAAAACAATGTATAAGGCAAGCAAACCGCAAGAAAAGCGCGTGATTTCAGAAGATGTAGCATTTATTATTTCTCATATTTTGTCTGATAATAATGCGCGAAAAGAAGTCTTTGGGACGAGAAGCTATTTAAATGTCCCAGGACGCACTGTAGCGGCAAAAACAGGTACGACTAATGATAAGCGTGACAACTGGGCATTAGGGTTTACAAAATCGGTTTCTGTTGGGGTATGGGTTGGAAACAATGATAATAGTCCTATGGATCCAAAAATTGCCTCAGGTGCCACTGGTGCATCGCCTATTTGGTATAGACTTATGATCCATCTGCTTAAAACACGCGAGGATGGTATTATCGATAAGCCTAGTGGGGTGGAAGCAGTTGAGATTGATGCATACTTGGGTGGACTACCACGAGAGGGTCAGCCAAAACGTACTGAATATTTTGTGTCCGGAACCCAGCCAAAAGATGTATCATCGTATTACAAAAAATTGAAAATATCAAAATCGACTGGCCAACTTGCCAATGATATTGAAATAAGGTTGGGCGATTATACCGAGAAGGACTATATTGTCATACATGAAGATGACCCAGTATCCCGAGACGGAAAAAACAGATGGCAGGAAGCAATCGATATATGGCTTGTAGCGCAAGCCGATGAAAAGTATCACAGCCCCACAGAGGTGTCATCTGCAAAAGCCGAGGAAATGTCCGTGCAAATAAAAGATCCTCAAGATAGATCACGAATAAATAGCTCGACAATTACTGTGAAGGCAAAAATTGCCACAATCGATCCAATTGTGAGAACTGAGCTATTTGTAGACGGGTCGGTTGTAAAAACATATGGAAGCGATGTCAAAGATATAAGTGAAGAAATTTCATTGTCCGATGGAATTCATATTATTCGAGTAAGATCGGAAAATAGCAAAGGAAAAACGGGTGACTCTGTTGTATCTATTGGAATAAATAAAGATTGGGAAGCTCCTACTGCAACACCCTAAAGCTTAGGAAATAAGCATTTTTATAGAAGTGTCAACCACATCTTCAGTAAGGTTTTTATCCTGTCTTGCAAAATATAATCGTATTGTAACTTTTCCTTCATACTCCCCTACATACTCCCAGTTGATTAAATGGGGCAGTGTTTTTAGTACATTTTTATAAAAATTAAATGGTCTTGAGGAATCAGTAGTAAGTGTAATATCACGTTTTATAACAGCATATTGAGTGTATGGCGCATAGGAATTTATACTTTTTGCCTGCTCTATTAGCCCTTCAAAATCAACTTCACAGACGAAAAGCTCCTTTTTTAGTCCAAGATTGTCTGCAATACGCGGAGAGAGGGTACCTATAAAGCCAATTGATTCCCCTGCCGAGTTTATAAATTTAGACGCAGTAGATGGATGAAGAGTCGGGCTATTTGTATGGATAATTTCAATTTCTCCTGCATGAATGTCTCGCGCAATCCCCTCTACGAGAGCTTTTAAAAAATAGAAACCTTCAGTCGTTATGACGCATATTTTTCTTATCTCGTTTGGCAAATTATCTTTTTGAGGAACATACACATTGGCTATTTCAAAAAGTGTGAGTGAGGACTTAAATCCACTATTTTGTTGTGCTAAGATGGCTAGAGATGGTACAAGACTCTTTCGCAAATACTCAATGTCAGCTGAGATTGTATTTTGAAGTTTTAAGTAGAGTTCGATCTTCTCTTCAAATTTCTCAATGAGGTCTTTGGAAATCATCGAATAGCTATACACTTCATGTGCGCCTTGGTGCTTAAGATATGTTTTAACTTTCAGGCTATAGGTAAATAGTCTGTCATAATCTAGTGGCTGGGGCACGATATCTGTTGTCTGAACAACGCAAGGCAGATTAAAATAGCCATAAATTCGTGCTACTTCCTCGACTATGTCTTCGGGCACATCTATGTCGTCGTGTCGCCATGAAGGAACTCCAATAGAGTATGTTTTATCACTATTTTTGACGTTAAACCCAAGTTTTGTCAAAGTGGTCTGTATTGTTTTTTCATCGATATCAATTCCAATTTTAGACACAATTGTTTCATGAGGTACGGTAATTGATTTGGGTAGGTCCGAGGTATGATTGATGTCTACGATATCACTTACAACTTTCGCCCCATATTCGTTTACGGCCATCTCAACGGCACGGTGAATAGCTTGTATTGAAAGATGTATATCTGGTCCTTTTTCATTTATTGTTGCGGCCTGAGTGCGTATAGCATGTCGCATAGATGTTTTTCGAATAGATGATTTATCATTTGATTCAACAAAAAAAATAACACGCTTAGTATCGTTTGTGATAACGCTATTTTGTGTTCCTATTATTCCTGGAAGATCAATTATTCTACCCGTTCCATCATCAATAATTATGTCCTCAGCTGATAAATCATATGTTTTATCTTCAAGAGTTGTTATTTTTTCTCCCTTTTTAGCTTTCCTGAATAGGAGTTTTGAAGTTGAAACACGATCAAAGTCAAAGGCATGTATGGGGTGGCCAAACTCGAGCATTACATAATTTGTTATATCAACGATGTTATTAATAGATCTCACGCCACACTTTTCAAGCCTTGCCGCAATGAATTCTTTTGACTCTGATATCTTGTCTATTTCGACAACCACGGCCAACGCACGTCGCACAAGTTTGTCTGGGTCTAGTATTTCAACTGAATATTTGTTTTCAGAAATTTTAGGTTTTGAAACGGAAAATGGCAAGAGCGTTGCATCAATGCCAAACATAGGCAATATCGCACTGGCTTCTCGTGCAATACCATAAATACTTGCAGTGTCTACCCTATTTGACGTTATTTCAATATCAAACACGAAGTCATCTGCGACTGTCTCTACTTTTTCAACAGATGGTCCACACAGTGAAAGATTTTTATATATCTCTTGGGCTGAAGCTTTTGTATTTAAATGATCTTTAAGCCAACTGTAAGGAATTTGTACATTCATAGTTTAAAATTGCTGCAAAAATCTAATATCGCCACTATACAAAACGCGAATATCATCAAGTTTTAGTCCTTCCTTCATCATAGCAACACGCTCGATACCAAATCCAAATGCCCAACCTGAATACATGTTTGAATCAATATTGCCAGATTTAAGGACATTTGGGTGCACCATTCCAGCGCCTCCCAGCTCAAGCCAACCTGATTTGCACAACTTACACTTTAATCCATTTACAATGCCTGTACCACTGCATACATCACAGCTAATATCTATTTCAAACGATGGCTCGGTGAATTGGAAATGAAATGGTCTAAGCCTAAATACTCTATCAAACCCGAAAAACGATTTTACAAAGTAGTCTATCGTACCTTTAAGATTGACAATTGAAATTCCCTTATCAATACAAAGTCCTTCAAATTGATGAAACATAGGCACATGTGACGCATCCCAGTTGGGTCTGTATGTTTTTCCAATATTTATCATTTTTATAGGCGGAGTACTTTTCACTCTTTCCATTTCACGTATTTGACCATTTGAAGTGTGAGGAGTCATTACCATGCGACCCCATTTATCATCTGCGCTAACATCTACAAAAAATGTTTCAAAGTCATCACGCGCGGGGTGATTTTTAGGCATGTTGAGAGCCTCAAATGAAAAATATTCCCATTCAACTTCGCGATACGACATTCTGATAAATCCAAGTCTCTCAAAAAGTCGTGAGATTTCTTCTATTGCGTGCGTTACTATGTGAAGAGATCCTTGGGGCAACTTTATTTTAGGAATTGATACGTCAACAAATGGACTTTCAGAGACCCTTAAAAGATTTGTTTTATGGTCAGCAATTTTTTCCTCGATATTTTTTTTGAATACATTTATTTCACTCCCACTTGTTTTTCGTACAGTCACGTCTTGCGTTTGAATTTTTACGAGGAGGCCGTTTACAATGCCTTTTCTTCCTAAGTATTCGTTTTTTAGCTCTTCAAGGGACGTCAATGAGGAAACATCTTTGAGTTTATTTTCAAATTCCGAGAGCAAGCCCGGTATCTCTTCATTCATTGTAGGGGATATTTATTTTTTTACGCTACTTACTATTTTCTCAAATATAGCTGGTTTTTCTACAGCAAGTTGACCCAGTATTTTTCTATCAAGTTGAATATTTTTTTGTTTAAGCGAGTGAATAAATTGACTATACGTAAGTCCTGCCGCACGAACTGCAGCGTTTATTCGTATAATCCACAATTTCCTAAACTGTCTTTTTTTGATACGTCGACCAAAGTAGGCATATTCACCAGCATGAAGCACCGCTTCATAGGCTTTTTTTATTTGAGTACTTCTACTCATCCAATACCCCTTTGCCTGTTTTAGGATTTTTTTATGTTTTGCTTTGGTTACAATTCCGCCCTTTACACGTGTCATAAATAGTTATTATTTTATAATACTCCAATCATTTGCTTTATTTTCTTTGCAAATTTTCCTGTTACTTCATGTGGTCTTCGCAAAGATCTCAGTTGTTTTTGACTTTTATTAGATTTAAGATGTCGAGCTCCTTGTCCGCGATGCATGAGCTTGTACGT